>JAEIGA010010164.1_pt1 | contig 14257 bp, 12 predicted proteins | sample 9270691 | NCBI WGS metagenome assembly JAEIGA01 (sample SAMN17057246, study PRJNA624740) | gut metagenome | biome: biome; isolation source: fecal sample | host: Bos grunniens | place: China: Xizang | collected 2019 | reverse complement strand
GGTGGTGCAACAGGTGAGGATGTCACTGTCGGAGATGAATATGATCCATGGGCCTAGGGAGGAAAAGATCATGAAGAAGATAGCGGTTATTCTTGCAGCCCTCGCCGCTGCATTTGCAGTTTCATGTACAAAAGAAGCTCCTGAGTCTCAGCTTCCACAGGATCAGAACACCCCAGCTGGCATGAAGATGGTAACCATCACCGCCAGCGTAGAAGGTGCCGACACCAAGACATCATACGACGCAGCCGGAAAGTTCTCTTGGACTAAGGGGGACCAGATTGCAATCAAGGGCAGTGACAATCAGTTTTATACTTTTACAACCACTGAAAATGCTGCATCTGCCACATTTACTGGATATATGCCTGAGGGAGTGTCCTTGCAGAAACATGCTTTGTATCCGGCAGAGTCAGCTGTCAAAGATGCATCTGCAGGTTATTTCTATACAATTCCTGAGTATAAGGATTTGACAGGAGGTTTTTCTGCTGATATTCCTATGAGCTCGTATGTTTCTGCAGGTACATATAATTTTGTACATATGACAGGAGCAGCTCTCTTGACATTTACTAATATCTATGAAGCGGTTGATGTCGTTGATATTTCTATTAAGGCCGCTACTGTAAGACTCTCAGGTACACAGCAGACTTGGAGTGGAACACCATTTACATTTAGTGGGGCTAACGCTGCAAATGATTCAGAGAAAACCTTTACTCGCAGAGTATCTGTTTCGGAGGATAATACAGCCCAAGTTTATTTGCCATATAATGGAGAGTTTTGGGATAATTGTACTATAGATATAGTTGGTTATGATGCCGACGGAAATGAATATGTTCTCTTGCGGGATAAGAAAATGAAAGGAAGCAGTGCGAATGTGTTTACACCGGCTCATGTTGTTCCTTATGCTCCATTGACTTTGCCGGATTATCGTCCAGCGGTTGATTGGTCAAAGGTAGAGTGGGATGGAGAAAATGTTGCAACTGCAGTTGTTGATCCTTCGGCTCAGTATTCAAATGTTAAGGAGTTGAAAGTATCATCAGATGAATATTATATGTATGTGCGTTTAAATACGTCTATGGAAGATCCTTTCCTAGTTGATTATATAGATATATTCTTGTCTGATGGAAATGGCTCGACTTCCGCATGGTGGGGATGGGCTACAAAAGGAACAAATGTCTATGCTCCGGGTCTTGGTTCGCATAAAGGATCAATTGATGTTACAAGTGGACAGCTGACAAAGATGAAATTTATACTTCCTGGAGAAGTCGAAACAACTGTAGATGTTCATACAGAAGTGGCAGGCGAAGATATATATTGGTATATGGCTTACCCTTGTGATTATATTGAACCATATGTTAATCAAGATGGAAAAGTATATGTCTCTTTTATGCTTTGGAAGTCATGGGATCCATATGGAGTAATACCTACAGTCAACAGCAACATGCTCGAAGTTACCCTTCCGTAACAACGGATACATATTATAACTGATCGGCACCTTGGACGGTTTTCAATCATGAAACGTCCAAGGTGCCGTGTTTTATGGTGGGACGGAACCATCGTGACAAATATCTGGCTTTGTGTTTCACGATGGTCTTCATAGCACCGCACGTGCAGGCCGGGAAGCAACGGAATCTCAGGAACCGGACGGTGTGCTGCGAAAATTGTGGCGCATAATCCTTTGAGTGTCAGTATATTGTTAAAACCTCCTGCCGCCAAAGGAGAGCAGGAGGTTTTGGTAAGATGCTGTGAGCTAAGGTGTTATGCGCCACTAAGCGGCGCGGTTACCTACCAAGAAGCTAGACGTTAACCGGAGGTGGCGGCTATTTGATGAGGTTAAGGAACTCGTTGCGAGTGCGTTCGTCGCGGAGGAAGATGCCGCTGAAGGCCGATGTGGTTGTTACTGCATTGGCCTTCTGCACTCCACGGAGAGTCATGCATGTATGTGATGCTTCTATTACCACAGCCACGCCAAGAGGATTGAGAGTGTCCTGGATGCAGTCGCGGATCTGTGTTGTCAGTCGCTCCTGAACCTGGAGACGGCGGGCGAAGGTTTCCACAACTCTGGCAATCTTGCTCAGACCGGTAATGGTACCGTTGGGAATATATGCCACATGAGCCTTGCCGATGAACGGCATGACGTGGTGTTCGCAGGTTGAATACAATTCAATGTCTTTAACGAGTACCATCTGCTGGTACTCCTCCTTGAACATGGCACTGCGAAGAATTTCCGCACCATCCTGATTCATGCCATGCGTCAGGAACTGCAATGCTTTAGCGACGCGTTCCGGAGTCTTGACAAGTCCTTCGCGCTCAGGGTCTTCGCCAAGAAGTCTCAGGATTTCTCTATAATGTTCCGCAATGGCTTCAGTTGTTGCCATATCGTATCTTTCCTCTTTTGTGTATGCCATCTTGCAAGGTTTTTGTTTGGAATGGTAAAATTGTATGCAAAAATAGCAAAAAGAACATCACTATTGATTTTTTTTGTCTATATTTGCCGCCCCAAAATGAGAGAGTGGACGAAAAACACTGATTATTAATAATTTAAATTATATTAACTATGTATTGGACACTTGAACTTGCAAGTCATCTTGAGGATGCTCCATGGCCAGCAGCCAAGGAGGAACTCATTGACTATGCTACACGCTCAGGAGCACCTCTTGAGGTTGTGGAGAACCTTGAAGAACTTGAGGATGATGGCGAGATCTATGAGAGTATCGAGGACATCTGGCCAGATTATCCTACTAAGGATGACTTCTTCTGGAATGAGGAAGAGTATTAGTAGACGAAGACGATCGGACAGCTGAAAAGTTGTCCGATCGTTTTTTATTCGGTAAAAGTTCACTAACTTTCAACAAACTTTCTAATAACCTTAAACTTATGAAACGTATATTGCTATTTCTGCTTGCCGTAGTGGCGGTTTCTGCTTGTTGCCCGAAGGATTCCGATGAGGGGTTTGTTATTGAAAAGGGTGTGAACATTGCCCATTGGCTGTCGCAAAGTGGCGCCCGTGGAGAGTCACGTGCACGGTATTTCACTGAGGCAGATGTGGCAAGGATTGCCGAGTGGGGATTTGACCATGTCCGGATTCCGATTGATGAGGAGCAGATGTTCCATGAGGATGGAACGAAGGATGCGGAGGCTTTTACTCTTCTGCATGATGCTTTGAAGCTCTGTGATAAATATGACCTCAGGGCTATTGTGGATCTTCACATTCTAAGAACGCATCATTTCAATGCTACATCGAAGCCTCTTTTTACTGAGAGGACGGCGCAGGAAGCATTCTACGAGTGCTGGAGAAAAATCTCCGGAGAACTGAAGGACTATAGTACATCTATGGTTGCATACGAGCTTATGAATGAGCCTGTTGCGGATGATCCGGAGGACTGGAACAAGATCGTCAATGAGTGCTACAATGCCGTACGTGAGCTTGAAAAGGACAGAGTCATCGTGATCGGCAGCAACATGTGGCAGTCTTTCCGCACTGCTGAGCAGCTTGCGCTTCCTGAAGGTGATCCAAACATCATCCTGAGCTTCCACTATTATGAACCTATGATCCTTACCCACTATCAGGCAGGATGGACAGAATATAAGGATTATGCCGGTCCTGTCAACTATCCTGGTCAGACTGTGACTCCGGAGCAGATTGCTGAGCGTCCTGCAGCCGAGCAGGAGAGCTTCGGAAGATGGACATGCGAGACATATGACAAGGAACGTTTCGCAAGGGAGTTCAGTATGGCTGCCAATGTCGCGAAGAAATATGGAATCCCTGTTTACTGTGGCGAGTACGGATGCCTTTCTGACGAGCCTAACGACGATATGCGCTACAGGTGGCTTACCGACGTGAATGACGTGTTCGATGAACTCGGTATCGCCCGCGCAGTTTGGTGCTACAGAGAGGGTGAGGACGGTTTTGGTATCCTTTCGGGTATGGAAGGCCCGGTTGACCAGCAGATGCTGGATGCTTTGACGAAGTAATATCATGATGTCATGAAAAAGCTATTCTTATCAACGGCTGTTCTCGCTATGGCGGCATGTACTGTCGTTCAACCGGAAGGTGATGCGATCGTAACGGGAACCAATCCGATAATCACAGGCCAGTTTACGGCAGACCCAACTGCCAGAGTCTTTGAAGGAAAGATATATATGTATCCTTCCCATGACATTCCAAGCGTCATCACGCATCATGACGGATCGGCATGGTTCAGCATGCCCGATTATCATGTGTTCTCATCAGAGGATCTGACATCCTGGATTGACCATGGAGTGATCCTCAGACAGGAGGATGTTCCTTGGGGTAAGCCGGATGCGTATGCGATGTGGGCCCCTGACTGTGTCTGTAAGGACGGGAAGTATTATTTCTATTTCCCTGATGCACCGGTGGGGAGACCTGGGTTCGGTGTAGGCGTGGCTGTAGCTGACAGACCGGAAGGTCCGTTTACGCCGCAGACGGAACCGATAAAGGGCGTGTTTGGCATCGACCCTTGTGTTCTGATTGACGATGATGGTTCGTCGTACATTTATTGGTCCGGTATGGGACTCAGCGGATGCAGACTCAATGACAATATGCTTGAACTTGACGGGCGTCCAGTGCGTCTTGACAGATCGCTTCCGGAAGGTTTCAAGGAAGGACCGTTCGCGTTCAAGCGTGACGGGAAATACTACCTTACATATCCGTGGGTAAGGGAGAATACAGAAACTCTTGCATATGCCATGAGCGACAGTCCTCTTGGTCCGTTTGAGTACAAGGGCCTGATAATGAAGGAGTCTCCGACCGGGTGCTGGACCAATCACCATTCGCTTGTTGAGTACAAGGGACAGTGGTATCTGTTCTATCACCATAATGATTATTCTCCTGACTTCGACAAGAACCGTTCGGCAAGAATCGACAAACTTTATTTCAATGAGGACGGAACGATCCGGGAGGTTATTCCTACACTTCGTGGTGTCGGTCCGGTAAAGGCAACGTCGAAGGTTGAAATAGACAGATATAGCAGCATCGATGGCGCACGGATAGAGTATGTTGATACGACTGACCTGTTCAAGGGATGGAAGACCATATTCACAGATTCGGATGATAAGGTCGCTTTCAATGAACTGGATTTTGGTAAGAAGGCTCCCAAGAGCGTTGTCTTGTGCGTGAAGGCACCTAAGGGAGGCGAGATGGCTTTGACGGCAGGGGAGACCATGACAGTCACCCTTCCTGCTGCTGAGGAGTGGACAGAAGTGTGCATGCCTATGCCGTTCAAGGTTAAGAGAATGCAGGATCTGGAAATGAAACTCGTAGAAGGGACTGACGTAGAAATAGATTGGATAACATTCAGATAGACTATGAAAAAAATAGTTGTAATGATAATCGCAGGTCTGAGTCTTATGGGCTGCGGACCGAAGAATACCTTCGAGTATGAAGGCAATCCTCTCGTAAGGGATAAGTATACGGCGGATCCAGCTCCTATGGTAGCCTCAGACGGCAGGCTCTACCTTATCTGCGGTCATGACGAGTGCTTCGAGGACAAGCCTGGATACGAAGGTAAATATGGTTTCAACATCACCGAGTGGCTTTGCTATTCAACAGAGGACATGCAGACATGGACTGCTCATGGTGTGATCATGAAGCCGACTGATTTCGCATGGTCAATAGGCGAAGCATGGGCTTCACAGGTCGTTGAGGGAGCAGACGGAAAGTACTATTTCTATGTGTCGACCCAGTGCGGCGATCCTAACTGCAAGGCTGTGGGTGTGGCTGTTTCCGACAGCCCTACAGGTCCGTTTGTGGATGCGATCGGAAGACCTCTGATCGAGGATTCGATGACTGATAACGGCGAGAGGGGCTGGTGGAATGACTTCGACCCAACAGTAATGATAGACGATGACGGTACTCCGTGGATGAGCTGGGGCAACGGCACATGCTTCCTGGTGAAGCTGAAGAAGAACATGGTCGAGCTTGACGGCGAGATCATGGTCCTGCCGATGGAGAACTATGTCGAGGGACCATGGCTCTACAAGCGTGACGGACATTATTATAATGTATATGCTTCAATGGGTTTCCCGCTTGAGACTATATCATATGCCATGGCTGACAATATTGAGGGTCCATGGACATTCATGGGCGAGCTCACCGGCATGGCCAAGGACAGCTTCACGATCCATCCCGGCGTGATCGACTTCAAGGGAAAGACATACCTGTTCTATCACAATTCTACCCTTTCGCTTGACGGCTACGGCCCTGCGACCGGCCGCCGAAGCGTATGCGTGGACGAGATGTTCTACAATTCTGACGGAACGATAAAGCCAGTGGTGCAGACAAGAGCGGGTATCAAGACTCTTAAGCCGGCGGAGAAAGGTGCATTCGAGACACGTCGCTACAGGAATGTCTTCGTCGAGGCCGGATATTTCCCGGAGCAGGTGGATGCAAAGGTAAATCAGGTTTTTGAGGAGGTCTTCTTTGGTCCTGACAAGGTGTATTTCGAGGTAGAGGACAGCCTGGCATATATCTCTGACATCAAGAACAATGACGTTCGTACGGAGGGCATGTCATACGGAATGATGATAGCTGTCCAGATGGACCGAAAGGACATATTTGATAAGCTCTTCCGCTGGTGCAAGAAGTACATGCAGCACACCGACGGCCCTTATGAAGGCTATTTCGCATGGAGCTGCAAGACAGACGGCACGCGTAATTCGCAAGGACCTGCATCGGACGGAGAGCTGTATTATGTTACTTCGCTCCTGTTCGCTTCGAATCGATGGGGTAATGATACCGGTATCGATTACAAGGCTGAGGCTCAGTACATTCTTGATTGTGCATTCGCGAAGAATGATACGACCAAGATCAACAACTTCATCAATACTGAGCACAAGCTCATAACCTTTACTCCCGATCAGTTCGGATACACATTCACAGATCCGTCATACCACATTCCTGCATTCTATGAGGTATGGGCGAAATGGGCGGATGACGGCCGTTCGGATTTCTGGATGGAATGTGCCAAGGCTTCGAGGGAATATCTCCATAAGGCAGTCCACGAGCAGACCGGCCTCAATTCCGACTACAGCAATTATGACGGCTCCATCAGAATGTATAACGGCAGCCATTTCGGAACAGGTAACTTCCGTTATGACTCGTGGCGTGTGCCTATGAACATAGCCATGGATTATTCATGGTCATGCGCGGACAAGCAGTGGCAGAGGGAGTATGGAGAGAAGATCCAGCGCTTCTTCTATGAGCAGGGCATCAATGACTTCGTAGACCAGTACCGCATTGACGGAACGCTGCCGTCTGAGGATGAAATCCTGCCTGCAGGCTCGTGGGGCAAGGCTCTTCGCCATTCTGTGGGTCTTGTGTCTACGCTCGGCGCAGCTTCGCTTTTGACCGACCATGCCATCAACAAGGAGTTTGTGGATGCTCTGTGGAACTCGGAGAACAAGCCTTACGAGGACGGTTATTTCGATGCATATTATGACGGCCTTCTGCGCCTGTTTGCATTCATGCACCTTAGCGGAAAGTATCAGATCATTTTTCCAGAATAGTTATGAAGTACATTGTCAAGATAATGGTTCTCCTGGCGTGCCTGACGCTGACTTTCCCGGCGGATGCCAGGAAGAAGAAGGTGGACCTGATAGAGAAATATCCGGCGCTGGCGCCGTATTTCAGCATGCCGGTAGAAGCGGCGGTGCAGCCTGATGAACTCGGATTCATCCGCAGGTGGACGCTGATGGAACCGATAGAAAAACCCAACCCTACCAATACGGTATTCGTTGACAGCTATATCAGAGAGAATCTCGATACAGGCTGGAATAAAGGCGACTTCAAGGTTCCCCAGGACGGGGGAGTGTGGCATCAGCTCGACAGCAAACTCTTCAATGTGAAGTTATATCGCTACGCTGTCGGTACTGAGACCGGCCGCTATGGCCTGATATTCCGCGCCGTGACAGTGATAGAGGTTATGGAAGATATCGAGAATGTGCGTCTTGCAGTCGGTTCGAATTCCGCTTCGATGTGGTGGATTGATGGGGAGGAGGCGCTGATTCTGTCAGGAGACCGCCGAATGGTCATGGATGACGGCGCCTCAAAGAGGATTACGCTCAAGAAGGGCCGTCATGTGATTACCGGAGCCGTGATAAATGGTCCGGGCATGAGCGACTTCTGCGTCCGATTCATAGATGAGAAGGGCAATCCTGTCAATGGTTATCAGATCCTAAAATAGACTATACATGAAGAAATCAATCATATTGTCTGCAGTGTTGGCGCTTATGTCGATGGCTGCGTTTGCACAGGATGGGCAGCCGTGGATCCATGATCCATCTACAATCATGGAATGTGACGGCAAATATTATACTTTCGGAACAGGTGGCGGCGGCCTCATATCCGAGGATGGTTGGAACTGGTTTCCGGGTGCGGAGCGTCCGGGCGGTGGTGCGGCTCCGGATGCCATGAAGATAGGAAGCCGTTACCTGGTGGCATACAGTTCGACGGGTGGAGGACTGGGAGGTGGTCATGCAGGGCGCATCCTTACCATGTGGAACAGGACCCTGGACCCTGATTCGCCGGATTTCGGGTTCACCGAACCGATAGAGGTAGCGTCGTCTGAGGTTGACGAGGATTGCGATGCAATCGATGCCGGTCTGTTCATGGATCCGACTAGTGGGCGCCTTTGGTGTACGTATGGCACATACTTCGGCTTTATCCGCATCGTCGAGCTCGATCCTCTGACCGGGGCGCGCGTCGAGGGAAATGAACCCGTAAATATCGCAATAGACTGTGAAGCTACAACAATCATATGGAGAAACGGATGGTATTACCTTCTTGGCACGCACGGCACATGCTGCGACGGCGTGAACTCGACATATAATATTGTCGTGGGCCGCTCACGCAATGTGGCAGGACCATACCTGGATAATGTCGGCAGAGATATGATCGCCGGTGGAGGAAAGATGGTTGTGGATGCCGCTGACCGCCAGTTCGGTGCCGGTCATTTCGGCCGCTGGATCGAAGATGAGGGCGTGGAGAAGATGTCGTTCCACTGGGAGGCGGACCTTGACCGTGGCGGCCGCAGCGTGTTGGCTATACGCCCGCTTCTGTGGGTCGATGACTGGCCTGTTGCCGGAGAATCATTCAAGGACGGTGTATACGAGATTTCATCTGTACGCAGAGGTTATGCTCTTGAACTTGCAGTTGATTTTGTAAGACATGATATTCCGAGAAGCAGATTCTGGATGATAGATCCGAATGAGCCGGTGGTATCTTATCCGAACCAGACACTTGAGGAGGTTGTTGCGACTTGGCCGGAAGGTGAGATTGCAACGCGTTGCGGAGACTGGATGAACCGTCCGCATCAGAGGTGGTCCTTAACGGCTGTTTCCGAAGCGGGAGGCTATCTGGGAGGACAATATTATAAGATGTGTATAGAGGGAACAGACAGGGTCCTTGCTGCAGCGGAAGGCGCGGAAGTGGTTGTAGTGCCGGAGTTTACTGGTGCTCCGGAGCAGCTATGGAGGATAGAGCAGCTTACGGACGGAACTTACAGGATCATGCCGAAGGCTGTGCCCGGAACTTCCCGTCAGTATGTTCTTACATCTGTGGCGGACAGTACTCCGTCGCTTGCCGAGTACATGTACGGCAGTGACAACTGCAAATGGGTGTTTAGGAGAAAGTAAATATTTTTACTACCTTTGCATTTGTACTTAAACTAAAACCTTTAACATGGCAAAGACTAACCCAAGGGAACATTCCCTTTTTCTGAAGGCATTCCGTACATATCTGCAGTTCGTGAACTCAGGACTGTACTTCAAGAAGGAACATGTGATTGGACTTGAGAATGTGCCTGTAAACGGTACTCCAACCATCATTGTATCTAATCATCAGAACTGTCTGAACGACCCTCTCTGTGTGTGTCTGCAGCTCACAGACCGAAGGATGAACTTCCTTGCGAGGGCGAACGTTTTCAATATCCCTATTTTCAATAAGGCCCTCCGTGCAATGGGCCTTCTTCCTGCATATCGTATGGGATATGAGGGATTGGCGCATGTGCGTAGGAACTCTGAGACATTTGAAGATGCAGGAAATGCACTCATGGACGGCGAGACCGTCATGCTTTATCCGGAAGGAGGACACCAGGACAAGAGATGGCTCGGCCAGTTCAAGCTCGGATATCTGAGGATAGCTTTTGCAGCTGCAGAGAAGATGGAGTTCAAGGAGGATGTGATCATCCTGCCTTCGTGCAACCACTATTCCAATTATTTTCACGCCAGGACTGAGATGCTCATCAAGTTTGGCAAGCCTATTTCTCTGAAGCCATACTATGAGCGCTATCAGGAGGAGCCTCGTGCGACTATGATGGAGATCAATGCTCTGGTCCACAGCGAGATCAAGGAGATGATGCTTCACGTCGAGGATATAGAACACTATGACCAGATCGACTGGCTCCGCGAGAACGAATACGGTAAGAGATATGCCCGCAAGCATGGATTCAAGTATAATTACCTTCCTTCTCGTCTGCTTTCTGATCAGGCTCTCGTAAATGATCTCCAGAAGGCGTCGTCTGAGCATCCGGAAGAGATGAAAGCGGTCTATAACGACACAGCTGAGGTTGTAAAAGGCATCAAGGAGCTTAATATCAGGGATTGGCTTTTCCGTCGTAAGCCAAGAGTCTTTTCAGCTGTGCTGAGAGGTCTTGCTCTGCTTCTCCTTTTGCCGTTGTTCGTCGTGTCCATCATTCCTACAGCCCTTCTTTTCATCGTTCCTGAGATCTTCCTCAAGAAGATGATCAAGGATCAGATGTTCGTCAGCACATTCCGCCTGGCGGTAAGTGCTCTGATCACTATCCCTTTGTGCATGATAATCCCGTCGGCTCTTCTTTGGATCTTTGCCGGCTTCTGGTGGGCATTGGGCTATTTCGTTGCATTCCCGTTCATGTTCCTCCTTGCATGGAACTATATGAGGCTGTTCATGAAGTTCCTCGGCACATGCAGGTTCGTGGCAAGGAAGAATCGTGCTAAGATCAAGGAAATCCACAAGAAGCGCGTGAGCATCTTCAATCGTCTGGATGCTCTCTTGAAATAAATTCAGATATAACCTGCCATGCTGATTCCTTACCTATCTCGTTGAGGACCTCATGGCGCATATCGGGAAATATGATGCTGGATACGTCGGTGTAGCCGACGCTGTTCAGGAAGCCGGCAGACTCATGGAATTTCTTCATGCTGATCATGCATGAGTCGTTTTCGCCGGATATGAATAAAATAGGTAATGAAGGGTTGGCTACATGCCAGCCCTTTCTGCTGTATGTCTCCTTCATGAGCATCAGAAGGGTCAGCGAACAGTCTGTCGTGCATGTGTAGTTGCATTCGGGATCGTCGAAGAACTTTTGACGTTCTTCGGGGTCGGAACACATCCATGCCTGGAAGCCTTCGTCATTGAAATCCTTGTTGTAAAGGTCTGATATGAATCGTTGTAATGCCTCAAGTCTGTCGTGGCCTCCTGTGGCTGCATTATATACATTTAGAAATAGCCTCGCAATCGTGCTCAGCGGGTTAAAGCTCGGACTGCCGCATAGTATCAGACCATTTATATGCGTGTCGTCGCTCTTAAGATATGTTCTTGCGGCAAGGGATCCCATGCTGTGGGCGACTAAGTATATGGACGTCTTCGGGAAATTATTTTCTATCCATCCGATAACAGCCCGGACGTCTTCCGTCATCGCCTTGCTGCCTCCATGGTATGTGTATCCTCTGTCTTCTTCAGCTTTAATGCTGTCGCCATGTCCTCTCATGTCAAATCCGATGCATGCATAGCCTTCATCTGCAAAATGGTTCATGGTCGGAAGCATACGTTCAATCTTTCCGCACAGACCATGGATAAACAGGACGGCAGCCTTCGGCTTATCATTGCCGCATAAGACCAATGTCTTGAGTGGGAGCCCGTCAGCGGGTGACTTTATATATAGGTATGTCTTCATATCTTATCCGTTTGTATGTTCCCGTCAGCAAAAATCAAGCCCTGTATCTTAGGGTTTTGGTATGCGCTTTGTCTTGTCTTGTTTCGAACTATTAAAAATTACAAATAGATATGAAAAGAGTTTTACTGACCTTTATGGTTATAGTCGCAGGGCTTGCAATGACTGCCCCCGACGCATCTGCTCAGAGCGGCAACCGCAATGGTCGTACCGACAGCGGGCAGAGCAAGATGGATGCATGGCAGAAGGATATGGCCGAGTTCAGGGCCCGATCCGATGAACGCAGGCATATCCAGGAATTGACTGATTCGATTGCATCAGTACAGGCATTTGCTGCAGTGAAGAACCAGGACTTTGTGCTTGAAGCGCAGACCGTCCAGTTCAGAAACGGATCGACAGTGTTTGTCAATGATATGACCAACTTCATTTCGGTGAAGGGCAACAGAGCGGTCGTTCAGATTTCTCCAAGTGATTTTGCGGCCGGTCCTAACGGTGTAGGCGGAGTTACAGTGGACGGAAGAATCTCCGGACAGGAATATCGCGTGGGCAAGAAAGGTCTTGCCACCTATTCCTTCAGTGTGACAGGTATCGGCATCAATGCTCAGATTGAAATCTACCTTACCCCGGGAACCAATCAGGCTTCAGCTACAATCTACCCTAACTTCAATGCCAATACGGTGTGGGTGCAGGGCAACATAGTTCCATATGAGAACTCCAGAGTCATTGAAGGAAGCTCATTATAATATGAATTAAACAATAAAGACATGAAAAAGATCATCTTCATTTCAGCATTGGCTCTTCTGGCCATAGCATGCCACAAGGAGCCATACCCACAGGATAGTGATAACGAGTATCTCGTTTATACCTCGCCAGCCAAAGACGTGGATTTTACCGATTATACCACCTTTGACATCCCGGACAGCCTTCTCATTATCGGACAGGGTGAGAAGCCTATGTACTCTCAGTCCGACAATGCTCTTGCGCTGATTCAAGCTTATAGAACAAACATGGAGAAGATGGGTTACATCTACACACCATCAAATCCTGATGCGGATCTTGGTATCCAACTTACATACATGATCAAGACAGAGAGGTATGTGCAGTATTATGGTGACCCATACTGGTGGCTGGACTATCCCGGCTATTGGTCTCCAGGCTATTGGGGTGACTGGTATGGATATTATTATCCTTATCGCATGACATATACCTTCTCTACGAATGCGCTTGTTGCAGATATTGTAGATCTTACATCTGAACAGGGTAGTGGCAAGAACCTTAAGATCGTATGGTCGTCATACATAGGAGGACCTGCCGGACCAAGTGTCAGCTATGATGTACAAAGGATGAATGCTTCCATTGATCAGGCTTTCGCTCAGTCTCCATATCTTAATAAGAACGCCGCGCAGAAATAACGAATAGAAACAAATGAATTTATGATAATATGAAAAAGTTTATATACATATTGATGGCTTCGGCAGCATTGATCTTCTTTGCAGGGGAAGCCAATGCCCAGATGGGTAAAAGACTTTACATCAACGGCGGATGGCAGATGAATGGAACGATAGCAAATGACTATGTCCAGAACTTTCAGGCCTATGGTGCATATGTTGAGGGTGGTTACTATGTTACACCTATGTTAGCCGTCGGAGGATTCGCTAGTTTCGGAACAAATAACGAGTATATCCCTAAGCAGACCTATCAGCTTGAAGATAAGGCTGCCATTACGACAGATCTTGACAGATCGGTCTATCAGGTTCCGTTCGGTGCAACAATGAGGGTCCGCTTCATGAGGACAGAGTTTCAGCCTTACTTCGAGGCTAAAGTCGGTGCGGAGTACTCAACTCAAAGCACTTACATGTCCACCTTTGTTAACAGGAAGGATAATTGGGGATTCTATATCTCTCCAGAGATAGGTATAACATTCTTTCCGTTCCATAAGGATGATGTCGGATTTCAGTTTGCAGCTTACTACAGCTATGCAACAAACCGCAATGACAGTTTCAACATCAAGGGGCTTAATAACCTTGGTCTGAAGCTTGGTATGGCGTTCTAAATGCTGCTCTTCTCCCGTCATTCCTGACCTGATCGGGGATATCGAGAAGCAGTACTCTTCACATTTTGCCCCTGTTTGCAGTCGCAGGCGCAGAATGTGAAGATTTTTTGCGAAAATATTTGGAGGTTTGGAAAAAAGTAGTACCTTTGCAGTCCCAATTCGAAAGGAACTCGTTAGAGACCCAAGAATGACCACGGATTGATTCGCTAGCTCAGCAGGTAGAGCACAACACTTTTAATGTTGGGGTCATGGGTTCGAG
>JAEIGA010010163.1_pt1 | contig 14257 bp, 8 predicted proteins | sample 9270691 | NCBI WGS metagenome assembly JAEIGA01 (sample SAMN17057246, study PRJNA624740) | gut metagenome | biome: biome; isolation source: fecal sample | host: Bos grunniens | place: China: Xizang | collected 2019 | reverse complement strand
GATGTCCTGGTCCATGATAGCCTGCATGTCAACGATCTCCTCCTTTGCCTTGTTCACAGCCGGAGCAATGATACCCGCGAGGAATGTGTCCACAGTCTCAGGGTTGCCTGCCATCTTGTCGTTGAGGATCATCTGTGCAGGGTTCTCGTAGCCAAGAAGGTTAGCCTTCTCGATGCGGAGAGCCATCATCTTCATGATGAGGTCCTTGGTGTCATTCTCGTTACCGTTGTTTCCGCGTGAAGCATAGGCCTTGAACATCTTCTCGCGGAGAGCGCGGTCTTCTGTAGCCGCCATTGCTCCACCGTACTCGGAGATGGTCACTCCGAACTCCTCTGCGAAAGCGTTGTTCTCTGCAAGGAGACGGTTTCCGAATGTGTTCGAGAGAGAGGAAAGTTCCATGTTGATCTCACGCATACGTGCCTGAGAAGCCTCATCAAGAGCGATACCGTTGCTTACGAAGCTGTTGTAAAGCTTCTTGAGGGCCATCTTCTGCTCCTGGTTGAGGCCGAGGTTGTCGATGTCCTTGTAAAGGGCATCAACCTTAGCGAAGAACGCAGGATTCATGGTAATGTTGTCCGAATGCGAAGAAAGCATAGGGAGAACCTGTTCCATGATTGCATTGAGAGACTCTGTTCCGTCTGTCTCAGAGAGGTTGAAGAGCACGCCGATGACACGGTCAAGGATTGCTCCTGACTTCTCGTAAGCGGCTACTACATTCTCGAATGTAGGTTCCTCTGCGTTTGCGATGATCGCGTCGATCTCTGCCTGCTGCTGAGCGATACCAGCCTCAACTGCAGGGATGTAATGCTTTTCCTGAATTGCACCGAAATCAGGAATTCCGTAAGGAGTGTCCCATCCTTCGATGAGCGGATTTGTAGTGTTGCATGCAACTGCTGCCATAGCTACTGTAGCGATAAGTGAAAGTTTCTTCATGTTTATTTTATTTCTTTGTTGTTTGTGTCATACCAAGGTGAACCGTCGGCCTTCTTTACGCCGCTCAGGTCGATGAGGGTGAACTGAGCCTCACCCTTATATTTTGTAAGGATACCTGTGAAGGTGACCGTCGCTGTACCGTCGAGGACTTCCGAAGGAATCTTGGTGTCCGCAAAACGGGCATAGCCGCTCGAACGCACCTGGACACTCTTGGAACCCAGTGTAAAGTACTGACTGACAGCATATGCCATAGAACCGATATTGTAAGTTCCATCCGGATTCTTAAGGCCACCTACTGTTGTGCCTGCTACCTCGACATTATCGAAAATACCCGAATTAAGGTACTCCTTCCACTTAGTTTCCGAACAAGCCCATGTATTTACCCACAGGTCTTTGTCTGCCGGCTGATTCCAATCCTCATCGATGAAGATACCATTGTTAGCATAATCCTTTCTATCTCCGTTAGGATCCACATACGCAAGGATGAAGATGTGATTCATTTTTCCGTAGCTGTCTACAAAACCATACTTGAGGTTTTCGATAGTAACCAGGCGGCCCATATTCACGTCCTTGAGAAGGTCAGCCTCGCTGACAACTACAGGCTGAACAGGTTCGTCATACTCTCCTTTGAAGACATGGTTGTCGATGATGTAAGCATGCTCCAGGTAGCTGGTCTCGTACTCATGCGTAGGGTCCTCATAACCAAGGTTGATCATTCCGTTATAATCACCGATGGTAAGATCCGTACAGTCGATATAAAGCCACTGACCGAGCTTGTACTCGTTGTAGAGACCGTTCTTTCCGATCTTCACCTCGATACCTGCAGTCTCGTCCTGAATATAAAGGCTCTTGTAGAGATTGCCGACCTGGTCAGAAGTTGTAACCTGTCCCTTGATCACGCATCTCTTGTTCACCTTCACAGGCTTACCATTATACATCGCCTTGAGGTCAGCGATAGAAGTGAACTTGTTTCCGAAATCCTCGTCAGTGTAGATATACTGCTGCTCAGGATCAGGATACTTGCCGGTGAACACAGGCTGAAACTCTTCGCATCCGGCGAAGAGAGCCGCCGCTGCTAATATTGCTATATATATTCTTTTCATCCCTTAGAATCTGAAATAGAGGTTCAACATGTAGTTAAAGCCCTGCATATAGAAGTACTTCGAGTCAAAACGGTAGTATCTCTCCATGCTCTGGCTGTCGATAAGACGAGTCTGCTCATAACCACCTGTCTTCACAGCCTTGTTATTGGTCATGTTCTGAAGGTTGAGAGAGAATCCGAAGTTATAGGTACGGTCGATATACCAAGACTTTCCGATGCTTGCATTGAGGATGAATACAGGCTTGAACTTCTCCTGGGCAGCCATGTACTCAACCTCCACAGGAGTGACGATCCTATCAGGGCCTGCTACTGCGAGATCAGTTCTATAAAGCGGGTTCATATCGAGATATGAGTTCGCAAAATACTGGGCATCGATCTCGAAGAACCAGTAGGAGTTGGTTCTGTAATTGAGTCCGAGATTGGCGGCAAGCTGAGGTGTAGAAGGCACATAGTGCTTCTGGTTCTTCTCTACGATATAGTTGCCGTCGACATCTGTCTCATAGATTACGCCATCAGCATCTACATACTTCTTATATACCGGATGGCTTGCCCAATAAGGAACGATCTCGTTCTCCACAATCACCTCAGCGCTGTTATCCACAGTCTGGGTCATGCGTGGAGTAGAAGTGTAGATGTACTCACCCCATGCGAGAGCTCCCTCAACAGAAAGGCCCTGCACAGGAAGAGGAACCTTGAAGCCAAGCTCAACACCCATGTGACGCTGGTCGATGCCGCTCATCGCGAAGTTTGTGAACGAGTTCTGAGTGTCATCATAGAAACTCATCATGTCAGTCTGATCCATGATCTTTGTGAAGAATCCGGTCACACGCACATTGTAGCCATTATTGCTGTACTGATAGTTGAGGTCAGTAGAGAGGGTCTTCATTGTCTCGAGGTTAGGCACAATAGAGTTTCTTGTACGCGGAGAAATGAATGACTGAGAGAATGTAGGAGCGTCATTGAAATATCCTGCGTTAGCATAGACTCTGTGGCCACCTACGATATGGTACTGCAGACCAAGCTTTGCTGAATATGTGAAGAAGTCGGCAACAGCGGACTTGCCCTTTGAAGTGATCGGTACGAGCTCGCCGTCCACAGCCTCATAAGTTGTGAGGCTCTTGCCATCAACGATGAACTCTGTGCCATCCTCATTGAGACCTGGGAAGAGTCCCTTTCTCACCAGACCCTCTCTCCAGAACTTCTCGTAACCTGCCTGAAGGGCGAGATTAGCCTTGAATGCACCGAGATCGAGGTCACCGTTTGCCCAAAGACCTGCCTTGCGGACATTAGCATAGTAATCATATCCATACTTATCACCCTTATAAAGATTCTGGGCTGCACCATGAGCAAGATAATAGTCGAGGTCATTCTGAACCATCGCAGGATTTGACGCAAAGTCACGCTCCGCAAATGAGTCAATGTTGATATAGTAATCACCGCCAAGAAGGTCATCAAGAATCTTATAGTATTCTGTCTGATTCCATCTGTAATTGATGCCTCCTGTCAATGTGAAGAACTTCGTTGCACTCCACTTCACGTTAGCTCCGAAGTTAAGGTCATTCTGATCCACGCGACGTTCTTCAACGACGTACTTAGAGCGGCGGAATCCCTCTGCATCGTAGTTATTGTAGTTTACGTTGTAGAGACGGTCCCAGTTAAGGTGGGTATACTCCGGATAGTTCTGCGTCCATGCATCATATGCCCATGCAGCCTTCTCCGGATTGTTCCTGTCATAGTCAGGATCATCCATGTAGTAGTAGCTTGGAAGGTTACGATAATAGTCCGGACGTGGATCGGCCGCATCGTACCAGTCCATAGCCGTATATCCGTTCTTACCTGTTCTCCAAAGAACCGTAGCAGAAGCCTCAAGGTTATCAGAAGGGGTTGCTGTGTATTTCAGGATAGTCACAGGCTCGAATGTCTTGCGGACACGGGCATTACGCACTTTGCCGTTCTGGTAACCCCAGTTGCTGTTGTACATGTTGTCGCCCATCATGTCATAAACCTCCTGGGTAGAGGCGTTCTGTGCACCTCTCTGGCCTGGAGCCGCGAAGGTCACGAGACCGATCTTATGGATGTCGCCGAACTTCTTCTCAACACCGGCATAGTATGCGAAGTTACGATAGTACACACCCTGAATCCAATCATTTCCACCGACACGGGCAGATACGTTGAACGCATATGACCATCCATTGTCGAGTTCGCCTGAAGCATATGTGGCCATGAGGCGGAGACGATAGAGGGCGCTGTTGGTGAGAGCGCTGAAACGCCATCCTGTACGGACAGATGAAGGCATAGCGTGGATATTGGTTATACCGTTATATCCTCCGAATCCATAAGGTGACACCTCGTTTCCTACAGTGGTCTCCTTTGCCCTGGTAGCCTCGTTAAGACCGCTCCAAAGTGAGAATGGAGAGTAGCCTGTAAGAGCATCGTTCATAGGGATGCCGCTCAAGTAGACTTCCTGAGACTCACTTGTATAACCTCTGTTCTTGAAACGGATGTTGCTGAATCCGAAGCTTACGATGTTGGTGAATGGGTCATTGCTTCCGAAAAGGATGGAAGGAGAATCCTCAAATCCTGAGTCGTCCATATCGAACTCAGCGAAGTTTGAGTCATCTACCTCAGTCACCACCTGCTCTATGATCATACCTACGAAAATGAGGTCCTTCACATAGCCTTCGATGGTCACGTTCACATTGGCATCAAGGAAACCTGAAGCCTTGACTGTCATGTCATACATGCCGTTTGGAAGATTCTCAATGAGGAACTTTCCTTCGGCATCTGAAACAGCAGTCGCCACTGTCTCGCCATGCTGCGAGAGAGTCAGCGCCGCGTCTGCGATAGGCGCTCTGCCGGCACGGTTCACTACCGTTCCCTTGACGCCTCCAAAGTCGCTGTTCTGAGCGAAAAGAGCCGCCGAGCAAAGCACTGCTGCAATTGTCAAAAGTACTTTCTTTATCATAACTATTTAGTAATCACAATGTAAGTAGGATAGTGGTCACTATATCCTCCGATGAACGCTCCGTTGGAGAATGTCCTGAACGGAGTGCCCTTGTACTGCCCTGACTGATTGGTCAGGAACTTGGCATTGTATACACGTCCGTAATATCCCTTCTTATGAAGCTGACGCAGTCCGAATGTGCCTTCCGCTGGGTTTGCAAGCGCATTGTTCACCAGAAGGAGGTCATAGATGCTCCATACTCCCTGATATGCAAGCGAGCCGAAACCGGCCTTCAGCATAGAAGTGAACGGACAGAAGAAATCAGCATCGGTCACATCCTCCCTGAACTCTCTTCCATGGAGATATTCCGCCATAGAAGGATCTGTAGGGTTGTCATTCATGTCACCCATGCACACGATCTTGATGCCCGGATATTTCTCCTGCATCATCATCGCATGGTTATACATGATCTCGCCGCCACGGTCACGGAGCTGGTTGCCACCCTTCTTTCCGCCGGCGCGCGATGGAAGGTGGGCTACATAGATAGCGAAATGCTCACCGTCGATAAGACCATGCACCATAAGGATGTCACGTGTCCTGAAGTAGTCACGCTCCTCCTGCGACTGGATCCAGTCGATAGAACTGCCCTCGAATGTGAACGGAATGGACTCACTGTCAAGAAAGGTGAACACCTCCGGCTTATAGAGCAGAGCCACATCCACACCACGACGATCCGGTCCGTCATAATGGATGATCTGATAGTTCGCCTCGGCAATCTGAGGCTCCATCACGAGATCCTCAAGAACAAGACGGTTCTCAATTTCGGAAACACCGAGAAGCGCATGCCACGCACCGTTTTCCTCCTTCATAGACCTGATGACCTTCGCCATGTTCTGAAGTTTCTTCTGATACTTCACCTCAGTCCACTGGTTCTTTCCCTCAGGAAGGAACTCCTCGTCGTTCTTTGCCGGGTCATTGTATGTGTCAAACAGATTCTCAAGGTTATAGAATCCTATGACATAGTTCTTTGACCCCTTTTCCTGGGATTGCGCATTGAAAGAAAAAAGCACAATCGCAATAAAGACATAGAGAATTCTTTTCATGTCATTCACTATTTGATACTCCAAACACTAGTGTACGAATCAGGATTTTGAGCTTCGATCGCAGCAGCCTTATCCTCACCCACCTTACCTGGAAGATTCACAAAGAAATCAATACCAAGTTTAGTTTCAAGCTCATCAATAGACATGCTCTCGGCAGCTGTAACCTGCTGAGTCGGATATTTATCGGCATCATGATCCATATAAAAGGCAGCACCCAGCCACTGCGAGATTGTCGAAGACTTATGGTATCTTACTGCAGCCTTGAAATATCCTGAAGGTACCGGTACTCTGCGTCCATCCGGATCTGTCACATATTTAGGAGAAGCGGACAGAGTGCAACCGGTAACAACATAAAGAGTGTCAGCAGACTTTGCTGCTGTCCTCATATTACCCTCAAGTGTTCCCCAAACCGGTCCATTGAAAGACTTATGCTGGAGAGTTGCATTTGTAAAATAATATGTCTGCTGATTAGCTTCCGCACAACACTTTCTATCTGCATTTGCGATCTGATGGCCTCGCTCGTAACCATAGTTGCTGAAACCAAAGCTTCTTTTAAAGTTTGGCTCATATTTATCATCGACAAGAGGATTATCCTCCCATGTACCACCGGAAGAACTTCCATTTGTATACAGATCACACAGAGGATAAGCAACCCATACCGCCAGATAGTCCTTATTGCTATAGCCGAAAGAGTAATTGCGATATGTATTACCGTTCATCTTGAAGCTATGCGTATAATAGTCCAGATCTGGGTTATCCATTGCAGGAAGCTCTATCCAGCCGGTCTTTGTAAGGTCAACACCGCCTGAAGGAGTCTGTTCATCATCCTCAGGACCATCATCCGGACGATATTCGCCGGCATGCTGCGTGAATGTGCAGAATACCGACTTTGAGCCGTTGTCAAGATAGATCGTCAGGCTCCTCTCCACTTCTGTAGAGTTGGTCTTGTATGTAAACCTCACATTTGCCTTGTCGCCTGTACCCGAATACACACTGAGTGAAGCCCAATCAACCTCTTCAGTGCCATCCGCTACAAGTGCGAGTGTCCAGTCACCGCTGCACTTCACGTCAAGAAACTGAGCGCCTGCATCGGACGCCACCTTCGGATTTCTCAATGAAACCGAAAACTCGCCGGAGCCGCTCACGTCTGATGGTTCACAAGATGTCAGCAACAGCGCACAGACTGCTACCAACATGTATATCAAAACAAATTTCTTCATTCTCATTTAGACCATCAAAAGGGCCCGGCCATCCGGCCAGTCCCTTTTAATGGATTTGAATATACTTGGATTACTCTGTCACTGCCTTGAGGCCGATGACGAGAGCGCGGCAGTTTGATGATCCTGTTGTGCTCATCGTCATAGTTGTAACACCCGATGGGATATCAACTGTATAGTAATCAGACTCTGTCAATGTAAGCGTATATGTTGGATTTCCTGTCGCTCCTGAATTTGCTATAAGGTTGAAGGTAACATCCTGGCCTCCTACATTGCAAGTAAGAACAGTCGCATTGTTGTTTGACCATGCACACGCATAGAAGCCAACCTTTGTAGTACCTGCAGGAATATTCACTGTCGCTGTACCACCTGCCGAGCTCTTGCCAAGTTTAAGAAGGTTTGAAACTGCGACACCGTTCACTACTGCGTTCTGCGACGAATTTCCGCTAGACGTCTTGTCATATGAATTTGATCCGAGAGTCCATGTAAGTTCTGAATCGAACTCGCCTACCTCGCCTGACACTGGTGGCTCCGGATCCTCGCCTGTACCCTCACCTGGGATATGGCTGATGTAGAAAGCTGGAACTGGGTTTCCACCACCCTGAGGAGTGCCCTGGTAAGATGTTCTCCTGGTACCGAGAGTGACAACGTCTGTAACCTTGAGACCGATCTGAGAGAACGACTTGTCGTTTGAGCCGACCCACTTGGAAGTCATACCATAGATATAGACCTCACCTGTCTCATCCTTGATTGTGAAGTTACCATAATCAGTCTTTGCGATGTTGATGATCTCACCGGTAAGCTCGTACCAGGTATCATCCTCAGCAGCTGCAAGGAACTCTGCGATTGTTGCCTTTACGAGCGTCGCAGGCTGATCTGTTGTGCCACCTGTATTGCCGCCTGTATTACCACCAGTATTACCGCCTGTTGTGCCACCGATTTCAACACCTGCTGAGAAATCAATTACCTGACCTGCCTCTGACGCCACCTCAAGAAGAACATCGTCGATGCTATATGCGCTTGAGCATGAAGAAACGAAAGCGACACACAGCTGAGCAGTACCTGCAGGAACTGTAAAGTTGCAAGATGCAAGGTTCCAGTCACCTTCGACGTCAGCATCGGCAGGGAAAGCCATTGCAAGCTCTACCCATTTCTGAGCGTCATTGCTTACATACACCTTGAACTCGTCCCATGAGAAGTTGCTGTCGCCATCCTGGAGATACTTCTGACCTCCGAATGAAAGAGCGAAGTCAGTCTGAGTACCGTCGAGAGTAATCTTATTGATCTTCAGGACTGAAGTGGCAGCTCCGAAGAAAATCTTGTTTGTACCCGAACCCTCATAGTGAGAGTATCCTGAACCATCGTTTGATGCCTTACCCGAAGTTCTTACCGACATCTTTCCGCCGAACTCATATTCCACAGTTGATGCGCCTGTACCCTTCTTGTTGTCCCAAAGGTTGTAGTTCGAATCGAGGTATGGCCATCCGCTGTTGTTCTGAGCCTTCTCGATATCGAAATCGTTGCTATAAACAATCAGATCTGCTGCCGATCCACCAGGACCTGCCTGGGTCACTGTAAGATACTTCTTCTTAAGACCGATTGTGAACATGAGGTCTGCCGTACGGTCAAGACCATCATTATCGAGAACTGAAACTGTAACTGTCTGCGGGTCAGCTGAAGCAGATCCTGAACTAGGTGAAACCACCACCCAGTCAGCGTCTGTCTCTACTTTCCAATCACGAGTCGCTGTCACAGTAAGATCCTTATCGCCGCCAACGGCCTCAAAAGTCATCTCTGACTCACTGATGGAAATTTCCGGAGTTCCGAGATTCTGCTCCTTCTCCTGACATCCCACAATCATTGCCAACGCTGCTGCAGCGCAGGCAAAGAACTTCATGATTTTCATATTCACTTGCTTTTATATTTTAATATTCTCTTGCTCTCACTGGAATCTGCAAATATAATAATCTACGGACACTTTTGCAACTCCACAAAGTGTTCCAAAAGACACTAAAAACGATAAAAGGCAGCACCGTTCCGGTACTGCCTTTGGGGTAAACATATTTATGAAATCAATATTCCGAAACCGGAGAAGCTCCTGCCTTCGAGAGTGCAGGAATATCCAGTTTGAAGAGTTCGCCGGTATTTTCGGATGCATCAAACGGGATTGCATACAATCTGTAATCATATCCCCATTCCAGCTGAACCTCCGTCAGGGCCTCTATGTTGAAGTTATATTCTCCAAGCAGGGAATCGTCCAGGAGCATCGCACGGATATCCTCGTCAGTGGCACCCTCCTGCTCCAGCACATCGACCGGATAAATGGTAAAAATCGCATCTGTCGCCGAACCACCCAGTACGAACTTCAGACGCACAACCGCCCAACCGGAAAAATCCGAATAGGAAGGGTCTGCCGCATACAAGGCATCTCCGTCAAAGTATTTCAGGACGGAAGCCGACACTGAAGCGTCAGTTGTACCCTCTTGAGGAGCATCAAACCAGCATATAGCCACCTCGGAAGCATATTCGCCTTCGGAATCCAGACATACGGCACACGCATAATGTCTCATTCCTGGCTTAAGCGAGAAGCTGCCGGTAGCAGTGCCCCTCTGGGCATAATACTTGGCGAATTCAGCCCTGTCTTCACAGTCTCCGACAAGAATTGCCTTCTTTATCTCCTTGTCTATCAACTTCTTGACTCCCTCGGCTGTAGGACCACCATTCCTCTCAAGTTCATCCTCGCCTGCCACAATGGCTAAATATGCCACGCTCGCATCGGAAGGTTTGAAGGTAACGCTTGCACTGCGCGCAGTCAAGTTGCTGTATGTGATCTCAAAAGTCACATCGGTCGGATCGTTCGGCTTAAGAGTACGGAACTTCTCCGTGAACAGAGGGGTTGTAAGACCACCGTCATATCCGAATACGATGATCATATACTCGGTATCCGGATCGAGCTTGTCATCAAACGAATGCACCATCTCACCGGTATTTGTATGCAATGGGAAAAACGGCTTGTAGTTCTTCAGAAGGAACTCCTGAAGTTCATCCATAGTCATATCGTTATACACATCCTCAGGGAACTCCAGCCACACATACTCATCGTCGGTGGTCGGGGTGATGAAGAGCATCGCTGAGGTAGCGGTAATCTGGTCAAGCTCGATTTCAAACTCCATCTGCACCTGCTCCAGGGCCGGGGTGGTCTCGATGACTACTTCGACATCAGAAGTCACCGCTCCTGTATCATCAGTATGACATGCAAAAACAACGAATCGCTGCTCCGGCTGAAGACCTGTGACCTCACGCTCGTAGACTCCCTTCTTCATAAGGTCAGCTACAGCTACATCGCTGTTCTCAAGAATCATAGTCTCGATAAAATTGGTCGCCACAGTCTGCATGTCATCCAGATCACCGAAGGTCTTGAGATAATCCTCCGTAGCAACACCACAGAAATACTGCCACTGAGGGTCAGCAGGAGTCACCTTCACCTTGCAATGACTTGAGTGGATATCAAAAACCTCAATCTCGAACAGATCTTTGGCAGGTGGTGGCACATCATCACCAGGAAGCTTCCCGTCACATGCGACAAAAACCATTGCAGCAAGGGCAAGCAGATAATACCTTATATTCTTCATAATCTTATTTATAGTCATATGTCACAACGCCGCCGATAGGGCAAAGTATACAGTTGGCAAGGTCATATCGGCCATCCGCTCCTGCCGCATTGACAACCACCAACACCTTGCAGTTCTCCGTTTTCCAAGTCTCATCCATCGCTATCGAGAAGGACTTTTCCGCAGTCTGGCCCACCTTAAGTTCACCCATCTTCTCACCATAGATGCGCATGTTGAGGGTATTGCCCGCCATAGCCCTTACTGCATTGTTATGAGTGTTCATCCAATCGTCGCTGGCTCCCTCCTGCTTGCCTCTGATGCCGTCTTCAAGCACCCATGCTGCTATACGATACTGGCCTGCCTTGGCCGCCTTGATCTGCACATTGACTCCGAGAGCATTGTCGGAAAGTCCTGCTGACGCCGCGATTCCGACATCGGCAGTCTCCCTGTGGAGCTGATCGATGATGCCTGTGATGACATTCACTGCCAGGGATGTTCCTGTGTTCTCCTTGGTAAGGTTGAATGTCAGTTCCGGATAATATCCGCTGCTGAATGCCTGCGAGAGGTTGTCCGCGGCCTGAGAGTATGCAGGATCACCTGTTTCATTATACGAGTGAGCCGCAACATGCTGATATTTGGGCGTATACTCATCCATTTCAGACAAGGCCTTCAGCGAAGTCATGAGATTAGGGCAGTTGGAGCAATATGTACCGGTATGCTGGAGCAGGAGAATCCTGTGATTGAATGACGTATTGCCGGGTTCAGGGTCCGCAGGGAGTTCAGGGACTGCCACATCCCCCACCGGAACCTCCGGTTCATCCTGCTTCTCTGCGCAGGATATGATCGCCGCGCAGCACACGGCCAAAAGAAATCTTGATGCTTTCATATATGTTTATTTCAAAGAATCTATGAATTCCTGGGCCGGAGATGCTCCGCCCTTCTGTGCCGTAAACTCATAAAGAGCAAACGGACCGGTGTAACCCTCGTCATTCACAGCTATGCCCATGAACGACACAATCTGGCCATAGTGAACGACCGCAAAGCCTTGAGTCTTATCCTCATCACACTTATAATCAAGCTCGAACAGGATATCATCCCTTTCTGCCCACGAAGCGAACTCTCCGTATGTGAATGTCGTTCTCCAATGCACGGCATCAGCGTTAGGGACTATCTTATATGGCACCATCACCATTCCCTTGCACTTGCTGAACTGCACCGGATCAAGCTCCGCCAGTTCAGTTCCGTCATAATATCTGTCGATAACGAACTCGATTCCGGCATTGCTCTCTATCAGGATGGTCGTACGGAAGACATCGCTCCTGAAAGGCTTTCTCAAGGCGATCTTGCCTGTGTTCATGTTTACTGTGGCAGCCACGATCATGTATTCAGTGTCCTCCTCCAGACCAGTGAATGTCCATTTCTGCTTGCCCATAGCAGCACCCATGTCAGCAAGGTACTCTGCCCTCGAGTAATTGAAGAAGTCAGCGCCATAATCTATCCTCTCGTCCAGGAAACGGCATATCGCCTCATCTTCCGAGCTCTCAACTGCTGCATATTCCTCGAACAACGCCATCGGCATGCAGTCATAGAAATAGTACAGTCCCAACTTCGGTGAAATATCGACTGTCACCTTGTTATGCATGATATCCGACAGGTAGAAATTCATCTCCTGCGCACGTGGATTGCCTCCTTCGGCCAATGTGGTGAACTCTGCACGGGTCAGACCTGTGGTCGGTGCTTCATCCCATCCGAAGCACAGGACCACATAGTCCGTAGACGGGCTAAGAGACGACATCGGCTCAAGGTCAACGCTTTCTCCTGCATAGAGTACATCCTCCAAAGCGTCCCATCTCTGGTATGTCGATACGAGTTCATACATGATGTCAATGTCTGACTCGTACTGTTCCAGCTGCGCCTTCGGCTGGATGGCACAGATATACTGGTCTGCATTTGACGGAGTGACCGTTCCGATGACAGAACAGTATGTGGTCTCCTGAATGTCTATATCAAATGTTATTGATGACTCGACAACCTGCTTTGTCTTGAAACTCACGACTGTCGCCTTGGAATTCACAAAGAAATTCTCGTCTATGCCGACTGCATATGCTATGTATTCCGTATTGTCAATAAGGTCATCGAAGATAAGCTCTCCCCTGCCCACAGTGCCCAGGTTAGTAACCATCTCCTCCGGAGTCTTTCCCATTGTGACATAGTAGTCCACGAGAGCCTGGGCGTGATTGGTGAAGGCGACCTCGCCTCCTCCCCATTCCTCATACTGCTCCTTGGAGAAAACGTTCATGAAGAACACTGCATTCTCCTGACTGGCCTGCACCGAAACCTTGGCCTTAGTCAATCCGATGTCACTTACGGAGATCTCGAAAGACAGGTCTGTCTGCTGGATATCAGTGGTGCTGAATTCCTTTTTAGTGACACCCGTCGTGAAATATCCTTCCGATGTAAGGCCATATGCATATAGATAATAGGTCTCACCCGGCATCAGGCCTTTTTCCTCGCCACTGAATGGGCCGACATGCAGGAAGCCCTCCAGCCACTCTTCGAGTGTCTTCCCTTCCTCCATGGCCTTGATTTCAAACCAGTCCAGATCGTCATCCTGATACTTATACTCGTCCTCGAATGCATCAAAGGCCGACTTCTCCACAATCATCGCCACATAACTCATAGCCTCATCCTTCGGAAGGACAGAGAATGAGCACGAAGTTGCAGTTATATCCGACACCTCCAGCACAAAATCCACTTCCGGACCCTGCGGTCCGTCAGGCTCCTCCTGCTGCGGCTTCTCACAACCCCACAGCAGCAATGCAGCCAACATCCAGATGACTGTTTTCAGTATTTCTTTCATAGATATTATACCTTTATCACAATTATGAGCAAATATACACAATTCCCCATATACCTCAACATACCACAGCTACAATCAACTCATCGAATACCCACAAACACATATCACCCTGACTTCCCGGTGGCGCACAACTCCCTGTACACCAGCCACTTCCTAATTCTCCGTGCTCCCCATTTGCAGCACGAGCATTCAACAAGTAGCTCACACACAGATAGTTACGCGCCACAAAAATATGTTCTGGATGGAGGGCTGCCAAACAAAAAATCAGGCGACCCGAGGGCCGCCTGAAAGGAATTCGTATGTTAGAGTTTTACTTTGCCTGAATACCAAAGAGGATTGCACGGTAAGCAGAACCTGTTGTCTCTACTGTCACTTCTGTATCAGCCTCGAGTGGAGAACCGAATGAAACAGTATAGTGATCTGAGTCAGCAACTGTCATAGTATACGGAGCATTACCGGTCGCACCTGTATTCGCTGCAATAGACTG
>JAEIGA010010162.1_pt1 | contig 14258 bp, 24 predicted proteins | sample 9270691 | NCBI WGS metagenome assembly JAEIGA01 (sample SAMN17057246, study PRJNA624740) | gut metagenome | biome: biome; isolation source: fecal sample | host: Bos grunniens | place: China: Xizang | collected 2019 | reverse complement strand
CTCCCAAGGGTGGCTTCATCTTCCGTGCAATTGAGCTGTCCCCCATCTCTGGTATTTATGTTAAGGTAATTGCTGAATACAAGGATGATAATGGTACTGTTCATCCTATCGGCGAAGAGCTGTTTATCACTGGTACTGATCAGATGATTTACTATCCTCGTCCCGAGCACGCTGTTATCAACTATGATAACAAGATGATGCATCACGCAATCGCAATCCCCGAAGGCGAAGGCCGTTACATTATGAATCGACTGACTGGTGAAATTAACACCATCAAGGGTCCTGCTATGTATCTGCCCGATCCTCGTACTGAAGTTGTCGTCAAGCGTAAGCTGAGTGAGAAGCAGTGTAAGCTGTGGTATCCTGGTAATGCAGACGCTCTGGCATATAATGTCAATCTGAGCGAAAAGTCTGTGGAAAAGGCTTCTAAGAAGGCTGACCTGGATATGTTTGCTTTCTCTGCCATGACTTCTATGGATTCTACCCTGGCAAACCTGGAAGCTAAGGCTAATATCTCTCGTGGTACTTCCTACACTAAGCCTCGCACCATTACTCTGGACAATAAGTTCGAGGGTGTCGTAAGCATTGATGTATGGACTGGCTACGCAGTTAACATTATCTCTAAGGATGGCTCTCGTAAGGTTATTCGTGGTCCTCAGACTATTCTGCTGGACTATGATCAGACTCTGGAGGTCCTGGAGCTGTCTACTGGTAACCCCAAGACTACTGACGAGCTGATTAAAACCGTTTACCTGCGTCATGAAAATAATAAGGTCTCTGACCGCATCAACATCGAGACCAAGGACTTCGTTCGTGCTACTGTTAAGGTCAGCTACTGTGTTGACTTTGATCCCAAGTATATGGACAAGTGGTTCTCTGTTGAAAACTACGTCAAGTATATGTGTGACCGCCAGCGTGCGCTGATTAAGCGTGCGGCTAAGGAGTACACCATCGAAGAGTTCTGGCAGAACTATGGTGACATTGTCCGTAATGTTGCTATCGATGCCGCCGAAGAGGGTGTTGCCAAGGCACATGAAGGTCGCTTCTTCCCTGAAAATGGTATGTATGTTCACGACTGTGAAGTTCTGAGCATTGCCGTTGAAGATGCCATTGAGAAGCTGCTGATTAAGCATCAGCATGACACTGTCCGCAAGAATCTGGAACTGGCAAGTGCTAACAAGGAAGCTGAAGTCGCTGCGGCTATGGCTGTTTCCGAGAGAGCGATGGCTGAACTGAAGTCTCTGGAACTGCGGAATAAGATGGAACTGCAGGAGGCAGAAGCTGTCCAGAAGCTGGAAATCCAGGCTAAGATTAACCGTCAGAATGAAGCAGAAAAGCTGGCTGCTAAGCAGGCAGAAAAGGATATGCAGGTTCTGATTGATGCAATTGCTGATGCAAGCCGTGTCCGTAAGGATGCAGACTTCCAGCAGAGCCTGGCACATGAAGCTCAGGAGCAGGCACAGCGTGTCGCTCATGAGAAGGAAATGGCTGAAATTGAAAAGGCTAAGAACGCTGCTTATGCCGAGACTGTCGCTACTATCATGGGCTCCATCAGTGAGGATCTGATCGCCGCAATCTCCGCAGGTAGCAAGGCAGAACTGACTCAGACTCTGGCAAAGCATATGAGCCCCTACGCTCTGGCTAAGGGTGAAAGCATTGCTGAGGTCACTCAGAAGCTGATTAACGGCCTGCCCTTCGATGTAAATGAGATTGTCTCCAATCTCGGCACTCAGGGCTGATTGAGATAAATATGGAGGGAGCAGTAATGCTCCCTCTTTCTCACTTTATAAATCTTTATTGATTTTATTATAAAAATATGTTATAATATATATACAAGGTTAAGGAAGGAAATGATATATATGAAATGTAAATACTACGAAAAGAGAGATATAAGTGTCGGCAATGATGCTTTTGATCATCCCGATTATCAGATTTTCTGTAAAAAGAAGGGTCGTATTCATGGTTATGAATGTGGCACTTGCGAACTTAAAGAGTTTGAAACTTTGGCTCTTATTCCAGTAGGAAGATGTGACCAGTGTCCTAAGCATTTTACTGAACGCACTCCTCGATCTGGTTTTGCAGAAGATTATTTTTGTAAGGCAGTTCAGACTCCTGCTGGCCCTAAAAAGATTACCTCTTATGTCGAATGGGATAGCGAAATTCCTCCTGTGCCTGACTGGTGTCCTTATCATATCAAGGAGGTTAAGTAATGCCTGCATTTGTAAAACCTAAATATTCAAGAGAAAAGTCTGCGGAGATTCGCCTTACTGCTCTTGGCGTCCTCCAAGATGCGGGACGTCCTTTAACAATTAGTGAAATTTGTGCCGCAGACATGAGTCTTACTTATCAAACCACTCAGAAGATGGCAAGAGAACTTGCGAGTCTGGTTGAAGGTGGCTTGGTGGTAAAAACCAAGAGCAAGAGTAAGGGTAGAATGGTATATGCGGCAGTTGCTTCATTGGAAGAGCAAGGTTATAATTTGGAGAGTTTTGTATGCTAACATGGATAAATGATTCAAATAAATATGAAGAAATATGGAAAGCATATTTCGGCAGTTATGAAATTACTATTTTTAAGTTAAAAGATAATGATTATGTTGCTTATACCCGAACGATAGGTGGAACTTCTCTTTGCAGATATACTTACAATAGTAAGTATACTATTGAGGAAGTTAAGGAAAGATATATCAAAGACTTAATTGAATTTCTTGATAAACGAGTGACCTATTGGATGGGAATTCAACATGACTTATGGAATGAAGTTCAATGGCTTGATGAGGAGGATGAATAATGGCTAAGTGGAAACGACATGAACAGGGTATTAATTATTGGTTCACTAGAGAAATAAGTGATAGACATTATGCCTATCTGTACCGCACACATCGAAAAGGTGAATGGCTTATCCGTGTGTATGAATATGATGACGAAATGGACGCATTCATTATCTCGGATATTGAAACCGATGAACAGGCTATGGCTCGTGCCAATCTTCGCATGGCTGCTTTTTTGGCAGAACGCAAAGAGATGTGGTCTAGAATGCTGAGCGATTGGAATCTGTCTTTTGGAGAGGAAGATGATAATGAACAAGATGGGTAAAACCATTTGTCTTTGGGTTGATGACCTGCGCGATCCGCCTATGCGAATGGATACTGAGTATCTGGTAGCTCGTTCTGTAAATCAGGCGAAAGCTCTTTTGGATATGGCAGAGCATGCCGCATGGGCTGATAAGATTGATTATATCTCTATTGATCATGATGCTGGTATTTATGCGGCCGCAGGCGGTGATTATATCAATCTGTTGAATTGGTTGGAGTATCGTCAGCACATTGAGAATGGTAAGGTATATCCTATCCATATTCATAGTTTTAATCCCATTGGTGTCGTAAATATGCGTGCCATTATTGAACATAATGGTTGGGAGGAAATCCGATGAAATGGGAATATACAGATTATCGCCCCGCAGGTTTTGAATGTTGGGAAGCTAAGTGGAAAAAAGACTATGAGCTTTCTGTCTATCAGATTGGAGAAAATCGATACAGTATTGGTTGGTATCATAAAGGCTGTAGAGTAATTAAAGATTATATTGATGCCAATAGTTGGGATGAAGCTAAAGCATTGGCTATTGCTCGTGTAAGAAATTATTTTCATCAAATGGCTACATATTGGGATAATATGGAACTTGGTTTTATTAAATGGACTAGAGAGGAATAATATGTTCTTTAATAAATTATATAAAGTTGAATACTGGTCAACAGCTGTTATTTCCCGAGATAATATCTTAACAGTTGTCAAAGCCAGAGATATGGCTCATGTGGTAAAGAAACTTGAAAGAAAGCATTATCCACATACTGTTGGAATTATTTCTATTGAAAGGATTGGAAAATAAATATGTACGGAAGTAAATGTGCTTGGTGTGAAAATTCTATGCCTACTGAAAATGGTGGATGGAAATGTAGATATTCTATTTGCCAGATGAGAGCAGATGAAATTCGAGAAATTATGCTTTGCCTTGCGGGAGTGAAAAAATACTAATGGTTTATCTTGGTGCTATTATCATAATGGGAATTGCATTTACAATTTTCATTAATGAATGTGAAAGGAGATAATATGCGCGGAAGTTATCAGATGCGTGAATGGGAAATTTCTCATTTAACAAAAATTGTAAAAGATGCCTTGCGTCAAGTAGAAGGCAATATGGGCAGCAAGTTTGATTTTACAAGGATGGATGTTTGCCCATATAACATTTCAACTATTTTAACTGAGTATCTGGGTTTTGAAGAGGAAGACATTGATGAAAACTTCAAAGATATTTGGTATGTTTTTACTCATCCCAAGTATTCCGAAAATGCTCGGTTGTTTATTCATGTTAATATTGATACACTAGAATGTAAAATGTTTTATGAAGAGGAGTAAATAATATGTTGCTTACATTGGGTGTTTTATCTTTTATTTTGGGTTTTACCCTTCTGCTTTTAGGAGCATTGTTTACGGGACTTGATATCTTTTGGAGCGCTACTGGTATAATTTTAAAGATTGCCGGCATTTTAATGATAGGCCCCGTTATTATCGCTTTACTGATTGGCGCTTTTGCTTTAATCCTCAGCCTGTTCGGACTCGTACTGTTGTTCTAAAATTATAGGAGGAAATGAAAATATGGTTCTGGTAAATATCTTTTTTAATCTGGCAGTAATTTGTTTCGGCACTGGCGCTATTGCTATGTTCGCTGGGTGTCTCGGTTGGAATTTCTCTAAGTGCTTCGACTTTATGGTTGATGCATTCCAGACTGGTAGTATTTTTGGCGCCTTAGCTTTCGTAGGTCTGCTTTTCGTGTAAGGGTGAGGGGAAATCTATGAAAATTAAAATTTGTTTGCTACTGTTAGTTGTAGCTTTGTTAATGACTGGCTGCGTTATTACTAAAGAAGTTTCTCGAGAAACTGAAATGGTAAATGCAGTCGTAACAGGTGTTGACTATGACCCTCCTCGCACCACTTATGTTTTAGTTGGTAAAGTAATGGTACCTCAGCATCATCCCGCCGACTATGACATTTTTGTAGAGTATAATGGAACTACCGCAACGATTGATAGTAAAGAGCTATACTTTTATTATGAGAATCGAATCGGTGAAACTATACAAATGGAATATATTACTATCACCTATGAGAATGGTGAAGTTAGACATAAATTAGAAAGGAGTGGCTAAATTTGGAAAGAAATGAAAAGATTTGGGCTGGTTTAACTGCTCATTATACAGAAGCTCTGACTATGTTCCCCGAAAACCGTATTGTTGGTATTTTCTTACAGGGTAGTCAGAACTATGGATTAGACACTGACGAGAGTGATATTGACACTAAGTTAATTGTCACTCCCTCTTTTAGAGATTTGGCAATGAATGAAAAGCCTATTTCTACCACTCACGTCAGAGAGAATGAAGAACATATTGATTTAAAGGATATTCGCCTTTATATTGAAACTTTTCGCAAAGGCAATATGAACTTCCTTGAAATTCTCTTTACGGATTATTTCATCATCAATCCCATGTATAAAGATGATTGGGATATCCTCGTAAGTCATAGAGAAGAAATTGCTCATTTGAACCCTTATCGTGTTATGCAGGCTATGTATGGCATGTGTGGTGAAAAGAACCACGCATTAACGCATCGCTACCCCGCAAAGCAGCATATTATTGATGAACATGGTTATGATGGCAAACAGCTTTCTCACCAGGAGAGAGTGCGTCATGCCATGATTAAATATGCAGCTGGTGAAACTTATTGGGATTGTATTCACGAACCTTTTGAACCTTACTATCTTAAGATGATGAAGCGTCATGGTTTAAAGCTTGAAGAAGCTGTAGCTATGTCTAAGTGGAGTCTTGAGGAAGCAAAAAAGATTCGTGAAGAATTTTGCTCTAAATATCCTAATGAAGAGAACGCAGATACCGTTGCTTTAATGAAAGAAGTTCAGTATCGCATTATGGAGAAAAGTGTTCGAGAGGAGTTGTCTATGTGATTAAGTTTTGTCCAATATTGGGAAGAAGTGATGGCCGTCCATTGATAGATTGCAATGATCGCTGTGTTATGTACAATCCAGAAGACAATGGATGTATAATAAAAAAAGCTCTTGAAGTCTATATTAAAAATCATATTCCCATCACAATGAAACAGCCAACAGAAGAAGAGCTTAATAAACTCGCTAAAGAATTAAAAGAAATTTTGGCAAAACATCCGCCTATCCTCTATAGGCATCCCGATTTAAATATTAAACACGATTACGATGAATATGGTGTGGACTGGTATCCGCCTGGTCCCAATGATATTGCTCCCTAAGTTAGCTTAGGGAGCTTTTTACTGCTACGCACGCCAACGCTGGCACAACCGTCCACCAAAACAAAAATGGCTCTTCAAAATTCTAGACCAAATTATCTTAAATTGATTTTTTATTAAATTTATGATATAATATTTATATATAAAGAAAGGATTGATATTGGTATGTTGAAAAATGTATTGATTACTGGTGATACTCACGGTCGGGTTGAAGGCCGGTTGGCACATATTAAAGAAACTATGCCTGAATATTTGCCTGAGGAAACTGCAGTTATTATTCTTGGAGATGTAGGCTTAAATTATTATAAGTCTAAGCATGACTGGAAACTGAAGCATTGGGCTTCTAAATTTGGTTACACTATTTATTGTTTGCGGGGTAATCATGAAGACCGGGCTTCTAATATGAAAAAGGCCATTTATGTTAATGATGAATTTGTTAATGGTATGGTCTGTTATGAAGAAGAGTTTCCTAAGATTCGGTATTTCATGGATTGTGTAGCAGAATATGAAATTATGGGTAAATCTATCCTGTGCATCCCCGGCGCCTATTCTGTTGATAAATGGCATCGGTTGCGGAATGACTGGCAGTGGTTCTCTGGAGAACAGTTGACCGCAGAAGAGATGAAGTGGGCAGAAGAACATAATGCTGGCAAGCACTATGACTTTGTTTTTTCCCACACTTGTCCTATCTGCTGGGAACCTACTGATCTATTTCTTTCCATGATTGACCAGTCCACCGTGGATAAGACCATGGAAGTCTGGATGGACAAATTCAAAGACTCTATTGATTGGGGTATCTGGCTATTTGGTCATTATCATGCTGATCGGTTAGAGCGGCCTTATGTTGAACAATTCTACACTGAAGTAGAGGATATGAATAGTATTATCGCTCGGTGGGAAAAGTATGATAAAACTGGTGAATTAGACTGGTGGCTGCCCAAAGCACGGGATTTTTATCAGGGAATTGAAAGTGAGGTCAAGTAATGGCTGAATATATTATGGAGGCGAGGATTCGCCTTCGTATTAAAGATGTTGAAGATGAATATGAAGGCCGAGAATTAGGAGAAAATTTTCTTACTTTAGGCCTTCAGTCTTTAGCTATGAGTGACGACCTTGATGATGACCATTTCGAGATAGAAGGAGTTAATTTTCTTTCATTTGAGGAGGACTAATGGTTACTATCAGTGGCGAAAAACATGAGCTAAAAAATATTAAAAAAGCGTTACTTGGTTATATGCTTAGCTTAAACGACGCTCTTGGTTGTGAACCAATGTGTCGTAGAGCTGATAAATGGGACGATCCAGATTGGACTTGTGAAAATTGCTATAAAGAAGCAATTGAAGAAAATATAATTTGGATCGATACTACTGAGAAACCTATTCGAGGAACTCACTATAAAATTGTTTCAATGGGAGAACCATATAATCACACCATTCAATAATCTTTAATTGATTTTTATAAAAATATATGATATAATATATTCATAAGATAAGAAAGGATATGAAAATATGAAAAATGTATTTATCGTTGTTGATATGCAGAATGACTTCGTTGATGGTGCCCTGGGCACTCCCGAAGCAAGGGGAATCGTAAATAAGGTTGCTGATCAGATTCGTGCTCGAGCAAATAAGGATACTATTCTGCTGGTAACCAAGGATACTCATGGTACTGATTATATGGATACCCAGGAAGGTAAGAATCTGCCTGTAGCTCACTGTATTAAGAACACTCATGGTTGGGAACTGGCTCCTGCAATCCAGGAAGCAATCTATGATACTCGTGATCAGTATTTCAGCTTTAACTCTTATTTCCCCTATGTCGCAGATCACATTGTTTGCAAGCCTACTTTTGGTTCCATGGACATCCAGAACCTGCTGTTTGTCATCGATGACATGACTGGTATGCAGCCTGGTGAACTGGCTGAAGTGACCCTGTGTGGCCTCTGCACCGGTATTTGCGTCCTGTCCAATGCAATTCTGTGTAAGGCAACCATGCCCGAAGTACCCATTAAGGTTATTGAAGATTGCTGCGCTTGCGTAACTCCCGAATCTCATAAGACTGCTTTGGAAGCTATGAAGCTGTGCCAGATTGAGATTATCTAATGGAGCAGTGGTAGATTAACTATTTAAAAGCGATGGACTACCCGTATAGTCCATCAGCTTTTAAATATTGTCAATATAAATTTGGCAAATATCTTAATTATATAAGATTAGCTGCTTTTCGTCATTGGACTTGGAAAGATAGCGATGAAGTTGAAAAATGTATGACTGAATGGTTTAAAGGAAGGATATAATAATGATTCATGTAAATGGCAAACTGATTGAACAGCATCATTTTGGTGCTGGTGAACTGAATATCAAGCTGGAACCCATTGAGGGTAATGTTGGTATTACCTGGAACTATGAACATGATGGTGAGTTGTTTACCATTGCGTGTATTAGACAGTATTACTCCAATAAACGCTGTTTTCTTACTATGCCCTATCTGCCCCATGCTCGCATGGATCGAGTAAAGAATCCCGAAGATGTTTTTACTCTTCAGACCTTTGCTAGTCTTATTAATGGACTAGCCTTTGAAAAGGTTCGAATCTTAGACGCTCACAGCAATGTTGGCATTGCGTTAATTCATCGCTGTGAAAATGAGAATCCTAAGGAATATATCCAGAAGGCAATTGATAAACTGGGTTATGCAAAGGGAAATCTATGTCTGTTCTTCCCCGACGAAGGCGCTCAGAAGCGTTACGGAGAAATGTTCCCTGATATGCCCCAGGCTTTTGGTATTAAAAAGCGTAATTGGGAAACTAAAAAAATCGAAGGTTACATGATTGTTGGAGAGGAAAATGTTAAGAATAAGGAAATCCTTATTATTGATGATATTTGCTCTTACGGCAACACTTTCATTAAGGCTGCTGAAGCACTTGAGTCTGCAGGCGCTTGCGGAGTAAATCTATATATTACCCATTGCGAGGAATGTATCAATAAGGGTAACGTATTTACCAGCGGTCTTATCGATACTGTGTTTACAACTGATAGTCTTATTCGTAGTGACGAGTGTGAAGATAAACTGATTATTGTATAAGGAGTAATTATGGAACATACTGAAACTGGTATTATCGGCGAAATTGAACCGATGTGTAAGATTCGTTTCCTCTCTGACCCTAAGCCAGAAGAGGAATATGTTGCTGTACCTGTAAGTGAAATGATTGACCTTATTGCAGACCAAATGAAGCTGATGGCGCTGGATGCCGGTGGTGTTGATAATTGGTCTTGGTATGGTGAATCTCTTTACGGCGCTTTGGAAGCAATGCCTAGCTGTTATGATGATACTTTCTGGGAGTGGGTTAAAACTCAGAAAGCCGCAGATGAAACTGTCGAAGAATATGTCGAAGATATGGACTTCGAAGATTATGCTCGATACGAAGTCTATAAAATGTAATTATAAAGCCCTAATTCCTAGTGAATTGGGGCTTTATTGATTTTTTATAAAATATATGTTATAATATATATGTAAAGTAAAGGAAAGGAAATGATGTAAATGATTGGTAATTTTATTGGATGGTTGTTCACTGTTGGTCTGCTCAATGGTCTTATCGCAGCATTAATTGTATTTACGCCTTTGTCATCTCATGAAGATAAAGTAAAAAAAGCAAAATATGCTGAAATTGAACTCAAACATCGATGGCGTTGTGACGCAAGAGAAGAGTATGAGCAATGGGAAGAAAAATACAATGCAAAGCGTGAAAAATATTGGAGAGCTGCTTTAGCTCTTGTTCTCGCAATTATGATTGGTACTGCAGGTATTCTCACTTACGCAGATTATATGTTTGAAAAAACACCCTGGACTGAAGAGAATTATGTCACTCATAAGATTATCAATCTAGCTGACAATAGTGAAATTGCTGGCCGCATTTCCGGTACTCGCCGACATACCTCTGGTTATATTGGTGAAATTACTACTTATCAGTATTACTATGTAACTGCGCGAGGCAGCTGGGATCTCCAGAAGGCAAATGAAAAAATTACTGAATTTTTCCCCACTGACGGAGAACCTTGTGCTCGTTGGTATCGTATTCACAAAGAATTTTGGTGGAATGAAGATACCAAATATCGTTGTGATATTTACATTCCCGAAGATGCAATGATTACTGACTTTTTTATTGATATGGAATAAGGAGGATAAATAAATGGTTGGTGTAATTTTATTTAGAGCACAGCCCTTTCACAATGGACATCTCAATATGGTGAAGAAAGCATTTTGGGACTGTCATGAAAATAATTGCGACCTTCATATCTTTGTTGGTTCTGCAGATAAATCTGGTACTAAGCGCAATCCTCTTCCTATTAACTTTCGTCTCATGCTCCTGGAAGGCGCTCTTCATGAACAATTCTCCACAGAAGAATTGAAGCATATTCATATTTATCCTCTAAATGATATGACTGATGAAAGTGATAATAGTCATGGCTGGGGTAGATATTTGTATATTAAGATGTTCAGTAAGACCAAGGATAGTGATATGACTATCTATTACAGTGATGACCCTCGTATTATGCTTGGTTGGTTTGCACAGGATGAACGCTGGCTACTGCGCTTCAAATTCCTTGATCGTTATGAAGGAATTTCTGCTACTAAGGTTAGGGCTGCCTTTAAGGATACAGACAATAGAGATATTCTTCTTGAAATTATGCTTCCTCCCTTTGTATTTAATTATCGAGATGAAATCGCAGAATATCTGGAAAAAGCAACTTAATTGATTTTATATAAAAAATATGTTATAATATTTATATGAAATAAAGAAAGGAAATTGATAATATGGATTTTCGTAGAATGATTATGCTTTATAGCGACTCCTACAAGCAGTGCCATCCTCTGATGTATCCAGATAATCAGGAAGAGCTGGTATCTTATCTGACTCCTCGAAAGGCTATGAATGAAAACTTCCCTAAGATGGTTGTTTATGGTATTCAGCCTTTTATTAAGGATATGCAGGATGGCTTTAATAGCTTCTTCGCTACCCCTCTGGATTGGGTAATGTACGAGTATGACCATTACATCGGCGCCCACCTGGGTATCAGCAATGTAGCACGTAATCGTATTGTTGAACTGCATGAACTGGGTTATCTGCCTCTGGAAATTCGTGCAATGCCCGAAGGCACTGTTGTGAATATGGGTATCCCCATTGTTGAGATGCGTAATACCCATCCTCGTTTCGCATGGCTGGTGCAGTGGGTTGAGTGTCTGTTGCAGACCGAAGTCTGGCCTATGTGTGCTTACGCAACTGTGGGTTGGGAATACCACAAGGTCGCTGAGAAGTATTACAATATGACTGCGCCTGGCGCAGACCCTTTTATGGCAATGGCTGACTTTGGTTTCCGTGGTATGAGTTGTCTGGAAGATGCAACTCGTTGTTCTGTTTCTTGGCTACTGTCTTTTAATAAGACTTCTACCATTCCTGCACTGCCTTACCTGGATGATTATTACAACGCCAAGTGCGCTAAGAATAAGATTGGCATCGGCGCTGTCTCCACTGAACATTCTGTTATGGCAGCCAACTTCGCAATTGATGGTGATGAAATTTCCTTTGTTAAGCGTATGCTGACTGAGGTTTATCCCAATACCAGTTTTTCTATGGTATCTGATACCTATGACTATTGGAATATGGTAAATAATATTATTCCCGCTTGTAAGGAAGAAATTTTGGCTCACAATGGTAAGCTGCTGATTCGTCCTGATTCTGGCGACATGGTCTTCATTACTGTTGGCACTATTCAGAAGCTGTGGAACACTTTTGGTGGTACTGTTAATGAGGCCGGTTATAGAGTTCTGGATCCTCACATTGGTCTAATTTATGGTGACGGTTGTACCTTAAATAAGGTTCAGCAGATTTATGAAACTCTGGAACGACTAGGTTTCGCTTCCACTAATGTAGTTTTCGGTGTTGGTGCTTTCTGTTTCCACGCTCTGTTCTCTCCTGATAATAAATTTACTGTGTTAACTCGCGATACTTGGGGTATGGCAATGAAGGCAACTCATGGTGTATTTGGCGGTAAAACAGTCCCTATCTATAAGGACCCTAAGACTGATGAAGGCGGACTGAAGAAGTCTCAGCGTGGTTGCTGCATGGTTAATTACGATGTAGTAAATAAGTGTTATGTTTGTTCTGATGGCTGGGACGAGTGGGTTGAAGACTGTGCTACTGAATTGAAGACTGTTTTTAAGAATGGTTATCTGCCCAATGAGCAGACTTTCCAGGATGTACGCGCTCGTCTGTATGGAGGTAAGTAATGAAAGTATTTCTGGGTGGTACTTGCGCCGGCCGCAAATGGCGCGATGAGATTATTCCTTAGCTCTAGTGTGATTATTACAATCCAATAGTAAAGAATTGGAGCGAGGCAGATAGACTGCGGGAAGTGCGTGAGCGCTAGACCGCAGACTATGTCCTTTATGTTTTAACTTCTGATATGGCAGGCGTTTACTCTATCGCAGAAGTCATTGATGACTCTAATAAGAGACCCATGAAGACTATCCTTTGCGTTCTTTATGATGGCTTCGGTCCCAAGATGAGTCATAGCTTGCGCGCAGTTGAAAAGCTTGCCGCAGAAAATGGTGCAAAAGTTTGTGAAAGTCTTGATGAAGTAGTTCGTTTTTTGAATACTCATCAACTAGTTGAGGATTTTAATAAATGGTAACTTTTCATAATGGAAATATTCTTGACTCTGGGGCAGATATTATCTGCCACCAGGTCAACTGCCAGGGTAAAATGAATTCTGGAGTAGCAAAAGCTATTCGTGAAAAATGGCCTGAAGTATATATTAAATATATGGAAAGCAATGAAATTATATGGGATAAAGCTCATGAACATGGCCGAATGATATGGAATCATATGCTTGGGCAAATTCAAGTTGTATTTATTGCAGATAAAAAGACTATGGCTGTTGTTAATATGTTTGCACAAGAAAATTATGGCTATGATGGACGCAGATATACTTCTTATGATGCCTTTTGGTCTTGTCTTGGTGAAATTAAAAGAACTATTAATCCTGGTTTGCGCATTGCTTTCCCCGCTCGTATTGGATGTGTGCGTGGTGGCGCAAACTGGAGTGTTATTCTGAAAATGATTGAAGAAGTTCTCGGTGAGGACTATAATGTTGAGATTTGGGATTATGATAAGGGGTAAATAAAATGAGAAACGGTTTTGACGCAGAATTCGAGATTACGAATATTGTTGATGATATTCGTCATTATTTTGCTACCAATGGTAGTAAAGATACTAAGGCTATCATCGGCATTTCTGGCGGTAAGGACTCTACTATTGCAGCCGCTCTGTTAGTGCGCGCACTGGGCAATGATAGGGTCATTGGTGTTCTGATGCCTGATGGTGACCAGAAGGATATTGCAGATGCTCGTGCAGTATGTGAATATCTGCACATCAAGAGCTATACTGTTAATATTAAATATACTACTGCGTCCTTTATTGAAGATATCGAACGCAATACTGACCTTCTGCCCAATGGAGCAGTTCATACTAATATGCCTGCGCGTGTGCGTATGACTACTCTGTATAATATTGCCGCAATGATTGGTGGTAGAGTTATCAATACCGGTAATAAGTCTGAAGCATTTGTTGGCTATACTACCAAGTATGGCGACCTGGCTGGTGATTACGCAGTTCTGCGAGACTACTATGTCACCGAAATCTATAAGATTGGTGACGCACTGAATCTGCCCGAATACTTGGTTTGGAAAGAACCTTCTGATGGTATGAGTGGTAAGACTGACGCAGATAATATGGGTTTCTCCTATGAGACTCTGGATAATTACCTGATGGATGGTATTGTGCCCAGTGCAGATGTTCTAAAGAATATTCTAGATAGACACGCAAGAAACAGACACAAGGAAGCTATTCGTCTGCCGCATCCCGAATGCCGCAGCCGCCCTT
>JAEIGA010010161.1_pt1 | contig 14258 bp, 12 predicted proteins | sample 9270691 | NCBI WGS metagenome assembly JAEIGA01 (sample SAMN17057246, study PRJNA624740) | gut metagenome | biome: biome; isolation source: fecal sample | host: Bos grunniens | place: China: Xizang | collected 2019 | reverse complement strand
CGGCGAAACCTATCCTGTGTACAAGATGGAAATCTCTAACACATCTCACCCCTTCTACACTGGTAAGATGAAGTTGGTTGATACCGCAGGTCGTGTGGATAAGTTTATGAGCCGCTACGCAAAGCGCTACGATAAGAAGAACAAGTAATCCTCGATTGATTGCTTAAAAAATAGGTTGCCCACAAGGAGCAACCTATTTTTTTATGTATGTAGCAATGATTTTACTTCAGCAATGCATCGGCCAAAGCCTCCAGCGCGGGGATATCGGCCTGCTTCATGCGTGAGCGGATAGTCACCACAGGCTCCACGATCTCCACATCCTTCATAGTCTCCAGCATAGAGCGCATAACGCGTGCTGCGCAGGGAGCCCACGAGCCATTCTCGACAATACCCACCTTACGCTTCTGGTAAGACTTAATCTGCAGGTGGTGCAGGAAGTCGTGCATCACGGGGAACACCCCACCGTCATACGACGCCGCAGCCACAACCAGGCGATCCATACGGAAAGCATCCTCAACAGCCTCGGCCATATCGTCGCGGCTAAGATCAGCCACCGACACCTTAGGCGCGCCCTTTGCACGCAGGATCTCTGCCAACTTATGCGCCGCAACGGCTGTGCCGCCGTGAATAGAGGCGTAGGCGATGAAAATACCCTCGGTCTCAACTCCATAACTGCTCCAGGTGTCATACAGACCTATATAGTATCCAAGATTCTCCTTCAGAATAGGGCCATGCAGCGGGCATATGCACTCAATATCGAGTGTTGCGGCCTTCTTCAGCAGAGCCTGCACCTGCGCACCATACTTACCGCAGATGTTGAAGTAGTAACGGCGTGCTTCGCAAGCCCACTCCTCGTCTGCCGCCAAAGCTCCGAACTTACCAAAGCCATCAGCCGAGAAGAGCACCTTATCAGTCTGGTCATAGGTCACAATAACCTCGGGCCAGTGCACCATAGGCGCAGCAAAGAACTGCAGCGTATGTGCGCCGAGCGAGAGTGTCTCCCCCTCAGCTACAGCCACAGTGTTTGCCGAGAAATCGACGCCCTCGAAGAACTGGGGCATCATCTGTATGGCGCGCGCCGAAGCGACGATCTTCGCCTCGGGATAACGCTCCATAAATACCGCAATGCTACCAGCGTGGTCGGGCTCCATATGTTGCACGACAAGATAATCGGGCTGACGGCCATCAAGCGCTGCCGAGAGTCTGTCCAGCCACTCCGAAGTCTTACGGCTATCGACAGTATCCATTACAGCCACCTTCTCATCGAGGATAATGTAAGAATTATAGGAGATGCCGTTGGGGATAATATACTGGCTCTCGAAGAGATCCAGATCGGTGTCATCGACACCAATATACTTAATATCTTTTGTTACTTCTGTCATTTTATCTTACTTTATTGCCACCATATTCTGAATTGAGCGCTCGGCGGCACGACGCACATCCTCATCCAGATTTACCTCGGGTGACTCGTTCTCCAAACAAGCGAGGATATTCTCCAGCGTCACCATCTTCATGTAGCGACACTCGTTGCAGGCACAGGTCGAATCCTCGGGAGGAGCCGGGATAAACCTCTTCTCGGGATAACGCTTCTGCATCTCGGCCAGGATACCAGCCTCCGTAACGACGATAAACTCATCGGCATCGCTCTGCCCGCAATACTCCAGGATACCGGCCGTAGAGCCAACATAGTCGGCTACCTGCACGATATAGGCCTTGCACTCGGGGTGAACAACAATCTTCGCCGCAGGATGCTCCTCCTTAAGTTTGAGGATCTTCTCCAATGAGAACTCCTCGTGCACGGTGCAAGCACCGTCCCACAGCACCATATTATCGCGGCCCGTGAGTTTCTGAATATATGAGCCCAGATTGCGGTCGGGGGCAAAGATGATGGGCTGATCAGCGGGAATGCTATTTACGACCTGCAAGGCATTGGACGATGTGCAGCACACATCTGTCAGAGCCTTAACGCCCACCGATGTATTAACGTATGATACTACTTTATGATCGGGATACTTGGCCTTAAACGCTGCAAAAGCCTCGGCATCGCACGACTCAGCAAGCGAGCAGCCAGCCTCAGGCACGGGCAGCAGCACCTTCTTATCGGGCGAGAGAACCTTGGCAGTCTCGGCCATAAAGTTTACGCCAGCAAAGAGGATGATGGGGGCATCAATATCGCGCGCCTTTATCGAGAGCGCCAGCGAGTCACCCAAAAAGTCGGCCACGGCCTGCACCTCATCGGTGGTGTAGTAGTGAGCCAGGATGACGGCGTTCTTCTCTCGTTTTAACTCCTCAATTCGCTCTGCGAGTGAACTATTTGTCATAGACGATAAATTTACTTTATTACTCAACCTGGATATTCATGCTGATATCCATAGCCTTCACGGTGTGTGTCAGAGCACCTACGCTGATATAATCCACACCCGTAGCGGCAACCTCCTTGAGGCGAGGAATGCTCATATTGCCCGACGCCTCGGTCTTGATAGCAGGAGCTGCAGCCTTGATAATCGAAACAGCCTCGGTCATCGTAGCGTTGTCCATATTGTCGAGCATGATGATGTCGGCACCTGCTGCAATAGCCTGACGTACCTCGTCGAGTGTAGTAGTCTCCACCTCGATCTTAATCTCGGGAGCAATGCGTGCGCGCACCTGCTCTACAGCCTTGGCGATACCACCAGCCATCTTGATGTGGTTATCCTTGATCATCGCCATATCATAAAGGCCCATGCGGTGATTTGTACCGCCGCCGTGCTTCACGGCCAACTTATCCAATACACGCAGGCCGGGAGCGGTCTTGCGCGTATCGAGCAACTCGGTGTGCACATCAGCAAGCTCGCGAACATACTTCGCCGTCTCGGTAGCGATACCGCACATACGCTGGAACAGATTCAGCGAGAGACGCTCACCACGCAGAAGCGTAGGATACGAGGCCTCAATCTTCAGAATCACATCGCCCTTCTCAACAGAGTCTCCATCATTGAAGTAGGGGGTAAAGACCACATCCGACTGGAAACGCTCATAGACCATCTTCACAATCTCCAGACCAGAGATTACGCCCGCCTGCTTGGCGGTCATTGTAGCTACGGCGTTCATGGTTGCGGGGATAATCGACTCGGTAGTGATATCACCCGTGTTAATATCCTCCTCAATACCCAAATCAAGGAGTTTATTGATCAAATTCTCGTACTGCATATCTCGCTAAAAGTTAAAAAAGTTACTATTTACTGGTGCCGTTGTAATGGCCTCACCCTTACGCTGCACCGAGTGCAGTGCATAGGCCTCGTCGGCACACGGGAAGTCCTCACGGTAGTGTCCGCCACGGCTCTCCTCGCGCAGAAGAGCGGGCGACATAATTAATCGTGCTACGCACAACAAACGGCGCGATGCCTCGAGATAGTATTCCCTGCCCGCAACATTTCGCTCCGCCTGACGCTGCTTGATTGACTGCGACAGAGCCTCAATCTTCTCCAGACCCTCTTTGAGTCCCTCAGCGCTACGGATAATACCGGCATGAGAGTTCATAATCTCCGATACCTGCTCCTTCAGGCTGGCATACAACTCGGCATTTGCCTCATCCTTGGTATATTCGTGTTCGAAGTGGGGGCACTCACCAACTGCGCCTACCTTAACCGAATCCTCAACGGCACGTGAGGCGAAGACCAGACACTCGATAAGAGAGTTAGAGGCCAGACGATTAGCACCCATAATACCCGTTGCCGCCACCTCGCCACATACGTAGAGGCGCTTTACATCGGTGCGACCCTCGTTGTTCGACATAACGCCTCCCACCGAGTAGTGAGCCGCCGGCGCTACGGGAATCTCCTGCGTGAGGTCATAACCAAACTCCTTGCACTGGGCATATATTCCGGGGAAACGCTGCAGAATCATCTCCTTGTCCAGATGCTTGAGTGAAAGAGTGACGTACGGCGTCTGATCCTTCTGCATCTGCTTATATATTGAGCGGGCAACGATATCGCGCGGCGCCAGCTCTGCCAACTCGTGAATGGGCACCATGAATCGTTTGCCGTTCTTGTCCAGAAGGTGGGCTCGCTCACCACGCACAGCCTCGCTGATGAGGAACGCACGCTGCGAATCCTTCAGATACAAGCCTGAGGGGTGGAACTGAATGAACTCCATGTCGAGGATTCTGCATCCCGACTTATAGGCTATAGCCAGGCCATCGCCAATGGTTGTCTGCGGATTTGTCGTGCGGGCATATACTGCCGATGCTCCGCCCGAGGTAAGGAATACATGGTTGGCATATAGCAGCACCTCACTACCCTTCTCTCCGGCCTGCTGCAGCTCTTCATTCTCACTCCAGCAACGCACGCCATAGCACTCGCCCTCACTAACGAGCAGATCCAACAGAAGTGTATTCTCAAATATCTCGATATTATCGCGCTCGAGCACCTTCTTTATGGCGAACTCCGTAATCCAGCGTCCCGTAGCATCACCACCAGCGTGGAGAATACGGCGCTTATGGTGTCCGCCCTCCAGACCCAGAGCCAGCGCTCCGTTGACGGTATCGAACTCCATGCCATCGGCTATGATCTCGGCAATACGGTCGGGACCTTCATTAACGAGTATCTCCACCGAGCGGTCCTCACACAGGCCACGGCCCGCGATAAGGGTGTCCGATTTATGTATTTCGGGGTTGTCGTCGTGCGATGTTACGGCCGCAATGCCGCCCTGAGCATTGAACGAATTGCTCTCGCGAAGGAAAGATTTGGTAATCACGGCCACGCTGCCTTTTGCCGACGCCTTATATGCGGCATACAATCCGGCCAATCCGCTACCGACGATTATATAATCAAATTTACGCATCTTCGTAAGTATAATGATATGCAAATATCATCAAAAAACTTTAGAAAAACTACGTTTTCGCCGAAAAAATAGTACGTACGGCCTATATTTTCCCTCCTCGGACATAATTTTCAATTATCCTCATCATGCGAAACAAAAAACCGAAGGCTGCCGACCTTTCCGCCAGCAGCCTCCGATTATATCCGAAAACAAGGTATCCTACTGCTCATTAGCGTTTGTCAGGGACTTGCCCTCATACTCGCCCGTGAGCGAGCGCAGGAACTCAACCATATCGTTGACCTCCGCCTGTGTAGGCTCGATATCGCACTGATAGATAGCCATATCGCGCACAGCCTCCTCCAGCGTTGATCGTGTACCATCGTGGTAGTAGGGCCATGTGAGAGCCACATTGCGCAAGCCCGGCACCTTGAAGCGATGGCGGTCGCGCTCCTGCTGAGTCTGCTTGAAGCGGCCATTATCCTCCTCGGTCAGCGCCAAGCCTCGCTCCTCGAAGTAGTGACGACGCAGACCCATCAGCTCGTATGACTCACCGCCAAGGTTCACACCGGCGTGACATGTAGCGCAACCGAACTCCTTGAAGTACTCATAACCCTGAGCCGTCTGAGCCGAGATAGCACCCTTATCGCCCATCAGATACTTGTCAAATGGAGCATTGGGTGTGATGAGCGTGCGCTCGAACTCCTCGATGGCATTGGTGATATTTGCCTCCGACCAGCCGTCGGGATACGCCTCTTCAAACGACTTGGTAAGGGCCTTGTCGGCAGCCAGTTTTTCTATGATTTCATCAAACGACTTTGAGGCCATCTCCACAGGGTTGAGCGGTGGTCCTGCCGCCTGATCGGCCAGCGTCGCTGCACGACCATCCCAGAACTGCACGAAGTTATATACGGCGTTATATGTCGTGGGGGCATTCACGCCACCCTTCTGGCCCTCAACACCCTCTGAGTACTGCTTATTGTCGACACCTGCAGTCGAGAGGTCGTGACACGTAGCGCACGACACGGTATTATCCGATGAAAGACGAGTATCGTGATAAAGAATCTTTCCCAGCGCAGCCTTGCGCTCATCAACCGAGATGGTCTGAACAATAGGACGCACGGGCTCACTGCCTGCTATGCCATCGGCATAATATGCCTCACGGTAAGATGCCGCCCACGCCTGAATGATATCACGCTTGGCCGAGGTCATCTGGCTGCCCCAATGTACAAGGAAATACTTTGCCGGGGGCATGCTCTGATCTATGGCCACCTTCTCTACCTTTGCCACATCGACAGGATTGAGAACACCACCCGATGACAGAGCGGTCATAAGCGGTGCCATATCGAAGGCACGATAACCCTGCTCCACATCCTGGAGCACCATATCACCCGCAACGGGCAACTGCGCATAGAACGGAAGCGACGGATCGGCAGTATGGCAACTTGCGCAACCACCTTCGCGCAAAATCTCCAGCACCTGAGCATTCAATCCCAGCTCAGAGGCAGGGGGGCGGTTCAAGCCACAATAGAGGGCAACAACCGCAATGGCAGCAAACAACGTAGCCAAAGCCAAAGCAACTCTTCTTTTCTCCATAGTGTTATCTATTTATGGTTTTTATTCTTTCGCTCTCGGCAGGCCTTATGGCCGAGTGCGTTGTTGTAAAAATACTATTTTTTTACGACTTTCAAATATTTTTCTACAAGAATCACACCCACAAGCGATATTTTCAGTAAGTTTGTTCCTAAATAAAATATTTACGACTATGCGTATAGCCATCATCGGCGCCGGCAACATGGGTGGAGCCATAGCCCGCGCACTTGTAAAATGCCCCTCACTGAAGGAGGCGCAGATCATCTGCACCACAAAGAGTCAATCATCGCTCGACAGACTGCGCGAGCTCACCCCTCACATGCATTTCACTCTCGACAACTGCGCTGCCGTAGCCTCGGCCGACATTGTTCTGCTGGCCGTAAAGCCATGGCTCATGCAGGAGGTTGTTGAGCAGATACGCCCTGCGCTCAACCTCGAGCAGCAGATCATCATATCTGTTGCCGCAGGCATCTCGCTTGACGACATGGCGCAGATGCTCCACAACGACAAGGCTACCATCTTCCGCCTTATACCCAACACCGCCATCGAGGTGATGTGCAGCATGACCTTCTTCTGCTCACGCAACGCCACCGTAGAGCAGGAGCAGCTCATCATGCAGATCTTCAACGAGACGGGATGCGCCATGGCTGTCGAGGAGAGCAAAATCGAGGCGGGTACCGCTCTGGCTTCGTGCGGTATTGCCTTCGCCATGCGATACATTCGCGCAGCGGGGGAAGCGGGCGTAGAGCTGGGATTCCGCGCAGCAGAGGCTCACAAGATAGTGGAATATACCGTAAAGGGTGCTGCCGAGTTGCTACTGCACAACGGCAACCACCCCGAGGCCGAGATCGACAAGGTGACAACAGCCGGCGGAATAACCATCAAGGGATTAAATGAACTGGAGCATGCCGGTTTCACCTCGGCCGTAGTACGCGGACACAAAGCCTGCATAAAGTAAAAAGCACAAAAACACAATTTCATGGAAGAGATAAGAATTGATCTGCGCATCCCCGCCGAGGCCGACCCACAAGAGAGCGCTCGTTGTACGGAGTTATGTTTCAAGATTAACCACACGATGCCTCTGAGTGAGGAGTACAACGCTCTGGTAAGAGAACTGTTCCTGGGCAATATAGGCGAGGGCAGCCGCGTCATGCCTCCCATCACGGTGGTGCGTGGCAAGAGTGTAAAGATAGGACGCAACGTGGTGATTATGAACAACGCCCTGATGATGGCTGCCGGAGGCATCACTATCGACGACGATGTGATGGTAGCCGCCAATGCGCAACTCATATCGAACAACCATGACCTCTACGACCATGCCGTACTCACCTGCAAACCCGTGCACCTGAAACGCAACTGCTGGATAGGAGCCGGATCCACGATTCTGCCGGGCGTAACCGTTGGTGAGAACTCGGTGGTGGCAGCCGGAGCCGTGGTCACACGCGACGTGGAGGACAACACGGTAGTAGGAGGCAATCCCGCCCGCTTAATCAAGAGGTTATAAACCGCTCTGCTCGCGATATTTTTCGTTGCGTAAAGGTCTTTTTCAAAACAAAATGCACAGCCCTTCGCAATATTTATACTTTTAAGAAATTACTTTTGCGAGTTTTTGGCCTAAATTGGCTAAAACAAGCACCATACAAAAATTCATACAAAACGACAGAAAACGGCTTTCAGAACCACTGAAGGCCGTTTTTCTGGTATTTATTCGCACTTTTTGCAATAAAAATTTGTCACAATAGTTTTTTTTACATATTTTTGTACTTGCGAAAAACAAAACAACCGATACCCATATTTTTAAATTAACTCCGAAAAACAATCTAATTTTTCAGTTTTTTACACAACTGCCCGATTTGGTTATTTCAAATCGAAAAAAACTGAATCTTGTAAATTAAGCATATCGGGTTCCCGCATCCGATTCGATGGTAAAACATCGAAAATTGGTGTAGCCACTACCCAAGCGGGATGGTTAGTAAGTATTTCGCCCCGGGTCATTCTTTGGCCCGGGTTTTTCATATCCTCACAACAATAAAGGCTGCCAACGGGGTGTCAGCAGCCTCTAAATCTAACATCAGAATATTCTCTACTTGGGAAGGTTGAATGCGCGCGTCATCTCAGCCATCTGCTCATCGCTCATACCGTCGGGCTCGAAACCCATTGACTTTGAGGCGATATAGATCTGCGCCGACTTATTAAGCACATCCACCTGATCGAAGGCCGACATGATATCGGTATCGACAGCGAAGACACCATGCTTCTCCCACATCACCACATCATAATCATCCAGTTCCTTGAGCGTAGCATCGGCCAGAGCCACAGATCCAGGCAGCATATAGGGGATAATACCCAGACCGCGCGGACAGAATGCCTTGGTCTCGGGGATCATACTCCACAGCAGACGTGTAGCGACATCCTTCTCCAGGAAAGAGTTGCTGTGCGACATGGCTACAAGCTCGATGGGATGTGTGTGCAACGATGCCCGGTAGGGCGAGCCCTTGGCCAGAAGGTAATTATGCACACTCAAGTGGGCGGGCAGCTCCGAGGTGGGTTTCACGGCCTGATCGGCCACGATTTCGTAATGCTCGCAGTCATCCGTAATGCGGATAATCGAGCCATTGCTCATGGGGCAGCGAGCCAGATCACGCATACGCTTCTGCGTACCCTTACAGTAGAAGTAGCAACCCTTCAGATGGGGAAGGTGCACACCCATAGCAACGGGAGCACTGATTGCCGGCAGGGCGCGGATGGCATCATCGACATGCTCGGTAATATTCACCGTTATATTACCACCGTTACGCTCGGCCCAGCCTTTCTGCCATAGATAACCGGCTACCTCTGCCACCTGCATGATCTCATGCTCCAGGGCAGGACGATTTTTCAATATTGATTCCATATATAAATTAGGTTTTTCTGTTGACAAAGATAACTCTTTTTTGGGCAAAACGATACGCTCAGCATACGCTTTCGCTTTTCTTTTTATCGCAGATAAAGCGACACTACCCTATCGAAATAAGCCTCACATCGAAAATCAGCGTCGAGAAGGGCTTTATCACACCCGCGCCCTTGGCGCCATAGCCAAGATTGAAGGGGATAACAATCTCCCAGCGCGAGCCCACGGGCATCTCACGCAGAGCTGTACGCCAGCCGTCAATCAGCTGATTTAACTTGAACGTTGCAGGACGTCCCTGCTGCGTGGAGTCGAAGACCTTGCCATTGATGAGTTTTCCTATATAGTGCACCGTAATCATCGCCTTGGGCGTAGGCTTATCGCCCTTGCCTTTGGTGATTTCGCGATACATCACACCATTGAACAACACCTTCACGTCATCGCGTGAGGCGTACTCCTCCAAAAATTCCAGGTTGCGCTCCTTGTAGGCACTGTTTTGATTTGCTCGAGCCATATTTTTTTGCGGGACAGAGTGATTATGCCCCTAATTACTATTACTACCTTATTTTGAGAACAAGTCTAACACCATCTTTTAGCCACTAATCCATCGCGGCTGACGGGCGTACGACACAATCCCTGACTACAAAAATAACGAAACATTTCCAACTCTACAATTTTTAACAAATTATTCATATCTTTGTATTATGGCAAATTGGCTTGATAATAGCGTGAAATACATCGCTGGCGTAGGTGAGGTGCGAGCCAAACTTCTGGAGAAGGAGTTAGGCATCATCACCATCGACGACCTGCTGCGCTACTATCCTTTCCGATATGTCGATCGCACGAAGATATACTCCATAGCCGATATCAACGCCAGCATGGACACCGCCCTTGTGCAGGTGCGTGCCCGCATAACGGGCGTAGCCTACTCGGGCACCGGACGCAAGCAACGCTTCACGGCCTTCGCCTCGGACTCGACGGGATCAGTGGAGCTGACGTGGTTTCGCGGAATAAAGTGGGTGGAGAAGAGCATCGAGGTAGGACGCGAGTATATCATCTTTGGTCGTCCATCTCTGTTTCGCAATGAGGTGCAGTTCACCCACCCCGAGCTGGAACTTGTCGAGCAGGCACTGAGCCGTGCCGACCGCTTTGCTATGCAGGGCATCTACTCCTCGACCGAGAAGATAGCATCAACACTCGGCACCAAAGGTTTCTTCAAGATTATCAGCAATGCTTGGGCTGCAGCCGAGAAACATATCTCGGAGACCATGCCACAATGGCTGCGCGACAAATATTCGCTCGTGCCACTTAGGCAGGCCATGCACGACATACACTTTCCGCCCTCGGCTGAGCGACTGAGTGCCGCCCAAAGACGTCTGAAATTTGATGAGTTTCTGGGTGTGCAGCTATCCGTGCAGTCGCTGCGCAGCGACCGCCTGTCACGCCGTGACGGATTTCTCTTCCCCAAGGTAGGAGATCTATTCAACGAGTTTTTCAACAATAGGCTTCCCTTTGCACTCACCGGTGCGCAGAAACGTGTAATAAAGGAGATACGTCAGGACACCATTACGGGCTATCAGATGAACCGACTGCTGCAGGGCGATGTGGGCAGTGGCAAGACTATGGTGGCACTGATGTCGATGCTGCTGGCTATCGACAACGGCTTTCAGGCCTGCATGATGGCGCCCACGGAGATTCTGGCACGTCAGCATTTTGCCACCATATCGCGTATGACCGAGGGAATGAACCTGCGTGTAGCCATCCTCACTGGCTCATCGAAGGCTGCCGAACGACGCCACGCCCTGGAGGGCATAGCCTCGGGCGAGGTGAACATCCTCATCGGCACACATGCCCTGATTGAGGATCGTGTGCAGTTCGCCAATCTTGGCTACGTTGTAATTGACGAGCAGCACCGCTTCGGCGTGGAGCAGCGAGCACGCCTATGGACCAAGAATGAGCAGCCGCCACACATCCTTGTAATGACCGCTACACCCATACCCCGAACCCTTGCCATGACACTATATGGCGATCTGGATGTCTCGGTAATTGACGAGCTACCCCCTGGTCGTCAGCCCATACGCACCTACCACTACACCGACGCCGCGCGTCTTAAGCTGTGGGGATTCCTGCGCCAGCAGATTGCTGCGGGGCGACAGGTATATGTGGTCTATCCGCTGATCAAGGAGTCCGAGACGATGGACTACAAGGATCTGGAGGACGGTTTCGAGTCAATTGTCAGGGATTTTCCCCTGCCCGACTACCGCGTGACGGTGTGTCACGGTAAGATGAAGCCACAGGACAAGGAGGAGTCGATGCGTCAGTTCAAGGAGCATGAGGCCGATATTCTGGTTGCGACATCCGTCATTGAGGTGGGTGTCGATGTACCCAACGCCACGGTGATGGTTATCGAGTCGGCCGAGCGATTTGGTCTTTCGCAGCTACATCAGTTGCGTGGACGTGTAGGTCGTGGTGGCGGACAGTCGTTCTGCATCCTTATGTCGGGAGAGAAACTATCGCGCGAGGCGCGTCAGCGTCTGCAGGCTATGTGTCAGACTACGGATGGTTTCCGTCTGGCCGAGCTCGACATGAAACTGCGCGGTGCGGGCGATATAAACGGCACGCAGCAGAGCGGCATGGCTTTTGATCTAAAGATTGCCAACCCCACACTCGATGCCGACCTATTGCAGAGTGCCCGCGAGGCAGCCATTGCCATCCTCGCCGATGACAAGCTACTGCAGAAGGCCGAAAATCAGCACCTGCGAGCGTTACGGGCAAAGCACAGTGGCGGACAGCGATTCGATTTCTCAATGATATCGTAATCCCGTATGTGCAATAAACCAGCCGCACTCTCCGTTTTATAAAAAAACATCGTCGAAAAATGAGACGCACTATAATTTCCATACTCCTCACTCTCCTTTGCCTTGTAGCACAGGCACAACTCTACGTGCCGGGCGAGACTCTTAACTACCGCATGAGTTACAAGGCCAAGCTATTCCCCAACACGGAGGTGGCGAAGGTAATGATACAGACTACGGAGGACGAACTCGATGGCAAGAGTGCCTACAAGGTCTACGGCATAGGACAGACGGCCAAGGCTTTCAACTGGATCTTCCCCGTCAAGGATGCCTACACGATATGGATCGACCCTGCATCGATGCGCACCATGCGCTTTGAAGCCGACCTTAAGGAGGGCGACTACACACGTCGCAGCACCTTCATCTTCGACCAGCCCAACGGCAAGGTATATACTCAGTGGCAGACCAAGCAACGCCCCGTGGAGCGCCGCACGCTGGAGATAACAGAAAATGGCATGGATGCCGTATCGCTCTACTTCAACATGCGCTCGGTGGCCGACGATGAGATCAAGGAGGGCTTTGCCCGCGATCTGGAGATGGTACTTGAAGATACGGTGCGCTACCTGAGTTTCCGCTACGAGGGACGCGAAGTGAAGAGAATCAAGAATTTAGGCCGATTCAACACGCTGAAGTTCCGCTGCAAGATTGCCACATCCGACGGCTACGCCTTCACCGACGGCACCGAATTCGAGATCTGGATCTCGGACGACCGCAACAAGATTCCGCTCTACATACAGTCGCCCATCAAGGTGGGTAGCGTGCAGGCATATTTGTCGAGTTACGAAGGTTTACGCTATCCGTTGGATAGTTTTATAAAAAAATGACTATATTTGCCACTGAAATACAACCCAAATGTTAATAAACTAAAACCCTCACACTATGAGAGAAGAGTATAATGACTACGACGACCGCTACGAAGATGAGTACGACGAGTACCAGGAGCAGGAGGTCGATAATAAGGCCGTGCGTGGCTACCGCATCGTGATTATCATCCTGGCGGTTATCCTTGTTGCACTGTCGGCCGTATATTTCAACATGCATCGCCAGCAGCAGGCCGAGTATGCTCTGCTGGAGGAGGATCGTACCAAGATTCAGGGCGATCTCGACTCGCTGATCGTATCGTTTGACGATCTGAAGATTCAGAACGACTCTATCGCTGCCAACCTCGAGGAGGCCAACCAGCTGATGGAGCAGCTCAAGAATGAGCGTCGTCTGAACTACGCCAAGATCCGTGCTTACGAGAAGGAGGTGGGTACACTGCGTACCGTTATGCAGGGCTACATCCGCCAGATTGACTCACTCAACAACATTAACCAGCAGCTTACCAAGGAGAACATCTCATACAAGAAGGAGATTTCGACTGCGCAGTTGCGTGCCGAGATGGCCGAGGAGCGCGCCGAGGAGCTCAACAACAAGGTACGTGTGGGTGCCGTTATCCGTGCTCGCAGCATCTCACTGCAGGCTCTGAACGACAGAGGCAAGGAGGTTACACGCGTAAAGAACGCTTCACGTCTATTGGTTGATTTCACATTGGCTGCCAACGAGCTGGCTGAGCCGGGCAACAAGGCTATCTACGCCTGCGTGACCTCGCCCGAGGGCTACCTGCTGGCAAATCCCGATGCCGCATCGTTCTCATTCGAGGGAGAGCAGAAGGTATATTCGGCTATGCGTGAGGTTGACTACGACCTGAGCGATCTGCCCGTGGGCATCTACGTCAATGGCAATGGCTTCACACCCGGTACATATAAGGTAGAACTCTATATTGACGGCCGTCTGGCTGGCTCTTCGGAGGTGGCTATGCGATAGCGAGGTGTCCCAAAGTGATATTTCAGTTAAGTCGAGTCTTCGGGCTCGACTTTTTTTTCGCTCTAAATCAATAATTTTGAATTGCGAATTTTGAATTTTGAATTAATTTTTCTTACCTTTGCGCCCAAACCCCGAAAGCGTAGGGTTGCGTTTATTAATTAACTAAAATTTTTATAGCAAAATGGCTGTTAAAATTCGTTTGGCACGTCACGGTAAGAAGGGTGCTCCCATCTACCACATCGTTGCCGCAGATAGCAGAGCGCCACGTGATGGTAAGTTTATCGAGAAATTGGGTGTATACAACCCCAACACGAATCCTG
>JAEIGA010010160.1_pt1 | contig 14258 bp, 16 predicted proteins | sample 9270691 | NCBI WGS metagenome assembly JAEIGA01 (sample SAMN17057246, study PRJNA624740) | gut metagenome | biome: biome; isolation source: fecal sample | host: Bos grunniens | place: China: Xizang | collected 2019 | reverse complement strand
TGACATCGCATTATCAATGGGATATTAACGCACAAACAAAACACGCGCCACCCCGGCTCGGAGCTCCGCTTCGCTACGGTCCTCGCACTATATGCCGCCCTCGTCGCCCTCGCTAGCGCTCAGGCAGCTCGGGCTCTATTTTCATTTTTGCTTGTTACCTAGGGCTTACGCCCTAGGCTAAGTTAGGTCACCCGCTGACGCGGGTTCTGATTTAGGCTCGCTGACGCTCGCAATCTGATTTTCAAATTCCGATTTATCGGGCAATAAGGACTACATATTTCCCGTATAATTACGAGCCCCCCACCGTAATCTAATACGGTGGGGGGCTGAAAATCAATGATGAAATCTGCGGAAATCAGTATTTCTCTACAACCTTCATCATGGCATCCATCTGAGCCTCGATGGACTCTACCAGCGCAATCTGAGTGCGGCAGCGATCCAAGTTGTGCTCGGGGCGCTTAATCTTGAAGTAGGTGTCACCCTCAAGGTAGTCCGTCAAGAAGCGCATACCGCACTCCATGGTCAGGAGCTTACCGGAGAACGGAAGCAGCTCCTTCTCAAGCGGGGTCAGGAAGGTAGCAGCCTCGCAGTAGCCCTTGGCAAGAGCCTCGAAGTACTCCATACGCATGGTTACCAGAGAGGTATTCTTCTCATCCTCAGCAGCGGGAGACGTGGAGGTACGGATCATGTCACCGAAGTCATACAGGGAAGAACCGGGCATGGTCGTATCCAAGTCAATCACGCAAATACCCTCACCGGTCACGTCATCAAGCATCACATTGTTCAGCTTGGTGTCATTGTGCGTGACGCGCAGGGGCAGCTCACCGCTGGCCAAGTAGTTCACCACCTTGTGGCAATCAGCCTCACGGGAGAGGAACCAGTCAATTTCCTTCTGCACGGAAGCGGCACGGCCCATCGGGTCAGCAGCCAGAGCAGCCTGGAAATTCTTGAAGCGCTTGGTCGTGTTGTGGAAATCCGGAATGGTCTCGAAGAGCGGCTCACCGGGAAGGTTAGCACCGAGCTTCTGGAAGTTACCGAAAGCACGAGCCACCTCAATGCACTGACCGGGGTTCTCAATCATGTCGTAAGTACGAGCACGATCAATGAACGGATACACACGCCATACATTACCCTCAGCATCCTGAGCGTAGGGCTTGCCATCCTTGGCAGGAACGATGGTCAGCGTACGGCGATAAGCTTCCTTGCAGCCTTCGGCAAGCAGCACGCGCAGAGCCTCATCCGTAACTCGCTTCACGTTCTCCATGAGCGGGATGGGCTGCTTGAACACGTTGCTGTTGATGCGCTGCAGGATGTAGCTTACGCGCAGACCGGACTGGTCCACGATAACACGGAACGTATCATTAATATGACCGGAGCCGTAGGGAGCACCGCAAACGTAGTCGCCACGGAGATCGAACAGACCGGCAATGGACTTGATATCGTACATAAGACGAAGAGGAATCAGATTAGCCGAGTTTTGCGGGGTATACCCCATCCTCCACGAGCTTGGCAATGCTCTCTACCACAGCGGGCTTGTCGCTCGGGTAGGTCACGCCCAACCAATTGGCGGTGGTCTTGATGACGCTGCAATCAGCCTTACCGTTGTGGATAAGCTCATCAACAACAGTCGGGATGTAGCACTCGCTCTTCAGCTCAGAGCCGTGCTCAGCCATGAAGTGAGTGAAGTGCTCCTGAATGCGGGTAATGAAGCTGGCGGGGAATACCCAGAAGTTCATGGAAACAAGCTCCTCCGGGTCAACGGGCTTACGCTCACCGGAAAGGCTGTCGCCACGGCATACGCCGTCCTCTTCCATCTTAATCTTAGTGTACTCCTCCACGCTGTCGAGGTAGCCATCCTTGATACCACAGATACCGCGGTTCACATCACCGTGGTCGCTGAGGGTGTTCTTAAGCGGGTAACCAATCATGCCGTAGTGCTCCTTGCAGGGGCAACCGGGCTCAGCAGTAAGGAACTCAGCAGCCTTGGCGAAGGCATCAGCACCGTAGAAGTCGTCAGCGTTCACCACGCCGAAGGGCTCATTCACCACGTTGCGAGCGGCAAGAAGAGCGTGAGCGGTACCCCAGGGCTTTACGCGGCCCTCCGGTACGCTGTACCCCTCGGGAAGATCATCGAGGCACTGGAACGCGTAGTCCACCTCAATCTTGCCGGCAAAACGAGCACCGACTTGGGTCTTGAAAGCCTCTTCAAAGTCCTTGCGGATGATGAACACAACCTTACCGAAACCGGCACGGATGGCATCATACACGGAATAATCGAGAATAACTTCACCGTTGGGCCCCATGGGGTCCAGCTGCTTGAGGCCACCGTAACGGCTGCCCATACCTGCTGCGAGTACAAGAAGTGTAGGTTTCATGATAATAAAAATTGTAGTACTGACTGTACGGGAGGCATTCTACAATCTTGCCGACCGTTTTGCAAGCAGAAAAGCACATTTTATTACACCAATTCCTGCATATCATGCAATTTTCAAGGATAGAGGCAAAGATAACCGCTCTTAACCATCTGCGTTTTTAAGGCATGCAAGCAGTTAAAACTTGTCAACAAGCCACTAATCTGTGATAATACTCCGGCAATCAAATAATGGAATCAATCATCATAGAAGACGTGCAATTATTGTGCCACGCAGGAGATTCGGCGGAATCCGTCCTGCAGGCCGTTCAGAATGGAACATTAACGCCACTCGGGCAAGTTTCGGTCGGCGGGCAGACTGTTCCTGCCGGAACGGTGGCGGCCCCCCTGCCCATCATCGAGCACGCGGCATACGCCACACGCACCAACGCACTGATTCTGCATTGTCTCCAAAGGCTCAAGCACTTGTCCAACGTATCACCGGAACGCTTGGGCGTCGTAATGGGCAGCAGCAATGCCGGAATTGAAGAGTTCCATAACGCATTACAAAATAATTCCGTCACCGCGCAAGATTGGCAACGGCTCGAACCCGGCACCGTATCGGACTTTGTCGCGGCGTACACAGGAGCAAAGGGGCCTGCATTCACCCTGAGCACCGCCTGCTCCTCCTCCGCAAAGGCACTGGCCGCAGCAGCACGCTTGCTGGAGGCAGGGATATGCGATGCAGTCATCGCCGGCGGGGGCGATGCCCTTTGCCGTTTTGCGCTGGAGGGATTCCACGCCCTGCAACTGATTGCTAAAGACCGCAGTGAGCCGTTCACCATGAACGGAGGCGGCATTAACCACGGGGAAGGAGCAGCGCTGTTCTTACTCACCAAACGCGCACCGAAAAGTGGAGACATCATCCTGAGTGGCTATGGTGAAACGGCAGATGCACACCACACCACCACCCCGGAACCCGGTGGCAAGCAAGCGGCAAGAGCCATGAGGCAAGCCTTGGCCATGGCTCACCTGCAGGCGGATGATATTGACTACATCAACATGCACGGCACCGGAACGGATGCTAATGATTTAATGGAAATGAACGCGCTGGCGGAGGTGTTCGGCACCGATTGTCCCCCTTGCAGCAGCACCAAGCCCTATACCGGCCACACCTTGGGAGCAGCGGGCGCTGTAGAAGCCGGCATTTGCGTTGCGCTACTGCGTGCAAACACCGGCCACCTACCGCGTTCCACCACGCAAACGCCACCTCCGGGCTTCCCGCACATCAACTTATCCGCGACAGCTACGCGCCCCGTCAAGCACTGCATCAGCAATTCCTTCGCCTTCGGCGGTAATAACTGCGCACTCATTCTCTCACGCCATGATTAACTTCACCCCTGAAGAGCTATTACCTCACCGTGGCAACATGCTGTTGGTAAACAAGCTGGAACATCTGGACTTTGAAAACGCCACCGGCACAGCTCTGGCGTATCTGGATGAGGGCAGCATATTCTATGACAGCTCGCTGGGTGGCATCATCCCGGAAATCAGCATAGAAATCATGGCGCAAGGTATCGGCCTGCTCACATGCGCACGCGAGCGCATGGCCGGATTACCACCCATGGAATGCGCAAAACTCATCTCCATCAAAGGTTACGAGGTATACTGTGACGCACTGCCTGCAGGCGTATTGATGCGAGCCATAGGCAAAATCACCCTTGAGGCCTCACCCATCTGCGCATGCGAATGCGAGTTATACCGAACGGATACAAACGAGCTTTTGGCAAAAGCTGAAGTAACCGCTTACAAGCCCTGATTCCGTCCCGACCATGCTCAAGAAAACCGTCCTACACACAGTATCGTTCAACGAGCTCGACCCCATGAATGTGGTCTGGCATGGCAATTACGTTAATTTTTTTGAACTTGCGCGCGCAGCTCTGCTCAATGACATCGGATTAAGCTATACAACCATGGCAGAGCTGGGCTATGTTTTGCCGGTGGTAAAACTGAATTGCAAATACATACGCTCTGCGCGCTTGGGACAAACCATTGCCATTTCTGCGGAAATCATTGAATACCGCAACTCCCTCAACCTGAAATTCGTCATTCGAGACCACGAGCGCGGCACGATACTGACCAAGGGAGAAACCATGCAAATGGCCGTTTCCACAACTACGGGCGAAAGCTCCATCGTACTGCCGGATGCATTCATATCTAAAATCGAAGCACACCTTCAGCAAGTGCAGCAATGAGCAATACCCCCAAGCCAGATTTCAAACTCTGCATCATCATTCCCTGCTACAATCACGGCAGAGAAATCAGTGGCTATCTGCCGATTGTTGCAGCGCACGGGATTCCGATTATCGTGATTGATGACGGAAGCGCGGAGGAAGAGGCTCAACAAATAGAAGCAGCTTGTCGAGCAACGGGCGCTACCTACTTACGCTGCGACCGTAATAAAGGAAAATGGCAAGCCGTCAAAGTCGGCACGACTTACGCGAAAGAAGCGGGCTTTACCCACATGCTGCAGTGTGATGCAGACGGCCAACACGACGCCTCCGTCATACCGGCTTTTGCCCAAACGGCAAAAGAACACCCGCAAGCCATCATTTGCGGTACCCCCATTTATGGAGATGACATTCCGAAGGCTCGGTTGAAAGGCCGCTGCATATCCAACTTCTTTGCAAAATGGGAAACAGCAGGAGCCTGCACCATCGACACGATGTGCGGATTCCGCCTTTACCCTATCGCCGCCTTGGCAAAAACACTCGCAGCCAAAAGCATCACGAACGGTATGCCCGGCGACATTGAGACCTTAGTACACCTTTTCTGGTGCGGCTACGAAATCATCGCCAAAGGGGTGCGAGTCATTTACCCTGAGGGAGCACGTTCCAACTTTCACATGCTCAGGGATAATCTGCGCATTTCTTGGGCGCACACCAAGTTGTGTACAGCAGCTCTACTCTGCCCGTGGAGATTGTTCAAAACTCGCAAAGTGACGTATATTGACGACTCACCTACCGGCTGAGTCTCGGTATCGCATCGGATGCTCCAGGTATAGCTGCTCAAACCTTGCCACGGTGGCTTCATCCATAAACGGGCGACTCAACAAAAGCAAGGGGATATCCGGCTGACCGACTTGATAGGCAAGTTGCACATGAGGCGTGGGTAATTCCACAAAGCCGCACGACCGGTAAAAAGCCAAGCGCCTCGCCGTGAGTGCATCCACCACAGGTTCTATCTCCAAAATCACGGGGGAAGTCAACAATTCCAACGCAGCATGGCCATAACCGCCCCCTCTGAGTTCAGGAACGATGGCCAAATGCTCTACATACACCACCTCCGCCAACTGCCAGTACGTGAGCAGCCCCACAAACCCGGAGTCATCCGCAAGGTACAAGCAGTGAAAAAGCGTTTCGCGCAAAGCCGCGGCATGTACCGCCCAACTGCGGCGTTCGGTGGCAGGAAAAGCGCTTTCATACAAAGCCCACCACGCATCCGTATAAGGATGCAGCGGTGAGGTCATGCGTGTGGCTGTCAATCTGCTCATTCTCCCCAAAACGGATAGAAATTAAACCAATTTTGAGGATACATCACGCACCATTCTTCAAGCGTGCGAACGTACGCCTCCGCCAAGGATTGCGCCGGCGCCGTTCCATCGGCAGACAAACACCTCACGCGCAAGTCGTAATGAGCACCCTGCTCCGTCAAGCAAAAGGTGTACACAGGGCACTGCAAGGCTGCAGCCCATTTGAAACACCCGCGGGGAAAATCCGCCTCACACCCCAAAAAAGGCACGCGAATGTTCGCCTTTGCTCCGGCGCGCCACACGCGGTCACCTGCCATCACCACGATGGCGCCTTCATCCAACTTCTGCGCCATTTCCATGGACAAAGCGAGCCCCAATTCTTCCACGGAGTGCACGAACAAGTCGCTGCGAGAGGCATAACGGCTCTGCATCCGCGCAAACTGCACCGTTGCAGCAGTATCCATGAACACATGGATTTCGCCCCCCTGCCCCTGTGCCGGGTCTTCAAACAGCACTCGCAGCATGTCAAAGCATCCCAAGTGCGATGCTATGCAAAACACGCCCTCGTGGCGACGGTATCTCGCACACAGCTCCTCATACTCAGCGCGGGTACGTACTTCCACCTTATCCATGCCGAACAGGTGGTCGCGGCATGCGAGGCGATCCGCCATCGTGCATGCAAAAGTGTACAAATGAGCAAAGCCTGAGCAGCAGGGACGCCCCGTGTGCTCTCTCCAGCGCTGCTGATATAGGCGAGAAGCTCGCCGGGCTTTTCGCAAAAAAGGATAAGCACAGAGCATAATCCCCCCCACCAGCCACACAGCCACTCGCCGCCCCAAGTGAGCATACACCCACAGCACCAGGCGCACTCCCCATTCACACACGGGCACTTCGCGTTTTTCCGAGCCCTTGCTTACGGAAGGCTGCATTGCATGAGGGAATATTGATATTTACCGAGGGCATGCCATTCCTGCACAGGCACCAAGCCGGCTTCGTGCACACACTCAGTCATTTCCGCAGCAGTATAGAACTTACTGTTGCCATTCGCCATGCAGGTAAAATACAGGGAACCCTGTGCCAGAGAATACGCAGCGGCTTCAAAGGTCTGCTTATCAATAAAAGGCTCCGCTATGAAAATAGAACCACCGGGCGCGAGTGCTGCAGCAGCCTTTTTCAGAATCTGCACGATTTGCTCATGCGAGAAACAATCCAAGAATTGAGACATCCATACCACCGTAGCCCCCTGAGGCCACGGGGCATCACTCAGCACATTCACATCGGCAAAGGAACATCTCTCCCCGAACTCCGCCAAATTATGCCGAGCTACGGCACTCTGCCCCGGTAAATCCACGATGGTCACCTTGGCAGTTGCAGAGCGCTCCATAAGTGCACGAGCAAACTTACCGGTATTGCCACCTACGTCAAACACCCGGCTCAAATCCGCATGCTCCGTCATCAGCTCTATCGCCTGCGGGAAAAAGGCATCCGAGTACAAATGATCAAACCCGAACCAGCTATCCTTAGCCGGTTGCGGCAGTTGCGACAAGCCTTCATAAATGGTCGGCCAAGTGCCGAACACCTCCAGCCCGGCAGGTTTCCCGCTTGCCAAGGCCTCGCCCAAGCGCTCCGCGCCAAGGTAGCACACATCTGCCACAAAATCAAAATTGCGACGCGTCATCTCATCCTCCAGTAGGCAATAGCCCACATCAGATAATGCCACCCCGCCCTCGGCATCCTCCAGCAGCACGCCGGCCGTCACACCGGACTCCACCAGCACATCCGCCACATATCGCCCATAGCGAGTCTGCAAGTCTTTGCGAGGGCAAACTTTGTTTTCCTGCAAATACTCAAGCAAGCCCAACCGCATCATAGCCCGCACAGCCTGAAACACCATGGGTCCGAATGCTATCCTCTGGGCATCTGCCAAGGCCTGAATAATGCGCGGCGTTTTTCGTCTTTTTCTGCTCATATATGTGTCGGAATGCGGGGCATATTCTACCAACAGCCGGCCCTATTGTCAACGTAATTATATGATATTTCAATCCTTGCAACAAAAAAGAGCCATTAAGCCACTAACACCGTTTGACAATCATGTGTTAGGATGTTATACTAAAGGCAGTCATGACAGAAACAAACAACACAGATAAGCTCATCTGCGAGCTTCGCTCTCTCATTATTGACATTCTTGATTTAGAGGACATCAGCCCCGAAGAAATCGGCGCGGACACCCCGCTCTTCAGCGAAGACGGCTTGGCGCTGGACTCCATTGACGCCATGGAAATCGGCGTTGCGCTCAAGCGCCGTTACAATGTTGTTTTGGACAAAGAGACGCAGGACGTTGACAAGCATTTCACCAGCCTGAGCACACTTGCCGCATTCATTCAATCTCAACAGAACTAAGACCATGACCCGCGAGGAAATTGACGCCCACGTACGCCACCTTCTGCAGGAAAACTTTGACTGCGATGTGAGCATTCTCAACGATGAAACGAACATGTTTGAGGCCTTCGATTTGGACAGCATTGACGCCGTGGATTTGGTGGTTGATGTGCAAAAGAAGTATGACATCAGTCTGAAGCCGGATGACTTCAAGGAGGTGCGCAATTATGGCGACCTCATCAACGTCATCACCGCTGCATTTGCCGCAAAAGACGCACGGTAACCCCTCAGCGCGCCATACGGCTGCAAGCATGATTCTTCCCTCCCGTTACCTTCACTCCGACATCCCGGCGGAGCAAGTGGTCTTCCGTCGCAGAGACGGCGTGGTGACATTTGCGCAATACCACCGCGATGTTCAAGCTCTCTGCACTGCCATGCAGGCAAAGGGCATTCGCACTGCCGTACCGGTAACGGAAGATAATTATCACTTTGCCGTGGCGCTTATGGCCTCGCTCCACGCGGGCGCAGACCTTATTTTACCAAGCAACCGCAGCACCTCCACCTGCGATTTTTTGCAGGCAGAAGGTGCCGTGTTGCTGACAGATACTCCTACAGAGGGCAGCGTTCTCATCATTGACGGTGAAAGAGGCGCAGGTACAGCTCCGCTTCCGGAGTTTGACCCGGCAAAAGCATGCGTCAGCTTTTTCACCTCCGGCAGCACCGGCACCCCCAAACGCATCGTTCGCAGTTTTGCCAATATAGAGGCAGAATTGCAGCTTTTGGAAGAAGCCATACCGGAAGGCTGCCCCACGGAAGTGTTCTCCACCGTCAGCTTCCACCATGCATACGGCATCATCTTCGGCCTATTGTTACCGCTCAGTCGGGGACAAGTCACGGACACGGCAACATTTGCCGGGCCCATTGACTTCCTTCAACGCATAGCCCAACTCACCACACCGGAGCACCGCACATGGGTGGTTACCACGCCGGCCTTCATACGCGTGTGGGCGACCAACGCGGAGCATACCCCCAGGCTACAAGATTCACTGATGATTCAGTCCGCGGGCTCCCCGCTCCCCATGCAAGCAGCACGCCATTTGGCGGAGCTCCTAGGCGCTGACTTTTTCGAGATCTTCGGCAGCTCCGAAACCGGGGTAGTCGGCTACCGCTCACCGCTGCACACGGAAGAATGGACCCCCTTCCGCAGCGTCACCATACAGCAAGAACCCGAAGGAGGGCTCAGTATTTGCAGTCCCTGCACACCTATGGGGCAAGCAGTGCACACCGGCGACAGCGCGGAGTTCTTGACAAACGGTAACTTTATCCTCAAACCGCGTACGGACAGCATTGTCAAAATTGCGGACAAGCGTATCTCTCTCATCGAAATTGAGGAGCACCTCAGACAAAGTCCGCTTGTGGATATGGCCTCCGTGCTCCAAATCGAAGGCAAAAGCCGCCCCATTCTCGCCGCAGCCGTCACCCCTACCGAGCTCGGTCGCGAAGTCTTGCTCACGCAGGGCAAACAAGAATACCGAAAACGCATTAAACAACAACTTTCCGCACATCTCCCCGCCGTATTACAGCCCAAGCGCTGGCGTGTTCTCGGCGAACTCCCCTGTGACAGACAGGGCAAGACGCGTAAAGATGTCATCCGCAACCTTTTTGCCACCGGTGATTACCTGCCGGTACTCACCCCCGTATTCAAAAGCCCGGATAAGCTGGTGGTAAAAGCACTTTTCGAGCCGGATGCTCTTTGGGTGCCTGGACATTTCCCGAAATATGCCCTCGTACCGGGCGTTATCATCCTGCGCAGTATCTCCGCTGTGGTAGAGCGCTACTGGGGACGCAAAGTTCAGGCTATTAAGCGTCTCAAATTCAGTGAAGAAGTGCGTCCCTGCTCTGAAATTTACATTACGGCAGAGAAAAAGGACAATCGTCTCTCAGTCGTGCTCAGTTTCGATGAAGACGCTTGCCACACCTCCGGAAAAGGCAATTTTTCTCTTCGGGAAACAGCGGAACACCCCTCATTCTGCTTATAAACACCCTTGCCCCGCTAATATAAGGCTCTGCTAAAGTTTATGGTTGATGCCTCTATTTGCGCAGCGCGATAAATCAACTAAAATCTTGCCCCGGTAAAATAAAATCGGCCACGGTGCGGCTGATGCGTACGGCTGCGGAGTGGCGCGTCTCCCCCTCCTGCACCTGAGCCACGATGGGGTCACCCAGTGACAGCGTAAAGTGCGGGCAATGCTCGCCCACATACCACCAAGGATATTCTTTTGTCAAAAAGGGGCCATCCGTATGTATATGAATGGGCACCAAGGGATAGCCGCTCTGCAGGGCAAGTTGGAAAGCCCCGCGCTGCAATTTGCTGACCTTGCCGGGAGTAGTGCGCGTTCCCTCGGGAAAAATGATGACGTTGAACCCATTATCCAGCGCATGCTTTGCCTGCGCCATGAACTGCTCCGCCCCCATGTCATTCGTGATGCATAATCCCTTCAATATGGGGCGCAAAAAGCGCCAGCGCTGCAACTTGGAATTAGCCACGAGTTTTGAACCGGGGATGATGGAGGTAAGAATCACCACATCAATGAGCGAGGGGTGATTTGCCACCACAATGGAACCGCGAATTCGCTGCATTTTTTTCTTATCCGGCACGCGCAGCGAGAGGTTACGCGTCATGCTCATCATGCAGCACAGCAGCTTCCATGAATACTGCAACACTTTGCTGCCCACGCGCACCCTCGCGCACTCAGGCAAGAAAAAGCATAATAGCAGGAGAACAGAAATCAAACTACCGCCTATACCGAACGCAAGATAGCACATCACTGCCAGTACGCAGCGTACGCGTGTGCTCACGCTCATCGGCGGTACTTTTTTCAGCATAATTGCAACAACTCCTCTATCGTTTGCGGCAGCGAGCGCGGCTGTTCATCCGCCACAATCACAGCAGCAACGGCTTGCACGCATTCCTGCTCCATTTGCTGCTCATCGCCATACACAAAAAGGCACGGTTGAGTGCGGGCATTCATCACCGCCTCCAGCACCCCCATACGCAAGGTATCCGCCCCGGCAGCCAAGGTGGAGCTGCTGTTACAATTCTCGGAGGCTAAGCCCAACAGTGAGGCCGCGGCATTATGCACGGATACGGAAAACCCGGCGGGTGAAACCTCACCATACTCCGCCAGCTCTTCAAATAATTTCAGGGTACGCGCAATCTCGCCATACCGGCTGGCATACACCACCGGGTACTGCAGCACCTCTGCCCCCAGCTTCTCAGCCAAGCGAGATACACAACTGAGCACAGCGCGGCTCAAGCGCCCCATGCGCCGTGGCAAGGCTCGCGGCATGGGCGCCATGGGCGCTTTCTCCTCTGCGCGCTCAGGCAACCACACCTCCGCGCCCAGCACACGGAACGGCAGGCTCAGTTTTTCCATTTACGGAAGATAAGGCTCGTGTTAATACCGCCGAAGGCGTAGTTATTATTCATCACGCACTCAGCATCAATGCAGCGCCCCTCACCGGTGATGAGGTCTAAACCGGCGCAATCGGGGTCAAGCTCGCGCAGGTTAAGATTCGGGTGGAACCACCCCTCATGCATCATCAAAATGGACACCATGGACTCCAGCGCACCGCATGCACCGAGCGTGTGCCCGGTATAGCTCTTCAGGGATGATGCCGGCACCGGCTCCGTAAAGACGGTGCGCGTTGCCTCCGCCTCCGCCTTGTCTCCATTAATGGTGCCCGTACCATGCAGGCTGATGTAATCTATATCCGCCGGGGTGAGTTGCGCCACCTCCAGCGCTTCAATCATCGCCCCCTTCATCGTTTGAGCGTTCGGGGAGGTAATGTGCAAGCCATCTGAGCAGAACCCGAAGCCCACCACCTCCGCATAAATGCGAGCCCCACGAGCCAAGGCATGCTCTAGTTCCTCCAGCACCAGGGTGCATGCACCCTCACCCAACACCAGGCCATCACGCCCGGCATCATACGGAGCGGGTGTCAGCTCCGGGCGGTCATTGCGCGTGCTGGCGGCAAAAAGCGTGTCAAACACCGCCGTTTGAAGCACATTAAACACCTCCGCACCACCGGCCAACATAACCGTCTGGCGCCCCATGACAATCGATTCATACGCCTGGCCGATAGCCAAACTACCGGAAGTACAGGCCGTACCGCTGTTAATGATGCGCCCTTTCGTACCGAAATACAAGGAAATATTCACCGCAGCAGTGTGCCCCATCATCTTCACATAGGTACCGGAATTCAACTCACGTGTTGATTTCTCATACACCATGGCATGGCATGCGGCAAACTCACGCACAGAGCCCGTGCAACTGCCATAGGCCACACCGGTCTGCGAGGTCTGCAAAATGGGGTCATCCAGCAAGCCGGCATCTTCCAAGCTGCGGCGCGTGCTGTCCACCGCCATCACGGACAGGGTGGACATGGTGCGCAAATTCTTGCGGGTAAGGTATTTCGGCGTCTCATAGGGCTCCATCTTGGCATAAAGCAAGGAGCGTAAGCCGTGGTACTCCTGCCACTCCTCAATATATTGGGTAGCATTCTTGCCCGCACGCAGTGAGGCCAACATCTCTTCCGGCGTATTTCCCAAGGTGGAGATACCGGCCATGCCTGTTACGACCACGCGCTTCATGCCATACCTCCGTTCACGTTAATAACCTGGCGGGTGATGTATGCCGCACCCTCAGACATCAGGAAGGACACCGCAGCTGCGACCTCCTCCGGGCGTCCGGCTCGGCGCAGAGGTATCATCTTCTTCACTTCATCCATGGGCAACTCTGCCGTCATATCCGTCTCAATCACGCCGGGGGCCACACAGTTCACCGTTATCTTGCGCTTGGCAAGCTCAAGGGAAAGCGCTTTCATTGCGCCGATGATGCCCGCCTTCGCAGCGCTGTAATTCACCTGCCCGCGGTTACCGACCACGCCGGACACCGAGGAGATGACCACGATTCGCCCACCGCGACGAGCCTGAATCATCGGCATCACGCAGGGCTGAATCACATTATAAAAAGAATCCAAATCCGTTCGCAGCACGCGGTCCCACATATCGCCATCCATCACGGGGAACGGGGCATCCGCCGTGATGCCGGCATTGTTCACAATGGCATAGTATGGGCCGTGCTCCGCCATATCAGCCTCAAGCGCTGCGCGCGTAGCCTCGCGGTCAGCCACGTCAAAGGTAAGCACTCGGCTTTCCACCCCCTGAGCGGCAAATTCCTCCGCCATTTTCTCGCACGCAGCCCTATTTTTCAGCGCGTGCAACACCGGCGAAAAACCATCCTTGACCAACTGCTCTGCTACGGCTTTGCCGATTCCACGGCTAGCACCTGTTATCAGACACCATTTTTTACTATCCATACCTACTCTCTACGCGCTTGATATTTACTGCATGTAAGCGCACTCCATATACCACGAATTGAGCCTGTTTGTCAATCTTATTTAACGCAATCATGAAATTGATAAGCACGTATCCCGATAAATCGGAAGTTTGCGATTTGTTTGCGAGCCGCAGGTAAGCCTAACTCGGAGCCCCGGAGGGGCGCCATATAATAGCCCGGCGGTGGAGCCCCGCAAGGGGCGGAACCCCGGGAAAGGCCCCCAAAAAATAAATGCGAACCCCGGAGGGGTGGCATAAAGCGTGGCGCAAAAATGCCGCATTGTTTCAAAATGACGCAATCACCAAAAACACGCGCCCACAACGGCTCGGAGCTCCGCTTCGCTACGGTCCTCGCCATTATATGTCACCACAGGTTCCCTGGGTTCCATTTCCTTTTTGGTTGATATACAGGGGTTCCGTTCGCTGGCGCTCACTCCACCGCCTGCCTCTAAGAGCCGTCGCCCCTTACGGGGCTTCAAGTTAGGCGGGCATGCGCCCGCGGTAATACACATTTCAGTTCGCCTACGGCTCACGCGAACGTTCGTTGTCACTCACGCGAACGCTTGGGGCTTACGCCCCTACACGCGAACGCTCGC
>JAEIGA010010159.1_pt1 | contig 14258 bp, 11 predicted proteins | sample 9270691 | NCBI WGS metagenome assembly JAEIGA01 (sample SAMN17057246, study PRJNA624740) | gut metagenome | biome: biome; isolation source: fecal sample | host: Bos grunniens | place: China: Xizang | collected 2019 | reverse complement strand
GCTGTTTTCCCATCCTGTTCAGCTTGTATATATAAGGTATGAAATCCATCCTTCAGTTTACTTACATCAAGCCAAATGACATCGCCATTGTAGCTTGATGTCAGCATTGTGCTTACATCTTCATCGAACCAATATTTCAATTGTATCTCCTTGCCATTCAATGAGTCCGTATAATAACCGATATTATTGAAGGTGCTTGTTGTTGGTGAACTGACACATTCGGCACTGTCCCTTATTTGCATATACAGGGTGTGCAGGCCGACATTCAGGTGCTGTATCTCCGACTGAACTTCGGCATTCTGTGTTACGGCTCCGCTATTGCGGTTTTCTTCCTCATTGAACCAATATGTCGGTTCATACTCGCTTTGCCCCCATGCTGCACTCTGCGCTGCAAACAGTATTATAAATAGTAATAGCTTGCGCATATTGTATAGCATTAGTTGTTTATTCTCCTGCTTTCACCTCAATCTCAATGCTCAGCTTGCCATCGGCACTTGCACGTGGAGCAACGTTGCATTTTGTAATCTGTGGCCCTGTTGTGATAGGAGAATATGGGTATAAGCCACCATATATTCCAATCTCAGTACTATCTGTGCCAATATAATTGCTCTTTACTTCATCAAGGAGTTCAAGATTTTCGACGTCAATAGCAACAATACCAGTGTTGTATCCTACACTGGCGGTCTTGAATACGCTTGAAAGATCTTTTATAACCCTACTGTTGTTTTTATCAGTATTGTTAAAAATTTGTTCATAACTATAACCTGAAATATTACTTTGCGTAACGTTCGTAATAATACAGTTGTATACATTACAATCAACAGGAAGGATATTATGGCTAGCACCAGAGTTATCGCCTACTAGTATAGAATTATATATGGTACAATTTGATAATGATTTAAGGTCGGGTAAATTATTTGATCCAATAGATGAACAAATTATAGAGTTGTTTGCTATAATAGTGCATAAATTTGTTTTTAAACTATAGATATAGCTATTAGTGAAAAAGATACTGTTATGACCTGAATTGTATTGGGCTGTAAACCCAGAAGTTATTTTACAATGAATGAAGTGGTTGTTATTATATGACGCTGTGTCACTACAGTAGTTGATTTCTCCGAGTCTGTTTTTGATAAAATAGGCATTCTTTAAGCCGCTTATGATTTCAATATCGTATTTGGTGTATATACCTTCTATGGTAAGACTTTGTGTTACTCCCTCTTCTATATCTATATTAAAACCTCCTATTATGTTTGTAGGATGAATATTCTTTTCCACATCTGTAACAGTCCCTGCACCTCGCAATGTTATGGCTTTTGTAATATCTACCGAATAGAATTTTCCTGCAGAAAGAGAAATTACATCGCCATGTGTAGCTGCCGCATGCGCTTTTCTTAATGCTTCTGGTCCATAAAATACGGTGATTTCACCTTCGTGGCTGAGAGTTGCCAACATTGAAGTTTGTGCAAAAACAGCTCCTGTAAATGAGAGAAGGAGCGCAAGACCCAAGAAAATCTTTTTCATAATGTGTCGTGTTTGTGCCACGACAGCTCCTCCTGTGGCGGTTAATAGTGTCTTGAAATATAAAGAAGCGTGGAACTGTCTGCTATTTCAAAGCGAGGGCCCTAGGAAAGCCTGAAAAAGGAAATAACACAACAGTCCACGCCATCGCATACGGATAGCATGAAGCCGCTTATGCCATTCTCCTTTTTCGAAAATTTCCTAGGTTTTCGCTTTAAGAATGAAGCATACGCTTCTAAAAAATAATTAAAATGTCCAGCAAATGCAACTGGCACTTGCCTTCTTGCAAAAGTAATACTTTTTTAGTTTATTGCCTGTAAATCAAAAATATTTGTTATTATATGGTTGGCGATTTTATCTTCTCATTATTATAAACATTCACAACAGTGAAACGCGCATGTATCACTGCTATGAATGTTTGTAATTGCATTTGAAGCTACTCCACACTCCTGTTGTATTCGATTATCTCAAGGTTTGTGAGTGCCTGCATGTCGCCCATACGTGCGGCCTTGGCAAAGGCGCGTTCTGCGGCGTGGCGGTGATGGCGGCGGTATTCAATTACTCCTTGCAGGTTCAGTGCGCGTGGGTCGTCCTTGTATGCCTTTAGTCTTTTGAGCATCCCTTCGTAATCAGGTGACGGGTTCTCCATGAGTTCATCGACAATTTCATTCAGCGCCATTGCTGTGCTGTCGGCTGCGTTCCGGTAATACATTCCCGTGCAGCAGGCAATGCGGTGTGCCGGGAAGTAGCGTTCCTGCAGCTCTTTGTAGAGTGCGCCGTTGTTGTATTGCTTGAGCATCTTCTCTCTTGCGGTCTCACTCTTTTCCTCCTTCAATCGTGTGATGAGTTCTTCGCCACCCGGAGTGTTTGTCTCCCTTATGTCGTTGTAGATAATGTTCCAGTTGCGTCCGCCGCCGGCAACCTCAAAAATGGAGTCGGGGAGACGGTGGTGCTTGCGGATGTGGTCACGCATGGCAATGGCGCGGTTGAGACCGCGTGCGGTGCCCTTGTCTTCGTAGCCTTCGGGCGATGTGTAGCCGGCAATCTGTACCGACTCCAGCGTGGTGCTGCTGTCGGATAGTATCTCGCCGATGATATCCATCATCTCTTCGATTGACTGTGCGTTGTTGAGGTACTCGGGGTTGAGCTTGCTGCTGTTGCTGGTGTAGCGTACTACGTTGGGAGTAATCTGCATTTCGGGTGCGTTGCTGCTTGTGAGCGGGGTGTAGTACTTTATGCTTTTAATATGTGGATGTTCGGCTGCAATGTGGTCGGCAATACTCTTGTTTGGTGCAACCCTGTGGCAACTGAGCGGCGGACAGTCGGGCAGATAGACGGCAAAGGTGTCGTATGTGAACTTTGTCCCGTATCTGTCGCTGTAGGCGCAGTATGTGACTCCGTACATTGTATCGCTGACATCCTTTTCGGGGATGACGAGTGTGCTGCTGCTCGGGCCATGCCTCTGCAGCACCGGTTGTGTATTATGCCTTTTTACGTATCTTTTTGAGTAGCGCTTACCCTGTATATGTCTTTCGGCACTGCTTATGCATGTGTCGGGGGTGCACAGGTGGGTGATGATGAGCATTCCCTCGTCACTTCCCGGCTTGGGCGTGTCATAGTCGAAGGTGAAGTACCAGCTGCTGTCGCTGTGTATGGCTGTGTAGTCTTCGGGCGCAAACTGTGCGCCGGCGGTGCTGCATATGGCAATGAGCCGCGCCGCGATGGTGAATTTCTGTTTCATAATGAATGTTTTATTGGTTAACAACAATCAGTTTCATTATAAAACATTGCCATGGCTATTATGGTTCTTTGGAAACGATATCTGTGATTGTTTCAGGTACCTGTTCTATGCTGCCTATTATTGCGGTAGGTGCATGTCCGTCAATGATGGGCTCCTCTTCCCAACAGATGTTCTTCAACCAAATGGTTTTGCATCCGAGTGTGGATGAGGGGTAGATGTCCTTGCGGTATGAGTCGCCGATGACAACAATTTCCTCGGCTGACAACTGCAGTGCCTCGATGCCCAATGCAAAGAGGGCAGGGTCGGGCTTGCGTATTCCTACAACGGATGACTCTACTATCTCTTTGAAATAACCTGCCAGACCGAACTCGTCAAGCACCACGGGCATGTTGCCATAGAAATTTGTGACAAGTACCATGGGGAATTGTGCCGCGAGCCTCTCCAGTACGGCACGGCTGGTGGCAAGCGTGCTCTTTACCTTATTATAACATCCGTCGGCTACCTGTTCTGCAGCTTCGGGAGTAAACCGCCCCGATTGTGTCTGCTCCCGCAGATATTCGAACTGTATGGCTGTTTTCTTTCTCAGCAGTGTGTGAAAAGTATCCTCAGGTGCAATTATAGGGGCTTTTGCCAGCGAACGCTCGCCATGGACATAGGCATCGCGGTAGAGCCTACGCTCAATCTCCATGCCGGCAAGCCTGTACTGTTCTGCAATGACCTCGCCCCAATGTATGCCGTTGGTGTCAATGGTACCGCCGTAATCGAATATTACTCCTTTAATTGTACTCATATCCGCTCTCAATCTTTTGGGTGAGTGTGCTGCAAAGTCTTTCGTGCTTGTATCTCATGTAGATGAACAGCGCCATGAGTATGACAAGCTCAAAGACAAGGTAGAACCACAACTGTCCAATCAGTACTAGAATGAACAGGGTTATGGCGCGTGTGTTGAAGGTCAGGATGTTTGTGTATTTCATCAGCGGGAGGCTGCCCTGGCGGAACTCCTTGCGGAGTGATTCGGGGATAGCAGTGCCGTATTTCTCATTTACCACTTTGATGAATTTCTGGAACTTTGGGGTCATGCGCTCCTGATTCTCTACATATGCAATGTATGCGTTGAGGAATATCTTCCAGAAGAAGTTTCCCCTCCACGGTGTCTCCTTGTACTCCTTGCGCACAGCTGTAGAGTTATGGAACTCGTGCCCGTTCTTCTCGTTGATGAAGTAGAGGTGTATGTTGCGGTAGTAGTCGGCAAGCTGGCATTGAGAGCCGTGTACCCAGAAACCGCTGAATGATGCCATAATCCATATTATCACTCCCCAATCATACTCCGGGGCGAATGGGATTGGCTGGAATGTCTCGCGCACGCAAATGGCAAAGTATATGCAAAAGAACCAGCAGTCGCCGGCAAAACCGTCAAGTATGCGTCCCCAGCGGGTCTTCTGGCCTGTTATGCGCGCAAGCTGGCCGTCGGTGCTGTCATACAGGTTTGCCCAAACGAGCAGGAAGATACCCAGGATGTTCCACTGCAGGTTTTCCTGTGCAAAGCATATTCCGGCTCCGACACCAAGGAATATCGATACGATGGTGATGATGTTGGGGTGTATGCCGTATTTGCGGAAAAACAGCGCGCAACGGAAACCCAATGGGCGGTAGAACCACAAGTCAATGAGCTCTTCTGTGTCCATTGATTTTATGGATGTCTGGTACATCTTTTTCTCTTCAGCGTTCATGTGACTACTTTGTCTTATTCATTATCAGTGTAGCGATTTCCCGGGCCGCAATGTCGCGTACCAGCGTGAAGCTTGGAAAATCGTTCATGTCTATTATAAAAATCTCTCCCTGCGGTGTTATTATGGCATCACCGCCAAATATTTCCACTCCAATTGCCTGTGCAGCCTTCTGTGCTGTTTCCTTGAGCACGGCAGCGTCAAAACTGTAATGTCTTGGGGCACCGTTTATTTCCTCTTTGCCGAACTTGCCGCCCACGGGGTAGCAGTAGTGGAAAAAATCATAGCCAATGCCGTAGAACTTTATTATGTCGCCAGTGCAGTGCTGCATCTGTATGTATTCCGTTATTCCGCGCGCAGTCATCTGCTCTACTGCGGCAACGGCCTCCTGCATTGTCTGTGCAAAGATTACATCGTCCCTATGACTGCTCCACCCCTCGGCCTTCTTAATCCAGCATGGGAAAATTGTACCGCTCAATTCATCGGCGCTATTTACGGCTCTGAATGGTGGCTGTGGTATGCTGTTCTCGTCAAGAATCTTCATAAAGCGCTTGCGCCGGCAGTTTTCTACCGCAGCGGTACTGTTTGTCACCGCAACACCCTGGGTTTCGGCTTCTCTAAGGCGCTCGATGGTGCCTGCTGTGCGCGACATTGTGCAAATGGCCTGCGTGCCTGCCGGTATCTCTTCATCCTCGCTCATGGGTACAACCTTTGCACCCAACTTGGTCAACTCTGCGGCTATGCACTGCAGAATGGCAGCGTCATTGGCTGTCATGTTGGGGGAGTTGACGGGGTTTCGTGCAATGGTTGCAATCTTTGTCATTCGGCAAGGAATTCTTCTGCCTTGGCTATGTCCTCGGCGTGGTCAATGTCAATGATTTTTTTGAAAGGGTATGCCTTCAGGTCAAGCCCGTTCTCGACAAGGCTGCGCTGGAAATTACGCATTCTTTCAATGCCTGCAGCCATGCAGTTGTCAAGTATCTCAAGCGCTCTGTCGTCCAGTCCGTATATACCGCCCGAAATGTATCTTGATGTTGCTGACGGCTGGTCGCAAAAGGCAGTTATGCCCAGTTCTCCGTCAGTGTCCACATATAATGGCTTCTCATCATCGATGTAATCGGTAACAGCCATAAAGCCGTCGTATCGGCTTGTCTCAAACGTTCTTATATACTCCGCAAATTCCTCCTCCTTGAAGATGGTGTCAACCGTCGTGAGGCAGAACTTCTCGCCATGTAGCAGGTGGCTCAAGGCGTGCAGGCTGTGCATTGAACTTGGTGTGTCCTTCACTACAATGTTTATAGGGTAGCGTTCCTGCAACTTCTGCAACAACGACAGTGTCTGTGGCTGTTGCTCGTTTATTATTATGTTTATGCTGCTTGCACCCTGTGCGGCAAAAAGCATTACAAGGCGTTCTATGATGGGAATGCCTTGTAATTTGATAAGTGGCTTCGGTTCCTTGACACCCTCACGTGCCAGACGGGAACCTTCACCTGCTGCTATAATTGCAAATTTCATCTGAAATCTGTTTTTAATCGTTGTCGGCCTGCTGCAGGTTCAGGCGGTTGCTGTCATCACGCTTCTCAAAATAGAGCTTGCGCAATGGATTGCGGCGTGCCTCGGCATAGAACTTGCGGTTACGCATTATGTCTATGGCTGCATATATTGCCTGTCGGAACGAGTTCTCGTCGGCAACGCCCTTGCCGGCAATATCGTATGCCACTCCATGGGCGGGCGATGTGCGTACCATTGACAAACCGGCAGTGAAGTTCACGCCGTTGTTCATGGCAAGAACCTTGAGCGGCGCCAGTCCCTGGTCGTGGTACATTGCAAGGATGGCATCGAAGTTGTCATATTTTCCGCTGCCCATGAAACCATCTACGGCAAACGGGCCATAGCAGAAAATGCCACCGTCGTTCATCTTTCTGATGGTTGGGGTGATGACCTCAATCTCCTCTTTGCCCAGCAATCCGTTGTCGCCGGCATGGGGGTTGAGTGACAGCACTGCAATTTTTGGAGCATCGATGTTGAAGTCTCTCTTGAGGCTTTCGTTGAGCAGTGTGATCTTCTCCTCAAGCAGTTCGGGAGTTATGGCCGCCGGAATGTCGCGCAGTGCAAGGTGTGATGTAGCGACTGCTACACGCAAATCCTCGCTGCAGAGTATCATCAGCGCCTTCTCGCCTTCGCCGCTGCACTCCTGCAGATACTCGGTGTGTCCCGGGAAGTTGAACTGCTCGTTCTGAATCGAATTCTTGTCGATAGGCGCGGTTACAAGTACATCTATTTCGCCGTTCCTGTAAGCTTCGACAGCCTTTTCAAGAGCCTGGAATGCAGCCAGTCCGGCTTCGGGGCTGCTGCTGCCAAGTTCAATGTGCAGCTCGTCATCGTTGCAGTTGATTATGTTCAGTCTGCCCGCCTGTGCGTCAGCAATCCTGTCAATGGCATTGTATGGTACCTCCATCTCCAATGCCTTGCGGTGATATGCAGCCGCTTTGGGTGAACCGAAAATTATGGGAGTGCATATATCGAACATCTCGGTGTTCTCAAAGGTCTTGAATATTATTTCATAACCGACACCGTTGATGTCGCCTTGTGTGATTCCTACGCGTATTTTACTTTTCTCGCTCATTTTATATCGGTTTTTATTTATTTGCTCGTTGTTTATTTAAGGTCTGCAGGCAACTTGAGTGTGTGTAGCGATGCTTCGAGCTTGCGCATAAAACCGCCTTTTGCCTTGTTTGGCGCATATACAAATGCCTCTACGACAATTACTTTGCCATTCTCCTCGTCAACTATAGAGTGTGAGACGAACGGACCGCCACCGAACATGTCATCGTTTTCCATGTACCATAGTCCGCGTGCGACGCTCATGTACTTTCCGTTATATGCGGCATCGGTAAGTGTGACTGTCTCGGCTTCGGTCTGAATGTACGAATTGGGCTCTCCACCGGGGATGTTCTCCTTCATCACCGAATCGCGCATGTGGATGAAATGCTCTTTTGAGAAGTTTTCGGGCGATGTATAAGGGTAGCTATAAACTGCAAAGCTCAATGTCTCTACCTTGCTCGGGTTGTTGAAGTCCGAGAACCAGAGGAAATCCTTGCCCTGCATGTATCCGCTGATGCTTGAAGGAATCTTCATCTCGCAACCGAACTTCTGCTTTATTAATGACAAGGCTTGCTTGTTGTGTTTCTCTTCAAGTTCGGCAATCTGGTATTCACGCTCCTTTTCTGTAAAGAAATCTACAATTACATGGGCGTTCCTGGTTACAAATTCACCGAATGATTTGTTGTCGGGTGCATAGATTGCCATAACAACCTGTGGCGATGCATAGATGTCCCTGTCGAATCGGAACTCGCACTTGCTGTGGCTGCTGCTGATATCTACCATGATGATGTTGCGGAATGCCTGTTCGGTAATCTTGAAACCGTCATTGTTGCATCTTGTAACCTTGAACGAGGCTTCTTTCTGTGGCAGTCCGGGGACAGGAGTGTCAAGAACCTGCTCTATGGCAATTCCGGCAGTGGAATCCCAGACGTCGTCCTCGCACACAAGCATCACTTCAAAAGGTGCTCCCATTGATTTGCGCTTAATCTCCTCGCCGCACGATGTGAGCAGCATTATAGATATCAAAAACAAAAATGCTCTTTTCATAAATCTATGTTGTTTATTGTTTGTTCTCTTGTTTAAGTGTCGATAACATTCCACATGCGGCAAATATATCCTCACCACGTGATGCACGTATGGTGGTGAAGAGCCCGTTGCTTGTGAGGAAATCACGCAGCTGTGTCATCCCTTTCTCGTCAACTCCCTCAAGAGGGACACCGGGTATGGCATGGTAGCGTATGAGGTTCATGCGGCAATCCAGGCCTTTGAGCAACTGCAGTAGCTTGCGGGCATAGAAAGGAGTCTCGTTTATTCCTTTAAAGACGATGTACTCGAATGTGAGCCTGCGCTGATGGCTGAAATCGTATTGGCGCAAAAGGTCGAGTACTTCTGTGATTGGGAATCCCTTCTCGGCCGGCATAATCTGGGCACGTTGCTCCGGAATGGGGTGGTGCAGGCTGATGGCAATGTGGTAGTCGCCCGAATCGAGCAGGCGCTTCAGTCCCTTGCGTACACCTACCGATGAAACTGTAAGGCGGTGGGGGCTCCAGCCCAGTCCATAATCCGATGTGAGTATCTCTATGGCCGGCAACAGATTGTCGAGGTTGTCGCATGGTTCGCCCATTCCCATGAACACAATGTTAGTGAGCTTCTCGAACTCGGGAAGTGCCAGAATCTGGTTGATAATTTCGTTGGTGGTGAGGTTGGCTGTGTATTTCTGCTTTCCTGTCATGCAGAACAGACAGTTCATCTTGCAGCCTACCTGTGATGAGACGCACAGTGTTGCGCGGTCGCCATCGGGGATATATACGGCCTCGACAAAATGGTTGTTCTCTACCCTGTAAAGGTATTTCACGGTGCCATCGACCGAGCGTGCCGCGTCGGCTGGTGCGGCATATCCGACCTCGAACAGTTCGTTGAGTCTTGTGCGGTTCTTCAGTGAGATGTTAGACATCTCATCGATGCTGCCGACACGCTTCCTGTAAACCCAATCGGCAATCTGCTTGGCCGTAAATGCCGGCATGCCGGCCTCCTTGACAGCATTTGTAAGCTCGCTGAGTGTCATTCCTGCCAATTTCCTTTTTTTATCTTCCATAATGCGCCGTAGGTTTTCTTTCTTGTTTGCGACAAATGATATTTCCTTGCGAAGATAATGCAAAAAAGTGATTTTTTGACAATGTCGCGCTCTTTTTAATATTAAATGATATTTTATTGTATTTTATGGCAGCTATCCAAGCGTTTTTATTATTTTCGCGCAAACGATTCAAAAAATGGCAAATAAAAATATAGAAACCGTAGCAGCCGGCAGTCTGCTGCAATCTACAGCCTGGTACAAGGAACTTGCTGCCGCCGCAAAGTGCGAATATCTTCTGCTTGTCGGCAAGGATGGGGTGTCGGTTGATGATGTCTCGCTCAATGAGGTGCTGCATGCCATGCCGCAGGATGCGGTCATGGGCTATTCTCATTACCGCAAGAAGATTGACGGCAATGTTACTGATGCACCCACCATTGACTGGCAGCCGGGAAGCCTGCGCAATGACTTTGATTTTGGTCCGGTGCTGCTCTTCAGGACCGATGCCTTGAAACAGTATCTTGCAATGCCGCTCGATGAGTACAGCTATGCGGGTTTCTACCAATTGCGTCTGGCAATGGAACGCATAGGCTCGATATACCACCACGACGGATATGTATATACGATAGACGAAGATGATACACGCAAGAGCGGTGAGAAGCAGTTCGACTATGTGAACCCTGCGCAGCGTAACGTGCAGATTGAGATGGAGCAGGTGTGTACACACCATCTTAAGCAGGTGGGGGCGTGGCTGCCGCCTTGCAAATACGATGCGATAGACCTTTCTGCCGGGGAATTCCCGGTTGAGGCTTCGGTTGTCATTCCCGTGCTAAACCGTGAATCCACAGTTGCCGATGCCATAACATCTGTACTCAGGCAGAAGTGCTCGTTTGCTTTCAACATATTGGTTGTTGACAACCATTCAACAGACAGGACTCCGCGGATAATAGACTCTTTTGCCGATGACAGAGTGGTGCATATAATCCCTTCACGCAATGATTTGGGTATTGGAGGCTGTTGGCAATTGGCGGTGGATGATGCGCGTTGCGGACGCTTTGCTGTGCAGCTCGACAGTGATGACATATACAGCGACGAAAACACCCTGCAGCGTATTGTTGACGGCTTTTATGAACAGCAGTGTGCCATGCTCATAGGTACGTACAGAATATGCGATTTTGAACTCAATACATTGCCCCCAGGTATAATTGACCACCGCGAGTGGAGTGAAGAGAATGGACGTAACAATGCGTTGAGAATCAATGGTCTTGGTGCTCCACGTGCGTTCTTTACGCCAGTGATTCGCGAAGTGGGCTTCCCCAATGTGAGCTATGGCGAGGATTATGCCGTGGGGCTGCAGATTTCGCGCAGTTACAAGATAGGCCGAATATATGATGTACTCTATCTGTGCCGTCGTTGGGGTGGAAACTCCGATGCTGCCCTGTCGCACGAAAAGGTGAATGCACACAACTATTATAAGGATGGTCTGCGTTCGGCTGAATTTGCTGCACGCAAGGAACTTGTGAACAGTTTGAGAACTGTGACGCGCGAGGGAGTGGATGCTTTTTTTGAAAAGCAACTTGCGCAGTGGCCCGATGCCGCAATGAGATATCGGGCGCTTGCCGCTGCCAAACAACGTGTTTTTGAGAATGGCGTGTCGTTGCAGTATAACCCTTCCCGTGCAATATCTACCGCGGCCAAGGTTGATGCAGCATCCATTGCCGAGCGCCTCTGTTTCCTGTGTGCAAAGAACAGACCAGCTGAACAGGTTGCAGAAAATGCGTTGGGCTCACTTGAACTGCTGGTAAATCCATACCCAATCCTGCCAATGCATTTTACTTTGCCGGCCCGGAAGCATGTGCCACAGGTGCTGAAGCCGATGTTTGCCGATATGCTGCATTTTGCAGGCAGATGGCAGGGACTTGCACTTTTCTACAATGGTGCAAAATGTGGTGCCTCGGCTCCCGACCACGCCCATCTGCAGGCTGTCCGCTGTTGTGACGTGCCTTTGTTGAAGTCTGTTACAGCCGGTGGTTTTTCTTTAGGTGAGCCTGTGTGCTGCGTTGATGGTGCAAGTCTCTATAATGTCAAGGGATATGTTGTGCCGTTCTTTATGATAACCTCCAGAATGGTTTCTCATTCGGTGGAACTTCTCAACCGATTGCTTGCGGCAATGCCGGTGGCAGATGGCGAACCTGAACCACGAATGAATGTCATGTCATATTATTCGGCAACCGAGGAATATGTTACGGTGGTAATACCTCGTGCGCAGCATCGTCCGGCGTGCTATTATGCCGATGATGCCTCGCAGCGCCTTGTGAGTCCCGGTACTTTGGATATGGCCGGTCTTGTAGTTACTCCGCGTGAGTGTGATTTTGAGGCTCTGACGGCTGATGAGGCTGCAGCGTTGTTGCGTGAAGTGGCAGTTTCGGATAAAACAGCCTGTTCAATTATCGAAAAATTGAAGAATTGATATGAGGACGGTCGATGTCGGTATTTTGCGTGCTGCGCGCATAAAGTTCGATTTCATCGGTGATTTTATGCTCAATGGCAATCCCGTGCCCTCCAAAAACAGCGTTTTCATCGAAGATGAGGAGCTGTGCTTCGATGGCAATCGTTCCAAGAGTTTATACTTCGAGCCACAGACGCCCGAGTGCTGTTTCCTCCTGCACGATGTTGTGATTGGCGTAGGCTTCCATTGGCAACGTAATGAGGACCAGATGTTCAAGGGCGGGCTCTGCATGATTGTTGAAGAAGGCGAGGTGCGTGCAATAAACAGAATAGATGCCGAGGAGTATCTTGTGAGCGTGATATCGAGCGAGATGTCGGCAACCTCATCGTTCGAGTTCCTGAAAGCCCACACCATAATTTCCCGCAGCTGGCTCTATGCGCAGCTCGAGAGGAACGGGCACGTGGACAATCCTGTGCTCGGTTATGAGAATGATGATGAGACTGTCCGTTGGTATGCACGCGAGGATCATACGCTTTTTGATCTTTGCGCCGATGATCATTGTCAACGCTATCAGGGTGTTACAAGGGCGTACAACCCGAATGTGGCGCGTGCGGTGGAAGCAACCCGCGAAATTGTTCTTAAATATGACGGCAAGGTGTGCGATGCCCGTTTCAGCAAGTGCTGCGGTGGCGTGACTGAACGTTTTTCGGCCTGTTGGGAGGATGTTGATTTTGACTATCTGCAGGCCTTCAGGGATTGCGCTGAGGGTGAACGTTTGCCCGATTTGACAACCGAAGAGGGTGCGCGGACATGGATTGAGAGTGTCCCTGCTTCATACTGCTCTACGACTGACAGCGCGGTTCTTTCGCAAATCCTCAATGGGTATGACCGCGAGACAAATGATTTCTATCGCTGGAAGGTGACATATTCCCAGGATGAACTATCGGCTCTTGTGGCGGAGCGTTCCGGTATTGATTTTGGAACGATAGTTGACCTACAGCCTGTTGAGCGTGGTGCCTCGGGGCGTATTGTGAAACTGAAAATTGTGGGTTCAAAGGCTGTCAGAACGGTAGGCAAGGAACTTGAGATACGTCGTTGGCTGTCGAAGTCACACCTGTACAGTTCGGCTTTTGTCGTTGACAGGGTTGAGGACACTCCGGGTAACATCCAATTTGTCATAAAGGGCGCCGGCTGGGGGCATGGCGTGGGATTGTGCCAGATTGGTGCTGCAATGATGGGTGAGAGGGGTTGCACATGTGAGCAGATACTTTCGTTCTATTATCCGGGCACAATATTGGAGAAAGTTTGATGAAATGCGGCTTTTTGGTGATGTTTATGCCCATAAGTTGTGTGTAATCCGTTTTTTTGTATATTTTTGCAAAATAAAAGAAACTTTAAATGTTTCTGAATGCCGTCGTTGGCGGCATTTTTTTTGTGATACGGAAATTTTATTTGCAACCAATACAATAAATGGTATAAAAGAGAGTTATTATTAAAAATAACTGCAGTCTATTATGGATGAAAAATCTATAGCTTTGGATATACGCGATGGAATGAATGTGTTTGAGCGTCTGGTTAAACGTATATTTGATATAACATGCTCATTCCTTGCACTAATCATATTGTCTCCGGTGTTTCTTGTAGTTGCAATTACGTTGCTTTGTCAAGGTGATGGCAGCGTTTTCTTCAAGCAAGAGAGAATCGGTTATAAAGGCAAACCGTTCAATATATTGAAGTTCAGAACGATGCGTGTTGACTCGGAAAGCAATGGCGAACCCCGTTTGGCTACCGTGAATGACGAGCGTCTTACAAAAGTGGGTAAATTCTTGCGTGAACACCATCTTGACGAGCTTCCGCAGTTGATGAACGTACTGCTGGGTGATATGTCATTCGTGGGACCTCGTCCCGAACGCCGTTATTTCATAGAGAAAATCCGTTTGGAGAATCCGAATTACGACTATCTGTATATGATTCGTCCGGGATTGACATCTATGGCGACTCTGCATAATGGCTATACCGACACAATGGAAAAAATGCTGAAGCGTCTTGATATGGATCTTGAATATCTGCAGAAACGCTCGTTGTGGTTGGATATGAAGTTGATTTTTACAACTTTCCTGTTTATTGTAAATGGTAAAAAATTCT
>JAEIGA010010158.1_pt1 | contig 14258 bp, 5 predicted proteins | sample 9270691 | NCBI WGS metagenome assembly JAEIGA01 (sample SAMN17057246, study PRJNA624740) | gut metagenome | biome: biome; isolation source: fecal sample | host: Bos grunniens | place: China: Xizang | collected 2019 | reverse complement strand
AGCGTTTTAGCTCAAACCCATGCCTTCCTCGCCATGCAGGCATAACCGCTAACCACCTCATCCTCAGCAACTTGCAGAACACGCTTTTACTGGCAACACCATCCTCTGGCCGCACATCACTCGCAGCAGACAGCACATGATATCGATGTCGAGGATTAATAGGGCTTCTGGGAAGGTAGCATGTTTCGCAAACATCTATACATCAAATATCAAGCACGTGCAAAATATTCATACATGGCACAGGAATCACACTTAGCGTTTTGGCTAACATACAGACATTCAGATAGATACAGCTACGAAGGTGGGGAAAATCGCCCACCCTCAAATCACGAACAGGCTCACAATCAACAACTTGCCACAAACGCCTGCATTCCGCGCGCCATGCAGGCATCTAATCTGAATCTCCAGCCTAAAGACATTTGCAAAACACGCCCACAATAACATCTGACGCTCCAGCACCCTGAAGTCAGAATCCGCAGAACTTACTCTATCTCATAGTCCTGAAGCGGCTTATAGCCAAGCTCTGACATCAAGGAGTCCCAATTACGGGGCAGCTCTATCTTTATGGTAGCATATCCCCCTCCCGGCATGGTCTGTACCTTATTCCTGGCAGCATCGCCGGTGATTATAAAAGCCGTCATTCCGCGCTTCATCGCCGGCACTGTCATCAGTTCGCTTTCCGAAGTATCATACCATGCCGGAGCAGGAGTCATTTCACCGCCTTCCGCCTTCCTGATATGCCCCTGATACTGCCTCAGATTATGCTTGCCGCCATCTTTAGCTCCTCCTGGATTTGCATAGTAATTTGCAAATGCACGCTCCTTCAATGGACGCCGTGATGCATTGATGAGATCCGACTCCAACGCCTGAGGAATCTTATATCGGCCTGCCAGAATCTCAGCTACAGGCTCGGTCATGAGAATTGTCCTGAAAGTATACTGACGGCCGCTGCCGAGAGCAAACTGTGAACGCTCGCTTATATCCCACGCCAGCAGTTCCATCATTTTCTGCGGATCCGTTGTGGATGGAGCCATATTATTGCCCCAGAGCAATGTCGACCCCAGGGTTATTGTATTGTCATTCAGCCTGTAACCCTCCCTTACATGATACGGTTTCCATCCGACACGAAGGCAAGCCGCATCATCTTCAACCATACACCACGACATCGGATATCCGAATGTGCCCATCCTGTCCTGCTTCACATAATAGCCGCAAAGGTTCATCAGCGCCAGATTCATGAAACGTCCGATCGCGACATTGGCCGCCTCATTGATCTGCCCCTGTCCGCTGTCGATTCCGAGTTGTCGGGCAACCGGACCATTGAGCCAGCAGAACGGAATCCATGCATGAGTACTGGCAAGCGTCCTGCGGAATTCGGGGTCTCCGAGACCCTTGGTGAGCGCTATCAATATCGGCATGTACTCCGGCTTGCATCCGGCCATCACAGCATTGACGGCAACATGCCATACAGTGGTGTTGCGGTGCGCAATCGGGAGGACCGCAACGACATCATCCCATTTCAGGTCGGTATATTCAAGGAATGACTGCACCTTTTCGAAGGTCGGCGGGACAACAGGAAGCCCGTCAGACCACTTCATCTCATTGAAATATGCATTTATTTCATCAATCGTTCCGTAAAAGGCATCATCCCGTATGTCGCCTCGCGTGCCATTGATATTGGCATTACGCTCCTCGTCACTGATCGGAGTCGTGAGAGCGTTGATGATCTGCGGCCAAAGCACCTCGCGAGTATTTCGGATGAGTTCATCTGCAGAATGCGTGGCAAATGCTCCCGGATACTCGGCAACGCGCATTACGGGCACGCCGTTGTTTCGGGCCGTATATCTTGCCTGCTCTATAAAACCCGGACCGGCGATCATGACTGAAGGTATCCCCAGGTACTCGGCAGCAATGCAGGAGCCCACCTCTTTCGGGGTACATAATCCACAACCTCCATTTCCTGAGATGACTGCATCAACCCCCATAGCTTTAAGTCTGGCCTGAAACTCTTCCTTCGCTCTACGGGTCACGCCCGGGGCAGGATATGGGCCGGCAAAGCCTATTTCATCCAGAAGGATTACATCAGCCGACGGATAATGCTCCTTTATAAGGCGCTTTATTTCAGGGTGAGTGATATGAGTCATGAAACTCACTCCGACCACAGCAATGGTCTTTCCATCCAATGTTTCCAGACGCGGCGCCTGACCTATCATTTCAACTGCCGACTGTCCTACAGGACTGACAACCGCATACTCCGGCCCCTGATTTCCGACAGTCTGCACAGTCGCAGCATCCGCTGATTTACAGGTGTCGTCGCAAACAATACGTTGAGCGCCGGCCTCAATATGCGCTATGCATATCAGCAGCAGCGGCGTAATGAATCTGATATTCCTGACCATCATAAGATATTTTTTACAAACGCCGATTAGACAATGCTTTCTACTCAAGGTTTATTCCACACTTTATTCAAAATAAATATATATTTTTGTGATATGAACAGACTATTCCACATAATAAGACCATTGGTGATCGCTTCAGCAGTCATCTTGAACACTATAACCACCTTCGGACAGAACCTTTCGTTTTACAGCCTCACCACAAATGAGGGACTTTCTCACGTGAAGGTCAACGACATCTACAGTGACGAATACGGAATGATGTGGATAAGCACGGACTATGGCCTGAACCGCTATGACGGCCATTCCGTAGAGGTATTCCTCAACGAAAAGGGAGTCAGCGGCAGCATCCCCCATGACAAGGTCACCAGAATCACGGGAGACCGCAACGGCCACATCTGGATGGTCTGCCCGAACAGGCTGGTGGAGCTGAACCTCAACACCATGAAATTCCAGACAATATATGAAGGAGAAGTCTTCGCCGTGAATTTCGATGAGGATGGAGGACGCCTGTACGCGACAGTCGGACACAAGATATTAAGCATGAAGCCGGGAGAGACGAAGCTCGTGGAAACCGCAGACATGGGAGTGCCGACCTATATAGAAGACCTTGCAATCAGCGGCAGCTGCATTTATGCCGGCACGCCTGACTACGGAGTATGGAAGCTCGACCTGAGCAACAATTCCCAGGAGTGCCTCATCAGTTCTGCAAGAATGACAAGGATGTACAAGGATTCGAAGTCCGCAATCTGGTCAGGTTCATGGCAGAACGGCCTCTACAGGATAGGCCCTGATGGCAAGGTCACCGTATTCAAGAAGGACAAGAATGTCCAGGGAAGCATATCATCCAACTTCGTCAGGTGCTGCTGTGAAGACAATACTGGAAAGATGTGGATCGGAACGAACATCGGCATCGAGTGCTACGACCCGCAGAGCGGCACATTCATCCACCAGTATCGCCAGAACGAAGCCTACTCCAAGATCAACCACCCTTCAGTATGGTGCATGACCAAGGACGCACAGGGCAACATCTGGCTGGGATCATACTTCGGTGGCATCAACTGGTTCAATCCGGAGCACAAGGTCTACAGCATGTATAAAGCCACCAACAAAGAGGGCAAAGGACTGAGCTCTCCGATTGTAGGCTGCATGGTTGAGGACAAGGACGGCAACCTCTACATCGCAACGGAAGGCGGAGGACTCAACCATATGGACAGGAATACCGGCAGGATCAGATGGTACAACAAGAAGAACAGCGACCTGTCTTCAAACAACATCCAGTCGCTGTATTATGACCAGAAAAAGAACATTCTGTGGATCGGTACCCACATGGGAGGCCTCAACAGCCTGAACATCAACACAGGAAAAATCCGCGTCCACCGCGCAGGTAAAGAAGACACCTACCCTATCGCACAGGACATCATAAAAGATATAGTCCCTTACAAGGACTCCCTTGTACTGGCTACCCACAACGGTGTATACATGTTTGACCCGGCATCAGGAGCACATAGAAAGATGTTCGCAGCACCTGAAATCGAAGGTATCGTGAAGGTCATTCCGGAAATATGCATAGACTCACATGAAAACCTGTGGGTATCTATCCTGAACAACGGTCTGATATGCCACAACCTCAAGTCCGGGAAAATGCTGTGGTTCTGCCAGCCGGGACCGGGGTCGATAAGCGACTACAACATCGAATCGATCATAGAAGGCCATGACGGAAAGATGTATTTCGGAACGACATACTCCGGTCTGGACATATATGACCCCGAAACAAGAACCTTCCAGAACGTAAGCAGCGACAACGGCGTCCTGATGTCTGACCACATCTTCACATTGCACAGGTCTTTATCTTCACGCAACCTGCTGATGTCCACCCCTGACGGCCTGTCCATCTTCGATCCTGTCACAAGGAAGAGCACACACTATAACAAGAACAACGGCTTCCCTATTTCCGACGTAAACGACAACTCGATCCTCATAGCAAGCGACTCGACTGTCTTTATAGGAAGCGCGCACGGAATGGTGGCATTCAAGGAAGGCATGCAGGACCTTGCAAAAAGTCCGTACAGCATAACACTGACCAGGCTTATTGTAAACGGCAAGGAAGTCAAGCCGGCCGACGAAAGCGGAATACTCAAGAACGCGATACACGCGACATCGTCAATAAAGCTGCGCAAACGTGCCACGCTCATCAGCATAGAAGTGGCCACATCAGACTACTGCTCGGCAAACAAATGCGACCTGGAATATAACCTCAAAGGCTTTGCAGATGAATGGAACAAGCTGAGAAACAACACCGTCACATACACCAACCTTCCGGCCGGAAGGTATACCCTGACCTTACGTCCGGCATCGGACAGCGAGGATATCTGCACGTCGAAATCCATCGACATCCACATCATGCCGGCATGGTACATGTCATGGTGGGCGATTGCATTGTGGATACTCATCCTTCTGACCATCATATCCGTACTGCTGCATTTCTTCAACAGGAGCATGAAGGTGAAAAACACGGAGAAGCTCAATCAGTCCAAGCTGAACCTGATCACAAACATATCGCATGAGATCAAGACCCCTCTGACAGTGATCATCGCCCAGGTGGAGAGCCTCATTTACGGTACGGAATTCACCCCATCGGTATATAACAAGATACTCGCGGTATACAAGAACAGCGTCCACCTTAAAGGACTCATCTCCGAACTCCTTGAATTCCGCAAGCAGGAACAAGGCAAATCCGAAATAAAGGTATCGCCAAACAACATCGTCAAGCTCGTATCCGAGTTCCATCTGATCTTCGAGGAGTATGCCGCAAGCAGACAGATAACCCTCACTCTGGAAAAGGAAAACGAACACCTGCAGGTATGGTATGATCCGGCGCAGATCCAGAAGGTATTCAGGAACCTTATCTCCACTGCCATAAAATACACAGATGCAGGAGGAAAGGTCGACATGTTCATCGGCACAACATCGGGCAACATGGTGATCTTCAAGATAAAGGACACCGGATGCGGAATGTCCGAAAAGGACAGGGCAGACCTCTTTACCAGTTTCTACCGCACCAGCAGGGCTGAAGACAAAGGACATGAAGGAACAGGGCTGGGCCTGGCTCTCACAAAAGGCATCATCGAGCAGCACCACGGCACCATCAGCGTGGAAAGCAAGCTGAACGAGGGTACGGAATTCATTGTCACCCTCCCGTTGGGCTATGCCCACTTCAGGATGGAACAGATCGAAAAGGAGGCGCTCTCCGATATGGAAAAACCTGTCAAGGGTATAGAAACCAACATCCAGAAAGAGAAAAAGGAAAGGACCATGCTCATCGTGGATGACAATGATTCCATCAGGGATCTGCTTGTTGAGATATTCACTCCGTTCTACAATATCCTGACTGCAGCAGATGGAGAACAAGGCTGGGAGATAGCACAGAGGGAGATTCCGGACATCGTGCTTTCCGACGTCCTTATGCCAAAGATGTCCGGCACCGAGCTGTGCAGAAGGATAAAGAAGGAGATGACCACATGCCATATCCCGGTGGTGCTCCTGACCGCGCGCGTGGACATCGAACAGAATATCGAATGCATAATCACCGGCGCAGACGACTATATAGCCAAGCCGTTCAACATCAAGCTCCTGATCTCAAGATGCAACAACCTGGTGAATTCAAGGATAATCCTGCAGGAAAGATACTCCCAGAATCCTGACACCTCAACGAAGATGCTTGCCACAAACCAGATTGACAAGGCCATCATCGACAAGGCCATTGCAATCATAGAGGAGCACCTTGACAATCCGGAGTTCAACGTCAACATGTTCGCGCATGAAATGGCCATGAGCCGCACCAACCTCTTCACTAAGATGATGGCAATCACGGGCCAGACGCCTAATGACTTCGTGAAGACATACCGTCTGAAGAAGGCTGCATATATGTTGAAAAATAATCCGGAACTGAGCATCGCGGAGATTGCTGACAGAACCGGATTCAATTCAGTAAAATATTTTTCGAAGTGCTTCAACGATGTCTACCATATAAGACCGGCAGCATATCGTGATGATCAGGAAAATTAATTCTCAGGCGTTATAGAGACCTTCAGTCGCATATCCTTGCTTGTCCAGGCATTCACTACAGTCAGAGGAATGGCTGTCGAATTCTTGGACAGGGAAATCGAGATGCTTGAGAAAGGATCCAGACGGAAATAATTGCCGTTGCCCCTCTGAAGGATGTAAGGGATCGAGGTCAGGTTGGTAAGCCTGCATGCAGCTTCCTGACCTGGAACATGTGTCAGACGGACAGAGGCAAGGAAGAAGGCCTTGAGAAGCTCTTCGCTTCCACACAATGTGTCATATCCATACGCTATCGAGCGATTGTTTACCAATGCGTCCTTCACTGAATCCAAGGTCATTTCCTCAGCAAACACAAATGTCATGTTGCGCATGGTTCCTGTAAGTCTGTACTCATTGGCAGTAGCGAAGTGGATGTCCGAATTTGAAGACATGTAAAGACCTCTTTCGAGTACCCTGTCAATGATTCCAGGATAGAATTCCTTTCCGTTCATCACCTCCACTCCATCGATAAGACCTTCCTCGTAAGCAGCCTTCTCAACCTCTGTCATCTGGAGGTTCTCTCTACGCCAGCCCGGATGATTGTGCTGCACGAGAGCGCCCTGGCTTCTTGCATTCCTCATCGACTGAAGAGCGTCCTCATCATAAATAGAATTGTTATCCTTGGTGAAGAGGGCATTGAAGTGACCTACTGTAGCGCCGCTACGACTGATTTCCGTACCGGGAACGACAAGAAGTCCAAGTTTGGCTGCTTCAGGGAGAGCCTGCTGAACAGGATAATTCAAATCTATCATACCCGCCTTGACACCTGCCGTATTGGCAAGAAACTCCGTACCAGCATATCTCTTGAGATACTCATACAACTGTCCCTCATGCTTTCTGGTCTCAAGATGATCGGTTATCGCAATGATATCCAAGCCGTCCTGCCATGCCTCCTGAACGCGGAATGCAGGAATGACCTGACCGTCCGAATAAATAGTGTGTGAATGGAGGTCTGCCTTATAGACATTGAAGCCGTTAACCTGTGCTGGAAGAACTATTTCCTTTCTGCATGGTTCATGACGTTCTGCATGACGGAGCATCTCCGGATTCTTGGAATCCTGATAATAATACTGTGCATCAGCTGCAAACGAAGCACAAGCCAAAGTGATGGCAGCAATTAAAATCCTCTTCATAATGGTAATATGTTTTAATGTTGTTTCTTAATATCCGGAACATACTTTCCGCCGGTAATCTGTTCTATCGTATAGCGGTCGAATACAATGGTATAGCCCATGCTGTCCTTCGGATAATATGTATTTTCTTCATACAGGAATCCAAGAGCGCCGTCGGAAAGCATTGCCATGGTAGAGTAAGCGGACCCCTTGTCTGTCACGCGGAAGACTCCCTCCCAATCTTCAGCGATATCTTCTGGAGAAAGAGTCCCCTTGCCCGGGAGAGGCTTATAATAAATTCCGACATTTGTCCTTCCCGGCCCCATCGGGGCTGACTGCAGAAGCAGATACATTGCTCGTCCGTCATTCCGCTTTACAGGCAGGACCATGACCTCACCGTTACAGTCGTTCTTCTCTGTCACTATACCATTGTTATGAGCGCTTGAATGGACGGCCTCGCTCCATGTTCCGACAGCCTTCTTCCTGTTCTCATATGTGAACACATTGAACCGGCGTCCCCCTTTCCTATAACGTGAACTTATCAGGACCGAACCATCCGGGAGTTCCTCTACCTTTGCTTCATCAGCGACAGCATTTATCACACATACATCAGGTCCGCCCAGTACATCCCACGTCTGTCCGAAATCATCGGAATATATCACATAGTTGACCCTTTCCTTCCGGGCCGTGGTCAGCAGCAGGGCACAATAAAGGCGATAATACCTACCAGCCTTGACATAGCGGCTCTGAACTATTTTTCCGGAAGCTATGAACATCGATTGAGCAGGCCCATATCGAGAGTCATCAAACAAGGCATATATATCTTCCGACATATCTTCGGGACTGCTCCAGGTGAGTCCTCCGTCTTCACTGTAAAAGCGGACCATGCACAGATGGCAATCACGGGTACCCTTAGGATATGATATGTTTCCGGCACAAGAGACCAGAAGTACCCGTCCGGACTTCCTGTCCGCGACAATCGCAGGATCTCCGAAAGCGACATTCATGAAATCCGGTGACTCCTTGCCTTTGCCTTCCACAATAGTTTCAATCTCTCCCCATGTCTTGCCATTATCACGGCTCACACGCGTACAAAGGTCAATACGTCCATCCTTCACAATGCCCACATCACGGAGAGAATAACGATAATCCGCCACACAGATGACCGTTCCATCTGCAAGAGAAGCCATGGCAGGTATACGGTAATGAGGCTCCACAGGGCTAGGGCTTACGAATACTTCGAAACGTTCCTGAGCACCTGCACATATGCTCCAAAGAACGGAAAGCATCAAAAGACATCTTCTGATCATATCTCACTGATTACAGGAACAACAACCTTGTCCTCGCCGGCAGATGTACGGATGAGCACCTGCGGCTCAGTCACTTCATATGTGTCGCCATCAAGAACGTAAGAACCTGGCTGATGGAAGACTGCCGCAAGAGCTCCTCCGCAGGAAACGGCCTGACACCTGACGTCATTGCACAGTACCTTGAGCCCCTTGGCGGTTCCCCGGCGGCTCCACTCCTTTGCCAGAGCCTTGGTCTCCCTCAGGCCTGTCCTCGGGAAGATTGCATAGGCATATCCGGCTTCTCCGGCATCCACCTTGTCCATAGGATGCTCGAACCAGCACTTGAACACTTCACCCTCATCCCAGGCATCCTTGAAAGATGGCTCCACATAGTCCCATTTGCCCTTCTGGACCCCTCCTGTCACGTTCATCGGAGAACCGTCAAGACTGAGATAGCCCCTGTCAGCGTGCCATGCCCAAAGGTCCCCGTTCCTGAAACTGCCGGAAAGATGTATCTGCTCGATGCCGGTAGTCACGCTTCCAAGGACATCCTTCGGACCGCTGATGCCGGCTCCAAGATTCACGATGCATCCGTCAAAGAAAAAGGCAGTCTTGAGAGCCCGGAGGCTGTCGCGGTTAAGTTCCATGGTCGCAGCCATGACTCCGTCATATGCAAGTCCTCCAACATGATCGGAATAATTCCTCTTATCCTCGATCTTGTCGCTGCTCTTCATCGGTTTGCCGTCATCATATGTGGTCGTGCCAGGAATCTTTCTCCAATCCCAGTACGCAAATATGTCTATGAACTCCTTACCGTCCTGCATCAGGAGAAGAGCTCCGTCAGCGGAGAAGTTGCCATAGGAATTCTCCCTGTTGGTCATCTCAAATCCTACGACACGGTTCGAATGCATCTTTATTGACGCATACCAGTCCTGCTGGCGGTAGATGCCGCAGTCCGAACGCCAGTAATAATTCTGACCGGTACGCGAATTCGCAAACTTTTCAGGCTGGAGGATCTCGTCAGAAAGTCTTGTATAGAAATCCGCCTCTCCATCAAAGGCTACGGACAGATTCTGAGCGATCACAGCCAGGGCATGAGCCTTGCCTCGACCGGCATTGATGAAATTCTGCCTTCCGCAGAAACTTGGGTCCATCGTTCCGTTATATACAGCCCTGCTGATGCCGTTCTTCACCAGATTGCCGATGATCTTCTTCTGCTGAGGAGTGAAATCGTATTTTGAGCCTTTCAGAATGCTCATCCAGAATGACACGCACTCCGCATATGCAAGGCCATAGTTTCCAAGCTGAAGCTGAGCGCCATGCTGGTGGAAGGACCAGTCTCTCTGGATGCCTTCCTCATCGGTCACACAGATGGTCGCCTTGATCTGTTCGGCTGCTTCCTTCACGAGAGCCTCGTCATTGATGAGAAGTCCACGCATGAGATTGTTTCCGGCAAGCCACACCTTGTTCTGGCCGGTCATTCCGAACTTAGCCTTTTCAAGTACCCTGAGACCTCCCTCGAGCTCCTCAGGAGTAAGTTCATTGCGGAGCATCATGAGTATGCCTGCGAACTTCTTAGGCACTCCGATCTGATTGTGCCACCAGTTGCGGCATACCGGCATGTTTTCATACCACCATGCCATACCGCCATGAAGAAGTTTCCTGAGGTCCTCATTGCCCTTCCACTTGCCTTCGCTTCCGACATAGAGCTTTGCCAGAGCGTACATCCTTGTCACATGGAAGGTGCAAGGCCAGCGGCCCCTCTGATTCTGCTTGTAGTCGATATCCTTCCAGCAGTTGTTCTCCCAATCGAAAAGTCCGAGAAGCCTTTCCACCTCATGATCAGGAAGGAAGACTGACAGATACAGCTGCAGAAGCTGCACGTCGTTGGCAAGGCCGAGATCGGAGTATTTCAGGAAGTTCTCGGTCACCTGGTCCGAAGATGAATAATTTCTCAAGGTCATCTTCATGAACGCGCTTGTGACGTCCCTGATGCCGTTCTTCTGCCCCTGAACCCTCTCGGCAAGCGGTTTGTCGAGACCGCTTTCCATAATAGCTTCCATGGCGATGAAGACCGGTTCCATCATCTGGTCGAAAGTATAGCATACGGTCGGCTTTCCTATGTTATCATATGAAGAAGAGCACTCGAGTGTCAGGCCGAAACCTCCCGAGCACCAGTTCACTATGCTGGAAAGATTGAGAGTCTCCTTGGACTTTCCATTATAAGGCTTGAATCTCAGGCTGTCACGAAACATCCTTGCATTGATTGTATCCGAAATCTCGCAGCCTCTGGCCACATGTCTCTTCGTGTCGATCACGCTCGGATATACCATGTGAGGAGCCGACTCGCACGAATGAGCATTGAGCATGGCATCCACTCTCCAGCGGGCGATGAGACGGCAGATGGCCTTCGCTTCCTCCGTCTTCATGTCACCTGGAGCAACGTCATGCTGGATATTGTATCCCTCCGAGTTCGGATATCCTCCCGGGAATGAGACCTGGTCGACCGGCAACGGAAAATGCTTCTTGCTGTTCAGCCAGCCCACAAGCGATCCATCCTTCCACGTACCCTGACATACGGCACGGAAGACCTCGTAAGGCTGTCCCCTGAGATGATCCGGACAAATTGCACGTCCATCCATGTTTGCACATGGGATGATGATGAGCCTGTAGTTCGAGGCCAGGTCAAGGAATGTCGTATCTGTGACACCCCTGAAATCCTTTCCTGTCTCCAGCATCTGTATCATATTCATGGCAGCAGCAGTACCCTCCGGCTCAGCTCCATGCACTCCGGCCAGAAGCATAACTGTCTGAGGATGATCTTCGGAACCGAGATATGCTCCTATTGCGCTTGACGAGTTTCCTGCCGACCAGTTGGTAGCCGGAGCGGGCTCATTGAAATCGCCGTAGAAATATGCATAGACAGGAAATCCCGCAGGTGTATGGGCTATGACCTCGGAATGACCGACCTTCACATTGCTGCAAAGGTCTATTATCTGCTCGGGACGTACCTTCCAGAAATCAGGAGTCTCCTCCAGACCAGGAATCTCATACCTGTCGAACTTCAGTTTTACATTGTCCCTGCTGCCGCACGAGCATATCATAAGCACCGCAGCAAGAATCACCAGAATACGTGTCTTCATATCTTAAATCATTTATATTCAAAACCGGACTGAGGCTGAACCTCGTCTGTAAGAGGGCGGCATGAACCGCCGTATTCCACCGAACCGCCGACCTTTCCGGTGCGGTTGAACCAGAAGGTGACCTTCTGCCCGTCCACTTTCAAAGTCACTCCGTCACGCCCGCCGTCACGGACATATTTCGCCTCTACAGGCTTCTTGCGCTCTACCGAGGCAGCTGTAAGCACATGCAGGAAACGATCGTCGGCATCAGCCTGTGCAGGCTCCACCTCAAGCCTCCATTCACCCCAGTAAGGTCCTCTGCCTGTCTTTTCTGCCGCATCTCTACACTGAGCCACATACACACTGTCCAAAGCATAGTTCGTATCCCCTGCAAGGAACTCCTTTCCCTCTCCTCCGACAAGACGCATCTTTGCATTCGCAGGAAGCAGGGTCTGACAGAAGAGACGTCCGTCACGGGAATCAGCCATCATGAGACCCTTCTTCATGACCGGTTCGTTCTGAGTGTGCAGCAGCCACTCCTTGCGATACGAAGGGTCCGACGCCCCTACCCTGTCATAGACTAAGATATAGTCCGGATACAGGAAGACGAACTGACGCACGGCCTCTGTACACTTGGAGCCATAGCACGAGGTGGCATCAGATGCAACATATGTAAACCGGTCATTTGTCTCAAACGCCAGGACCTTGGCACCCGAATTCTTCACCATTCCGCCATAATTATTGACATCTTTATGATCCTTACGCTTCATTCCCCAATATTTAGGATGGGGCTCTCCCGGCTTATGGATAAGAACCACATTGTGAGCGACGCTCTGACTGTAATAATACATCAGATTATAGTCTCTCTGCCTTGCACGGCAGCCCGAATCGAGGGCAAGATGGTCGTACTTGTATATGGTGAAGTTATTCTCGTCGTAATGCTTGTGCTGTACCAATGTGGCACCGGCAGTAAACGAGCAGTAAGTCGCATCCGGAGTGAAGCCCGAACGCATATATATCTGACCGAGAGTCTCGAAATGACGGGCCTTGAGGAGGCTTTCATTGATGATGTCGAGGTATCTGCTGTCGGCACGTCCCTGACTGTCTTCAATAATGAAAGGCAGGACCGGATATGTATCCATGGATATGGTCCTGTTGCCGGAAAACGTCCTCATCGCCATTATCATCCCATACTCATCCGCAGACAAGCCCTTGTAGAAATGAAGAGTCTGCGACAAATGCTCATACATTGACGTGGTGGGCTCTGAATTCGCACGATGAAATGAATCACCGAATCCGGCATGACGCAATCCCGCAGGACGCTCGGCATCCTTTATCCACAACCACCACAACCAGTTCGCATACAGAGGAATTGCAGGATACTCAGGCGCTATGTCTATTCCGGCAGCCGAGAGCATCGTGAACATGAAATTAAAATGGGCATATCTGTAATGCTCCGTCGAATATGCCGGAACTGCAGAAGACAGACTGCCGTCATCTCCGGCATTGGAGTTCCTGAACTCCATCATCTGAGTACAGAGGTCATAGCCTTTCTCAAGATGCTTTTCAGCCAGTGAGTCATGAATGCCATCTCCATATCCTGCAAGGCCGGAATACCAGAACATGGTCTTCATGCCATAGAATCCTGAATTGATGCCTCCCTTATTGGTTCTTGGTATGTCCAGACCATACTCTGGCTGCACCATCTCCACATGCTCCATCAAAGGAATTATTATCTGCTTACGTTCCTCCGGAGTCAGTTCATTGTAAAGCCAGTCATAGGCGCAGAAAGCATTTACACGTGAATGTGAATACCAGTGAACAGGTCTACCGTTTTTCGTTGCCGTTGTATAAGCATCGACGGAAACCTTCAGCATCTTCTTCGCTTTCTCAAGATATTTCTTCTCTCCGGTAAAATGCCATGCAAGGGCACATGCAGCCGACTCTGTACCAAATTCGACTACATTGACAATCGGAATGGTCCGGTCCTGGATCACTGGCATTTCCAGATTACTTGCTACAGGATCATCAGGCAAGCCGTCAACCCACGTCAAGAGTTTGTCCAGATACTCTTTCTTCTCTGAATATGCTCTTTCCTTTATCGAGGGCCAAGTATCCGAATTAAAGAAGATTCTCGGATGGTCCGGACGGATCTCGGGACATTCCTGAGAATGAGCCGAGATCACCAGACAAAGTCCGAGCAATATCAAAAAAAGAGAGTTTTTGCTCATTAGT
>JAEIGA010010157.1_pt1 | contig 14259 bp, 14 predicted proteins | sample 9270691 | NCBI WGS metagenome assembly JAEIGA01 (sample SAMN17057246, study PRJNA624740) | gut metagenome | biome: biome; isolation source: fecal sample | host: Bos grunniens | place: China: Xizang | collected 2019 | reverse complement strand
CTTACCATCTGCAGCGAATGTAGCATCTGCAAAGAATTTCTTCATCACATCGATAATACGGTCTCCGTGCATTGCCTCTACAGATATCGAGTTCTGGCCGTTGAAAAGAACGCCTTCAGGAAGCTTGAGGGCTGTTTTGCCTTCAGCAGGGACAACTCGTACTACTGAATTGAGGTAAGTGTAGTTACCCTTGATGTCGAATGATTCTTTGACACGGTAATGTATGCGCTCACCTATTTCATTGCCAACACCCTTTGTTACAAACCTATCTGTTGTAACCTCAATTTTTTCCTTCAACTCCTTTTGTGAACCATCTGCAATAACCATTAAGAGTGTGATTTCATTACCATTCAGAGAATAGGTTCCACTTGCTTCTCGCCAACCAAACTCCTTGTCCCAACCAATGCTTGTAGTTGTTCCATCAGCCTGATAGTTCAAAAGCATACTCGCCTCCGGTGTAAAATTAAACCACTTACCCACGATCAGCTGCGGGTAGTCCTCATACTCATTATCTTTCTCGCAACTATTCATGGCAAATGCGATCACCGCAGCCACAAGGGTCGCTCCAATCATTCTAAATGTCTTCATATTATTTACCATAGTTTCTTTTCGAGTGTCAGGACATTCTTGTTGTCTATTCTTTCGTATTTCACCTCATTCATGATCTGGCGGATCAGGAAGATTCCAAGTCCTCCGATCTGACGGTCTTCTGCAGAAAGTGTTATGTCTGCATCCGGCATGAGAGTCGGGTCGAACTCCTTTCCTGAGTCTGTAAGCACGAAGACAAGCGATCCGTCCTGTATGTCAGCAGAGAGATAAATGAACTCATGTTCCTCTTTCGGATAAGCATACATGATGACATTAGTCACAGCCTCTTCAAGTACAAGGTTAAGACTGAAGACCATGTCCATAGGCAGAGAGAATTTCTCTGCAACCTCATCAATGAAACCGGCTAGACGGCTGATTTCTGTAATGTCATTTTTAAATGTAATATTGAGTGCCATAATTATCTGTATTTAAAGTGTAAAACTGTAATATCATCACTCTGATCTGCGCCATCAGCATGTCTCGCAAGGTCAGCAAAGGACTCTTCGACGATATCCTTGGATCTGAGTGTCATGCATCTTCTGATCAACTCAAGAAGTTTCTCATCTGAATAGAGTTCCTTAGACCTGTCTTCAGCCTCTGTGACTCCGTCAGTGTAGATGTAGAATCCGTCTCCCTTTGTGAGGGTCATTGACTGTCCTTCATACGGGAAGCCAGAGAACAGTCCTAAAGGCAGATTCGGTTTGACATCGATGAAAGATGCCACATTGTCTGAAATGTGCACAGGTGCGTTATGACCCGCATTACAGTACAGGAGATTACCTGTCTGCAAGTCGAGGATGCCGACAAATGCCGTACAGAACATATTCGAGTCATTATTCTCTGACAAGGCATTGTTCAATGAGTTCATGATCTCTTCAGGTGTCTTGAAATGAGATGTTATAGTTCTGAAAAGACGGCAGGTCACAGCCATGACGAGAGATGCAGGGACACCCTTGCCGGAAACATCTCCTACAATGAAGTAAAGTTTCTCATTATCAATGAAGAAGTCATAGAGATCACCTCCGACCTCCTTTGCAGGGGTAAGTTTCGCAAAAAGGTCGAGATCATCCCTTTCAGGGAATGCAGGGAACATCTTAGGAATCATTCCCATCTGTATCTCGCTTGCGATACGGAGTTCACTCTCGATCCTTTCCTTCTTGGCGGTCGTATTCTTCAGTTCATCAATATAATTGTTCAGGGATTCCTGCATGAAACTGAAAGACTTGCTGAGGACAAAAAGTTCATCCTTGATCTTGATCTTCGGGAGAGTCACATTGAAATCTCCACGTGCAATCTCCACTGCAGCTGCAGCGAACTCCTTTATCGGATCTGTGATCTTGCGTATACTCCTGTAACATATCAGAAGCATGAGCAGCAGAGCAATCACGACCAGGAAGGACACTGTGTATTTGAGCTTTCTCACACCTGCAAACACCTCATTGAAAGGACAATAGATACCCACAGTCCAGTCTGTAGTTTTAACCGGAGAATAGAACATGTAGTATTTCTCCGAGTTCTTTATGAGGACGATCTCTCCTTCCCTGCCTTCAACGATATCATCCTGCATCTTGGTGATCTGCTCATCCGGCTTTTCATATTCGATGGTGAATATGGTCTCATTCAATATCTTTTCTGTCTCCGGATGCACGAGGAAGGAAGCAGCGCGGCTTACCATCAGATTCAATGAATTCGGGAAGGCGTGGATATCGTTCACAAGGTCTGTAAGCCAGTGCAGCGATATATCTGCAGTGATGACGGCATATTGGTTTCCATCCTTGTCGAATATAGGTACGGAATAGGTCGTCATCATCATTTCTCCACCTCCTACGTCATAATATGGTTCAGTCCAATATGGCTTCTTAAGGAGATGAGGTATCTGATACCAGTCCATGTGATGATAGTCATAGTCAAAACCTCCAAGCAGCTTGGTCTGGATATTTCCGTCCTGATCCGTGTACGAATATGGTGAGAAATACAGTCCCTTATCCTTGAAGTAGTATGGCTCGAATGCTATCGCAGAACCTGATATGAAATCATTTGTGGAAAGCATCATCTTTGTCATTTCAAACAGGCTTTCAGGGTCCTGGAGGTGTTCCTCCACCTGCCACACAAAATTTTCGACAGCCACCTCAACGGATGAGAGAATATTCTCGATCTGACTGATGGTGCTGTTAAGTTCACTGTGGGCATGCATCACCGTTTCATCTTTCACCTTCTTTACTGACATTTCAAAGAAGAAGATGAACGTAACGATGAACAGAAGGGCACAGACAAGCAGAACCTGAATGGTGATGCGGCCTGATATCGATCTGAAGATATTGATATTATTCTGTTCCATCATCTTGCTCCTGTAAATTTATCAAAGTCCAACGGTCTGCTGATGAAGCCGTATTTGATCAAAGCCTCTTCAAGTCTCTCAAAATCAGTCTTTTTCAACTTGAATGACGCAGTATTGTCCGGGTTATCGATCTGTGCCTCGAGCACTCCGTCAAGCATTTTCCTCTGATGGTAACGGTTTGTAGGTATATGGTCGGCCTTGATATATTTGAACGAAATGTCAACGGCCTCATCGCGATGTTCACGGACCCACTCCCATCCCCTGCGGGATGCCTCGGCAAATGCCCTGCACTTTTCCGGATTCTTTCTGTAGAAATCTCTGGTGACATAGACACCATCTTCAGGAAAGTCATATCCATGCTCCGAGAAATAGATTATGTTACCTGGCTTGACACCTGCAAGAAGCATAAGTTCCTTCTCATTGTAGGTCTTTGCCAGACAGGCATCGACAGCTCCTGACAAAAAGATGCTGACCGGATTTATAAAGAGGATCCAGTCAATATTAAGGTTCTTGTCATTGTTGATCATGTAAGGTATCTCTGAAAATCCTACCTTCCACGTGCCTACTCGACGTTCCTTGAGGTCCTCAAACACCTTTACTTCAGGGTTGCGGACTACTACAGAAAGGGTCGAATGCTGTGTTGTCTGCATGATGTTCACAAAATTCTCTCCCTTAGCGGTGACCTGCATCGCTTGGATGAGCTCCATCGTGATGACATTGCACATACCGTTCTTGAGTCGGTCATAGGAGTGATTCGAAGGAGTCGGATGTACGATCTTCACATCCACTCCGGCCTCGTCATAATACCCGAGTTCCTTGGCGGCATAATAGCCTGCAAACTGGCTTTGGGCAGTCCACTGCGGCGTAAAAATAATATCCTGAGCATGCACCGTGCAGAATGACAGTGCTGCCAGAAACATGAATACCAGTCTTTTCATTACTCGATATTAAGGATTCTTGAAAAACCGGTCATGTCAAAGACATTACGGACTTCCTTGTTCAAGTTTCTGAGGGTAAACTTACCTCCCTTGGATGTAAGCATCTTATGAAGGGTCAGGATGATACGAAGTCCGGCACTGCTGACATACTCCATCTTTTCACAGTCGAGCACCAGGTCGACACCATTTGCCTGCATATAGGAACTGAGCTGTTTTTCCAGATCAGGTGCAGTCACAGTGTCAAGACGTCCTTCTACCTCCACAATTGTCTGATTTTCATTTTGTGCAATGTTGATTGTCATAATAATTCGGTTTTTTGTTAGTTATCTTAAATATTAATTGTCATTGTGTCTGAGCTGGAGATGTATGTTCCTTTCTCCATCCTCGTTGATATATTCGGATATTTTCTCACACATTCCCGATACGATCGTATAACTCAATTCATCAGAAGCGGCTTCAGGCGACATATATTCCCTGCCGTTATCCTGAAGGACGGCATCCACAGTCAGGGCCTGGCTTTTCGCCGACTTTGCGATAGAGAGCATAAGTCCATTATCGAGAGGAAGAAGGTTCAGGAGTTCCTCCACTACGAGCTGCACCGAATGGATATCAGTCTGTCCGAGTCTGTATTTCCTTCCGAAGATCTCGATTCTGGCATTAAGTTCCGGATGGTCATACTGCTGTGAGTTGATCTGATAGACCAGACTCATACAGTAATCCATGAATGCCTTCGTACGTCTGTCCTGTGGATAATCTATTATCTGCTCCGGTGTTCCCTGCTCGCAGATCGAGCCGTTGTGCATAAAGATGATCCTGTCACTTATCTCCCGCGCCAGTTCGACCTTGTGTGTAACCAATATGATGGTGATGTTCTGATTCTTGAGGCCTCTGATTACCTCAGCCACCTCGACTTCAGCAACAGTATCCAAAGATGAGGTGGGCTCATCAAGGAGAAGATACTCCGGATTCATCATAAGGCTTCTGGCAATGGCGATACGCTGTCTCTGTCCCATTGAAAGCACACCTGGGTATTCATTTGCACGTTCCCACATTCCCACCATGTCAAGGTATTCGTAAGCCTTCTTCTCTGCATCTTGACGGCTCATGCCGAGAACATGTACAGGTGCGAGCATCAGGTTATCCAGCACAGTCAGATGAGGAAACAGATTATGCTCCTGAAAGACCATGCCGACTCCGTTGTAAGCCTCCGCTGCCTTATCCTTGAGAGACTTGCCATCGAAGGTTATACTTCCGGAATCACAGTTGACCAGCCCGGCGATACAATTGATAAGAGTACTCTTTCCAGATCCGCTATGGCCGAGTATAGAGACGACTTCTCCATTACGTACTGTAAGACTTACATCATTCAGTACATCTATGTTGCCGTATTTCTTTGATATATGACAGACTTCAATCATTGAGGATAAATTTTTTATATGAAAGATACAGACCTTCTCTTATGAGCCATGACAGGAGCAGGAAGACCAAAGAGACAAATAGAAGAGGGATGAAAGTCTCATAGGACTGATTCCTGATGACTTCTGTTACCTTGACGATGTCGAGAATGGAGACGTATCCTGCGTATGTAGTCGCTCTCAAGAGCACCTTCGATTCAGAGACCAGAAAAGGAAGCATCGGCTTGACGGCCTGCGGAAGGATCACAAGACGATATTTCTTCCATCCTTTGAGTCCGAGCATGTGCGCTGCCTTGTGCTGCAACGGGTCGATACCATTTAACTGGGTGCTTATGACCTTTGAAAACGAGCCTGAAGAATATACGCCCAAGGCAACTATACATGCATAGATGGCATCAGCATCAGATCTCGCAAAGACAATGTAATAGAAGAAGAAGATCAGAACGATCGACGGCACATCGTGAAGTGTGTGAATAAAGAAAGTCAATATGCGCCATATGAATTTCAAAGGCTTCACAAAGCCTAGCAATGTCATGAATATTGCAATGAGCATGGCAAGCAGCCAGGCAGTGATGAAGATTGCAAGCGTCACGCCCAGACCCGAAAGTATCATCTTCCAATATCTTCCTGCCAGCAGGCTGTCGTTTATCCTGCCCAGGAAATCGTTGACGATATTTTCATGTGTCGCATTTTCAATGTTTCTACCGGGGATCCTGCTCTTGTGCACGACCACCTTGATGCTGTCACAATCCGAATCAGGCTGTTCCAGAAGAGCATAGTCCTTCAGTTCGGCAAGGATCTTATCAGCAAGGGCAGATGAGACAACGCATGCATCAAACTTGTGTATTGACAAAGACATCAACATTTCAGAAGTCGATGAAAAGTATCGTGTCTCTGCCTCAGGGAAAAGAGAAGCAATCTGACTTTTGCTCAGATCCCCCTTCTGGAATGCCAGTTTCTCATCGGCAACATCTTCTACTGTAAGGAATACATGATCCGCCTCATTTCTGCAGGACATCGCCAGCAGAAATGAGACAAAAAGAATCACTGTACGAATAAATATTTTCATAGGTCGGGTTGCATTACGAATTTAGGAATGTAGTTATCATTTCTGTTGTCTCTGCCGGTTCCAATCCCATCAGATCAAAGTCCATCATCTCAATCCTGTTGATCAGGAAGAGAAGATTGTCATAGGTGAGATCGAATCTGGAATTGTGAGTAAGCAATGTGTAGAGAACAATCAGCCTGTCGGCGTTCAATGCTGCTTCAGCCAGATGCATGTTCTTCTTGAGATAGGTCTCAAGCTCTGGGGAAAGGGATTCAGTCCTGATTTTCAGACGGAACTTATTCCTGAGCATGGCCGTATAATTAGAATGGAGGAAATTATGCCTTGCCATCTCACTGAAAATGGCCTTCATGTTCCACTCGGCTGTCTCAAGAGTTGCAATGACTCCGTTGAGTGTACGGGAATAGGACTCACATCCGGCCCAATCCTCCTTGCACTTGTATCTCAGGTCATGCTCGACCTCATGCCAACCTTCTGAAAAGACCGTCCTGATCTGGATCTCGTAAGTGTTGTCTATCAGGTCTCTGTACTTCTCAGGAATGGCTGAAGTGAAATCTTCAAGCAGGTCGTCCGGAATCCTGCAGGTGATATTAAGACGCTGCGGCCTGAAAGTCGATGAGTCATACTGGTCTATTGACTTCTTCACGACATCTCCGATGCTGTAATACAGAGCCAGGGCATCGACATCATCCTGAAAATACACGACAATGCGGATTCCGATCAGATCCTGGAGCTTGACCTTCTTGTCTGCATATTTAACCTCAAGCTTGTGCCTTATGGAACTCTCCGTCTTGACTCTGGAGAAGATTCTGAACATGAGACCGCATCTTGAAAGCAGTGCGGAAATATCAGAGGTCAGTCTGAATGATATTTTATTGAGTACGCTATCCATCTATAAATCACTGTTATATCTCTTCGTTCTTCCTGTTCATCCGCTCACGCATATCTGTAGCAATGGTAAAGAATGCATCACCGCTGGAATTCAGAGCCGTCTCAACAGAATCCTGCACCACACCGATAATGAAACCTACTGCAACAACCTGCATCGCCACATCGTTGCTGATGCCGAAAAGCGAGCAGGCCATAGGTATGAGCAATAACGAACCACCTGCTACACCGGAAGCGCCGCAAGCACCTAAAGTGGCAGCGACACTGAGCAGAAGAGCACTTCCAATAGAAGGTGTTATGCCCAATGTGTGACAAGTTGCGAGGGTCATCACCGTAATGGTGACTGCAGCACCGTCCATATTGATGGTACTTCCGAGAGGGATACTTACCGAGTAAAAGTCCTCGTCGATCCCCATTCGCTTGCACAGGTTCATATTGACAGGGATATTGGCTGCTGACGAACGTGTAAAGAATGCACTTACAGCACTCTCCTTCAGACATATCCACAAGAGAGGATATGGATTGCGACGAAGCATACATCCAACAATCAACGGATTGAGAACCAGAGAGACAAGCAACATGCATCCTACAAGGAGAAGTAGCAACTTGCCGTATGTAGTAAAGATTTCAAGACCGCTTTCAGACACAGTGGTATACACGAGCCCGAGAATACCGAAGGGAGCACACTGAATGATCCATGCCACTACCCTGGATACTGCATCTGCCCATTGACGCAGACTGCTGATGGTCTGCTCGCTTGCCACAGACTTCAGTGCCAATCCTATGACAATTGCCCAAAAGAGGATGCTCAAGTAGTTGGCTTTGGCAATTGCTGTAACTGGATTGCTCATGACCTCACGGACTATATTGCGGAATACATCGCCAAGGGCAGCCGGCGCACTTCCGGAAGCACCTGTCACATCAGCCAGAGCGATATTTACAGGAAAAAGGAAACTTGCCACTACAGCAACCACAGCCGCCATCAGAGTGGTAAGCATGTAAAGGGTGATGACTGTGCGGAAACGTGTACCGATTCCCGCACGCGCTGTAGCCACAGAAGAGGTGACGAGCACGGCAACCAGAACAGGAGCCATGGCCTTGAGCGCACCCACAAACAGGTCACCCAACATGGATATTACACCGATTCCCGGAACGGCAAGAGCCAGAACGGAACCGATAAGGATTCCGGCAAAGATACGAAGCATCAGATTGGTCTGACTCCATCTGTGAAGAACTGATTTGATTAATCCCATACCTAGTAAACAAATAAATATTCAAAGTTACATAGAGGGATGAACACAGTAAAATTATCAGCGTTGCAATTTTACAAAACACTGTTGCAATTTTACAAAAGCAGAAAAATCGCCGGTATTTCCAACAAAACCGGCGATTTCCTTATGTAAGACTATCCAGATATTCAGTCGGAGTCACTCCTGTAATCTTCTGGAAATTTCTCCACGCAGTGGAACGTTGACGATACCCTACATAGTTGAACAACTCATGGATATCGACATTCCGATCTTCATTCAGCTTATCCTTGACAAAATCAATACGGCGCTTTGTAAGATACTCGACGAAGGTCATACCCGTGTTTCTCTTGAAAGCTTCTCCCACATAAGTGCGGTTGGAATCAAGCAGGTCCGAGAGAGTACTCAGACTCAGATTCGGATCTCTCCATTTTTCATTATCATCTAACCACAGAAGTATCTTCGTCCATAGTCCATCGTCAACCTGATTATCTTCACACGGCTTCTGTAACTGCATCATTGTTTCAGACACAAGGAGTCGCTCCTTCAGTTCATACCACGCCACGTACAGGAAGAATGTGATCCATACCAACTGGTGCGCGAGTACAAACCAATGGGAATGCGACATCTGTATGCAGAAATGAAACAGTCCAATCAGACAGAATATACAGGAATATGACATGATGAACTTCTTATCCACACTGCTCTTACGCCAGTCATAGGGTACAAGAAATAGAGAAAAGCAGTAAAACAGCATCACAAAAAGGGTAAGAAGCCGGAACCACACATTGAATTCCCCGATATGCTGCCATAAATCTGCATATGAATATATAGGTGTATATTCTATTCCTGCACACATACCGGTTAATACCAACAAAAGCAAAGGAACGAACAGCAAGGCATACACCTTGACCCTGCCGATTGTCGGACGTATGACCTCGAGAGGATACAAGAAAAATGTCATCTGTATAAGAATCGGAACAAAAGTATGTTCCGGTTCGAAAAAAGCTCCATCTGCAGTCGTAGTACCCATCCATGTGCGCATTATGAATGTCAGGGTAAAAAATGCAGAAAACCAACTTAATACAGCCCAGATAATACGCGAATAATCTCCTGTCTCCCTGCGACGCTTCCATAAAAGAATACCGCTGACAACAAGAGATAATGTCATGAAAACTAATATGACAGTTGCTATATATTTCATAGGTAGTCAGGTCTCCTTATATCCTATAAATAAATTACTGCAGAGGAACTACAGCATAGAATACAAGATCGGTCTCTGAAGCAGAAGGATTCATCAGGCTATGGGTATGTCCCTTGGGGCAATACAGACAGTCACCTGCGTTGACCTCATCATACACCAGAGGAGTACATTCCAACTGATCCGGCGCACATTCATAAAGAGCCCCCTTACCGCTCACGATAAATATCACCTCTGAACTGTCCTCGTGAGTATGTACGCCTATCGATGCTCCAGGCACGAGGCATCCTCTGAATATACGGTTTACGCCATCAAAGAACATATTGGCGGCAAGTTCCTTCTCACCTCCCTTGAATTCGGGCAGGTGTGAGACTTCCATCTCGTCAAATTTAATTATCATCTTTACAGTCTTTCAATAAGTTGAGTAAATATTGCAGTCATCTTGTCTGCTGCAGCATCTGCTGCAGCTATGACATCGTCTCCGTCATTCACATAATCTTCCGCATAGTCATCATGTGCCTCATTAGTAATGACAGACATACCGAAAACAGGAATATCCGAATGACGGGCAACGACAACTTCAGGTATTGTGGACATACCTACAGCATCTGCTCCTATCAGCCTGTAGTACTTATATTCAGCAGGTGTCTCATATGAAGGACCTGAACTTGCGAAATATACTCCACTGCGGAGCGAATATCCCAAACCGGCTGCGATCTCAAATGCCATTCTGCGCAGCTTCGGATCGTACGGGCGGGTCATATCTGGGAAACGTGGTCCGAATTCAGCCATATTAGGGCCGATCAGAGGATTAGGAAGATGGCTGATATGATCGGTAATTACCATCAGGTCTCCCACCTTGAAGTCAAAGTTCACTCCACCGGCAGCATTTGAAACAAAAAGATATCGGATACCGAGGACCTTCATTACTCGAATCGGAAGAGTAACCGCTTCCATCGAATAACCTTCATAATAATGGAAGCGACCCTGCATCGCAACGACAAACTTGCCGCCCAGATTTCCTGCAATGAAATTACCCTTATGTCCTATGGCTGTAGATACCGGAAAGCCGGGGATATCCTTATATGGAATTACAATCGGATTCTCGATCTTATCTGCAAGTTTTCCAAGTCCACTGCCAAGAACGATACCGGCAAACGGCTTCTTTCCGTCCAACTTTGCTGCTATAAATTCCGCAGCAGTCATGATTTTTTCTACTCTTGGATCCATAATCAACCTATTCTGTTCAAAACTTTTCTCGCCTGTGCGAGAATTTCCTTCTCACCTGGCACTACCCTGTTCTTCATCAGGAACCTTCCGTTGCATATTACAGAATCGATGCAGTCCGAATGGGCAGAATACACAAGATTGGCCTCAAATGTTCCTGGAGACATGAAGTTATAATTATCAGTATTTACTATCAGAAGATCTGCTGCCGCCCCGACTTCAATTCTGCCGGCATCAAGACCGAGAGCCTTCGATGCATTTACTGTGACCATTGAAATCAGTTCATTAAGAGGCATTGCCGAAGGATCTTTCCTCCATGCCTTCTGTATCATAGCCGAAGTCTTCATTGTCTCGAGCATATCGAGATTGTTGGATGAAGCACAGCCGTCTGTACCCAGACACACATTCGCACCCGCATCACGTAATTCATTGTATCTGAATCTGTAACCTGAAGACAACTTAAGATTTGAATTGACATTGTGAACACAGGTCACGCCACGCTTTCCAAGAATCTCCACATCCTTATCCGAAAGCCATAAGGTATGAGCTGCAATGACATCCGGACCAAGGATTCCGAGACTGTCCAGATATTCCACCGGCGACATTCCGTCATGCTGGGCCATGCAGTCCTGCACCTCCTTTTCTGTTTCAGAAAGATGGATATGGATCTTAAGACCTCTCTGACGCGCGAAGTCCACAGCCCAAAGCATCATAGGCTCACGCACGGAATATATGGCATGAACCGATATCAGCAACTGGATGTTATCAGACCACGTCCTTGACAGTTCGTACATCTCCTGACACTGGATCTTCTGTCGTTCAGATTCCTGCTCGTCATTCCTGTCCAGCACTACATACGAAAGGGCAGCCCTGAGACCGAGTTCAGAAGCCGCCTTACATGCCATAGGCATATACCAATACTGATCGTTGAATGTGGTTGTTCCCGTCTTGATCATCTCAAGACAGGCTACCTTCGTTGCATGATATACATATTCTTCATCGAGATTCTTCTCAAGTTCCCATATGCGGTCAAGCCACTCATGGAACGAGATATCCTCACCGACACCCCTCATAAGGGCCATACCTGCATGAGTATGCATATTCACAAGTCCGGGCATAAGAGTATTGCCATGACACTCCACCACCTCCGCACCGTCCGGTACAGCGACCGGCTCACCGGCAGATACGATTCCGGCTATGAGTCCCCCATCCAGAAGGACATCAGATACAGAACCGTCAACCTTAATATTCTTCAGCAATATTGCTCCCATATCTCTACAGTATAAGTTTTCAAAGTTACACATTTTATTAATAAAACCGTGCCTGTTCAGACGAGAAAATCCATTTTACCATAAAATTTGACTATGTGAATAAAATTCATTATTTTCGCAACTTTGTATTCAAAACAACTAAACAATCACAAAATGGCATTCAAAGGAGCAATTGAAGTTGACGTGCAAAAATGCAAAGGATGTTCAGTATGTATCGAGAACTGTCCTACAAAAAGCATTGCGCTTTCAAAGTCAGTCAACAATAAGGGCTACAACTACGCCGAAATGGTAGGAGACGCATGCATAGGATGTTCAAACTGTGCTGTAGTATGCCCGGATTCAGTAATTACAGTTTACAGAGTAAAGATTTAAAGATATGGCAGAGAAGATTCTGATGAAAGGAAATGAAGCGATTGCCATATCGGCAATACGCAACGGCGCGGACGGATACTTCGGTTATCCGATCACTCCGCAGTCCGAGGTGATGGAGACTTTGATGAAGGAAAGACCATGGCTCACAACAGGCATGGTAGTACTTCAGGCAGAAAGTGAGACATCATCCATCAATATGGTTTACGGTGGTGCAAGCTGCGGAAAGAAGGTGATGACCTCTTCGAGTTCGCCAGGAATCAGCCTCATGTGTGAGGGTATCAGCTACCTCGCAGGTTCAGAGCTCCCATGCGTGATAGTAAACTGTCAGCGCGGCGGTCCTGGTCTCGGAACAATTCAGGCAAGCCAGAGCGACTACTACCAGTGCGTGAAGGGCGGCGGACACGGAGACTACAACGCCATCGTTCTTGCTCCATCTTCAGCACAGGACATGTACGACCATGTTGACCTCGGTTTCGACCTCGCATTCAAGTATCGCACTCCTGTGATCATCCTCGCAGACGGTATCATCGGACAGATGATGGAAAAGGTCGAACTCCGTCCTGAAAAGCCACGCATGACTGCAGACGAGATCAAGGCTATAGCTCCATGGGCAACCACAGGAAAGCCGGCAGACAGGACTTATAATGTCATCACATCTCTCGCAATGGAGTCTGATGTACACGAGAAGTTCAACCAGAAGCTCCACGCGAAATACGAGCTCATCAAGGAGAACGAAGTAAGATACGAAACATACATGGCAGATGATGCAGAATACATTTTCGTGGCATTCGGCTGCTCTGCACGTATCTGCGAGGCTGCAGTAGACCTTCTCCGCGAGGAGGGTATCAAAGCTGGCCTCCTTCGTCCTGTAACCCTCTTCCCGTTCCCTACAAAGAAGCTTGCAGAGCTTTCCCAGACAGTAAACAGCATGATGACCCTCGAGCTCAACATGGGCCAGATGGTAGACGACGTAAGACTCGCTGTAAACGGAAAATGTCCGGTAGGATTCTACGGAAGACAGGGAGGAAACATCTTCACTCCTGAAGAGATCGTAGAGGAGTTCAAGAAGTTCAACAACCTCAAATAAGACAAGCCATGAATATTGAAGATATAAAGAAACCGGAAAACATCGTCTATAAGAAGAGCCCGATTCTTACAGACACACCGATGCACTATTGCCCCGGCTGTTCACATGGAACAGTCCACAAGCTTGTCGCTGAGGTGATCGAGGAAATGGGCATTCAGGAAGAGACCATCGGTATCAGTCCGGTAGGTTGCTCTGTATTTGCATACAACTACCTTGACATCGACTGGCAGCAGGCCGCTCACGGACGTGCTCCAGCACTTGCCACTGCGACAAAGCGTCTTATGCCGGAGAAATATGTGTTTACATATCAGGGAGACGGTGACCTCGCATCAATCGGAACAGCAGAGATCATCCACGCATGCAGCCGTGGAGAGAACATCGTCGTAATCTTCATCAACAACGGTATCTACGGTATGACAGGTGGCCAGATGGCACCTACTACCCTCCTCGGCATGAAGACAGCCACTACCCCATACGGACGTGACGCGAAGCTCAATGGCTTCCCTCTTGTCCTCGCTCCTATGATAGCCCAGCTTGACGGAACAGCCTACATCACAAGACAGGCAGTTCACACAGCAGCCGCCGCCCGCAGAGCAAAGAATGCAATCAGAAAGGCTTTCG
>JAEIGA010010156.1_pt1 | contig 14260 bp, 12 predicted proteins | sample 9270691 | NCBI WGS metagenome assembly JAEIGA01 (sample SAMN17057246, study PRJNA624740) | gut metagenome | biome: biome; isolation source: fecal sample | host: Bos grunniens | place: China: Xizang | collected 2019 | reverse complement strand
TTGTGTTTATTCTTCTATCCCTTACGATTTTTGCAAAAATACGGTTGCAATGTTTTTGGCGGAATTTTTATCGAAAGTTTTACGAGAAGAGCAATCGGATGCCGTTTTGTTTGATTTTGTAGAGTCGTCGCTTTTATTTTTTGATACAGAAAATCTTTCTTTGGCGAATTTTCATATTGTGTTTTTACTGCAGTTAACTTACTTGCTAGGTATTGCACCGAATTTAGAAAATAGTAATCGGGCATATTTTGATATGTTGGAGTCGCGTTTTACTGCAAATAAACCTTTACACAATTATTTTTTAGAGGAATCGGAGAAGTTTGCTTTGTTGCAACTTATGAGGATGAATTATCGAAATATGGGGAAATTCTCTTTTTCGCATACCGATCGAGTAAAAATCTTAGTTCGGATAATTGAATATTATCAAATACATTTAGGGAATTTTGGAACGTTACGATCGCTAGAAGTCTTACAAGAAGTATTTTCTTGATTTACTCAAAGTTAAATGTAAGAATAAACATTTGAGATGTGAGTTTAGATAAAGAATGGTTGTAACGTTTCATATCAGGATCTTGGTATTCGATACCTCGCTTTTCTAAAGGTTCTAAAAGATTGTTAAATCCAATTGCAAATCGTAGTTCGGGTGCAAATCGGAAAAATGGGAAATATATTGTACATCCTGCTCCGAAATCAACAAAATAGTCGAACATATTAAGAACAACAGGCATTCGTTTGTCACGATAGCAATCGAACGCTACACCACCTCCAGCTATTAAATAGGGTTTATAGTCGTGTATTCGAAATGCACTGTATTTAATATAAAGCGGAATTGTGATGATAGCAGATTTTACACTTGTACGAAAACGCTCACCATCTGTAGGATTTAAGTAAGAAAGTGTTCTGTCGCCAAAATGCAATGCTGGGTTTAGGCGGAGATTGAAATAATCGTTCAAACGTAAGTCGCTGATAAGGGCAACTGAAAAACCTGGCATAATAGAAGAAACGTCGGCTTCGTACGTTTTCCCATCAATAGCAATCTTGCTTGGAGTTACATTGAAGTCAAGAAAGTTTAGCCCCAAAGAAAAACCAAAATGAAAACGTTTGTAGTCTGCGTACGGTAGGTTTTGTGCTGTCGCATTATGAAACAACAAACAGAGGTTTAAAAATAGAAAGATTTTAATCTTTTTCATGTAGTAAATTACATCACCGTCTTTTAATAAAAACGAAATCGATGTGTTTTTATTGTAGTAATGATTTTGCAAAAAAAACTTTTACAAAGTAACCAAAAAAAAATGAAAAAGTTTGTAGGCATAATAAAAACCTATAACTTTGCCTAAAAATTATACTAACTAAAAACTTTAATAAAATGGCTTACGTAATTACAGAAGATTGTATCGCATGCGGTACTTGTATTAGTGAATGTCCTGTTGAAGCGATTACTGAAGGTGATATCTACAAAATTGATGCAGATGCTTGTACAGAATGTGGCACATGTGCTTCAGTTTGTCCTTCAGAAGCAATTCAGTTGGAGAAGTAATCTCAAAAAGATTTTGATAAAAGCGACCAATTGGTCGCTTTTTTTGTTTTTACTACTTTCAGATTTCTTTTGGTTTTTAATAAATTGTGAATAAATCTTGATGTTAAAGTAGCAAAATGTCATAAATATGCACTTGTTTTTTGGCAAAATGTTAAAATGTTACGTATTTTAACAAAACTTTGGTATTTTTAAAGATTATTTGTAATTTTGTCGCCATTTCTGTAAATATCCTAAAAAGTTTGTTTTTCAGAAATGATATAAAGAATTTTTAATATTGTTTAATAAATAATTGAGTTTATGAAAAGAAAACTGTTAATGTTTCTTGCCTGTTCGTTGATAGGAATAGGCTCGATGGTTGCTCAAGACAAAAAGGTAACTGGTAAAGTTGTCGATGGTAATGGGGAACCAGTTATCGGTGCTACAGTGTTGGTAACCGAAAGTGCCAATGTTGGTACAATTACAGACGTAGATGGTCTATTTGAGTTGATGGTTCCATCTTCAGCAAAAACGCTTACTGTTTCTTTTATAGGAATGGAAAGACGTGTAGTAGATGTCGCTTCAAATGTAACAGTAACATTGTTGCCTGCTGCTGAAGAGTTGGACGAAGTGATGGTAGTTGCATTTGGTACAACTACTAAAAAATCGTTTACAGGATCTGCTTCTGTAGTGAAAAGTGATGAGTTGACTAAGCGTCAAAGTTCAAACATTACAAACTCGTTGGCTGGTCAAGTGGCTGGTGTTCAAGGATTGTCTTCGAATGGTGCTCCTGGTTCGGGTTCTTCTATCCGTATTCGTGGTATCGGTTCTATGTATGCAAGTAATGCACCTCTTTATGTAGTAGATGGTATTCCTTACGATGGTGATATCTCTACAATTAGTAACTCGGATATTGAATCTGTTACTGTGTTGAAAGATGCGGCTTCTAATGCTTTGTATGGTGCCCGTGGTGCAAATGGTGTAATCATGATTACTACAAAACGCGGAAAAACAAAAGATGCAAAAATTTCTGTTGATGCAAAATGGGGTAGCAACTCACGTGCAGTTCCTACATATAATGTGATGACAGACCCAGGAATGTACTACGAAACATTCTATAAAGCTTTGTATAATAGCCAATATTTAAATTTCAAAGGTGCTTATGCAGCAAACGAATATGCTAACAAAAACTTGTTAGACGCAAACAATGGTGGCTTGGGTTATCAAGTTTATAGTGTTCCTGCTGGTCAACGTTTGGTAGGTGTTAATGGTCGTTTAAATCCTAATGCTACTTTGGGTTATGTAAACAACGGATTTACTTATACTCCTGACAATTGGTTTGGTGAGTTGTTTAACTACAACAACTTCCGTCAGGAATATAATGTAAATGTTAGTGGTTCGAATGATAAATTGACTTACTATGCTTCTGCTACTTATTTGGACGATAGCGGTATTATTGAAAATTCTGACTTCAAACGTTTTACAAGCCGTGCTTCGGTTGATTATCAAGCTAAAAAATGGTTGAAAATCGGAACAAATATGTCGTATGCTAACTATAGCCAACGCTATCCAGGCGAACAAACTACTGCTAATTCGTCAGGTAACTTGTTCTTCATTAGTACGTATATGGCTCCTATCTATCCTTTGTATGTACGCGATGCTGCTGGCAACATTATGAAAGATGCTAACGGGTTTACAATTTACGACTATGGTGATGGTAAAGTGAATGGTGCTATTCGTCCATTTATGAACCAAGCAAACCCTGCTTCGGCTATTGCATTGGATAAGAGCCAATACAATGTTGACTTGTTCTCTGGAAAATGGTATGCTACAGTAGAATTCTACAAAGGTTTGAAAGCAACTGCTAACATCGGGTTGAACATGAACAATACTCGCTATGCTTATACACAAAACCCATACTACGGACAATTCGCTGCAATGGGTGGTGCTGCAGGTGTTCAAACACAACGTTTCTTGAGTTTGAACCAACAATATTTATTGACTTATGCAAACAAATTTGCAGGTGCTCACAATGTTGACCTCTTGGTTGGTTACGAAGCTTATCGTTATAAAACTCAAACTTTGAGTGGTTATAAACAAAAACTTTATACTCCTGACATTGCCGAAGTAAACAATGCTATTTTGCAACCTTCTACAAGTTCGGCTTCAGGTTCTTATGCAACAATGGGTATTTTAGCACAAGCTAAATACGACTATGATTCTCGTTACTATGTATCGGCTTCTTATCGTCGTGATGCTTCTTCAGTATTTGCTCCAGAACACCGTTGGGGTAACTTCTGGTCGGTAGGTTTGGCTTGGGACATTAACAACGAAAGTTTCCTTGATGTTGAGCAAATTAATCTTTTGAAACTTAAAGTGAGCTACGGTGCTCAAGGTAATGACGCTCTTGGAACACTTTATGCTTATACAGACCAATACGAAGTAACTGAAAACAACGGTAACTTTGCTACTACTCTTGCTTACAAAGGTAACCGTGATTTGACTTGGGAAACTTCGTACAACTTCAATGCTGGTATCGACTTTGCGTTCTTCGACGATCGTTTGAGCGGTACTATCGAAGGTTTCCGTCGTCGTACAAAAGATATGTTGTACTACAAACCAGTGCCTTCTTCTTTAGGTTATTCTTCGTTGCCTGTAAACGTAGGTTCGCTTTCTAATGCAGGTTTGGATGTAGAGTTGCACGGTGAAGTTATCAAAACAAAAGAAATCTCTTGGAAACTTTATGCTAACATGACTTACTACAAAAACCGCATTTTGAAATTGGATGAAGAGCTTGGTGGCGAATGGATTTCTGGTAGCAATATGTATAGAGAAGGTGAATCTATGTATAACCTTTACATTCGTAAATATGCTGGTGTAGATCCTTTGACTGGTTCTGCTTTGTATTACAAAGATGTAACTGATGCTAATGGCGAAGTTATCGGACAAACAACTACAGATGTTTGGGCTTCTGCTACACAATACGAAACTGGTGACATCTTGCCTAAAGTATATGGTGGTTTTGGTACTACGTTAGATGTTTATGGTGTTGACCTTTCGGTTGCGTTTGCTTATCAGTTGGGTGGTCGTTTGATCGACTATACTTATTCAGAATTGATGCACGCAGGTTCGAGCTCATCGGCTGGTAAAAACTGGCACATAGATATTTTAGATGCTTGGACTCCTGAAAATACAAAAACAAATGTTCCTCGTTTGAATTCAAATGATACTTATACAACTTATATGTCTGATCGTTGGTTGGTTAGTTCAAACTATTTGAGTTTACAAAACATCACATTAGGTTACTCTTTACCATCTAAATGGGTGAAGAAAATGAAGATGGAAAAATTCCGTATTTATGCTGTAGCTGACAATGTTGCTTTGGTTTCTGCACGTAAGGGTCTCGACCCACGTCAAGGTTATGCTTCTGCTGAAGCTGCTTATTACGCACCAATTCGTTCAATTTCGGGCGGGCTTAGCATAACTTTCTAAAACGTTGAGGTTTTTTAATGAAAAAATAAAGAATTATAGATATGAAAACAGTAAGTAAAATTTTAGTTTTGGTGTTTGGGGTGCTCTTCTTTGCAAGTTGTACCGACTTGAACACATTCCCTGAAGGTGGAACAAAAACCGAAGCTCAAAAGCAAGCTGCTATTGAAAGCAATGCAGATTTGTTGTCGGCTGATGTGTCTGCTATTTATGCTACAATGATTGAACTTTGGGCTGGCTTGGGTTCGGCTAACGAATTCCATAGCGACTTTGGTTATGCAGCTCTTGCTATCATTATGGATGCTAACGGACAAGACGTAACATGTCCGAATATTGGTTACAACTGGTTCTCATCGTCATACGATTTCTCTGGTCGTGTTTACACATCTTCAGAATGTTTGATGACATGGCGAGTTTATTACAAAATTATTCGTGCTGCTAACAGCGTGTTGCAAGTAGCTCCTGCTGATGCTACAGACGAAACGCTTAAAGCATATCGCGGACAAGCGTTGGCTGCTCGTGCGTTTGCTTATTTCAACATGGCTCAACTTTATCAGTTTACATACAAAGGTAACGAAACAAAACTATGTGTGCCTATCGTAACTGAAAACATGGAATCTGACAAACAATCAAACAATCCTCGTGCTACGGTTCAAGCCGTTTACGATTTGATTGTGGATGATTTGAATAATGCGGTTTCATTGCTTGATGGTTACAAACGTGCTGATAAAAGTATGATCGACCAAGCCGTAGCTTATGGTTTGCGTGCAAGAGTAAACCTTGTTATGCAAAATTGGGCTGAGGCTGCTGCCGATGCTGCAAAAGCTTTGGAAGTGTCGGGTGCTGAACCTTATACTTTAGAAGCTGTATCTAAACCTACATTTACTTCGGCTGATGCTAAATCGGTGCTTTGGGCTAACATCATTACCGAAACAAACGACATTGTGCAAACTGGTATCATCAACTGGCCATCGCACTTGAGCTCTTTGTTCTCCGATGGTTATACTGGAGTTGGTGCTTTCAAAAGCATTAGCACATTGCTTTATGATGAAATTCCTGCCACTGACGTGCGTAAAGGTTGGTGGTTGAACGAAGATTTCGATTCTCCATTGATTTCGGGTGACATCTATACTGATTGGAAGAAAGATTACGCTGAAGCTTGCGGTTATCTTGGTAACGTAAAATTCGGTGTTTATCAAGACAATATGGTTAACCTTGTTGCTGCTTCGGATTGGATTATGATGCGTGCAGAAGAGATGTTGTTCATTCAAGCTGAAGGTTTGGCTATGAGTGGCAATCCTGCTGGAGGTAAAGCTATCATCGACGATTTTGTTCGCTCGAACCGCGATGCTTCTTACTCTGGTGCTCCTGCCGATGCTAAAGGTTTACAAGATGAAATTTGGATGCAACGCCGTATCGAACTTTGGGGTGAAGGTCACTCTTTCTTTGATCTTATGCGTTTAGAAAAACCTATCGTTCGTAAAGAAAACGGAGTTTCTTCTTTCCCTGATGCTTGGCAGTTCAACGTGCCTGCTAAAGCTCCTATTTTGTTGTATTTGATTCCTAAGTCGGAAATCGAAGCCAACCAAGGTATCGACGAAAGCCAAAACAACCCAACTGTTAATCCTCCGGTTGCTTAATTTGTTTGACAATTAAAAAAAATATAAGAATATGAAAACTAAGAAATTATTAATAGCTCTTCTTGCGGTAACTGCTACTTTGTTTACCGCTTGTAAAGAAAATATACCTGAAAGAGGAGATTCTCCGCTTGACGAAAATGCAGGTTGCTATATCTACGATTCTACTTCGGACGTAGTGATTAAACCAGCTGACGGAGGTAAATTCTTGATGACTATTGCAGGAGAAACTGATACGGTAGAAACGAAAGTTTTCAACGTATTGGTAGGACGCAACTATTCTGAAACTGCAGACAGTTTTGAGATGCAAGTTGTTGACGAGGCTGCTGCTTTCTCGTTCGACCCTATGGTGCGTTTCGACAAAGGCGAAGTGGTAGATACTATCGAAGTGGAAGTGCTTCTTGACTTCGGTAATACTGCAGAACTTGAGTTGACTGTTCCAGAAGAAAAAGCTTCTATGTACTCTGCTTCTTCTAAAATAATTAATGTAGAGGTAGATTACACTTGGTTGCCAAGAGGTAAAGCGGAAGTGGTAGATTATTTCCTTGAAGGAAGTACTGTTGTTGCTGTAGAAAAAGCAAAAGAGGCTACAGATAGTCTATTCCGTTTGACAAATGTATTCGAGGAAATTGCTAAAGCTGCATATCCTGATGATTATAAAGAAATATCTACACCAAATGTCCATTTTAAATTTATTCTTGATGAAGATTATAATTTGGTTTCTTTAGTTGGTAATGGTGGAGCATTGGGTCCAAAACATTATTCTACAACAGGTTGGTTAGCAGGTCCTTTAGCAGGAGGTATAGGTGAATTTGAGTATGCTTATTCAAGTGCAGCTATGAGTGCTTATGGAGGTGCCTTTGCAAATGATGCAAATGAATATCAACTATCTACTGTAATCTTTCATGGTGGTGGTAGTGGTTACTACTTTACTATGGAATGGAAATGGACAGACGGCTATCCTGGAGAGTTAGCTGATCCATCGGAAGGTGAAGGTGAATTAACAGAACTAGCATTTACAAACTGTACACATGCAGTAGTAGCAGATGCAGTAGAAGAAGTTACTGACGAAGTGCTTGGTCTTTCTATTACTCACGATGTACACGAATTGAGATTTACAGCTACAGGCGTAGATATGAACTTGGTGTTGGTAGGTGATTCTTTAGGTGGAACATTTAAAATTGAATCAAATCCTGGCACTGAAGGTAAAGCTGAAGCTGGCTACTTTGATGGTACAAATATGAATGGATGCTATGTAGATGTTGCATTTACAAAATACTATATGACAAGTGGTGATGTGCAAGTTGATGTAGCTGACGATGGTGTGACTTATACTGTAACTGTAGATGCAGAAAGTGCATCGGGCGTAGAAGTTAAAGCATCGTTTACAGGAACTTTGACTGCGGCATCGCCTGTTCCAGGAAGAAAAAGTGTAAAAATGATAAATCTATAAAAATAATCGACTATGAAAAAAATGTTGAAAAATACTTATCTGTTGGTTTTAGCAGTCGCACTTACATTCGTAGCGTGTAAAGATGCCGAACCAGTAGTAGATACAGCAGGAAAAGATGATATGGCTGCTGCACGTGAAACGTTGACCGTTGCCGATGCATACTATCATGGTGATGTATATGCAACTGGTGGTGGATCGTATAAAATAACACTTACTTTGCTTTCGGAAGGTATGGGCTTTGTATATGATTCAGAAGATGAAAATAATGTTTTTGATAGTTATTCTGGAACAGGATATGCTTTCGAAATTCAATTCAACTCTGAATTCGAAGATTCTATTGCTCCGGGCGTTTATACTGCTGACACAATGGACTTCAACCAAGAGTATTGGATGTGTGACCTTTTGACTTACAATCCTGAAAATACTTATTTGACAGTAGTAAATAGTGGCAGTGGTGTGAAAAACGTGTTAGACGGAAATGTTACTATTGATGTTAAAGTATCAGGTGATATCTACACTATTACTATCGACGGTAAAAACGCTATTGATATGCCAGTGAAAGGTACTTATGTAGGTAAAATCAATACTCGTGATATTTACTTCTATCGTGAGCCTGAAATAGTTGCAAATCCTACAAAAGAAGTAGTGGTTAAGACTGTATCTTACACAGCTGACGAAAATAATAAGGCAGACTATGCTTATTATGCATCTATAGGATACGAATCTCTTTTCAAATCAACTCACTATATCACTATAGAAGGAGAAAACGATGAAATGATGAAGTTGGTAGTTTCTGGTGGTGCATTAGAATGGACAAGCCTTGCAGCTGGTGACTATGCTTTACGTGATGGAATGTGGGATTTAGAAATGCAAGACGATGGTGGCAATTGGGTAATAGACCCTGATAAAGATTACCGTGCTGATGGAGTATTCTATGGCTCATATATGATTTACAATGATGAAGTTTATTACTTGTCAGGCAGTACAACAATCGAATTTGAAGGTACAATAGTTACTGCACTTTCATTGAATGCTATTTCTGCAGTATCAGGTATGGAAGTAACTATAGACTATACAAAGGCTACAGAATAATTAAATTTTTGTTTTCATAATTGTAAAAAGCGGGAGCGTGCTTTATAGAAAGTACGCTCCTTTTTGTAAAAAAATGTTGCACGATTTACGTATAACAGACGATGGCTCGCATACTATTTACAATAACGAGATTGGCGAATGTTATCATTCGGTACATGGAGCAGTAGTAGAATCGAAGCATGTATTTGTCAAAAGTGGTTTTTGCGAAATATTGAAGCCGTATGTTTCGGTATTTGAAGTTGGTTTTGGCACAGGTTTAAATGCGTTGTTAACACTTGAACATGCATTAAATCAAGGAAAAAGTGTACGTTATATCACCACCGAACTTTACCCACTTTGCTCTGATATCTATAAGGCATTGAACTATGGCTCTACGTCGCTTGAGCGGGAGCATTTTTTATGCTTACATGCAGCCCAGTGGGAGCAAGAAGTGTTTATTAACCCCAACTTTTCGCTTAAGAAAAAAAAAGTGGATTTTACAAAAATGGTATTGAGTGAGCCTATAGATTTGGTTTATTTTGATGCTTTTTCGCCCGAAAAACAACCTGAAATGTGGTCTGAAGAACAATTTGCAAAACTTTATGAGCAAATGAACGATGGTGGTGTATTGGTTACCTATTGTGCCAAGGGAGTTGTTCGTCGTACATTGCAAGCTGTTGGTTTCAAAGTAGAGCGTATACAAGGTCCAGTTGGTGGTAAGCGTGAAATACTCAGGGCACGTAAATAAATTCTTTGTATCTTTGTTTGATAAAAAACATAAAATATGACTACTTACGAAAGTAAAATACAAATGCTGAATTGTGATGCTGAAACGGCATACAAACAACTTTCTGATTTAAGAAATTTGGAAAAATTTAAAGATCTTATTCCGCAAGACAAATTGCAAGATTTGGAGTTCGAAGAAGACGTATGTCGTTTTTCGGTAGCTCCAGTTGGTCGTGTAGGCTTAAAGATAATAGACCGTGAGTCACCAAAAACAATTAAATTTGGAGCAGAAAATTCTCCTGTTTCCTTTAATCTTTGGATTCAACTTGTACAGAAAGAGATTGGCTCAAAAATGAAAATAACGCTGAAAGCAGATTTGCCATTGATGATAAAAACAATGATTGGCAGTAAGTTACAAAATATGGTAGATAAAATGGCGGAAGCTATTTCACAAGCATTAAATAAGTAACAAATATGGCTCAAAAACTTTGGGATAAAGGAATCTCTGTAAACGAAGAGGTAGAACGCTTTACTGTAGGTCGCGATCAAGAAATGGATATTTTTCTTGCTCCATACGATGTGCTAGGCTCTATGGCACATATAACTATGCTTGAAAGTATTGGCTTGCTTTCGGTTGACGAATTAAAATCCTTGTTGGAAGAGTTGCGTTCTATTTATGCGTTGACTCGTTCTGGATGGTTTCAAATAGAAGAAGGTGTCGAAGATGTGCACTCGCAAGTAGAGTTGATGTTAACGCGTCGCTTGGGAGATGTTGGGAAAAAAATACATAGCGGTCGCTCCCGCAACGATCAGGTGTTGGTTGATTTAAAATTGTTTACGCGCGCGAAAATTCGTGAGACTGTAGAAAACGTTGTAGCTCTTTTCGATATACTTATAGCTCAAAGCGAACGCTACAAAGAGGTACTTTTGCCGGGTTATACGCATTTGCAAGTAGCAATGCCTTCGTCGTTTGGGTTGTGGTTCGGTGCTTATGCCGAAAGTTTGACTGACGATTTACAGGTATTGTTAGCTGCTTATAAGGTTACGAATAGAAATCCGTTGGGTTCAGCAGCTGGTTATGGCTCTTCGTTCCCACTCAATCGGCAAATGACAACGGACTTGTTAGGTTTCGATTCAATGGATTACAATGTAGTATATGCACAAATGGGACGTGGAAAAATGGAGCGTGTGGTGTCGTCTGCATTGGCTTCTATTGCTGCAACGCTTTCAAAATTGTCTTTTGATGCGTGTATGTTTACAAGCCAAAATTTCGGTTTTATAAAATTGGCTCCTCAATACACAACAGGATCGAGCATAATGCCTCACAAAAAGAATCCCGATGTGTTTGAACTTACTCGCTCAAAATGTAATAAACTGCAAGCCATACCTCAACAGATAACTATGATAACAAATAATTTGCCATCGGGTTATTATCGCGATTTACAAATCATAAAAGAGGTTTTTATCCCAATGTTTGACGAATTGAACGATTGTTTGAAAATGGTTGCTCGAATGATGAGTGAAGTAGAGATAAATACTCAAATAATGAGTGATAATCGTTACGACCCGATATTTAGTGTGGAAAAAGTGAACGAGTTGGTGTTGGAGGGAGTGCCATTTCGTGATGCTTACAAACAAGTCGGGCAAGCAATAGAGGCAGGAAATTTCATCCCCGACAAAAATATTTGTCATACGCACGAGGGAAGTATCGGCAATTTGTGTAACGATAAAATCGTAGCATTAACACAAAGTATTGTGGCTGAATTCAATTTTAAAAAAGTACAAAATGCTGAAAATGCGTTGTTGTCAACAACTACACAAAGCGAATAGATTAAGCGAATGCAAATACCAAAGTTCATTTTAAAAATAAAATCTTCAATAGAAAATTTTCTGCACAACGAAGAATTGAAAAGGAAGTTGTATACGATTATTTTCGAAGCTGACACAAAGGCAGGAAAGCGTTTCGATGTATTGCTAATGGTGTTTATATTGCTTAGTGTATTGGTGGTGGTTGTAGAGAGTTTAGAGGTTATTGCAAATCGCTTTAAACTTGTTTTTCAGGTGTTTGAGTATGTGTTTACTGGATTTTTTACAATAGAATATCTTGTGCGTATTTATTGTTCGCCCAAACCTAAGAAATATATCTTTAGTTTTTTTGGAATTGTCGATTTAATATCGACATTACCTATGTATTTGGGCTTTTTGTTTCAAGGAGCAAGGTATTTTATCATATTCCGTACATTTAGATTGATACGAGTTTTTCGTGTGTTTAAGCTTTTTACGTTTATATCCGAAGGACATTTGCTTTTGAAGTCGTTGTATGAAAGTAGCCGCAAGATAATCGTATTTTTCCTTTTCGTAATAATATTGGTTGTATCAATAGGTACGCTTATGTATATGATAGAAGGAACTACCCCAAATACACAATTTACTGATATCCCTACGAGTATATATTGGGCAATAGTAACGATGACAACTGTAGGTTATGGCGATATAACTCCAGTAACAACAATTGGGAGGGCATTGTCGGCTTTTGTTATGTTGCTTGGTTATACGATTATAGCTGTGCCAACAGGTATAGTTTCGGCAGAGATGGTAAAAGGTTATAAAAAACAAGCACAAAAAAAATGTGTCCATTGCGGTAAGTCAGGACACGAGGCTGATGCGTCGTTTTGTAAATATTGCGGCGAAAGTCTAAACGATTTATAATTTACTTTTAGCAAAGAAAACGGAACCAACAATCATTGGTAGGCAATAGTTGATAATCCAAATTGTGATGCCAGCGGTGGCAATCCCTATTAAATTTTCTGAAAATGCTCCAATGAAAAGTATTGAATATGAACCTCTAATAGCCGCTTCGGAAAGTGCAATAGAAGGTGTAAAGGTTACGAATAGATAATTAGTTGCAATACTAATAATGGCTTCTGTTATGGTTAAATCAATTCCAAAAAAAGATAAAACAAGAAAGAATTGCAAACAAAAAACCGTGTAACGAAGAAATGAAAATAAAAATATTTTGAATAATTTTTTTTGAGAAAAACTTCTAATAGTTAGTAATGTCTCTTCGATTTTTTTTTGTTTGATAGCAATTTTTAAAAAGTATTTTGATACGATTGGTAGCAAAAAATAGACAGAGAGAAGAAGTATACCGAAAAAAAAGAATACCCAAAGTGTTTTCCCTACTAGTAATTCAAACTCCTTTTCGTGGGTAAAAAAAATAAAGGCAGATGGCAGTCCGCAAATTAAAATAACTAAAGTTTGTGCTAAAGAACCGACAAAGCCAAGTGCAATACTTGGTACTTTGTTTTTGTTGCTTATATAAACTACACGTCCGGGATATTCTCCTATCCTGTTAGGAGTGAAAAATCCAACAGTAATACCCGATAAAACAGATTTGAATGCAGTAAAAGTGGAAATTTTTTCTAGGTTACTTAATATTACTTTCCATTTAATAGATTCTAAAAACCAATTTAGAGGTAATAAAAAAATAGCTAATATCAACCAAGAAAACTGCTGAAAATTCACCGATTGCCATTGGGCAAAAAAACTTTTATACTCGTTGAAAGTCGTAAGTTTATATAATAGAAATCCATAGGCTAGTACAAGGATGCACCATTTTAGTATATTGTAGGTTTGTTTTGAAATACTCATGATTTGAACGTAAAGTTCTTTTGTGAAAAATAACTAAAAAGAACAGTAAATAATGTTGTGAGCATTTTTGATGGAGTTGGGAAAAAACCGCAAACCTCAACAAATAGTTTTAAACATACGTAGTTGATAAGAATACACCCGAAGACAACGAGTGCATATCGAAAAAATTGAACTTTGCTAATAATGGACGATCCCCTAAAACTAATATATTTTGATAGAAGGAATCCTGTAATAAAAGTGATAGGAAATGTGATAAACATAGTACCTATATGTGGTGTAAATGCAATTATTTTAAAATCTACTACTTGTTCGTTTACTACAAAATGGAAAACAATAAAGTAAAGAACCCAATCAAACACCATATTGCTTACGCCACAAACGCCATATCGAAAAATATTGATGGGAATAATTTTTTTGAAGGGAGGGTAAAAAAAATCAATGAGGCTAATAATGCTTTGTTGTATTTTCTTGAAAAAGTTGTGCACGTTTTTTTTCTTTAATTTGGAAGAATGGTGTATTCTTTTTACTTTTGCTTGATTTTAGGGCAAAGTTAACCTTTTTATTTAAAAATGTTTTTAGATTTTGTCCTATTTGTTAAACGAATAACTAAAGAAAATGGACGATCCGGCAGGTAAGCAATTTTATGAAAGAAGTAAGAGCCAAAAAGTATTTAGGGCAGCACTTCCTGCGAGATTTGGACATTGCCCAACGAATAGCCGA
>JAEIGA010010155.1_pt1 | contig 14261 bp, 12 predicted proteins | sample 9270691 | NCBI WGS metagenome assembly JAEIGA01 (sample SAMN17057246, study PRJNA624740) | gut metagenome | biome: biome; isolation source: fecal sample | host: Bos grunniens | place: China: Xizang | collected 2019 | reverse complement strand
GCGCGAAGCGCCTTGCGTACCATGTCCCACACAAATACTCCGGGCACAGTCCGCTTGGCATTGTTCTGCTCAGACTCCTCACTCATTTGCTATGCAGAATAGCAAAATCAGCTGATAATTTCAAGCAGAAACGGCAGAAATCCTGATAAAAATCAGTATCAGAAGAGGCAAGCCCACAGGTAACCGATAAGCGCGCAGAGTAAAATGAGGAGGCTATTCAGGAAAAGATGCGTCCATTTCCCCAGGACTCTGTGACTGCGGGTTATGTTTAATGGGAAATTACTGTTTATCCGGCAAATGCTCAGGCCGGTTGGTTTGTTCCCGAAGTTCAGATAGCCCTGGTCTTCTCCAATGCGTATGCATTCCTGTATTTCTGACCATGGCTGGAAATAATGCCAGCCTTCAGCGCAGCGGATATGAATACCCTGCAGGGTGCGCCGTATTTCGTAACCAAGGTAGCAGCCAGCTTCGTACTGGTCACCCTCATGGCTGAAAGCCAAACCCGCAAATGCCGCTGCTGCGGCGAGGCATATGGCGCTGAATAGATGGGTGGATTCAGATGGGTACTGTGGAAAAGCAATTCCCGCCAGCACCCAGGGGATAGAAGGTAATAACTGCTTTTTGCGGAATAGGGGGAATGGTGCCGGAACAATGAATACGGCCGCGCCTCCCATTTCATCCGGGTGTGGATAATCTGAGCGGAAGTGCTGGTTCAGCTCGTTGATGATGTGCTCTTTATTGGCTGAGGTATGAAGAGCCAGGGTAAATGCGGTCAACTTGTCCGCAGATTTCAGGATAATACCAGTACTTGCTGGTTGAGCTTCTCTCAGGCTGCTCCATGGGAGAAAGAGTGCAGCTCTTCCGGGGGCTTTGTTGAAAAGAAGGATGCCCCTGCGCGTCATGCGCCATGCAGAATATCTTGGCTGCAGCCAGTTGCCGGTACTCTCGCAGTTCAGGGATTCCGGGGCCAGAGCCATTGCCCAGAACAGGGTCAGAACAGCACCGGCACCTGCCATGAAGCCCGGAAGAAAATCATGGCATTTTGCCAGCGTGATGGCTCCGGCTGAGAAACCGGCGAAAAAAGTTGCCGTGATTCGGAGCGCCCAGCGGATTTGCGGGGAGCCTCCGAAGGGAGGATCTGGCAAGGGGTGAATCATCAGTTGTCCTCGTCGGGGTAGGGCGCGTTATTTGTTTCGGTGTATTGCCACCCGGGCAGCAGGTGGTTCCAGAAATCAAGATATGTGTTTTCCTGTTCTTCCTGCATGCGTTCCGGGGTCATGCGGAAGGGATATACCTGCACCGGTACATACTTCACCCCGGCTTTGAAGGCTTCATTGACCAGGGTATAGATTTCTTCAATGACAGGGTCTGTCATGGCAAAGCAGCCGATGGATTCGTCTCCTCCGTGTATCATGATGAAACTGCCTGTGCGCCCGAGGCCTGCATCATAATTGTTCGGATAACCAATGTTGAAAGACAGGTGGAATTTGCTCCGCGGATTCATGTTGCCAGGGACAACGCGGTAGAAGCCCTCCGGGGCCTGTTCATCGCCCTCGGCTGTTTTCGGTCCCAGTTCGCCGCTCATGCAGGCAACCGGGTATGTCTTGAAAATGCGCCATCCGGCATTTTCTTCCTGCAGCCACAATTCGAGGAGCATCTCTTCCTTGATGATGCGGATGAATACCGGTTTGCCGAAATGACACCCCCATTCCTCCCGGATGTTCAGCCTTGCCTGAGAGACCCGGGGCTCCTCTGCCTGAATGTTCAAGTTCATGATAAGGAATAAAAGAAATAGAAGAATCTTACGCATAAGGTATACCAGAGTATTCTGCTGGCTTGCATTCTATCAGAAAACACCTGGCAGGGCAAGAGCTGACTTGCGGAAGATAAATCTCTTTTGGACTTGACTTCGCAAGGCTTTCGCGGTAGTCTTGTCGCCGTCATAACAAGACACCTATAATACTATGTCCCGTACCCCCATCATTGCCGCTAACTGGAAGATGAACAAGGGCCCGAAGGAAGCCAAGGAATTCCTCGCAGCCCTTAAGGATGAGCTTACTTGCGAGTGCAAGGCTGTTGATAAGGTAATCGTTCCTCCTTTTGTGACGATTCCTGCCGTTATGGAGACTCTCAATGGCTGCACCTGCATCGGTGTGGGCGCTCAGGACGTGAGCGACCGCGATAATGGTGCTTTCACCGGTGAAATTTCCACCACCATGCTCAACGAACTGGGTTGCAAGTATGTGGTTCTTGGCCACAGCGAGCGCCGTCAGTACCATGGTGAGACCAACGCCTACATCAACAAGAAGATTAAGAAGGCTCTTGCCGCTGGTATCTGCCCGATTTACTGCATTGGTGAGACGCTGGAGCAGCGTCAGGGTGGTGAGCTTGAGGCTGTTCTCAAGAGCCAGGTTGTGGAAGGCCTTGAGGGCCTGACCGCTGAAGAGGTTGCCGGTCTGGTAATCGCTTACGAGCCCGTGTGGGCCATTGGTACCGGTGTGACCGCTTCTTCCGCTGATGCTCAGGATGCCCATGCCTTTATCCGTGGCGTGGTGGCCGAGGCCTTCGGCGCTGCTGCTGCTGAGGCTGTGCGCCTGCAGTATGGTGGTTCCGTGAAGCCCGACAACGCTGCCGAGCTGATGAGCCAGCCCGATATCGATGGTGCCCTTGTGGGTGGCGCCGCTCTGAAGGCTGATTCCTTCGCCGCTATCATCAAGGCTGCTCTGTAAGAGCTGAAGTTGATTTACACAGAAAGGCTCGCAGGTTATGCCTGCGAGCCTTTTCTTTTTTCTGCCATCAGCCTGGCCGCGGGGGAATCAGCTCTTGTACACTCGCGGAACGCGTCCTGAGATGCTGGTGATGATGTTACTCGGAATTGTTCTGGCGCGCGAGGTCAGTTCTTCCCAGGGAACATTAGGCCCCATGATTTCTGCCACATCGCCGGGTTGCACCCTGTCCATGTGGGTGACATCCACCATAATCTGGTCCATGGTGACACGCCCCAGCACCGGGCAGTATTCACCATTCAGATACACACGGGCTCCTGTGTTGGAAAGATAATGCAGGTAGCCATCACCAAAACCCAGTCCCAGGGTGGCCACGCGGGTCGGGCCGCTGGTGATGTAGGTGTGATTGTAGGATACGCCATGGTCGCTGGGCAGGGTACGCAGCAGGGTGACTCTGCTGTAGAGAGTCAGTGTGTTACGCAGTTCCCGGTTGTGCGGTGAGGGCATGGGGGAATAGCCGTACAGAATGCGGCCCAGACGTACCATATTGGTGCTGGGAGCCTTGTAGTTGAAGACACCCGAGCTGCTGCAAAGATGGCGGTAGGGAATGTTCAGATAGGTGCTCAGTTCTTCCACGGCTTTTTCGTATGCCCGGATCTGGCTGTGAGTAAAGGTGATGTCTTCTGCCGCTGCAGAAAGGTGGGAATAGACACCCTCAATGTCGAGATATTCAAAATCTGCCAGGCGGGCACCCATTTCTCCCAGCGTGTGGGGAAGCAGCCCAGCCCGCCCCATACCGGTATCGACATTGATGTGCAGGTGAACCTTCTTATCATACAACTGCCCCAGGGAGTTATAGTGGGCGGCTTCCTCCAGACTGGAAAGCGCAACGCGCCAGCCGTGCTGCACCACCATTTCGCGCTCTACCGGGAAACAGGGCCCCAGAATGAACGGGCAGGTGCGGCAGCCTGCATTCTGGACTCGCAGAGCTTCTGCAGGAGTGGCAACACCGAAGAATTCCAAGTCGCAGTCATCGAGCGCCTTCACCACTCCTTCGATGCCGTGGCCGTAAGCCTCGGCTTTCACAATAGCCATCTGCTTATGGCTGGGTAGAACCCGGCGCACCACGTTCAGGTTATGCCGCATGGCGGCGGTGTCTACCTCGGCCCAGGCGCGGAAGAGAGAAGTGTCCTGCATGCCTGTATTCTAAGCCTCACCGCCCTTGAATGCAACATTTATTCTTCGCTTCACCTGTAAAAAAAACAATACAGACAGGTATCTCGCTTGAAATTGAGGCAGATTTTGCCTATAATGCGCGCGTGAACATGCAAGTATTCATTTCTGCAGCAGATCCCCTCAAGTCGATGGGCTGGGGACTTATGGAGCTTTTCGAAAAAGGCGGACCTCTCATGTGGCCGTTGCTTTTCCTTTCCGTCGTCGCCTTCATGGTGATGTTTGTCTGTCTCTGGACCACGCGTACATCCGCTGTGCTGCCCTCCCGCATGGTGATGTCGGTGGAGTCCTGCATCCGCCGCAAGGATTACGCCGGGCTGATGAGTATGTGCGAGCGCGATGGTTCCAGCTTTGCCCTTACCATGCATGTGATTGTGATGTTCCTGCAGCGCAATCCGCGTGCCGGCATCGAGGAGGTGCGCGAGGTGGCTTCTGCCGAGGGTGCCCGCCAGACCAACATTCTCACCCGCCAGATTAACTGGCTTTCCGATATCGGTGCCATTGCCCCCATGATTGGTCTTCTGGGTACCGTGGTAGGTATGATGAAGACCTTCATGGAAATGGCTGCCGGTAATTTTGAGGGTGTGAAGCAGATGCAGATGGCTCACGGCATTGCAGAGGCTATGATTACCACTGCTGGTGGCCTGGTGCTGGCCATTCCGGCCATGGCCGCCTATGTGTTCTTCCGCAGCCGTATTCAGAAGCGCATTGCCGATATGGAAGTGGCCGTGACGCACATTCTTTCTGTTGTTTCAGTGCAGATGGACCGAGAGCGGCGCCTGGGCAGCACCTATCAGCGCGGCACGGCCCAGGAGGTGCTTGATGAGGAAGATTTCTGAATAAACTCCGCAGTCTGAATCATAAGACGCCATGAAGTTCAATACCAAGATTCCGGAGCCTATCGGCTTTCAGCTTGCCCCCATGCTGGATGTCGTCTTCCTGCTTCTCATCTTTTTCGTGGTGACTCAGAAGTTCATTCTGAATGAGCAGGATCTCAAGGTGAAGGTGCCGACGGCGCCCAAATCCACCGAGGAAACTTCCCGTGCGATTGATGAAATCATCATCAATGCCCGTGAGGAGGATGGCGACCTGGTTATCACCATCGACCGAGAGGTCTTTACCCGCGATAAGCTGCATGCTATGCTGCAGCGCATGATAGCGGTGAATCCGAACCAGCCGGTGCGTATCCGTGGCGATGCCCAGATGAGCTGGCAGCGTATGGCCGATGTGATTTCCACCTGCTCGCAGGCGGGTGTATGGAATGTATCTTTCTCCAAGCAGATGCCCGAAGCCAAGAAGTAGAGGCACGGGGGCTGCTGTAAATGAATAGAAGCTGATTTCCCCAATATGAATACTCGATTTTCCACCATGCTGGCGCTGGGGTTCTCCCTGGTGCCGGCTTTTGCCCAGCAGCCTGCAGCGGCGGATGGCCCGCTGGTAGCCAATGCCGAGGCCGATGGCTACGCCATTGCCGAGCAATTGTATGCCCAGGCCCGTAATACCACGGAGCCCATGGCCCGCAGCCAGGCCATGGGGCGTGCGGCTCAGCTCTTTGCGAATTTCGTCACTCGTTTCCCGCAGTCTCCTGTGAGCGATAAGGCTATCTACCTCAAGGCTGTCTGTGAGGCAGAAGCAGGTGATATGGCTGCATCCAACGCCACCCTGGGTGAGCTGGCCAATGGCCACAAGGGCGAATACGCCGCCGCCGCCGCCTACAAGCTGGCTAACCAGGCTTCAGAACGCCAGATGTGGCAGAAAGCCCTTGGGTTCTACCAGATTACCGTGCGCGAGACCAAGCGCGCTGAACTCCGCAATGATGCTCTGTACCGACTGGGGCGCGCCCAGTTGCAGACAGGGCAGCGCAAGGAGGCTGAGGCTTCTTTTCGCGCCCTCCAGCTCACGCAGGGTGTGAATCCGCTCATTCTGCAGACGGCGCTTCTTTCCATGGCCCAGATGAAGACGGAGGACGGGAATGATGCAGAAGCTTACTCTCTTTTTCGCAATATCCTCAACATGAACGGGCTGGATGAGCGGGTGCTGGGTACGGCTACGCTTCAGGCCGCGCGTCTGGCGGCGCGCCTGGGCAAAGCAGAGGAATCTCAGCATCTATACAGCCGACTCACAGGAATCCGTGGTATGGAGAAGTATTCCGGCGAGGCACAGATGGAAAGCATCCTCTTCCTCTACAAGAGCGGCAAATACGCAGAGGTGGTGCGCCGTGCTTCTGCCCAGGCCAGTTCTCTTGACGACCCGGCCAAGGATGCCCGCCGCTCCATCATTGTGGGGCAGTCTGCCATGGAAATACGCCAGTACGAGGCCGCAGCCATCTGGTTCGAGCAGGCAGAGCGCTGCCAGCCCGGAACCCCTCTTGCCGCAGATGCCGGATACCGCCGCATGATTTGTCTGCAGCAGGTGCGCGGGGCTAATTTCTTCCAGGAGGCCGAGAAGTACCTCAGCACCTACGCTGCTCCCGGCACTCCCACGGCAGGTCTGCCTTGCGTGGATCTCGTGCGCCTGATGTATGCAGACCGCCTCATGACAAGTGATACGGCCGCTGCAGCCCGGCAGTTCGATGCGCTCAATTTTGAGAATCTGCCCGAGGCGGTGCGCCCGGATGCCATGTACAAGAAAGCATGGACTGCCGCCCAGGGTGCCGCATACGACCCTGTTCCGACGCTGACGACATACATTGAATCCTTCCCGGCAGATTTCCGTATGCCCGATGCGCTGACGCTGCGTGGCACCTTTTATGGCAAGAAGGGGAACATACAGGAAGCTCTGGCCGACTATGACCGCGTTATCCGCGACTACCCGGATTCCGAGTCTGTTGCTGTCTGCTGGCAGCGTGCGGCCAAGCTCTGTGCCGGGGTGGATGCGGATAAGATGGTGCATTATTACCAAGGCTTCATCAAACAGTGCGATAACATGACCCGGGAAGGCCGTAAAACGAAACCCGGCGCGCTGGCAGAGGCTCATTACAACATTGCCGGTGTGCTGGCAGAAAAGGACCCGGCAGCCGCGGTCCCGCACTTCCAGGAGGCCCGCACCATGTACCCGGAGCAATATGCTTCTCTGGTGGACTTGCGCCTGGTGCAGTGCTTCTTCAAGATGAAGGATGCCGAGAATCTCAAGAAGGCTCTCATCGTGCTTGAACGCAGCAATGTGGGGTCATACAATGCGTTGCCTCCGGCCATTTTGCGCTGGTGCGGCTGGACCTGCTTCCAGACGCATGATTATCTTTCGGCAGACAAATACCTTTCCGATGCCCTGCTGCGTGAGCCCCGCGAGAAATATACTGCCGCAGATGGCAGCGAGCAGGAGCGCCCAAAGGTGGAACCCATCGTGTGGAAGACGCTGGCCCGTGCGCGGCTTGAACTGCGTCTTTACGCCCGGGGCCTTACCGCCGCAGAACACTATGTCTCCATGGAGAACCAACCTTACCGCAAGGCTGAAGGCATGCGCGACCAGGCTCAGTTGCTCATTGGCCTGAACCGCGGGGAAGAAGCTTGCAAGGTGTGTGAATCTGCCATTGCCATGGGTATCGACGGTCCTATCAAGTCTACCCTCTTCATAACGCTGGGTGATGCCTGTTATGCGGATGGCAAGTACAGCGAGGCAGCCAAGTATTATGGGCGAACCGCTAACGTGGTGAGCGACAAGGAGCTCAAGCCGCTGGCTCTGTACAAGATTACGCGGGCTCTGAAGAAATGCGGCAAGGAGGGCGAGGCTGCCCAGTATGAGCAGGCTCTGCATGCCGAGTTCCCGCAATGGGGGCCTGCCCAGGGCGTGAAACAGTTCATGGAACAGGACCCGCAGGCCGCCAGACCCTGAGACTCTATCTGAATCATGTTCTACTCTCCCTCTCCGAATCGGCGTAAGAGCTGGTATCGTCTGCTTACTATCGGGCAGAAGAAGCTCATCATCATTGCTTCTCTGTTGGGGCTGGTGTTGGCCGTCGGGCTCGGGATTCTGGGGTACTACGGGTACAGAGCTTCCCTGTACGACCTGGACCGGGTGTGTGCCGGGGTCAATACGAGCATGCTTTATGATTCCTCCAACCGGCCCATCGCATCCATTTCGGAGGAAAACAGCGGCTTTGCCTCGCGTGAGGAGCTGCCGAAGCATCTGGTGAATGCCTTTGTGGCGCGCGAAGATGAGAAATTCTTTGAACATGGGGGTGTGGTGTTCACCTCGGTTCTGCGCTCGGTGTTGCGGAATCTGAAGTCCTGGCGTTACCAGCAGGGGGCTTCCACGATTACGATGCAGCTCACCCGCAATATCTATGAGCTGAGCGGCAAATCAATGGATCGCAAGCTGCTTGAAATGATGCTTGCCCAGCGCATAGAGCGCCGGTTTGATAAGCACACCATTCTGGAGCAATATCTGGGGCGTATTTTCTACGGCCAGAATTGCTATGGTATCAAGTCTGCGGCTCGTCATTATTTCGGCAAGGAGGTCAGAGAACTCAATCTCGTGGAATGTGCCACACTTGCGGGGCTGGTGAGAGCCCCCTCGTGGTACAATCCGGTAACCAGCATGGACAAGGCCGTCATGGTCAGGAACGAGACGCTGCAGCGCATGCTGGAATGCGAAATGATTACCCAGGAGGAATGCAATCAGGCAACGGCTGCACCCATTGTGCTGAATCGTAGCAGCCGCAGCGAGGATGCCGTCAGTTCCTACGCCGTGATGTGGACCCGCCACGAACTTCAGGAAATGGGCGATGAAGTGCCGGAGCATTCCGGTGGTATTTCTGTGGTGTCGAGCCTGAATTTACCATTGCAGCAATATCTGGAAAAGGCGGTCGAGGCTGCCCTTACTGCGGTGGAGCAGCCCGGTTCTTATCCTGCGGCGTGGGTGGCAGGCATGACCCCCGAGGCTGCAGAGGCAGCCCGCACAGCCTTTGCCCGCATGAAACGCCCGCAGAATCTCAGGATTCGCGGAGAGAACAACGATTTGAAGGATTTGCTGCAATGCTGTGTGCTGGTGGTGGATGCCCGCCGCAACCACCGCGGCAAGGTGCTGGCTCTGGTGGGGGGGCGCAGCGCGGCTGATGGAAAGGATCGTTGGCTGGACAAGGTGCGTCCGGGCCGGGTGGCTGCTCCGTTCCTGTTCTGCTGTGCCTGTCTGCCCGGCGGGGATGATATGCATATTGTGGCCCGCAGCACGGAGGTAACCGGCCGCCGCATGGGCTACGATGTTGTAAGCTCTTTTTACAAATCGCTGAAGCTGCCTATCGAGATTCCTGCCCGTGAGCAGGAGCTCTACCTGTACAACGGTATGTTCAGGATTCGCAGACTGGACCTGGCCCGCCTCTTATTCTGCCTGCTGAACGAAGGCCGTGGTTACCGCCTGAGCATGGTGAACAGTGTCTGGAACCGGAATCGTCAGATGATTTATCATTACGAGCCGGAGAAATCGCCGGAATACATCCGCCGCGAGAGCGCCGGGGCTGTGGCGACCCTGCCGCCGTTCCAGATAACAGAGGGCGAGCCGGTCATCATGAATGAAACCCTGCCGGAAGGTTCGGGGCATTGGTCCATGGTGTTCCGGAAACGGGGTGTCTGTACCTTTGTGTGGATGGGATTTGACGATGCCTCTCTGCCGCAGGCAAGTGCCCGCGAGTTGCGTCCCTTGCTCTCCCGTGCAGCCTCCCAGCTTGCCCGCGAGATTTATGAACAGGCCCGCCGCGAACTGCGGGCTCAGCAGGAAGCCGCCCAGCAGGGCAACACGACCCCATGAGCATGGACTATTCAGCCCACCTTGAAGCCGCCCGCCAGGCCGCCCTGCATGCCGGTGAGTATCTGCGTGAGCAGTTTCATGCGGTCAAACTGGTGGATGAGGCGTTGCAGCATGACATCAAACTGCGGCTGGATAAGGAGGTCCAGCAGATGATAACAGAACGCTTGCTGAAGGCTTTTCCGCAGAGCGCCGTACTGGGAGAAGAAGGAAATGAGGGAGATGCTGCGGCCGAGCTTCTCTGGGTGGTTGATCCGATTGACGGCACAGTGAATTATTTTTATGGCATCCCCATTTTCTGTGTGAGCATAGCGTTGCTGCATTGCGGCAAATGGGTGCTGGGCTGTGTGTATGACCCCATGCAGCAGGAATGCTTCGAAGCTGTTGCCGGGGGGCAGGCCACGCTGAACGGCGAGCCTGTGGCGGTCTCCGGTCGCAGCAGCATGTGCGAAGCCGTGGTTTTTGTGGGGCATGGTACACACGATGGCTCTGGCGATGCCGGCGTGCGCCGCTTTGCCCATATTTCACGCCAGGTCCGGAAGATGCGGATTCTGGGAAGTGCCGCTCTTTCTCTCTGTTACATAGCGGCCGGTCGCCTTGATGCCTATGTGGAAGACCGCATCAGCCTGTGGGATTTTGCCGCTGCCCGTGTGATTCTGGAAGCCGCCGGGGGCGTGCTGGAGTTCAGCCCGCATACGGAAGATGGTATCAAGGGCTCTGTCATCGCCTGGAATGGAACGCTGCCGCTGCATGCAGCCTTGCAAATGAATTAAACTGCTCATGGACAAACAATCCTCAGTTCGCCAACTGGCCTGGAAATGCCTGCTGCGCTGGTCGCAGGGTGGTATTTTTGCGGAAACGCTGGTTGCCCGTGCCGCCTCAGAGCAAAAGCTCGGGCCATCGGACCGCGCCTTGCTGCAAGCCATTGTGTACGATACCCTGCGACACCTCAGCTGGCTTGACCATATCCGCAAGACGCTGCGGCCCGGTAAGCTGGAGGAAAAGATGCGCTGGCTGGTGCTGATGGGCCTCTGCCAGCTCTTTGTGCTGCGCCAGGCAGAGCATGCCGCCGTGAGCGAGACCGTGCGCCTGGCCCCGCAGAGGGTGCGTGGGGTGGTAAACGGCATTTTGCGGAATGCTGTGCGCCAACGTGAGACCTTTGTGGCTGAGACGCAGAAGCTGCCTCTTTCTGTCCGCTATTCCACCCCCTCCTGGCTGGTAAAGCGCTGGCAGCGGGAATTCGGTGAATCTGAAACCCGGGCCATGCTGGAATGGAACTCGCAGACTCCTCCCGTCTATGCCCGGGTGAATCCGGTTAACCCGCCGGCAGAGATTCCGGAGGAGTGGGAGCCCATGCCGCAGCTGCCTGGCTGGTACCGGCTGCATGGTCCCTTGCCTCTTGCCGCACTGAAAGCGGGGCAGTTATATATAACAGACCCTTCCACCCGCTATTGTGTGCAGTTGCTTGCGCCGCAGCCAGGGGAGCGCGTGCTCGATGCCTGTGCGGCGCCTGGTGGTAAATCTGCTGCCATGCTGGCTGCAACCGGGGGGAATCTCCATCTCCTTGCAACGGATGTGGAAGAATTCCGCCTTCTGCCTTTGCGTGAGAACCTGCTGCGCGCCGGGGGGAAGGATGTGCAAGTGGCCCGGCATGACTGGACCCAGCCTTGCCCGGCAGAGTGGGCGGGGCAATTTGATGCTCTTCTGCTGGATGTGCCTTGCTCCAATAGCGGGGTGCTGCAGCGGCGGGTAGATGCCCGGTGGCGCTTGTCGGAGGATGAATTGCAGCGGCTTTCCCAACTTCAGTTGCTGATTCTTGAGCAGGCCTGCGTTGCTTTGCGCCCGGGGGGGCGCCTGGTTTACAGCACCTGTTCCATTGATCGGCAGGAAGATCGTTCTGTGGTAGAGTATTTCCTTGCAACGCATAAGGATTATTGCCTGGTTGAAGATTACCTGGCGCTTCCGCATCGGGAGCAGGCAGATGGAGCTTATGCAGCCTTGCTGCGTCGCGAAAAATAAAGCTCGCAACATAAAAAAAAGCTCGCATTTTTCAGGCGGTGCAGTATAATGAAAGACAACAACAGCCCCCAGCAGTACTTCTACCATGATTACTAAAAAGCTCACCGTTCAGAATAAACTTGGCATTCACGCCCGTCCGGCCGCGCAGTTTGTGCGCGTGGCCAGCCGTTTTCAGGCCGATGTATCGGTCGAGAAGGATGATGAGGCTGTGGATGGCAAGAGCATCATGGGCCTGATGATGCTGGCCGTGGGCTGGGGGGCTGATATTTCAGTAACGGCAGACGGCCCAGATGAGGCGGAGGCTATGGCTGCCCTGGAGGAATTGATAAATAACAAGTTCGGCGAGGAATAAGACCTCGCCGACATCACCTTCACCCAATTTCCGGTTTATGAGCGAAGGAGTAGAGCGCCGGTTTCAGGGGCAACCCGTTTCCTCGGGCATTGCCATGGGCAGGTTGCGGGTAGAGGCCCGGGGCTGCTCTGCTCCTGTGGTCCGCACCATTCTTCCTGCCGATATTGAGGCCGAGTGGCAGCGTTTTGAAACAGCCCTGGAGCGCACAGAGCTTGAAATCAAGCTGCTCAAGACCCGGGTGGAAGAGCTGAGCGGTGCCAATGAAGCCGCTATTTTTGATGCCCATCTTCTCTTCCTGCGTGACCGCATGATTATGCAGCGCATGCAGAAGGAAATGCCGGTTCGCCTGCAGAATATCGAATCGGTATACTATGCAGTGGTGCAGAATTTCATGGAAGCCATGCGTATGGTGGACGATGCCTACCTCCGCAGCCGCGTGGCAGACATAGGAGATGTCTTGCAGCGTGTCCTCAAGAATCTGGACCAGGGAGGCGCCCGGACCCGCCGCAACAAGCCGGTGAGTGAGGAACCCTCTCTGCTGGCTGCATACGACCTGACCCCCAGCGATACCGCCGACCTCGATTCGCAGAATGTGCTGGGCTTCGTGACGGAGGCTGGCTCCTCCATTTCCCACACAGCCATCCTGGCGCGTTCCCTGGGCCTGCCTGCCGTGGTGGCGGTGCCGAATCTGGTGCGCGAAGCCCGGGTGGGCATACCTGCCATTCTGGATGGCTATAATGGCACGCTGATTCTTGACCCGACCCCGGAGACCCGCGCCTATTATGAGCAGCTTCGTGCCGAAAAGGAAAAGGCATACCAGGCCTTGCTCGATATGCGCGACCTGCCTGCCGAAACCCGCGATGGCCGCCATATCCGCGTGGCCTGTAATCTTGAGTTCGTGCATGAGTACGGCTCCATCAAGCGCAACGGGGCAGAGGGTGTCGGGCTGTATCGCACCGAATTCTTCCTGCTGGGTGGAGACGGCCTGCCGGATGAAGAGACCCAGTACCAGCATTACAAGCGCCTGGTGGAAGAATGCGCTCCCCAGGAAGTAGTATTCCGCACGCTGGATTCCGGTGGAGACAAACTGCCTTTCGAGGTGCTGGAGGAGAAAGAGGATAATCCCTTCCTGGGCTGGCGCGGAATCCGCGTGTCACTCAGTCGTCCGGCCGTGTTCAAGGAGCAGCTGCGGGCTATCCTGCGCGCGTCTGCCCATGGCAAGGTGGGGGTGATGTTCCCCATGGTTTCCGGGCTTACAGAGGTGAAGGATGTTCATGCCATACTCGATGAATGCCGCCGGGAGCTGCGGGCTCGTGGCGAGGCTTTCGATGAGCAGATGCGCGTGGGTATCATGATTGAGGTGCCCAGCGCTGCCGTTATGGCAGATGTGCTCGCCCGTTATGTCGATTTCTTCTCCATCGGCACCAATGACCTTACCCAGTACACCATAGCCGTTGACCGCGTGAATTACCGCGTGGCAAGCATGTTCCGCTCTACGCACCCCGGTGTCATCCGCCTGATTCACCAGACCATCAAGGCCGGTATTCCCACCGCCATCTGCGGCGAAATGGGTGGCGATATCTCCCTTGTCCCGTTGCTGGTAGGCCTGGGGGCTACGGAGCTTTCCGTTGGTTCGCATCTGCTGCCGCTTATTCGTTTTGCCATTCGCCACCTCAATTACGAGGAATGCCGCCAGATGGCGGAAATGGCCCTTCAGGCAGAGGATTCCCGCACCATCCGGGCTCTTTCCAAGGAGCTGGCCCTGCGTTCCTACCCCAATCTGTTCGAGTAAAATCCCGCCGTAAGGCGAAATCCTCTCCGCGCAGCAGAAATTCACCCTCATCCCGCCCAACGGGAGGACAACATTACCTTGTGCTACCAATCATGTTATTCCTATAGGTTTACGGTGTCGGGCAGGAATTATATATTGTCTTGTTATTTATCTGTAATCGTAGGGACGTGTTGGCGCAGGCTACCGGTGCTGCCAACCGCCGCTGCTCACCTCTTTAAATCTTCGCGCAGCGCCGCTGCGCGCTTACTTTATACTTCGTACTCGGTTAATTTTTTGTGGTAAATTGAACGCGTTCGGGGTAAAATCCGAGCCTGCGGAGAAGTCGATGAGAGATCGCAACTAACATCGACCGACTGGGGGTACACCCGCGTTCGTACAGGGGAAGTAATACTTTCCGATT
>JAEIGA010010154.1_pt1 | contig 14262 bp, 10 predicted proteins | sample 9270691 | NCBI WGS metagenome assembly JAEIGA01 (sample SAMN17057246, study PRJNA624740) | gut metagenome | biome: biome; isolation source: fecal sample | host: Bos grunniens | place: China: Xizang | collected 2019 | reverse complement strand
GGCTTGTGCCAACACTAAAAATTGACAAACCATCTGCAAAGCAAGAATTATTCCTCGCGGCAGACACCAAGCACATAGGCTTCGGAGGGGCGAGAGGCGGCGGCAAGTCATGGTCTGTACGGGCGAAAGCGAAACTGCTTGCCTTGCGATATCCGGGCATCCGCATTCTGATCGTGCGTAGAACCTACCACGAACTCATCAACAACCACATCAACATACTCCGCACAGAGCTGCTCGGCATTGCGAGGTATAACGATAAGGACAAGGTGCTGAAGTTCGTCAACGGCTCCACCATCAACTTCACCTATTGCGATAACGACAAGGACCTGGACAGATTGCAAGGTCAGGAGTATGACATCATCTTTCTTGATGAGGCTACGCAGCTATCGGAGCATCAGATGAAGGTCATCACCGCCTGCTGCCGTGGTGTTAACGGGTTCCCCAAGAGAATCTATTACACCTGCAACCCAGGCGGGCAAGGACACGCATATATCAAACGGATATTCATTGACAAGAGATATGAGACGGGTGAGATCCCCGAAGACTACACCTTCATACAGAGTCTTGTCACAGACAACAAGGTGCTGATTGAGAGTCAGCCCGACTACATAAAGCAGCTTGAGGCACTCCCTCCAAAGCTACGCAAGGCATGGCTTGAGGGAGATTGGAACGTATATGAGGGACAGTTCTTTGAGGATTTCACAGACCGTCCCGATCAGTACGCATCAAGGCAATGGACTCATGTTATTGAGCCTTTTGAGATCCCCGACTCATGGAAGATATACCGCTCCTTTGACTGGGGATATAACAAGCCGTTCTCCTGCGGTTGGTGGGCGGTGGACTATGATGGCGTTGTATATCGCATCCTTGAGTTGTACGGCTGCACCAAGACCCCGAACGAGGGTGTCAAGTGGACTCCTCCGCAGGTGTTCGCAGAGATCCATCGCATTGAGACGGAGCATCGGTGGCTGAAGGGAAAGAAGATACAAGGCATTGCAGACCCCGCAATATGGGATGCAGAGACGGGCGAGAGCATCGCGGATGTGGCTGCTCGTCATCAAGTGTACTTCACACCGGGAGACAACAAGAGAATCCCAGGATGGATGCAGATGCATTACAGATTCGCCTTTGATGAGAACGGATATCCCATGATGTATATCTTCTCCAACTGCAAGGCGTTTATCCGCACGATCCCGTTGCTTCAGTACGACGATCACAAGCCCGAAGAGCTTGATACCGACGGCGAGGATCACGTTGCGGACGAGGCAAGATACTTCCTCATGTCAAGACCCATCAAGCCAAGGCAGAGAGCGATGCCTGATGATTATCATAAGAACCCGCTCAAACTATTCCTTGACGTTGAGAAGGATGACCTCACGACAAGGACAGCAATACCGAAGATGCAAATTATATCGGAGGATGAATAATGGCTAAAATCATCAATAGAAAACAGGATAAAGAGGAGCAGCAGAATGATCAGCAGTTCGTCACGGGACGGCTCATGCACCCCCAGGAGGTGCCCATAGGAAGCCCTACGATGCGTATAAGCCCCCAGGAGCTTGAGCTACAGCGGAGAATGATGCAGGGGCAGGGCGTGAATGCGGCAGGTGCTGTAAATGGCTTTAAGGCTCTCTCTCGCGTCATCGGTAAGGAGCAGGTGCAGAAAGCCACTCTCACGCTCAACCGATACAAGTCGGGCAAAGCCAACCTTGAGACGAAGATTGTCGAGAACGAGCAATGGTTTAAGCTGCGCCATTGGGAATGCATGAGAGACAAGAAGGACGCGGTGCAGCCTTCTTCCGGGTGGCTGTTTAACAGCATTGCCAACAAACACGCGGATGCGATGGACAACTATCCGTCCCCCAACATCCTTCCCCGCGAGGAGGGAGACAAGGGCGAGGCAGAGATGCTTTCATCCATCATTCCCGTTATCCTTGAGCAAAACGAATTCGAAGAGACCTACTCTGACGTGCAGAACTACAAGCTCAAGCATGGCGCGGGTGTTTACGGTGTATTTTGGGACAAGTCCAAGATCAACGGACTCGGTGATATCAGCATCGTAAAAATCGACATCATCAATCTGTTTTGGGAGAGCGGCAAGACGGACATCCAAAAGAGCCGCAACGTGTTCCATGTAGAACTTGCTGACAACGACCTTCTGATCGAGGCTTATCCTCAACTGGAGGGCAAGCTTGGCGGCACTACGATGGATGTGACCAAGTATGTCTACGATGACACCGTTGACACGACGAACAAGAGCGCGGTGGTGGATTGGTACTACAAGAAGTCGGTGAACGGCAGAACGGTGCTGCACTACTGCAAGTTCGTCAATGACGAGGTTCTGTATGCGACCGAGAATGATCCCGCCCTTGCAGAGAGAGGATGGTATGACCACGGGCTGTACCCCTTCGTTGTTGACCCTCTGTTCAAGATTGAGGGCAGCATCGCGGGCTTCGGTTACATTGACGTAGGCAAGGACGCGCAGGCATATATCGACAGAGGCAACCGGGCTATCATGAAGAATATGCTTGCCAACGCAAAGCCGCGTCACTTCATCCGCAACGACGGCTCGGTTAACGAAGAGGAGTACGCTGACCTTGACAAGGACTTCATCCATGTGGATGGCAACCTTGGTCAAGACTCGATTCTTCCTATTCAGGGCAAGCCGCTCAATGATATCTATGTATCCGTCATCAACAATAAGATTGAGGAACTGAAGGAAAACACGGGCAACAGAGATGTTTCCACGGGTGGCACGACCGCAGGAGCAACGGCAGCGTCCGCAATTGCAGCGATGCAGGAGGCTGGGTCGAAACTGTCAAGAGTATTCAGCAAAGGCTCTTACCGGGCATTCCGAAAGGTTTGCCTTATGGTCGTGGAACTGATCCGACAGTTCTATGATATGCCGCGTAAGTTCCGCATTATGGGCGATAACGGCATGGCAAGATTTGTCCAGTATAGCAATGCGGGTATTCAGCCGCAGTACCAGGGCAATGACTTCGGGCAGGACATGGGATACAGACTCCCCTTGTTCGATATCGAAATCACGGCGCAGAAGCAGAGTCCTTACTCCAAGATGTCGCAGAACGAGTTGGCTCTTCAGTTCTATTCGGTAGGCTTCTTCAACCCGCAGATGGCTGACCAGGCGTTGGCTTGCCTTGACATGATGGACTTTGACAGAAAGCACTTCATCATGCAGAAGATCTCCGAGAACGGTACGATGTATCAGATGCTGATGCAGGCGCAGCAGAATGTTGTAGCCCTTGCATCGCTTATCGATCAGCAGAACGGCACCAACTACGCAGAGCAGTTTGCGGCGCAGATGGGCGGGGCTGCACCGATGGCACCGATGGGCAATGGCAATCCTGCCACAAACGTCGGGCAGACCGAGGCTCTCGGAGGTAAAGAAGGTCCCGAGGAAGCATCCACCACCAAGAAGGCAAGACAGAGGGTGGCAGAGTCCACTGATCCTACATAAGGTGACGGGATGATAAAGGTAACATACTCCAAGGACAGAGACAAGCGAGAATGCTTTCTACGGGTAAACGGACACGCAGGGCAGGCAGAGATAGGGAAAGATATCGTCTGCGCCTCTGCGTCAATCCTCACCTACACCGTGGCAAAAGAGATCAAGGACATGGAGCTGCGCGGGCAACTGGCACAGACTCCACGCATTGAGCTTGAAAGCGGGGACGCGGTTATCGAATGCAAGGCGGCATCTGCCGATGCTTACGAAGAGATTCTGCACACGTTCTACGTTGTGTGCATCGGGTACAGGCTTCTTGCACAGAACTATCCACAGTATGTGGAGTACCTCGCAGATTATCACAGATGGAAGGGCGAATAGCCTTTGCATAAATATACAGAGTCGCTCACTTTAAGAGCAGAAAGGAGTCCTACATGGACAAAACCATTCTTTTCCCGATGTTTCTCGATCTTCAGCTCTTTGGCGAAGGCGCAGGAGGTGGAGACGGTGGCACAGGAGCAGAGGGAGCAACGGGCGCAAACGCGACAGCCGCCGTGTCGCAAACGGGCGTAACTACACCTGACGCCGAGGTGGAAGCAGCACCTGCTGAAGACCGCAACGCCAAATTTGAGGAACTCATCAAGGGTGAGTACAAAGACCTCTACGATGCGAAGATGCAGGACACCATCAAGAGAAGACTCAAGGGTTCGCAGGAGACGGTTGACAAGTACAACGCGCTCACTCCCACGCTTGAGATGCTTGCCAAGAAGTATGGTGTTGATGCATCCGATATCGCGGCTCTTAACAAAGCCATTGAGGACGATGACTCCTACTACGAAGAAGAGGCTTTTGAAAAGGGCATCACGGTTCAGCAGCTAAAGGAAATCCGTAAGATGGAACGGGAGAATGCAGAACTCAAAAGACAGATGGAGGAGCAGAACCGCAAGGAGAATGCAAACAGACTCTATGCCCAGTGGATGGAGCAGGAGCAGCAGACCAAGTCGGTTTATCCCAACTTCAGCCTCAGAGCAGAGATGCAGAACCCCAAGTTCGTAGACCTTCTCCGCAGCAATATCGATGTGAGAACGGCATATGAGGTCATTCACAAGGATGACATCATCTCCGGGGCTATGCAGTTTGCCGTAAATAAGGCAGAGCAGAAGATTACCAACAAGATCATTGCAGGCGGCGTAAGACCTACCGAGAACGGAACTTCCTCGCAGGGTGCATCATTGACCAAGAGCGACGTGTCACTGCTCACCAAAGAAGAACGTGCGGAATTGAACCGCCGTATCTTACGGGGAGAGAAGATCACATTCACGAAATGATGTAGATTGAATCTCCTTGCAAAATAAAATTTCAAAAGGAGATTATCACTATGCTTGACCTTTACAAAATCAACCTTCAGCTTTTCGCTGAACTCAACACCAACGTAACCACCGACTCGGGTCTCTCTGTTGAGAATAAAACTCACTATGACATGACCCTGATTGACGAGGCTGCACCGCAGCTTGTTCACGACCAGTTCGGTCAGAAGAAGCCCATTCCCAAGGGCGGCGGTAAGAAGATCGAATTCCGTAAGTTCGCATCTCTGCCCAAGGCACTGACTCCTATCACCGAGGGTGTTACCCCCGATGGTAAGAAGCTGTCCGCAAGCAAGATCGAGGCAGAAGTCGCACAGTACGGCGATTACGTCGTAATGTCCGATCTGCTTGACCTCACCGCCATCGACCCCGTTGTTGTCGAGGCAACCAAGGTGGTCGGCAGACAGGCTGGTCTTACCCTTGACACCATCACCCGTAACATCCTGCACAGCGGTACCAACGTGTACTACGCGCCCAAGGCTGACGGTACTCCTGTCGAGTCCCGTACCGCTCTTGATGGCACTTGTAAGCTGACCGTGGACGTTGTTCGCCGCGTTGCTGCAATCCTCAAGAAGAACAACGCGCCCAAGATCGATGGTTCCTATGTGGCTATCATCCATCCCTACGCAGCTTACGACTTGATGACCGACAAGGAGTGGCAGTATCCTCACCAGTACAAGGATACCGACAACATCTATGAGGGCGAGATCGGTAAGATCGCAGGCGTAAGATTCGTAGAGACTTCCGAGGCGAAGATCTACGAGGGCGGCGTATTCGGTACTTTGTTCCTCGCAGCCGATGCATACGGTACCACCGAGATCACGGGCGGCGGTCTGCAGACCATCATCAAGCAGCTCGGTTCCGCAGGTTCTGCTGACCCTCTGAATCAGAGAAGCTCCGTAGGTTGGAAGGCAACCAAGACCGCAGAGATCCTCGTCGAGGCATACCTGATGCGTGTCGAGCACAAGTCCGCATTCTCCGGTGACGTTGAGGCGAACTAATCAAATCACACGGGGGAGGTAACCCCTCCCCCGATAATCAAGGAGGCTATTATGGCTACTACCGAAAACAAACCCAAGACGGTTAAAATCAAGCTCCCTCTCACGCGAGGCGAGAAAGAAGATGTATATGTTGCCGTGAACGGCAAGAGCTACCTCATCAAGCGCGGCGAGACCGTCGAGGTCCCGGCAAGCGTTGCCGAGGTATTGCAGCACAAAGAAGAGATGCTCTCGGAGGCGATGGCTTTTGAGGAGCAGGCTGCTGCCAATGCAAATCAGTAAATAAGACAAAAATGGGGAGTCAATTATATCAAATGGCTCCCCATTGATTAAATAGGAGGACAAAGATGACGATAATCGAGGCGATCAACCGCATAGACATCTTGAAGCCCAATACCTATTCGCAGCAGGAGAAGGTGAAGTGGCTGTCTACTCTTGATGGCGTTATCAAGAAGGAGATCATAGACACCCATGAAGGTGGCGAGGCGGTTGCCTTTGAAGGGTACACAGAGACCACCAACGTCACAACCGAGCTGCTCGTCCCTGCGCCCTATGATGATATCTATCTTCGTTGGCTCGGCGCACAGATTGATTACACGAATGGCGAGTATGCGCGATACAACAACGGTGTGCAGGCGTACAACGACGCATATTCTGCGTTTGAGAGATACTACAACAGAACGCATATGCCTTTGGGCAAGAAATTCAAATTCTTCTGAAGGGGGGAGAGAGGATGAAGCTTTCCAAACTTAACGAGATAGTCGCAACCAGGAAGATGATAGATGCATTCGGGGGATACAACCACAACCTGCGAATCGGTGACGGTGAGTTTTACGATATGACCAACCTCTCTTCCGACAACTATCCCGTTCTCTCTCCCCGGCAGCAAAGAGGCGTATTTGCCGTACCTACCAACCCCCAGGGCATGGTGGCAAAGGATGCTCTGTGCTATGTGGATGGCGGGGACTTTTACATCAGTGATTACAAGATAGAGTTGGGGCTTTCCGTTGACGATGGAGAGCCGAAGAACATGATTTCCATGGGGGCGTATGTCATCATTATGCCCGACAAGAAATACGTCAATACCGCCGACCTTACGGACTATGGCGATATTGAAGCAACGGTGACAACGACATCCACCGTTACATTTGAACTTTGCAAGATAGATGGCGTAGGGTACACAGGGGCGATCACGTCGGCAACCGCGCCCGCAAACCCTGAAAACATGGCTTTGTGGATTGACACTTCAAGCACTCCTCACACGCTGAAGCAATATTCCTCCACCAACGCCATGTGGGTATCCATACCCACCACATATATAAAGATTTCCGCAGCAGGCATCGGCAAGCCGTTCTCGGAGAATGACGGTGTCACGATATCGGGAATCACAGACGAGGACCTTACGGATCTCAACAGCACCATGGTCGTATGGGCAAGAGGAGACAACTACATTGTTGTTACTGGAGTTCTTGACCAAACAACGACCCAGGAGGCAGCAATCACGGTCAAGAGACAGATGCCCAATATGGACTTTGTCATCGAGGCAGGCAACCGCTTGTGGGGCTGTCGCTATGGTACGGCGGTCAACGGAGAAGTGGTAAACGAAATCTATGCATCCAAGCTCGGAGATTTCAAGAACTGGAATTGCTTCGCGGGAATCAGCACGGATTCGTATGCTGCAACGGTTGGCTCGGACGGGCGGTTTACGGGCGCGATTGAACATCTTGGTTACCCTCTGTTCTTCAAGGAGAACTGTATGCACAAGGTGTACGGAAACTACCCTGCGAACTATCAGATACAGACCACCACCTGCCGTGGCGTTCAGAGGGGCTGCGAAAGAAGCCTTGCTATCGTCAACGAGGTGCTATATTACAAGTCCCGCTCTTCCGTGTGCGCGTATGACGGCTCTCTCCCGGTGGAGATATCTGCTGCATTCGGAGAAGAAAGCTACAGCAACGCAGTAGCGGGGGCGTTGAGAAACAAATACTATATCTCCATGTCCGATGCGAACGGGCGGTGGCATCTGTTTGTGTATGATACCGCGAAGGGTATGTGGCACAGAGAGGATGACACGCAGGCGGCTCTCTTCTGCAATTGCAGAGGTGACTTGTACTTCATCGACTATGCGACCAATCAGATCAAGACGGTAAAGGGTACGGGCGCGCTTGAAACAAAACGCATCAAGTGGGAAGCCGTCACGGGAGTTATCGGAACGGATTCCCCCGACAAGAAATATGTATCCCGCATGGATGTCAGAATGTACCTTGAGTTTGGCTCTCGCGTGACTTTCTATGCGGAGTATGACTCAAGCGGCAACTGGGAGCATCTGTTCACCATGGTTGGCAAAGACCTTCGCAGCTTTGTGGTTCCCGTCAGAACGCACAGGTGTGACCATTTGCGGCTCAAGATTGTCGGAGAGGGAGATGCGAAGATATACTCCATCTGTAAAACTATTGAGCAAGGGAGCGATGTTTGATGGGCGCAGAATTTAGATATCCGAACATCCCGAACGGAACTGCAGCAGAGCTGCGTGCGTACATGAAGAGCTACTTGTACCAATTGGTCGAGCAGCTACAGTTCGCAACGACCAACGCGGGGCTGGTGTCGGGGTATGCGGCATCGCAGCAGCAAGCGAGTGCGGCGAAGCAACCTGCATCAGATAGTATCGACCCCGTTGCTTCGTTTAATTCAATCAAGCCGCTCATCATTAAGTCTGCCGACATTGTAAATGCTTATTATACCGCAATCAGCAACCGACTTGAGGGCTTGTATATCGCAGAGTCGGACTTCGGCACTTACGTTGAAGAGACGGAACTGGTACTGAACCAAAGTTCAAACGACATCGAGCAGCTCTATTCCAATATGCAGAGCATCCTCACGGATATAGAGAACCTTGGTTTCACGCTTGCGGAGGTCAATGCCTATATCAAGTCGGGTCTGCTTGACGATGGCGATGATGGCATCCCTGTATACGGTCTTGAAATCGGACAGAAAAACACGGTAGACGGCGAGGAAGTATTCAACAAATACGCAAGATTCACGTCGGGGGGGCTGACGTTCTATGACCAAAACGATTCAGAGGTAGCATATATCAGTGACTATAAGCTATACATCCGAAACGCTGAAATCACCGTGAGCCTTCGTATGGGAGGTTTTGTAGACACGGTGTTGGCAAACGGGGACGTTGTAACAAAATGGGCAGGAGGTGAGGCATTACAATGGCGTCTGGTACGATAACAGGTTCTACTGGCAACCAATACATTGATGCGAAGGTCGTGTGGTCATCTGTTGCGAGTTCTGCGGGGAACATGAGCGCGGTGACGGCAACGTTGTACTACAAGCGCAACAACACGGGATTTACCACTTTCGGCACAGGCACATTCTACATCAGCATCAACGGCGTTACAACGAAGGCAAATGCAACCCTTACCATCACAGAGAGCGGTTGGGTTAGCGCGGTATCCGCAACAGTAAATGTAACCCACAATGATGACGGATCGAAGTCTGTCAACATATCCGCATGGGGTAGCATCCCCGACACTACGCTCTCTTCCACGTCCGTAAACGCCAGTGTAAAACTCGATACGATTGCGAGAGAGGGAACAATAACCGCGCTATCCTGCGCCACGAAGTATTTTAACGGAACGATTACTTACAAGTACACGCCGAAGAGCGCGAGTCATTACACCCGTTGCAGCATTGCCCTTAACTTTGGCGGCGAATATATCGCCGTAAAGACAATTAACCACGGGCAGAAATCTGCATCGAGTCAGACCGCAACGGTTACGCTTTCCGAGAGTGAGCTGTCGATTATCTATAACAAGTTTCCCGACTCTACGAAGGGAGTCCTTCGTTTCACGCTGCGAACATATTCCGATTCGGGATACAGTAAACAGATTGGCGATGGGGACTACAAGGAGATAACGCTTTACATTCCAAACATCTCGGAAACGCAGCCTACCGCGACCATGACGTTGTCACCCGTCAGTTCCTTGCCTTCTCCGTTTGATTCCTTGTATATAAAGGGCAGAACGAAGGTGGACGCGAATTTCACGAATGTTGAAGGGAAGTACGGTGCCACCGTCGAGTATTGCAAGGTGAATGTCCTCGGCAAAAATTACGGTTCGCCTTACACATCGGAATACATCACTACGGACGGAGACGTTGCCGTGACGGCAACCTTGACCGACTCAAGAGAACATTCAAGGGTATATACGAAGACCGTAACCTTTATCCCGTATGCGAACCCAAGAATCCTGCCCGCAAGCGGTGAGAGTGAGATTATCTGTGATAGATGTGATGCTGACGGAAACCTTTCGGAGTCAGGCACATACTTGAGGATCATAGCCAAGAGGAGCTATAGCAAAGTGGTTTCTTCGGGGTCACAGAAGAACTTCTGCTCCATAAGGTATCGGTACAAGCCCGATGGCGGCTCTTACTCACCGTGGGTAACCATACTCGCCAACGATTCCGCAAGCGATGAAGTTGACACGGGGGCGTTACTCAATGGTGAATTGCTACAGGAAAGTTCCTATGAGGTGCAGGTCGGTGTCGTTGATAATCTTGGTGAGACCGACTACACCACGATCAGCATACCTACGGACAAGATATATATGCATCGGGCAGGCTCCATTAGATCGCTTGGTATAGGCAAGTATGTCGAGGAGGAAAACACCGTTGACATTGCCGAAGATATCACGACTAAATTCAGGGGCAAGGTGATGTTTTCTGGCGAAGCGTGGTTAAACCTCGGTCTTTCGGAGAATGTCGCAGAGTCCGAGCAAAGCATGGGTCGATGGGGCGGCACAGGCTGCTACTATCGCGTATGTGCAGGCGAAAAGCATATTTATGTCGCATTCAACTGTGCATTCACCTACAGCGGCAGTGCGATACAGATAAACGCAGAGCCTATACCTGCGGCATATCGCCCCGACAGAAATGTATATGCTCTCTGTGCAACGGGAGGACGAGCGATTGCGCGAATCCTTGTAAACAAAGAGGGTAACATCCTGGTGGATTGGATTCAAATCATATCGTCCGCAGAGCAAACCGCTTCGTCCACGGTCAAATGGATCGACGGATATATAGACTACTGGACATAACGCTTATTACAGGAGGAATAAAATGGCTACTTACACGATTAAACCGGGAGATACTCTATCCGAAATCGCAAAGGTTTTGGGAACCACGATCAGCCAGTTGGCTAAAGATAACAATATTACAGACGTAAACAAAATCACGGCAGGGGATGTGCTTGTTACGCCCAATCTGAAGGTTTCTGCGCCAACAGCAAGCTCAAGCATCAGCTCTCCCACAATCGTCAGCAAACCTTCCACGGGCACCAATGCATCGTCTACAGGCTTCCAGTATGATGATTTCAACTACGATAAGACGTTTTCGTATGATGACTTCTCATATGTGGACTACGAAGAGAGCGATGACGTTAAAGCGGCAAAAGATGCCCTTGAGACGCAGCTTGCACAGAAGCCGGGAGAGTATCAATCCCAGTGGCAGGCGCATCTTGACGAGACCATCAAAAAGATACTGAACCGAGAGAAGTTCTCTTATGACTTCAACGGCGATGCTCTGTATCAGCAATACAAGGACAAGTACATTCAGCAGGGCAAGATGGCTATGGCTGACACCATGGGACAAGCAGCAGCCATGACGGGCGGTTACGGCAACTCCTATGCCGCCACGGTAGGCAATCAGGCGTATCAGCAATCCTTGCAGCAGCTCAATGACATCGTCCCCGAACTGTATCAGATGGCGTATGACCGATACAACCAGGAGGGGCAGGATCTCTACAATCAGTACGCTATGCTCGGTGACAGAGAAAACACCGAATATGGAAGATACAGAGACTCCGTGGCTGATTGGCAGGCAGAGAGAGATTACCTCACCGGACGGTACGATAGCGAGAGAGACTACGACTACAGCAAGTACACGGATGACAGGAACTTCAAGTACAATCAGTACGCGAATGACCGTAACTTCGCTTACGGGCAGTTCGTAGATGACCGCAACTTTGCGTATGACCAGTATTCCGATGACAAGTCGTATGCGTACAACGAGCATCGCAATGCTATTGAGGACGCGCGGAAGCAGGCTGAATTTGAAGAGGCTGTTCGGCAATATAACGAGCAGTTCAAGTATCAAAAAGAACGCGACGCTGTTGCTGACGCACAGTGGCAGGCAACGCGTTATGATAGTCAGCAGGCGGCACTTCGGGGTTCCTCGTCGAGTGGAAGCGGCTCCTCAGATACCGGCAAAACCAAGGAGAAGGCTCCTGCGCCCGTAGAGGAAAAAGTAACGTATTCCTCCATCGAGCAGGATTTGAACGACTTCATCAAGTCGGGTGCTACCAAGAGCAAAATCAGCGCGTATATCCGCAGCGCAAAGAACGCGGGATATATCACGGCGAGCCAAGCGCAAAAGCTGCTCCAAACATATACGCCGAGAGGATACACTTACTAATCTGAAAGGGTGAGTATTATGGCAAAAACTTTTGAAGAACTCCGCAAGGAGATGCGCGAAAAATACGGCGGCACTTCATCCACCAAAGAAGAAACGAAGACCACTTCGGGGAACAGTGAAACGGTATCGAGATTCCATGAATTGAGAAGAGAGTTGACCGAGAAGCATAACCCGTATGCCAACGTCAGCACCGACTTCGTCAATAAGTTCATTTCCGATGCCAACTCCTTCATGAAGACCGATGATAAATCCGCATACAGAACGTGGAACTCTCTTGGTCGTGGTAGCCGGATGGATACCTTCCGTGGATGGCTGCGGCACAACAAGAGCGCATTCGACGAGGAGTCGTATAAAAGCCTCAATGACACAGTATACACTCTCACGAAGCTCCGCGACTATTACGGCAAGTTTGAAACCGAGGATGACTACACACGAAGCAGTATCGGATGGCTTGACCGAGGGGCTGAAAAAACGGCAGAGTCGGTGGCAAAACGCCAGGAGTATTACCAAGGCAATCAGGACCGTATCGATGCCATCAACGAGGAGCTGCCGTGGTATGCAAACACTGGGCTTCCGAACTGGATTGAGGACATTTTCCTTTCCAAGGAGAACGAGGCTATCCGCGACGAGGCAGAGGCTCTGAAAGCAGATAACCTCAAGTATGATCGAACTCAAGGTGTAACGGATAAATACTACACCCCCGTCACCGAAGAGTTCACGCAGAACGCCGCTTACAGAGACTACACCAACGCTTCAATGGAGGAACTTTGGGAACACGACGCTGTTGTCAAAGACATTAAAGCCAAGAGCCTTGCCTACGACTATGACGGCAACATGGTTGACGCGGGCGGCAGAATCGTATATGCGGCTGACCATCCCGTTGTCAAAGCGATGCGAGAGAACAACATCGGCGGGTACTACGATACCCTCGTAGAAGACAAGCTCGGTATGTACCTCTCCGCAAGCGAAGAGGATATGGAACTTGCTTACGAAAGACTCATTTCCGGCGGCAACTCCGATGACACTTGGGCGATTCTGCTGAACGAGGGTGAGACCCATGCATGGAAGGAACTCAAAGAAGGCGAGATTGACATCTACTACAATCTGCTGAAGACCCAAGGTCAAGCGGCTGCATACCAATACCTCGATGATATGGAGACCGAACTGACTTACAGAGCAACGCAAAAGAGAGCGGAAGAGATAGGCGAGGCAGGGCTGCTCAAACAGTTGGCAATGAACGCCGCATCCATTCCTATGAACGTACTTGGTGGTGCGGTGGGACTTGTTGGTGACCTCGCGGACGCTATCAAGGGCGAGGACTATAATCCCTATTCCGCAGCACACTCTTGGTCGAATGATGCCGGCGCGGTTAGAACAGATACGGCAGCGGACATCAACAAAGCAACGGGCAATATTGCCCTCCCTTGGGTAGGCACTACCTTTGGCGATGTATATCAAAGCATCATGTCCTTCGGTGATTCCGTAATGGCTTCCTATATCCCCGGCGGCGCGGCACTTCTCGGTACGAATGCTGCCACCATGGAGATGAAAGATCTCTACGAAAGAGGCGCGTCTACGGAGCAACTCCTTGCGGGTGGTATCCTCGCGGGTGCTGCAGAAATGTTCTTTGAGAGTGTCTCCATCGGAGAACTGGAAAAGATCAAAAACATGGATCTGAAGGATGCAAAGAACTTCGTCGATGTACTTGTGAGAGGAACGGTCATGGGCGGTGTCGAGGCATCCGAGGAAATGGCAACCGAGATTGCAAACACCATCACGGATGCACTCGTCATGGGAAGCCAAACCGATTGGGTAGACGTTGGAACATTCGTAAAGAATGTTGTCAACGCAGGTATCGGAGGCTTTATCAGTGGTGGCTTTGGCGGTGCGCTTGGCACGGCGGTAAACCATGTGCAGTACAATTCAATGGCAGCAGAGCATGGTCAATCCATCATTG
>JAEIGA010010153.1_pt1 | contig 14263 bp, 10 predicted proteins | sample 9270691 | NCBI WGS metagenome assembly JAEIGA01 (sample SAMN17057246, study PRJNA624740) | gut metagenome | biome: biome; isolation source: fecal sample | host: Bos grunniens | place: China: Xizang | collected 2019 | reverse complement strand
ACCGATAGTCCATCCATCTCGCTCTGCGCAGGTGCTCACCCTGCTTCTCGCATCGCCATCCCTGTGGTGTCCAGTGTACCTTAGCCATCTGCATCTGTTCTATGCCGTAAAGGTAGCCATTATTTTGCAAAATGCCAAAGGTCGCCTCCATTCATCGCGTCAGCCCCTCTGTTTTTCCTCCGTTCCCGTTTTCCTCGGCATAGTCCCACCTTTCTGCCTTCCTCTGTTTCTCCTCCGTTCCGCTACACTTGGCATAGTCCCGCCATTTCCCTCTTTCTTCTGTTTCTCCTCCGTTCCGCTACGCTCGGCATAGTTCCGCCTTTCTGCCTCCTTCTGTTCTGCCAGTGTTCCGCCACTCTCGGCGTTGTCCCGCCGAGCATATAAAAATCCCCAAATCAACCCCACCACAGATTTGCGGTCTTCACTGCTCAACGGTCAGAGAATGAGCGGGAAAAGCCCACCTGAATTTGCGAAACATTTGCGGCGTTTCTTGCGGTGGGTTGTGTTGATAAAATGGGTAAATAATGTCTTCTGTTGCGGAGATTTGGCAAAAGATAGTATTATGTAGATTTTGCATAATACTTATCTAAGTATAATTACAACCTTTATCTCATCATCTCCATTAATAGTGCTTTGCCTCCACCATCCCGACTTCTTAGAGGAAGGGATGATTTTGTTCTATATTATTCAAAGCAATATTTCAGCTTAATAATAGGCTATGTCGGGAATAATTAGTACATTTGCAAATTATAGATATAAATCGACAGACTGCGATGTACCGGATAACGACATGTCAAGCCAAATATATAGCAAACTATCTGACAAGACGTTTGCCGGCTAATGATATAAATAAACTGACTGCCTCGTTACAGGACGCTCAGGTAGACCTTACACCGCATCAAGTGGAGGCAGCTTTGTTCGCTTTCAAGTCACCATTGTCGAAAGGGGCAATCCTTGCCGATGAAGTAGGTTTGGGAAAAACCATTGAAGCTGGTATCATACTGTCGCAACATTGGGCTGAACATAAGCGTAAGTTGCTTATCATTTGTCCGGCCAACCTTCGCAAACAGTGGTCAAGTGAGTTGCAAGAGAAATTCTCGTTAGAATCTATCATTCTTGAAAAACGAAGTTTTGATGCACTTATAGACACGGGAGAACTAAATCCGTTCACTACGGATAAGATTGTGATTTGTTCGTATCAGTTTGCCAAGACCAAGGCACCCTATCTAAAACATACTAATTGGGACTTGGTAATTATAGACGAGGCTCATCGCTTACGCAATGTCTACAAGCCTACAAATAAGATCTCGAACATCATAAAATCGGCCATCGAACCACGCAAGAAAATTCTGCTCACAGCTACACCGCTCCAAAACTCTATCCTGGAACTATATGGATTGGTTTCTATTATTGATGACTATGTGTTTGGTGACCTCAAAAGTTTCAAGACACAATTTGGACATATGCTTGATGAGGAAAACTATAACGACCTTCGCGAGCGTCTGCAACCCATCTGCAAGCGTACACTGCGCCGTCAAGTGCTGGAGTATATCAAGTATACCAAACGTATAGCCATCTTGCAAGAGTTCTTCCCCTCTGCCGACGAACAGGCCTTATACGAATTGGTATCGGAGTATCTTACCCGTCCCAAACTATATGCCCTCCCCAATAGCCAACGCCAATTGATGACACTCATCCTGCGCAAGTTGTTGGCATCGTCGACCTATGCCATTCACGGCACCTTTTGTTCGCTCATTGCTCGATTGGAAAACAAACTCAATCACAAAACCGACCGAAGTACCGAAGAAACATATCTAGACTTCGAAGCAAGCGATGAGGAGTGGATCGATGAGGAAGAAGTAGCCGAAGAGGAACAGGATATTCTGCATCCTGCTGATATTTCCGGTATTCAGAAAGAGATTGCCGACCTCACCGTCTTCCGTGACCTCGCTGCCAAGATTGAGAAGAACAGCAAGGCTGAGCAACTCTTTACAGCGCTTGATAAGGGGTTCGAACAGTTGGATGCATTGGGCGCAAGCAAGAAGGCGCTCATCTTTACCGAATCGTGCCGTACACAGGAGTTCCTTTATGAACTGTTGGAGAAACGTGGGTACAAAGGGAAAGTGGTACGCTTCAACGGTACAAATACCGATAGCCAGTCGACAGCAATCTATAAACAATGGCTGGCAAAGCATCAGGGAAGCCATAAGGTTACTGGCTCACCCACAGCCGACCGCCGTGCTGCCATCGTAGACTATTTCCGAGAAGAGGCGACCATAATGATTGCAACCGAGGCAGCAGCCGAGGGTATCAACCTGCAATTCTGCTCACTGATAGTCAACTACGACATGCCTTGGAATCCACAACGCATAGAGCAACGTATCGGGCGTTGTCATCGTTATGGACAGAAATTCGATGTGGTGGTAATCAACTTTCTCAATAAAGCCAATGCTGCCGATGTACGTGTATACGAACTGCTCGATGAGAAGTTCCAACTCTTCAATGGTGTGTTCGGTGCCAGTGATGAGGTATTGGGTAGCATAGGCAACGGACTCGACTTCGAGAAGCGCATAGCCCAGATATATAACGAATGTCGCACTACAGCCGAGATAGAAGAGGCTTTCGATGCCTTGCAGGCCGAGTTACAAGCCGAGATATCAGACAAGATGCTTAAAGCGCGCTCCACCCTCTTGGAAAACTTCGATGAGTCGGTACAAGAGAAACTGCGCTGTAATCTTGCTCAAAGCATCACCAATCTCAACAAATTTGAGAAACGCCTATGGTTACTTGTATCACATGCCTTGGCCGATGAAGCCGAGTTTGATGATGAACGATACAGTTTTACACTGCGCAATGGTTCGTGTTACGATGGGCACTACTTTGTTACCTCAGAACGGACAGCCAAGAGCAATGCCATGCAGCCTGTCGATGCCCAACCGCTTCGTGTAGGCAGTCCATTGGCGCAAGCCATCATTGCCGACTATGTTGCAGCCAACACTCCATGTCGTGAAGTAATCTTCGACTATACTTGTTATGAAAGCAAGACAGCGCTGCTTGAAGACCTCGTAGGGCAAAGTGGATGGATGCGTGTGGAAAAGGTGTCGATAGACTCCTTCGAGCAGGAAGATCACCTGTTGTTCTCGTGTTTTACTGATGAGGGGGCCGAGGTGTTTCCTGATATTGTTGAGCGTATGCTGCTGCTTCCTGCCGAGGAGTCTACAGTAGTGGGTGTCTCTACAGACATATTGCAGCAGTTGACCAATCATATTGAAATTCTCAAAGGAACCGTGGTAGAACAAAGCGCCTTGCGCAACGAAACCTTCTTTGAGGAAGAAATGGATAAACTCGACACTTGGGCTGGTGATATGAAAGTGGCACTTGAACGCGAAATAAGAGATCTCGATACTGAGATCAAGCTACGCAAGTCGAATGCGAAGAAACTGACACACCTCGCAGATAAGGTAGCCGAACATCGCATCATCAAAGACTTGGAAAGCAAGCGTGCAGAAAAACGACAAAACCTTTACGAAGCGCAAGACGAAGTGGATGTGCGCAAAGAAGCGTTGCTCAGCAATGTGGAACGTATGTTGGTGCAGAAGATTGAGCAGACGGAATTGTTTATGATTAAATGGAGGATAATATGATTAAATGGATTGAAAAGGTTTGGAAAGACCCAGTATGGAGTTGTGTTATTAGTACATTAATTATAAGCCTTGGCGGAATAGTAATAAACACCTTTACGCATGGAAAGGTCCTTAAGGCTCTTATGAATGGTTGGGATGGTCTCATCTCATTCTTTACTTATAAGATTCCTGTTTATTGGATTCTTATTACAATAGTTCTGTTGATAGGATTTTATCTGATTGTGCAATATATTTGTTTTAAGAAAAATGAAAATGTACTCCCCTCATATTATGCATATACCGAAGACACATTTAACGGGATACCATACAGATGGGAGTATTGTTATAATCAAATATGTAATTTAAGGCCATTGTGCCCCAATTGTAAAACACCAATAGTCGATTATAATTGTCCACGATGTCGTTACGATACCTATGGAAAGATTACGCAAAGCGAAGAGGAAATAAAAACTTTAATTGCAGATAACATAAGAAGACGTTACAACCAATAATATGGCACAAGATAGAAATTTACAAAAATTAGAATTGACTTGGGTTGGTAAATATGATGAACAACAACCATTGGAACCGAGAATTCTGATTGAGAATCCAGAATATTCATATGGTGATGTTGAGACCGAGATATTACCTAATGGTAAAGTGTGGAAAGGCAATATGCTTATCCATGGAGATAATCTGCTCGCACTAAAAGCTCTTGAACAAGACTATGCAGGTTGCATAAAGTGTATATATATAGATCCACCGTATAATACTGGAAGTGCTTTTGAATACTATGATGACAATCTACAGCACTCTATTTGGTTAGATTTAATGTATCACAGATTACAATCTCTTAAGAAGTTGCTGTCAGATGATGGATTTATATGTTGCCATATTGATGATAGCGAAGGGCACTATCTCAAGACATTAATGGATGAGGTTTTTGGTAGAAACAACTACCTAACCACATTCTATGTACGAGTGAGATATGCAGACAAAACTCTAAAGCAAGATATGGACTATCACAAAGAAATAGAGTACATACATATCTATCGTAAAAATTATGGCGCAAAGCCAAATAAAAACGAAATAAAAGAAACCTTTGAAAAGTTCAACTATTATTTTACGGAAGGTACTCCTGCTAAGACTATAACTTTAGGAGGTAAAAAAGTCGATATTTTTGAGAAAGGACAATGGTGTGTTGAACAGAAAAATGGAAGTAAAGATGGAAGAAAAGAGATATGGGCATCTGGAACTATTCTTGATGGCAACTCATCTGGTCGGTTTTTCCGAGATTATTTAACAGGTCGATATAATGACGATGGATATGGAGTTCTTTATAAAGTTTATGGTATAGGAGATGATAGTTTTGAATATAGATATTTTACTGGTCCACAAAAAGAAGGAGCAACTAAGGGTAAATACTATCAGGGTGTTCCTATATCTCAATTGGAAAGTAAAGAAGTTGTTAAATATGCTCCAATAAACAATTTTTATGATTTTGCTGCTAATTTTGGCAATTGCCGTACAGAAGGTGGCGCAGAGTTTAGAGGAGGAAAGAAACCAGAAATACTACTACAATTAATATTATCGCATTTTTCTAATGAAGATGATTTAATATTAGATAGTTTTCTCGGTTCTGGAACAACTGCCGCAGTAGCAACTAAAATGGGTCGTAAGTTTATCGGAATAGAGATGGGAGACCACTCTTATAGTTTATGTTATCCAAGGCTCAAGAAAGTTGTTAGTGGTAATGATCAAACCGGTATCAGTAAGGCTCAGAATTGGAAAGGCGGAGGCGGTTTCCGTTTCTATGAACTGGCACCAAGTTTGCTGAAGGAAGATAAGTTTGGTAATCTTGTAATCAACAAGGAGTATAACGCCGATATGCTTGCTGCAGCTATGGCTAAGCAGGAGGGTTTTACCTATGCCCCATCCGATGAGCACTACTGGATGCAGGGTTACTCATCGGAAAGTGACTACATATATACCACTACGCAGTTTATGACCGTAGAGGGATTGGCTGTCATAGCCGAGCAGATGAAGGAAGGTGAGTCTTTGCTTGTGTGTTGCACTGCCTTCCAGAAGGAGTGTCGTAGTGCCTTCCCAAACATCACCATCAAGAAGATACCGCAGATGCTGCTTGGCCGCTGCGAGTTTGCTCATGATGACTACTCACTGAACATCGTAGAACTGCCCCTAATGGATGACGGCTATGATGAAGAGTATGAGAAAGATGATTCTCCATCGGCGGCTACGGATACTCAAATGGAGTTTTCTAAACATAAAAATTAAAATATATGAAGAGAATAGCAGTAGTAATATTATCTATTATCTTTGTCGGAACTGTTGCCTGCGCAAAAAAAGCGAGTGCGGATATTGATAGCTTGAAAGCTGTCGTCACTCAATTGGAAAATAAGATTGTCGCAATGAGTCAATCTGTTGACAATATGACAAAAGAGATGGAACTTATTTCATATACCGTTGATATCCAGAAAGAACTTATTGGCCACGAACAGAGTGTAATTGAAAATAGTTTAAGTGGTACTAGTCTGCGCTTAGACATCTTTTCGATAATCATAGCAGTTGCAGGAATAGGTTTAGGTATATACATCAATAGGAAAGAAACTAATATGCAGGAACTATTGAGTCAAGTCAAACTATTGGAAGAAAAGACATCTAAAACCAAAGATGAAATTGTAGAACTCAATACAGACATATTGAATAATACTGAGGGGTTATATGCACGGCTTAGACGAGAGGAAACTGTTACTTTGCTAAAAAGACTTGTCTACGAACCCAATGATGTGGTTAATCTTTCTCAAATGCTGTTATCAAGAGAGTTAGAGGAAAATAACTTTAAATATCTTTTAGCTGCATATAGAAATTTAGAGAATCGTGATACAGATAGTGGATTACTTACACAAGGAATATTACAACAATTGTCCGCCAAAGGTTTTTATCTTGTTTTATTCTTTCAGCACTTTTGCGGTCAGGCTATCAATCACGATTTGGTAAGAGACGACTTGATTAAATTCTTCCCTTCTACTATGAGAGCTGCATTTAAGAATGATATAGTTAAGTCTACCCAATCATTGATAATGTGCTTAAACAAGACAGAAGAGCAATACGATAAAGTGGATATACTAAGTAAATATATGATAGCTTTGAGTAAATCAAAATTTAGAGATTTCAAGGATCCGTATAGTATAATCATATCTAAATACAAGAATGGTGCAGAACTTCAAACCGTTTGGCTTAATATAAAAGACAAAGTAATATCTCAAGATTTAAAGATTCTATTATCCGAAAGATTTAAGGATGATGAGGACTTCTTGAGAACTATAGCGTAAATAGGCAATTAGTCAAAGTAAGAAAAGTGAAAATAACTTAATAACTATATCATATGAACTACTTTATAAAGAATGTCAAAATCAACAAGTTATTGCATTTGCAGAACCTTGAAATAGAAATTCCAAAGGAAACTCCACACCTCATAATAACAGGAAAGAATGGATCTGGTAAAACTATTCTATTGAAAGCTATTGCAGATTTTTTGGACATAGTGAAGGAGGATAAATATATGGAATTTGTCGACTATCACAAGAATCTAGAACACTGGCAAAAAAGAATGAACAATACCCCACAAGGGATATTGCAAGGAAATCAACAAGTTGCTTATTATCAAAAAAAGATAGATCAATTATTTGGTAAAGTTAATATAGGTCTTATAGATTCTGCAAAGTTGATTGAAGGTTTTCAAAAGAAAGATTTTATTATATCTTTTTATGGAGCAGGAAGACTTGCTAGAATGAATGAACCCAAGAATCCGATCAAGCCTAATCTACAAATAAAGGGTAAGGCTGAGGAATCTCTGACAAATCAGTTCTTGTATTTCTTGTCGGATTTGAAGGTTCAAGAAGCATTGGCACGCAATGAACAACAAACTGCGGATGCTGACCATATAAAGGAATGGTTTGAAAGCTTCGAACAGTTATTACAAGATATTTATCAAGACAGAAACCTAAAACTCGTCTTTAATTATAAGGATTATTCATTTACCATCAAAACTGAAGGTAAGACATTTAAGTTTACCGAAATGTCCGATGGATTCATTGCAGCCATAGATATAATTGCTGATTTAATTTTGAAAATGCAAAATGGAGATACATTGACTCGTAATTATCTGAAACAAGGCATAGTCTTGATTGACGAGATTGAAACACACTTGCACCTGGAGTTGCAGCGTATTGTGATGCCATTGCTGACAAAAGTATTCCCCAATATCCAGTTTATTATTACTACGCACTCTCCTTTTGTGTTGAGTTCAATGCCCGATGCTGTAGCATACGATTTGGAGCATCGTGAACCTATCAATGACCTAACAGAATATTCTTATGAGGCTCTTACTGAGGGGTATTTCGGAGTGAAAACAGAATCAAGCTATATGGAAATGAAATTGAACTCATTGCGAGAGTTGTTGGAACATGAAAATCCAACCAATGGAGATTCCGAACAACTATTGGCTCTTATCCAAGATTTTGAACAGATACCCGAAGCCGTATCTCCCGTATTAATTGGAGAATTCAGGCAACTAAAAGTGAGATATTCGGATAAAATTAATACATTGAAAAAGAGTTGAAATATGATTAGAGTAGCTAAAAGCCCCAACGCACCTCAATCACTTTCAATTACCCAAGCATATGATGGACCAGATGTTTTACAGCAGTTAGAGAAGGATCATCATAAGAAGTGTTATCTGTGCGAAAGAAGGCTATATACAGAATTCCAAGTAGAACATCACAAAAGTCGAGATAACCATCCTGAACGACGACAAGATTGGAATAACCTGTTTTGGGCTTGTGGGTATTGTAACGGAAAAAAGCAAAACAGATATGATAATATGCTTCATCCTGCAACAAGAAACATAGAAGAGGAAATAAAACACTTTATGGATTTCTCATCCAAGCAAGCAACATTTACCCCACTGATAGAAACAGATGAACATCAAGAAACTTGCAACTTTTTGAACAAAATTCATAATGGGAGAAATAAGAAGTTGCGAACAAAAAGAGAGGAGAACTTTATTGAATATGTAATAGGTGTTGTAAATAACTTTTATCGTTTAGTATGTAACTATCTTTCCAATCCTAATGCAGAGAATCATGTACTAGTGCAGGAGGAATTAAGAGTTGACAAGGAATGTCTTGGATTTAAGTATTGGATAGTTAAGGACAATCCTCATCTTATTGCAGCGTTTGGGAATGATATTGTATGGAATAAACAATGAACACAATTGTAAACAACATAAAACAACGCTTATCATTGCGCGAGCCATTGAGTGAAGCATTGGAAGTGGTAGCCAAGTTGATAGAAAAGTTAACATTAAAGAAGCCTGAGGGTGATACTGCATATGAGGCCTATCTGAAAGAACAGTTAGGATTGGCACAGGAGGTATGTCCGCACTGCAAGAACTTTGAGCGTAACTTCCCCTCATTTGCTTTCTCTATTGCTACAGGAATAGGTAAGACACGATTGATGGGAGCCTGTATAGCCTATCTTTACTTAAAGAAAGGCATACGGCACTTCTTTATACTTGCTCCTAACCTCACGCTGTATGAAAAATTAATAAGGGATTTTGGAGACACTTCGTACGAGAAATATGTATTCAAGGGATTATCTGAGTTTGTACATAATACACCGCGAGTAATTACCGGCGATAACTACAACTCGGCATATAGCTTGTTTTCTTCACAAGAGATACAGATAAACATATTCAATATTGCCAAATTTAACTCAGAAAACCGGGGCGGAGCACCACGTATGCGACGTTTGGCAGAGTGTATAGGTCAATCATACTTTGATTATTTGGCCTCGCTTGATGATCTTGTAATCTTGATGGACGAAGCACACCGATATCATGCTGATGCTTCAAAGAAAGCAATCAATGAGTTGCGCCCAATCCTCGGATTGGAGATGACAGCAACGCCTACCGATGAAAAAGGTAAGGCATTTAAGAATATCGTTTATGAGTACAACTTAGCAAAGGCTTTGGATGATGGTAAGTATGTAAAAATTCCTACAGTGGCGCGAAGAAGAAACTTTGTTAAAGGTTCACTATCTGATGAAGAACTGGATGTGCTCAAAATAGAAGATGCCATCAACATACATGAGCGTACCAAGGTGCATCTGGAGCTTTATGCGAGAAACAACAACTTGTCGCTTGTTAAACCATTTATCTTAGTTGTATGCCGAAATATCGAACATGCCAAACGGACACTTCAACTGATAGAGAACGATTTGTTTAATGGACGATATGCTGGGAAAGTATTGCAGATAGATAGTTCGACAAAGAAAGATGAAGATGTAGATCGTCTCTTTGTGTCGTTAGAAAAGCCCGATAATCAAATAGAGATAGTAATCCATGTCAATATGCTCAAAGAAGGTTGGGATGTCACTAACCTCTATACGATTGTTCCTCTTCGTGCAGCTGATGCTCCAATCTTGGTAGAGCAGTCTATTGGGCGTGGACTTCGTTTGCCTTATGGCGGAAAACGTACGGGAGACCCTGACGTTGACAAGTTAACCGTAATCGCACATGAAAATTTTGAAGCAGTAATAAACAAGGCTAATGATCCCAATTCGGTATTAAGTAAGTACTCATACATAGAACTTGATGATGATGAGTTAGAACCGGAGCCAAGCAAGGTGACTCCTGTGCAAACCATCATAGAAATGCAACAGCTGCAAATGATTTCTGCTGCACGTTCTGAGGTGGAAAAGCAAGAGGCTATGCATACTTGTGATGCTATACGTGCCGTGTTCAGTGTCATTCCTATGGCTAACACACAAGTTAAGAGTAAATCGGACCTTTCCCGTCCAGAAGTAAAGGAATATATAAAGAAGCAAGCCGTAAAAGCCATTCAGGATAGTGCTAAGCAAACTAATCCTCTATTTGCAGAACAAATAGTGACGGAACAGATAAAGCACATTGATTCTGTCGTGGATATTGCGGTTGAAAAATTCATCGAAAATATTATAGAGATCCCTCGAATGACCGTACAGAAAGAGGTTTTTCGCGCAGAATACAAATGGTTTGACCTTGATACTGCAATTGGTTTCGATTTGCCTACTCTCAATGATGAGATTATTCGCATAAGTATTGGTGCAGGTGAAAAGAGTGTAGAAACTTTCCAAATAGAGTTTGGTAGAAGGTTCGATAAACCAATAGACCAAATTGTGAATGCATTGATAGACTATGATGATATAGATTATGATGAGAATGCAGAATTGCTGTATCATTTAGCTGAACAAGCAATAGATGCTATATCTAATAATCTGGATGATACTGATAACTTGCCCAAAGTAATCTATGAGTTCAAGAAAGCTATAGCCAGTAGCATATACGAGCAGATGAAGCGTCATTTTGTAATGACTTCGACAGGATATGTAAAACCCAAAGTGCTTCCCTTTGTTGGTATAGCGGAGCAGAACGTAAAAGAAATCGAAGGATATGGACGTATAGACTATCGTAATGTTGTTCAACCATCTCATTTGCGTAAGTTTGTATTTACAGGATATTTGAAGTCATTTTATAGTGAATACAAATTTGATAGTAAGACGGAGCATGATTTTTCATTTGTATTGGAAAATGATAGTAAAGTATTAAGATGGCTTCGCCCTGCAAGGGAACAATTCAACATCTACTGGGCTAATGGTGCGAAACGATATGAGCCTGATTTTATCGTAGAAACAGAGGATTGTGTCTATATGATAGAAACAAAAGCGGCCAATGAGGTCTCTAATGAAGAGGTGCAGATGAAGAAGCTTGCTGCAGAGGAGTTTTGTCGCCATGCCACAGAATTTACGTTAGAAAATGGTGGTAAACCATGGAAATATGTATTGCTTCCACACGATAAAGTAGACCGCACTTCGAGCTTTGCATATTTAATATCTCTTGTATAGATATATGTTAAATGTAATATGTGAATAGCCATCCAAACTTCCATCTATCAAAGAAGAATTGAAACAGCATGAGCGAAGAACAACAATACCTCAATTTCGATGAATATATAAAAGCCAGCGAACCTCACAAACGTGAACGTGCTGAGGCTTGGCGTGTGGCTATAGGTCTGCAAGCAGTAGATGGACTTCAGGTGTCGGAGTATCTGAAGCAGACTGCCCGTCAGCATATCGAGGGTGAAATCACGATTGATGAAGCTCGCGAACAGATAAAACAATACTATATATCGAAGACCAAACACGATGATGATGACAACGAAATGGAGGAGGCTGACCGTGTGTCGGGCAACATAGCCAAGCTCATCAGTTCGCCCTCGTTCACATTCAGTGCGGCTGGCGTGGTGGCTATTCATCGGGCTATCTTCGAGGGGGTGTTCAAGCATGCAGGGGCATTGCGCACCTATGACATCACGAAAAAGGAGTGGGTGCTGCGTGGCGATACCGTGACCTATGGCCGTTGGCAAGACTTGCGCATGGCCTTGGATTATGATATCGAGCAAGAGAAACAGTTTGACTATCGAGGGCTATCGATGGGAGAGATTGTGGAGCATATCGCAAAATTCATCTCGGGAATATGGCAGACGCATCCCTTCTGTGAAGGTAACACACGCACTACGGCGGTCTTTGCTATCAAGTACCTCAAGTCGATAGGCTTCGAATGTAACAATGACCTGTTTGAACAATACTCGTGGTATTTCCGTAACGCTCTCGTGCGTGCCAACTATAAGAATGTAGCCAAAGGAATCGGCCAGGACTACAGCTTCCTGCACAAGTTCTTCCGCAACCTACTGATGGGAGAAAATTACGAGCTGAAAAACCGATATATGCTTGTAAATGCTCCTTCGGAGTGGAGTAATGGGACAAGTACCGAACAAGCACCGAACAAGTACCGAACAAGTACCGAACAAGTAGCAATTAAGCATAATGACCTTATCCGCACGGAGAATGTAGATATTGTGAAATTACTTATGGCTATAGGTACTCAAGAAATGTCTGTCAAACAGATGATGGAAGCCGTAGCACTAAAGCATAGGCCCACATTCTTGAAAAATTATCTTATCCCTGCTATTAACGGAGGCTATATCCGTATGCTCTATCCCGACTCGCCTCGTCATCCTCGCCAGAAATATCTGCTCACGGTAAAGGGGATGGCACTGTACAACGAACTCAAAATGCTGTGATTCTAATTCAGTGAAGGGAAGATATGCAAAGAACAAGTAATTGTACGGATTTCTGGGCGTTCCGTCACTTGGCAGTGTCTGATATGCGTATGGATGAGTTCACTTTACCTCTTATATATTGTAATTCCCACACGCTCGATATGAGCTATGAGCTCTTCGCTCTTGAGTGAAGCAAGTAATGAGATGTCAAACTTATAGGGGAGTGACGACTCGTCGATGGAGGCGTATAGCCGGTTGATGTCGGTACGCGAGAGAGCGTCGCCCACCAATACGATGTCTACATCGGAGAAGGGCTTATAGTTGCCTTTGGCTCGCGAGCCATAAAGGATAACCCGATCTATGTGGGCATTTGCTGCAAACGTTGTTTGCAGGGTGTGCAGCTCTTTATCGGTCAGTCCGTACGGCATACATCAGAACAGTGTGGGCTCAGCCCCTGTGAGTGGATACATCTTCTGCTCGAAACGGACAAACAAGGGGTAATACTTATGTACGATGGCTTGATAAACCTCGTCGGCTACCTCTTCATCGTAGTTATGCGACGTCAAGTTACGATCTTCAATCGACTCCATCCACGCGGCATCATCGATGATACCCATCTGAAGTGCCTGACGGAAGGCATCACGCGAACCGCGCACCTCGGTGTAGCCTTGATACTCGGCATAGTCTTTCATCACCTTCCATGCCAGTTCGTGGGTATACTCAAAGCGTTGAATGAGCCCCTCCTTCAGGAGTTCGTCCACGTCATCTCTACCCTCAACTCGACCTGTGATGATGTTTACGGCTTGTGTCAATTTGACCAATGCTTTACGATAGTTTGAGTAACGCTGAATCCAACGCACATCTTTACTCTGCACCATAGAAAAAATAGGGGATAATATAGCAGTTGCTCCAAAACACCGCTTGTCATTCTGAACGTAGTGAAGAAGCTCGCAAATGCCTCTATGTAGGACTCCTTTGCTTTTTCCTTCGGCCAGCGACCTAAAGGTTGGGAAGATAAACCTTCCGTCGTCGCAACCGACGCCAAGCCGTGAGCAGAGATAAGCTAGCTTAATCTATGCCGAGGCGCGAAGGAGGGAAACTGCAAGTTAACCAACGCTTTCATACCGTGTCGGCCCTGCGCGGGATTCTTCCGCCGCTACGCTTTGTCAGAATGACAAAATCGCAGTATTTTTATTGACCAATGTAAATTAAGTGTTTATATAAGAATGAGAAAGAGGGTGCGCTAATGCGCGCCCCCTCCTCATATATAACCTATATATAGATTACTTGTTGAGTGCCTGAGCTACGTCAACGGCGCAAGCTACGGTGCAACCTACCATGGGGTTGTTACCGATGCCGAGGAATCCCATCATCTCTACGTGAGCAGGTACTGAAGATGAACCTGCAAACTGAGCGTCAGAGTGCATACGACCCATAGTGTCGGTCATAAGATGGGTT
>JAEIGA010010152.1_pt1 | contig 14264 bp, 12 predicted proteins | sample 9270691 | NCBI WGS metagenome assembly JAEIGA01 (sample SAMN17057246, study PRJNA624740) | gut metagenome | biome: biome; isolation source: fecal sample | host: Bos grunniens | place: China: Xizang | collected 2019 | reverse complement strand
CATACAGCAAGGGATTGGCGAGGAAGGCAAATCAATTTGCCGATATGGTGAGAGGAGAATTGAAAAGGGTGAGGCTGCTGTGGATAAAAGCAATACCCACAAACAAGAGGCAGCCGAGATCGGAGCGGACGCTCGCGAGAACGCTCAATGGCGCAGGAGATAACTGAGGATGGTGTCCACAAAGATTGGGACAACAACACTCAAGAGTAGTTCAAGAATTCCTCTCAACAAAAAGTGAATATGCAAAAAAGAGAGGAGTTACCAAACTGGTAGCTCCTCAATGTGTAGCCTGCTCCACCGAAGGCAAGAAAGAGTTCCCCTTCTCCTTGCAAAAAGAAATGCGAGATTTTGCTTCATACCCTTGTAAAAAAACACGTGAAGGTACTGAACGCACACTGAAAAATTGGGGAGAAATTCCTAGAAAAAGAAAGAAAAAAGACAACACCTTGCTCCAAACGTGTGATAAAATACACACATTTGGCTGGGTGTTTAAATAAAAAATATGTGTTTTTAAGCCAAATCTCAAAAAAAATGTGAGATTTGGTTGTAAGTGTCAGTTTTTTTTATACCTTTGCGCCGCAAAGTAAGAAAGAATACGATTATGCTTGGAAGAGAAGAAGAAAAAAAGAGTATTATTATCTCTATTGGAGAGTGATAAATCAGAGTGCGTTGCTATCTATGAACGTGTCGTGTAGGAAAGAATCTCCTAGTACATGAAACGTTCAATTAATATTATACAGAAAAAGTAATATTTTTGAAATATTCTTCGGAATAAACAAAAAAGCACCTTAGAGGTGCTTTTTTGTTAGATATATAAAGATTATTATTCTGTTGCAGGCACAATTACTTTTGGTGTTTCGTGGGTAGGTGACACATTAACTGTAAACTCTGCACCTTTGAATTGAATTATGAAAGCAACTGCTGCTACAATCAAAGCAAAAAGCACTGCACCCACTACACTCTGTGATACACCGTTCCAATATTGTCTTGCTTTTGATTTGGGGACTAGTGGAGCGACTACCTCTTTAAGATTATCTTTATAGTTTTCTTGTACGTCAAGCTCAATATCGTGGACTGTTTCCGACAAGGTTCTATCAAGAAAACCTTTTAGTATAGATATTGCTGTTTCCTTATAACCATCTAATGAGCCTTCTAAACAAGAAGCATCATGAAAAGGTTTTAGTTCCTCCTCATTGGGTTCTCGCCCATGTTCTTCCTTAAAATGGTTAATGTACTGCACTTTATCTGCTTTATACAAAGAATAAGCCACATGACCAACAATGTCTGTCTTATCCTCCACTAATTGCTTGTAAATGTAGTTATAACCTCTTGCCATTACTTTGCGTGTTGAAGTGCGGCACCATAATTGGCGCGTATTGTTGCCATTGAAATAGATTGTGAAAATGTAGTTCCTCTATAACGAGCAGATACCACAATATTGCCATGATTAGAAGGTTTTGATGTTGTTGCAGAGCAAGAAACTCTTCTATTCGCACGCAAAATAGTTTCTTTAGAAATGTTGCACATAATTTGGCTAGCTGGGATGTTTCTGTTCAATTTTGGCGCAAAAGTACAATTTTTTTTTGATTTGTGCAAGTTTTTGAGCAAAAAAAACAATTTTTTCATAGTTTTATGATTTTATGATTTTTTATAACATATGATTAGGTGAGTTATTTGCTGCAAAATCTATACCAATTACGCAAAGAAAGCATTGTGTTTTATCTTTATAGTTCGTAGCTAATCAATACGTGATAGACGATTTCCCAAATCTCACAGTCATTGAATACATCGCAGCTGTGTTCTATTAACGTGCGCTCAAAATGCCCCATATACGACCATCGCCAACCATATAAGACTCCTTGAATACTATCCTACAGGTACAACAATGTGATTTGGAGTATCAAAATGTAGGAAAGTATTAAGATATATAGTTAAGGATGTCGTCGGCTTCGGGGATGGAGAGTTTTTGACGGAGTTGAGGATTAAGCTGGTAAATAGTTTGAAGACTTTGACGAGTGAGTATATTGAATTCGTTTGTCGAAAAAGTATGTTGATTTCCTTTGTCGAAAAATTTGCCTTAAGTAAACATAAATTGATCTATTACGAATGCAATGGGTAGAGTTATGGTAGATTTGTTTGCACATGTCGGAAAAATATAGTACCTTTTCTGAACAAGCATACAGAATGGTCTGTGTGGTGGGGTTGGGATAAAAAGTAACAAGATAGCGGAAATAGAGTGTGTCAAAATGCTGAACAGCGATGTGCTCAAACACATCGCTGTTGGTATGTTGTTCCATTCTTAAATAAGTACTACTTATGCTTATTTACTGTATGCAAGACATTGCCATTGTGCGCTGAATTTTATGTGATGTGGCGGTTTGCTATCGATAATGTCAACAAGTATATAAATCCCTTTTAAATGCCATAATTCACAAATTAACTATTGTTTTTATGTAAATACACACGTTTTTTATACTTAACTCGTGTAAAAACATTGCAAAGATAGTGTTTTGCGATATGAACAAATGTTTTGAAAGAAAAAGTGTAGTTTACGGGTGATTTTTTACTTTTTTAGTTATTGGTGGGTAGTAACTAGTATCCCATCAAATTGGGGATACTAGTGTATTTATTACTTAATTCAAACAGTGTAGCTCAGCTACGTCTCTATCTTTGTAGTACTTTTGATCCTGCGATAAATACTAATCTTTCATCCATATAATTTATGTGTTTAATCTTTTCTGTATAAGTTTATAATAAAGATTTAAGAGTAACAATGTAAAATGCAATACAATTATAGAGTTTTGTTTAAGAACAACTCGTATTATCGGAGGCAACTTGTGGCGTCTATTATAAACATAATCACACATTAAAAGATGCTTTCGGTCCTTTAATTCAGATATTATTTCTGGGAGCTTTTTATTTTCAGACACTAATTGTAATAAAGAAAAATATGTATCAATAGTATAGTTCGCCATACACAATTTTTCGTATCTTTCTAAAGGAAACCTGGATAATAACACTTTGTTTTTCTGATATATTTTGTCAGCTCGTTGTTTTAAAATTAAATATGGAAATTGTTGATTAGATAAGGATTTTGAATTTTTGAAATGTATATACAATACATCAGAAATTGTTTTAATTGCTTTAATGTGTAAACAATAATCTAAAAAGAACGAATGATCTTCTCCAATTGATATGTCTTCAGGAAATTGTATTTCATGTTCGTTTATTATTTTTCTTATAAAGATCTTATTCCAAATAGATTGCACCATTGTTCTTTTTATCAACTCCATATTTAATAATGCTTCAGATAAATTAGTATAGTTACAATTATCTAAAACTCGTCTTTTTTTCTTTTTGGCGTCAATTAATTCATATCCACAAACTACTAAATCACTACTATCTACTAGTGCATTTATCATACATTCGATATAATTAGGATATACCATATCATCGGCATCTAAAAAACAAATATATTTACCAATGCTTTTAGAAATACCTACATTACGTGCATGCGATACTCCTTGATGGTTTACTTTAAAATAAAGTATGTTAGTATAATTTTCAATAAATTGACTAACAATGCGAAAAGAATCATCTATGCTCCCATCATCAATGAGTATCACTTCGTACTTGTACTTTGTTTTCGATTGACATATTGTAGACAATACTCTGTACAAGTACTTTTCTGCGTTATAAAAAGGGATTATTATAGATAAATCTCTCTCCATTATTTAGTTCTAATCATGGTACAATTACGGCAAATCAAATCTTTATTCATTGGTGTTAATCCATATATTTGAGCTCTTAAATCCTTCATTTTTTCAGAATTCATAATTTCCTCTACACTATCTGTTAGAATATTTCCCAATTTTATATCTTGAAAATAGTCTTGACAACATAAAATTACATCACCCTCTATGTTAATATGTAATTGATTTACTACTCGAGGGCATCCACAAAATTCCACATCATGATGAACGACAGATTGTACATATTCATTTTCTAAATTTCCAGCTCGCGAATTTGAGTCCCATCCACTAACAACAACGTTACCGAATTTACTGAAATGTTCTTGTATAGCTAAAGTTCGTTGTTGATGATTGGAGGTGTTACCATTCACAACAATTTCCAGGTGCTCCAATTTATCTGAAAATGTTTGTATAAAATACTCAATCCCTTCTTTTGCTCTTTGAAAGTGCTTATCTGTTAATTTTGTGAAAAACTTCCATTCTTCACAATTAATTGAGGGGAAATTAAACATTGCCCCATAAATGTTTTTATCTTTTAAAAAATCCACAAGATCTTTCGTCATTAAACTCCCATTGGTGAAAAAATGTAAACGTTTTCCCTTGCTATGCAGATATTCGACTCTTTTTCTATATAATGGGTCTAATAATGGTTCTCCATAAATATGCAATGCAACCCATTTTAAATCATAATTATCAAATTTATCTATAATTTGAGTAAATAGATTGTATGGCATTATTTTAACACCTCTTTTATGCGTACTTTGAGGACAATATACACAAGATGCGTTGCAATGAGTATTGACATCTATATCTAACTTGAGTATATTATATTTTGATATTTCATTTTGCAATTTTGGAACAAAAATTTCCATTTGTACCATTTCTTCAAAAGTTTCGCTTAGTTCTTCAGGGATCTCTTGCTGGGAACTAATTAACTGATACACTTGAAATTGATCTTGATTCATGTGCATTAAATCCCCTGTTAAATCATTGAGTAGTTTCTTGTATCCTTTTAGATAGATAAATTTACTTATTTTATATTCCATATTTTTTGAGTATTAAAGTATAACCATTAGGAGAAGATTGTGGGAAGCGAACATAAGTCCATAAAAACATCATTAAACGATTGATTTGATATTTTAACCCACTTATTGCATACGGGAATGGGATCCATGCCTGTTTCCGCAATCGAAGTTGTTTAAAATCAATAGGGTTTGCAGATCTACGTTGCTGTTCTTTATTATTAAAATATGCCATTATGGCTTGAGGTGGATAAGGACGAATATGGTCAATATCAAAATAGAATTTGTTACTTGGCAATGGAGAACGAAGTATCAAATAACCATTGGGTTTTAACATTTTATATAAACAATCTAATGTATCTACAATTTGCGGAAATCCTAAATGTTCAATAAGATGCGAGCAGTGAATAATATCAAAACTATTATCATCTAATTTTATTTCTGTTATATCAACTATGTATGTACAGATGCCAGCCTCAAGTGTTATATTTCCTAACTCTGCATTTTTTTCTACACAAGAGATAATGGCGTTTGTGTGCTCTTTGATTTTCATTGCAAAACGCCCAATTCCAGATCCAACTTCCAACAAATCATATGTGTGATTGCCATAAGTATCTTGAAGAAAATCAATAACATACTTATCTTCTATATCTCTTGTTTTCCTATAATAATTATCTTCTATTCCTTTCATGCTTGCCTTAAATATATAAATTATATTGGAATTATATAATATTAATTAATTGTTCTGATAAATTCTTCAATCCATCCATATTCAAAGTATTCTTTGTATTGGATTGTACATTTTTTTTATGAACTAGCTCTTCAAAATATGTTTTTACTTCCTTTATATTATTAACAACTTTTAATTTGTCATAATATCTAGCTAACCTAGTTGCATGAATATATTGTTCATCGTCTTTTGGTCCCATTGGTTTGCAAATCACATAAGTAGAGCCATAAATTCCTTCTATTAAATTATTATATCCTCCACGTGTTATTAATACATCAGCCGAAGCATTCATTAGGTCTGTTTCTGATGAATACATACATATGTTCATGTTCTCCATAGAAATAGAATCATATGGATAGAAGAGATTTGTTTTGTTATTTTTAGGTCCATATATAATATCCCATTGTGTATTTATGTGCTTCTGTGCTAAATCTATACTTGCATTTAGTAGAGCATAATTTTTGAATCCGCCTCCAGGAGTAGAAACTACATACAAGTTGTGATTTGTTATTTTAGAATTTCTATAATTGGACATCCTTTCTGGAGAAAAATTCGGTGCTACATATCCAATGTATGAGGTCCGATTTAATGTCGTTCTATCTAGAAATTTGTAATTAGTTACATCTTCTATTTTTTCATCACATGCTACGAATATATGGTCTATTTTATTATTTAAATAATTTAATGAAGAAGGATTATAATATATCTCATCCAATTTTTTGGGGCTATCAAGAACTCCTCTTAGTATTAAAAATTTCTGTGCTTTTGATTGTTCTAATAGTGTGTGTATGTCTCCATCATTACCATTTAAACTATGATCAAAGAAAATTGCATCGGGACAATACATATTATGTATATGCATAATGAATTTTTCTCTATCAATAGTATCGCTAAACGGAATTTGATAGTATTCACATGATTTTGGTACCATCCAACTCATTTCTCGATGCCCACTTATAAATAGACAGGAGTAATTAGCAGATAAATTTTCTGCTATTCTAGACATTCTCTTTAAATGTCCAAGTCCATGACCTTTTCTCACATAAAATAATAAACGCTTTCTCATATACTGTTTACTATTTCTTTTAAAGTTTCTCTTTCTCTTGCCACTGAAAACATTTGCTTTATAAAATTGATTCTTTCTTTATAATTGCCTTTAGATGAAACATTCATGCAGTTATACATTGCTTGATACAATTCATCAACATTAGCAGGTTTAATAATATAAACGCCATCAAGTTCTTTATGAAAATCTAGAAGGAATCCTGTTTTAGTAGATATAATAGTCATGTCCTGTACCAAAGCCTTCAACAAAGCATTTGAACATCCTTCCGCCAATGACGGGAATACATATATAGATGACTTTGTACAAGATTCTAAAAAATGCTCATTATAGTTATCAACTATTATATTTTGGGGATACTTAGCTGTTAATCGCCGCATTTCATTCCCCCAATATCCCCTTTCTGTATCACAAATGGAACCACATATGTATAATTTACATCTATCACCGATTGTTTCATATAACTTTTCAAAAGCTTTGAATAATATGTGAGTTCCCTTTTTCCATGAATAACCTACATCACTTACGAATAAGGTTTTGTTGTATTTGTCTTTTTTTGGGGAGAGGTTGAAATCCATATATTCTACGGGATTATAACAGAGACGAAATTTTTCCTTTTTTATTTTAAACACGGACATTAAATTATTTATTTGATCTGCATTACTTGCGACAATTATAGAACAATTATTACATACATATTGGATACTAGTCATCTTACTAGGAATATGCATATCCATAGAGTAATCACTCCCTCTGACAAAAGCAACATGTTTTAAAGTTAGTGTATCAGCTAACCTCTGTTGTATAAAACCAAAGGAAGATATGTAAAATGAAAATAAGATGTCGTTTTCTCTAGTTACAGATAAATCAAATAGAGTATTCAACATAACATGATATACTGTTCTAAAATATAGCATGTCTCTTTTATACTCATTTTCTATCGGTTCTAATAGTTCTTGTATTGATTCAAATAATCTGATATAGTGAATCTTATCACTTGTTTGTGTGTTTATTGAGGAATCTATTCTCTCTGTGATATAGATAAATACTTCATGATCTACACTCAATGCATTAGCAATCCTTAAAATTGAAGACTCTAATCCTCCTAGATAGTATGGTGCTATTCTATTTGTTAAAATATGGCATCTCATAATTTTAAAGGTTGTCGATTATACACATTAGACAAGATTTTACCTGCATTGTAATTATTGTCTAGTAGAAAAATTATTCCATTTGCTGACCAGTCTTTTAGATTCTTAGAATACAATCCATAAGGAAGTGCATGTTTATCTATCGGGTAATCAAAATAATTCTGTAGCCACTCCGCCCCCTGCGTAATGTTAGCTTTGAGTGATTCAACATCTTCAATGTCTGTAAAGTTGTGTTCCCATAGATGATTTTGAATCAAGACAGAAGTACCTTTTAAATCTAGTATATCATTCATATTGATTTGCTGGGCATACATCGGGATAGAAAAGTTTGTAATATTATTTTTTATTATCAAATCGCGTAAAAAATTAATCCTTGATTCTTCTGAATAAAGATATTGATGCATGAATTCTTTTATTTCTTTTCTAATTCGTTTTTTATTATGGAAATCATGGAAAACTATCATTTTATCACAAAACAGAATTTTATCATGGCATCTTTCCATGATTTCATTTAAATATGCAAATGAATAAGGCATATCATTTGCTATATTTTTTCCATTTACAAACCATATACAAGGGACATTTAGGTTCGCAAACAATTGAGCGCACTCAAGAGAAGCCTTAGTTCCGTCATCAATTGTAAATGCCATTGATTTTTTATGTTTAATCACATCTTCAATTGTTCCTATATTGTCTTTATTGCGAAGAATAAATGACTTTAGCTTATCTTTCTGCACCAAATTACGATGTCCCATTGTGGTGTCTGATTTTGACACGACTATTCCATGTAGCGCATAAATCATAGTTTATTTTTTAAATCACTCAGAACCATTTGTTTTATTGTAGCCAAACCATTCATATCTATTTGAGTATAGTCTACAGAAACTTTTTGTTCTATTAATGTATGTATTTTTCTCTTCAAATCTTCTTCATCTCTAATTAAAATATCTGCTTGTATTTTTTGGGACAATAAGAGCGCATGAAAATATTGTTCATCTTCTTTCTCAAGTTGTGAAGGTTGAATTAATAAAGCAGTATCATTGGACATGGCTTCTGTTATTGTGTTATATCCACCTGTGGTTATGCAGATATCTGCAGCTGCAATAAAATTAGGAAGATTATTCATGTGGACATGATACCGGCAATTGTTAGAAAGTTTTTGCGGAGGGAGAATTGAATTTCTTGGTCCTGCAATAATATCAAAATCCGCGTTGGGTATATCTGATGCAAGGCGTACCATTTGTTCTATAAAACATTCTCCTAATTTCCCACCACCAGCAGTACATACAATCCATACATTACTATTTAAATTTCTTAATTTTCTCGTAAGTTCACGTTCTTGTTTTGGTATATAATGACTAATATATCCTACATTATGACACTTCTTTTTAATTTCTTGAGATAATTGATACGACGTAATAAAATTAAAAATAGTTTGATCATTGGTTAAAAAGATTCGTTTGAAATACTTGTCCAAGTATAGGCAATTTTTCTCAGTAAGAACTTGATTTTTTACGGACGCCTCACAACCGATTATTCCTCGATTAATGTAATAAAAAAACGTTGAAGCATAATACTTCTTTACAATGTTAGATAATTCATCGCGTTTCCCCAATATATAATAATCTATGAAAAAAGCATCTGGTTTGTACATTTCAAATAGAAACTCCATATCACACTGTCTCCATTGGTATACCATTGGTGGATCAATATCAATAAAAGAATGTTGTCCCCAATAATTAGCCCGCTCTTCAATCATAGTATCTCGTGATGGCAATTTGCAAATAAGCAAATTCTTATTTACAACAAAACTCATCTCTCTAAAACCACTTACAATTAAACACTCAACTTGATTTTTAGAAAAAAAAGATTTTGCGATTCTTGAGATTCTAGTAAGATGTCCGAGCCCAGCTCCATCATGAGTATAAAACATTAAACGATATTTCTCATTAGATTTCCTCATAGGTTGCAATATATGACAAATATTCTTTTTGTGTAGACAATATGTCTTGGATTAGTTTTTGCGATGAAAATACTAATTTCTTTCTTAAATGTGAATCTAAATATACCATAGAAAGATTATTCAATAACTCTTTCTTAGAAAAAGGATTAGTTAATAATGCAGTTTGACCATTAGACAAAAAATCCGAAAAAATGGAACTAGTAACAATCGGCACTTGCATATACATGGCTTCTAACAATGTATTCGGTAGCCCATCATCATATGATATCTGTACGAATGCATCCGCTATTGCAAAAAATTTACCAACTTCTTCATGTGTTACTTTTGGAACATATACGATATCGGCACATAATTTAAGTAACTTACTCAATAATGATTGCTCTTCTTGATACACATAGCCAACAATATACAATTTTGTATCTTTATACTGTTTGTTAAAATGCATAAAAGCATCTATTAACATCATTGTCTGTTTCTTCTCTTTTACTTCGCCTATATAAGTAAATACAAATTTATTATTTACATTATACTCTTTCCTTAATTCTCCTCTCTTACTTAAATAATCCATCCATGACTTTTCAGGCAGAATAGAATTATATATAACTCGCGTTTTATCTATTACATCTGGGAAATTTTGTATCAAACATTTTTGTAGAAACCCATTGACACATGTTATAATTCTGGCATTGTTTATAATTAAAGTTTGTGCAAATAAGTCTGGATAATTATAGAGTCTTCTAGTTAAATCATTTCCACGAATAGATAGGATATACGGAATATTGCATTGTACATATAGTCGATATGCTATATAACCAGCATTAAAAATATTATATGCGTGTATAATATCAATAGAATTGGTTAGTACAATTTCTTTGAGCATATATTCACTCACTCGTATATCTTCTGGAGTGCTCAATGGCCTGTTTTTGCCAACATTTATATGCCAAATAGTTATATTATTTATCCTCTCATCCCAAAATTGTGGATAATAATATGCATCTGTAAGAGGTTCAATGACAGCAACAGATATATTACTATGATGGTGATGTTGCAACAAATCAAACAATCGTTTTACAGATTGAGAAACTCCACTATTATTAGGTGGAAAAAATTCCGTTAGAATGAGTACTTTATTCATAGATATTTAATATCGTATCTATTATATAGTTTATGGCCCCTTCTGTTGCTATTGTCCTATTGATAATATCTTTTTGTAAATCTGCAAGATTCGGTGTTTTTTCAACAATTTCTAAACTATGCATAATCCTTGCATGATACTGTTTTCTAAAATCCATATCATGCTCCAATTGCCAATATAAATGATTTAGTTTTTCAACAATACTATCTCCATCTTCTATATTATCAGTATTTTTAGAATCAACGTCTAATAAAAGGTGTGGAAAAACATTTTTTAGTTCATCAGGGGTTGCGTTCTTGGTGATTAATAAGAATTCATACGCATTACCATCGTGAGTCTCAGGTAAAAAGACCATAGGAACATGATATGCAGCAGCTTCATAAACTGTTGTGAAGCCGCAAGGGCAAAATAATACATGACAACTATTGAGTTTATTTAAGAACTCAGAATGACTTAATTGAGTATAGATAATCCCATCTTCTTTCTCGATATCATTCAAAACCACCTCATTACCAACCACATAGATAGTATATTGATTCTTGTATTTATCAATAATTGGTTTTAACCATTTTTGAGTGTTATTCGCATGCTTTATCGCATGTTTTACATCCATGTACGGACATAATTGCCCACTAAGAGTGATTATAATATTATTTCTTTCTTCTTGCGAAATAAAACTATCATTTATAACAGCACCTACATATTCTATTTTGGGATTATTATTATTTGCTTCATAGTAATTCCCTTGGATAAATATTTTAGTGGAACTGATTAGACCAAAAATCTTACAATCATAACCAGGCATATCTTTCATATAAGACAACACTTCATTAATAGGTTTGTCTATTATTTCAGCATATTGTTTTTCTAGTATGTCGTAGTTGTGCCAATTCCATATCCAAGACATGCTATCTACCCAGAAAACTTTTTTATTTGCTTTTGATGCTGCAACAGCTAAAAAAGGGTTCATTACTGATATCACAAAATCATATTTTTCGAATGGTATAGATACAAAATCATATTCACTATTCAATAAAAAACATCCATTAAAAGTGCCAGCTTTAAAGCAAAAATCGTATGAAATTTGATCTCCGTAAAAATCTACTTGACAGTTATAGTTTTTTCGCATGATTTCACCTATTGCTTCAGCCTTTGAAGCAGGTCCCCATGCCCATGTTTGTGAACCAATTAAAACTTTTTTCATATAAGACTAGAATTGTTATTATCTGTTAGAGATTTTATAATATTTTAAATACCATTGTAAAAATAAATCTATACCTTTTTCTATGGATGTAAACTGTTGTTTCCCAAATTGATTTGAGAATAATGTCATATCTGCGTGTGTATCTTTTACATCTCCATGCTGTAGTGGTTCATACCTACAAATACTTTTTTTATGCAATTTTTCTTCTAAAATTTCAAGGACTCGTTTGATGTGAACAGGATTCGTATTTCCAATATTATATATCGATTCCCAAGTTGTAGGTGGAGATTGCATGATAAGTAATATACTGCGAACTACATCATCAACAAATGTAAAATCACGTTTGTGTTCTCCATTATTAAATAATCTAATTACTTCATTATTTATTATGGATTTTGTAAAGATCATCATAGCCATATCAGGTCGCCCCCAAGATCCATAAACAGAAAAAAATCTTAAACCGACAATATTCATTTTATATAGATTCCTGTATACATTGGCCATATCTTCATTAGTTTTTTTAGATACGGCATAGATACTCAACATATTGTTTACATGCATATCCTCTCTGAAAGGATATGAAGTACAGGAACCATAAACACTACTTGAACTAGCATAAAGAACATTTTTTACCCCCGATATTTTACAACATTCTAACACATTAAGAAATCCCATAATATTAGAACTTACATATTCTGATGGATTTTCAATGGAATATCTTACTCCAGCTTGCCCCGCTAAATTTATAACAAAATCAAATTGATTATCATTAAATAGCATTTTCAACAAGTGAAAATCTGTAATGTCAATGAGATAAAATTTATAGTTCTTATATTTGGAACTATTTGCTCTTTCGCCTACTGCACAATTGTTTATGCCACAATCAAACAACCTATCGTATTTTAATGTTGAGTCATAATACCCATTTAAGTTATCAACACCAATAACATCATAATTAAGGTCAATTAATAACTTAACTAGATGATAACCTATAAATCCAGCAGCACCAGTCACGAGTACTCTTTTGTTATGTTTTTTTATCATATAATCACTCTTTGGTAAATTAAATAGCGATGATTACTTTTCTTTAACTAGTTATACAAAAAAAGCGTGGAATCCGACTGTTGTCGTTCCACGTTCAGAGGCTCTCGCATTGCCTAATATCCTAAAACGACAACGCGAAGCCCACGCCGAATATACAATACACTCTTGTGCCAAATAGTTAAGGTACGCGCATGCGTACATGTATATACGCAAAAGACGTACCAATAGGCACAAGAGGGATAATCTATATCCCGTAGGACATCTATCGTTGCACAGTTCCGAGGATATTACTGAAATTTGCGAGATTTCTGAACATCAGAACGGAGCGTCAATAAACGCCTTTTAAATATGTCTTGAAAGCCGTGACTGGGGATTTTGGTCAAATGGTTTGGCTTTCCGAGAGGGGACATCTCCCACCCTCTAAACCCCGGCGTTGAGCTTTCGGGTGCAAAGATACAACATTTTTTGCAGAAATGCAAGAAAATAGTGAAAAAATCGCTATTTTCAGTTTAGAGGACGGCGCAAAGCGCCTACAGTTTAGAGGTTAGAGGCGAAAAAGATAGATCGGCTGCGCCTGTAGATGGTAGATCGCCCTACGGGCTGTAGAGCGGCTGCGCCTGTAGTTGAGGTGGGAGGGAATCGGGAGACGCGAGACGGGACACCGTCGAGCAACTAGTGATGAAGGAGAGGGCGTAGGTTCCAGGTATTCCGGAGTGACCGGTTGGGAACGGAGGATATTTGCCAGAGCACTGGCAAAGGCAAGACAGGTACGGGAGAGGGCGAATCTTAACAAACAGCACTTTTTAGTCACGGAGAGTTGTGCCGTTTTTCTGTCGGTCTTCTCCCGCTCGTCGGTCGGTAAAATAGGGGAAGGTAAAGAGAAAATAAAGAGAAAGCCAATCTTAAGAAAAGTGCTTTTTCGGGAAAAAGCACCCGAATATCATTCGGGAGCAATAAACAAAGAAAAGCCTCTGCAAGGCAGATGTTGCGGACGAAGGACGCAGTATGGTTTGGGCAGACGAAACATGCTTAAACACGCGAACGAAGAGAGCGGACTGAGGAATTTCTTCCCCACGCGTAAGCGGACATTGAAAGAAAAAAAAATTGAAAAGAAATCGGCGAAAGGTACCTTGAATATTGGATAGCCCGCATGCACGAAAGAGAGCCGACCTGAAAGGACGGCTCTCTTTTGCATAT
>JAEIGA010010151.1_pt1 | contig 14265 bp, 30 predicted proteins | sample 9270691 | NCBI WGS metagenome assembly JAEIGA01 (sample SAMN17057246, study PRJNA624740) | gut metagenome | biome: biome; isolation source: fecal sample | host: Bos grunniens | place: China: Xizang | collected 2019 | reverse complement strand
TACCTCCTAAGTCAGTAATAATACCACCTTCAGAAATCTTAATTTGTTGGAAAGGATTCTTTTCAAAAGGTTGAATCAATGCGTAAGAGAACATTGGCATAATTTCTAAGCCATTAATATCTTCAGAAATAGTCTTAGCGTAATTTTCTAATTCTTTTCTATGTTTGTCAAACTTGTCAACATATTCGTCAACTGCTGTATTAAATTTAGATTGTTTTTCTCTCATTAAAATGTTTTCAGCTGATTCACCGTTCATAATAAAGTGTTCACCAGTACCTTCCATTCCTGTTGTCATCATTGCTAATTTTTCATTGCTGTTTAAGTCTAGTCTTTCCATAATTCATTACCATTTATTCATATCACATTCTTCATCTAAAACTCTTGTTTTTGCATCTAATATACAACCGCATTCTTTGCAAGCATATCCTAGACTAGTACTTATTCTACTAGGACATTGGCTACAAATAGCTAATCTAATATTTGCTAGATCTTGTTCTAATCCAAATAATTTACGAATCCAGCCTATTATTATATGTATAATTTTATTTACCATTTTCCAGCTGGGCAATGTTTCTTAATATTAGGAATCTTCTGTTGTAATATACAACCGCATCCTTTTATGTAATCTTCTTTTGGCTCAATGCTAACATCGTTAGTTTCTGGGTTTAGATATAATTTAGCATTACAAACCCAATTATCTAAATCACATATAGGACATTTCTTGCAGATTTTAGTTCTTTCTTCTATCATATCAATATTCTATTTTTTGACGTTTCTTTCTATTCTCAGCAAGAACTGATTCTTTCTTATAATATAATAACATCTTAATTACTTCATCCTTCAAATAAGGGAGATGATATACTGTCATATTATCACTATGATCGAAGTGTACTAATACCAAGTCTTCAATTTCGTACATAGGATCCATCTGCTGAATCATCCAAGCATAGGTACTTAATTGTAAAGCATAATGATAATAATTAACATCATCTAAATTATTTAGAGGAAATTTCATTTTTGCAGATGATTTAGTTTTAGTATTATAAAAACTCTTTGTTTCGATTTTCTTATTAGTTTTCCAGTCACCAATAATAAACTTATTACCTTTTTTAACTAATAAGTCAATTTGCCCTGCTAATCGTAGTTTACCATCTGGAGATACTCTAGATATTAAGTATTCTGGATATATACCATTCTCCAAATCTAATACGTTATGATCTTTTATACACTCAAATTTACCTCCGATTTGATATTTACTAATGTCAATATCCTTGCCCTTTTTATAAAAAGAGTTTTCTAATTCTGCATGGATTTTAGTTCCTCTTTCGCAAGACTTACGATTCTCTTCATCCCAAGCATCTAATATAGCTTGCTGCTCTCTGTTGAAATCATTCTCAGTAATATCATGTAACTCAAGTAATACTTTATCAAATTTCTTTGTATTCAGGAGTGATTTCTTCTCAATAGCCCAAGCGTCTTTATCCAAGAGTTTCTCAAGTGCCTTATAGGCTGACCAAAACTCTTTATCGAAAGGTTGGGTGAAAGAATGAATCAGAGTTGTTACTGATATAAATTTCTGTTCCGGGCAGGTAACATCATAGTAAATATGAGCTTCTTCTTCGAAGGCAATATTGCCATTCTGTTTTGTAATTTTACTTTTATCCATAATCCATAAATCATTTAAACATTATTCATATTTATCTATTTTTATTTTATACTTTTCAAGTATATTGATATTATTTGTAGAGTGCAAGCTAATTTTGAGTATATAATATTAAAAATATATAAAATGAGAGAAAAGGAAAATAATAACAATTAGAACAAATCTCCAGTAGTCAGATGGCTCAGAAATATAGTCTTAGGTGCTACAATGGCAGACTAGCCTGCGATGATGACTGCTTCTGGATGGAGATAGGATGAAAAAGGAGATTATGTATAGGACCAACAAAATAATCCTCATGTAAAATAGTTAAGAGATAATTTAGCTACTGAAGGGATGGGTGTTATGCTTGGAGAATTCGGACTTCCAGCAATTCATGGTTTATATAACTTAGGAGTTAGAGGTTTAGCTAAATCTGGTAATAACTGGGCAAGAACTAAAGTTATTAATACGAAACTGAAAGATATTGACAAAAGTAATGCAAAAATTATTACTGATAGAGAATGGGATGATGCATATAACAAAGCCTTAGCGTCAAACAATATGGAAGAAGTTCAAAGATTAAGGGATTTACATTTTTATTCAAAATCAAACACTGTTGTAAGAGATAAAAATGATATGCCTATAGAAACCTATCATACTGTTGCAAATAGATACGATCCAAATTTTGTAGAATTTAATCCAACTATAGAAGGCTCTCATTCTGCAATTTACACAACAGATGATCCCTTTATGTCAGGTTCGTACACAAAACAAATTGTTTCAAAAGAAGAATCGGATTTACTAATACAAGATAAAATTAATGAATTAAAAAATTATTTTTCTAGGTTAATTTCTAAAAGCAAAAATAAGAATCAACAAATTGAAGCTTTTACAGAATATTTAAAATATATGGGTACAGACGAAATTGCTAAACAAAACGTAATTAATGACTATCCTAAATTGATAGACATACACCCTGAACGCATGAAAAAGTTATATATCAATTTGGAAAAACCTCTTATTATGGATGCAAAAGGTGACTCGTGGGGACATATATCTACTGCGAAATTGCCAGAAAATGTGTGGGAAAATATAACAAACCCTCCATCATTTTTATCTACTAGGGATATAGAAAACCTTTATAAACATTTTGGTTATGATGGTGCGATTATAAAAAATGTAGTTGATTATGGTGGAAATAAGATATCTTCACGGTATTTAACTCCTGCAAATGTTTATGAAGTAAATAATCCTAAAAATTTAAAATTGTCTGACGCAATTACCTATGATGATAATGGAAAAATAATACCTCTATCAAAACGTGACGATTTTAATAATCCAGATATTAGATTTGGATGGTTAGCTCCTTTATTCGGGGTTTCTACTATAGCATCATTAGAAAATAAAAATAAATAATATAGAAATATGAAAAATTTTGGAATTAAACAAATTGGTTTTCACCAAACAGGAACAGTAAAAGGAGGTTTACAACCTCAATAGTATTCAGGATCTTGGGGCGACAGAGGTCAAGGTAATGAATTATAGTCAGCTTTTGAAAATGGTTTAAGCTGGGTTGGAGATAAAGTAATGAATTTTTGGGATTATGTAGATAAAGGAATTGATAAAGGAGCTGATTTTATTTTTGGAGAATCATAGCCAACAGAAAAATAGTTATTAACCTAGCAACTAGCAAATAATCCTAATGTAACATTAATAGATAGTTAGGGTAATGAAACTCCTTATACAGCTAATGTTATAAATACAGGAGTAGCTCCATTACCAACACCTCTAAAAAACCCTTCTCCTGAATTATCACAAATGTATGACGGATTAAAAAAATTGAGATGGAATGTACAAATCAGAGAATCTCAATTAAGAAAAGCAGGACAATTAGATAAAATAGAGTCTACTCTTACTGCTAAAAAATATAAGGAAGCAGAACAAGCATATCTTAATGCGGTAGAAGAATTCAAAGCTAACCAACCGCATATGAAAAGAATGACAAACGATGTTATACTAACTAGAAAACAAGATGCTTCTTTTAAAAGAAATAAAGCAGCTGCTACTGGTGATGGTAGAGCTAATAACCAAGGAAGACCTATATTGAAAGAAAGACAATGGGATTGGGTAGAAGAAATGATGAGAAAAGATCCTAAAGCTGCTGGTGCAATAAATAGATATGAAATAAAAGTTGCAAAAGGTTTAGAGAAAAAGCATCTAAGAGAAGCTAGAAAGAAGATGTTGGAAGAGTATGCAAAAAGCAGACCTGGATTTTTTGATTATTTGCTAAAGAAAAATGAGTAACGGTGTAAACCAAATAGGTATTCCTAAGTTTCAGCATCCTTGGAGACCTTTACAGACCTCAAGAGGTTCTGGAACTTGGGGAGATCGCGGAAAAGGGAATGAACTACAATCTGCTCTGGAGAAAGGATTGAGTTGGATAGGTGACAAATTTGTAAACGGAGCAGATTATTTGGAAGATGGATTTAACTACTTGGTAACAGCACCATTGGCTGCAGTAACTGGAAAAACTAAAGAAATTCCAAGAGTTATAGATTAGATGAGGGAATAGAGACATAGTATGTCTCAGAATTATGCTATGAATCCTGTATTTGATTTAGTATCTCCTATTAAAGGAGGATGGATGTTAAAAGGATTAATGAAAGGTAGTCCGCTAGAAAAACAATTATCAAAAGCAGGAACTATTAGTATTAACGGATTATAGGCGCATCTTAATAAAGCTTCTAAACTAGAACAAGATGTTATTGGTAAAATATTAAATACTCAATTTGCTGGACAAAAAAATATTGATTATAATGCTTTGAGAAAAGCTGTATCGGATAATCTAATTACTTATTCTAGAAATCCTAATGCTAAATCTATGATTAGGAGTATGTCTACAGAAGATCTGCGTATTTATGGGGCTGATAACTTAGGTATAATAAAAACTAATAAATAGCCTGATGGTGCTGGGGGAACAGTAACTACATATGAAAAAGAACTCCCAGTTACTTTTGAACAATTTACTTTTGAATCACCAAGAATAGCTCGTGGTGATGATAGGCATTATTCTGGAGCTCCTTTAGGGCATTCTAGAACTTATACTAATCAAAATGAACCTAATATTCTTTATGTAATGGAAAGTCAAAGTGATTGGGCATAGAATGGTGAAATCGGAGATTTAATATCAAAAAGAAATAAATATTTACAAAACCCTCAAGCTTGGGATAGAACTTTACAAAGAAGAGAGCAAGAGATAGAACAATTTAATAATATGATCAATACGGGTATTAATGATTTAGGTGAGGAATTACAACCTTATGCTATAAAACAAATATAGCAAGAATTATTACCCGCGTCTATAGAAAAATATAATAAACTTAAGGAAGTAATATATCCTTCTGATGATTTAATACAACAAAAATATTTGAGTGATAATTATATATATAGACAACTTCAAGAAAATATGAAGTTTGCTGCTGAAAGAGATCAATCATTAATGCGTTATCCCACTCGTGATACAGCTATCAAAATAGAAGGTTTTAAGAAAGTTGATAAAACTAGAATTCCAGAATTAAAAAGGTTAATAAGAGAAGCTTTAGATGATTTTGAATCTGGATTTATAACAGAACACGGATATAGAGAGTCTGTAAAAGAATGGGAAGACGAAATAAAAAGACTATCCGAAGCTGGAGAATATTCAAAGGAACATGAAACAATACTTAAAAAGTATTCTGATTTTCCTAAAATATTTGATAAATTATTTAAAGGATAGGAAGTTCGAACAGCAACAGATCCTAAAGGAAACACCTGGTATGAAGTAGATATCCCTGAAAACTTTTTATAGTCAGAGTGGCAATTTAAAAAAGGTGGAGTGTTAGGATTAAATAAAATAATTGGATTATGATAGAGATTTTTGGTGTTCCCTATTTAAGTAAGGGAAGTATTATTAAATGTCAAGAAGGTACTCCAGAAGGGGGATTAAATAAGGAAGATTCTACTAGATTATTAAAACTTAAATCTAGATTTGTAGGAGATAAATCCGATGAATATTTTTGGAGATCTTTTAAATTTGAGAAAGATACTTCTGATGTTGCTGATTTTTTTAAAAGTTATATGTCTTCAGTAGGATTTGAACGTATTTTAAAAAATCAAGATACTTGGTGGAAATCTAGACATCCATATAGAAAATGGTATAGTAATTCTGATTAGGGCACTAGAGATTGGTTTGAACTTGCAAAAAGAATTAATCCAAATCTATACACTGCTAATATGTATGCAGAATTGTCTGCTTCTTACACAGTTCCTAATGAAGATCAAAGAATTAATGTTGTTGGTACTAGAAAATCACCTTCTTTTGGGGACGACTATGAATTTAATTTTATAGAAGCGACAGGACATGAATATGCTCATGGAGTAGCTCCTTTTAATATATTTGGAGCGACGCCATTTAGTAGTAAATCAGCACAGGCTGAAGCATTAGATTAGAACACTAATACAAAACCAGGACATGATAGTTGGAGAGATGAAAAACATGCAGATCTTTGGGGATTAAGATATTTATTGTATAAAGAAGGTATTTATGATAGTAGAAGTGATAAAGACATCACTGAAGAAGAAATATAGAAACTTCGTGAAAAGTATCCTAATTTAAGACCTTTAAAATAGATGGATAATAAGTAGGTAATGTTTTAGTTAAATAATGTAGCTTCTACTAATGATAATATTGTTCGTGCTAAAACTGGAATAAAGATTAAGAAAAAGAATCGTGGGAAATTTACAGATTACTGCGGAGGAAAAGTAACAGATGAATGTATTTAGAGGGCAAAGAAGAGCGGTAATTCTAAACTTGTTAAAAGAGCTGTATTTGCCTAGAATGCTAGAAAATGGAAACATGCTTAGGGTGGAATAATTAAATATTGGGAAGGTGGAGGATTTAATCCTCCTACTAAAATAAACCTTACTGACGAATAGAAGATGTTAAAAGAAACTAATCCTTAGGAATTTGTTAAGTTATTACCTGCTTTAAAGCGTCAAACTCAAAGAGATTATGCTAGAGCTTGGTATAATGAAAGAGCTAAAAATCCTAAGTATAAAGATTAGTTACAGGGCAATATGGATAAAATTAACAATATATTAGATCAAGATGGGTATGTTTCTAACAATGATGTTTCTACTAAATTAGGAGGTAAAAAAGCAGTAAGTGAAACTGGATAGCCCCTTCTAGGCGGTTTTGTTTCAGGTGATTTATCTATAGATGGGAACCCATTTTGGTTTGGTACAAACAAAGGATCTTGGTGGCATGAAGGTATCGGACATTGGTTAGGAGACCAAATTCCAGGATTATTAACTAAGTATCCTACAACTTATATGAAATATACCGGTCCGTTTCAAGACGATGCATATGAACGTTATATTAATAAACAAAACGAAAACCACGCACAAACTTGGGAATTCAGAGGATTAAATAAAGATCTCAAAGACGCTAACGGCAATCTTTATATAGACCCTAATCGTTAGTTAACTCCTGAAGATGTTGAGGAGATGAAAAAGAATCCTCATTTTAAAATGCCTGAAAATTGGAAAAATACTAACCTAGATGCTAAAGGTATAGCTGATTTTCATAACACTTTTGCATTTGTTAATAAACGACCAATTCCAGGATTTCCTGTAAAGTAGATGGCAAAAGAAGGCGCTAAAATACATAAACCTGATGGTCATAGAGCAATAACAGACAATGGTTGGATATCTACAAAAAGATTAAAGAAAGGAACATGCGGATTAATAAAACAGACTAAATGATAGGAGTAAATTAGATAGGGATACCTAAAGGATAGAGTGGATGGATTTCTAAATTAAATCCTCTTAATTGGTTTAAAAAAGAGAGTATAAAGAACCCTGAGTTAGGATATACTGATTGGACATAGCAATAGTGGGATAATATGAATTAGAGATATCGAAACCATACTAATGTTAAAGAAATAACTAAACAAACAGTTCATAATAATTCAGAAGATTATAAGATCTATGGATTACAAACAACTCCTCAAAAAGATAGTTTATGGTATTCAACCACTTCTAATCCAGAGTAGGAATTGATAGTTTTTAAAAATTCTGAAACCGGAGATTATATATACAATAATTAGATGAATGGAAAACTTATAGAAGAAAATAGAGTAAAACAACTTCCTTCTAATATACAAGAATTAATAAATCTTATAAATAATGGATTATAATCAAGCAACACTTTTTGCAGCTACGGGAGCTACCCTAATGCTCCCAGGCTGGGAAGGCTATTTCAAATGGGATTGGGAAAAGAAGGAACTGTACTTCTAGAATGGAGATTATTACTTAAATGATTATCAAATTAAAGAGATGAAATTAGATTAGAGAAATGATTGGTATTATATTATTTAAACTATGAAACAAACTTGGACAATTGGAGGAGGTTACGGACTTCCTAGTATTAAAATTAAAAAAGTAGTAAAACCAGAAGCACCAATGACTGAAGGAGAATTTGTTGCTCTTCTACAGCAAGGAGGTGAGGTTAAGTTAACTTCAGATGTAGAATTATCAGCTCCTGTACAACTTAGAAATTCAGTTATTTTAGATTTAAACGGTAATGACATCATTATGACTGCTGAAGGACAAGATGCTATATGGGTATTAACAGGAGGTGAATTAACTATTAATGGTAAAGGTAATATTGTCGGAACATATTATTCTCTTTACGCTGGAGGTAATGCTAAAGTAATTATTAATGGTGGTAACTTCTCTGGAGTGGCTGCTGCAATATACGCATAGTCAACAGCAGTAGTTGAAATCAATGATGGTAAATTCGAAGCCTATAATGAAGATCCTAACTATGGACCTCATGATTATACTCTTAATTTAAAGGATAATTCATCTGCCAAAATATTAGTTAAAGGTGGAGAATTTGTAGGATTTAATCCAGCTAATTGTAAGTCAGAAGGTCCTAATACTAATTTTGTAGCAGAAGGACATGAATCAATAGAAATCGAATCAGACATTTGGAAAGTTATAAAAAAATAATGATATATGGAAATATTGAATTTTATTGAAAATCCTAATTAGGATTTTGAAGCTGAGTTCGAAGCTACAGGAGATTTTAATCTTCATTTAGAAAGAGATAAGAAAGGCACTGTCACTATTCTATAGAAAACTTATAAAGAAGGTGAATATGCCTTCAGTAATGAATTCCCTTATTATCACAATAACTTTGATTTTGACTTTACTGGAGTTGTTTACCCAAAAATGATTAAAGTTATCAGTGATTGTGCGGTAAAAGTAGGAGTAGTAACACAATGATTATTAGTTTAAATAGTGCTAAGTTAAGCGGTAGAAAAACTAGAGTTAATAATAAAGAAGTAGAGCAATAGCTTACTTTGAATCTTATTAACTTGATGACATATCCTATAAAAGTTAATAAAAAACCAGAGATACCAGAAGACAAATATCTAAAAGTAGTTGTATCAGACCCGAGCGGCTACGTATGGTTAATGCCTTCTAATAACTACACAGATGATGTAGACATATTATCAAATGTAATATGGACAGTAAACTAACTTCTTAAAAATTATTTATTATGGCAAAACCAAATTGGTTAATTCTTGATCCTACCACTGGTTCAGGTAATGGTAGTATTAGTAACAGCGCTGCAGCTCACACTGGTCGTGTAGCTCGTACAGGTATTGTTACAGTAACAGGTGAAGGTGTTGCAGAACCCGTAACCTATAAAGTAACTCAGTCTCCATTAGCTGAGTATGTAAGTTTTAATAATGGTACAGAAATGGCTGCTGGTAAGCAAGCTGGTAAAGTAACTATCGAAGGTAAATCTAATGCTGCTAAGTTAACATTTAGCTTTGTTGGAGAATCTTATGAAGTAGAGCTTCCTGCTTCTTATTCTGCTGCAGGTGTTTCTACTGCAAACGGTGTTGCTATTGAAGGTGACCCAGGTGCCGCTGCTGAATATGCATTTAGCATTGTATTGGATCTTCCTTTAAATGACACTATTGATGAAGTAACTCGTACAGTATTAGTAAAATCTGAAGGTGGTAAATCTGCTCAGATTGCTGTTAAACAAGCTGCTGGTGATGCTAGATTGGCTGTTAACCCAACAGAAATTACAATCGATCAAGCTGGTAACCCAGTATCAGTAAATGTTGAATCTAACACAAGCTGGTCTGTAGCTTAATGAAAACAGTAATTAAATGGAATGAAGGAGATGGAAACATTGTCGCTACCTATAATGGTAGCGGCGATGGAACCATCGCTTTTTCTTCGGATATTGCCAACGAAGGAATTGATAGAAGTTAGGAAGTTCAAGTTGCAACTGATAATTTAAGTGTGAGTGTGACTGTGAGTTAGATAGGTCTACGAGAAGTGTTTAATGCTTCAGATGGTGAGTTCTTATTAGCAGACAGTGGAACTTTTAACGTGTTAAAATCATGAGTTATAATAGTAAATATACTGGAGAACAAGTAGAAGAATTTTTAGATTTTAATTTGGGAAGTGTAGAAGTAAGCTCATTATCTTCATTACCTATAACCAAAAGACTATTAATTGCGAACATATCCCAAAATAATTCTTTATCATTATCATCTATTCCTACATCAGGAAAGGAAATACATATAATAATTAAAAATACTACAAGTAGTGATTTAGTAGTAACGTTACCTAATTCTGATAATTATGTATGTTTTGTAGATACAGCTTTAACGGTAACAGCTAACGGATATGCGGAAGTTAATGTTATTTCAGATGGAACTAAAATGTATATAAGAGGTGTTTGATTATGGTAACATATATAAAGAAAAATATTAAAGGATACTATGTAACTCTCGAAACAGAATTAGATTCTAAACTTTATAGTGATATTGGAACTACATGGGAGGATTATATTAACAATAAATGGATAAAATTATCAGATGAATAGCTAGCATTTAAAGAAGCTAATCCGACTTTAAGTGTAAAGAATGTATTTAATATGATAATACCAGAGACTCCATCAGAGGAAAAATTATTAAATATAGCTATTAATAATAAGATATAGGAAATAATTGAATTTGATATTTCTGAAGAAGTCAATAGTTTTTATTTAAATGGGGTATCTGTATGGTTCGGAAAATCAGATAGAGTAGGGTTAATGAATTCAATTAATATCGAAAAATCTGTAGGAAGAGAAGAATCTACAATGTGGTTTAATGGGGTAGCTATCACTATTAATTGTGATTTAGCCATACAAATGCTTTCATAGCTTGAATTATACGCCTTGGATTGTTATAATGTAACAGCATAGCATAAAGCTGCAGTATTGCAATTAACTAATATAGATGAAGTAAATAATTATGATTATAGTACTGGATATCCAGAAAAGTTATCTTTTGAGCTATGAGAAGGTTATTATTACAAACCCTCAAGGTAATTATTAAAGATGACGAACCTGGAACTCCAACAGTTACAGTGGATACCAATGGAAATGTTTCCTCTTATGAATCTAATGAAGAGTTTGAAATAACTGGTGATTCGAATATCGATACTGGATTTATACCATTTGATGGAAAAGATTTCCAAATACATTTAAAAGCTACTTTCTCATATTACAATAATATGTCAGTTGAGTATCCTACCATATTGAATGCAATGGAGGAAGTTCCTCCTTACAACGGTTTTATTATTAGATATGAAGGATCTCAATTATATTTTGTTCATCAATTTGATCATTGGACAATGAGTACGGACTATAATGATATTATAGATGTATACATTACATGTTCAAATCAAACTGTAACAGTTATTAATAATAATAAATCAGTATGTGAATTTGATATAGATTATAATATAGAAGGTTTAACAATTGTAGTAGGTTCATCCGTAGACGCTGATGGTAATCCTCAGAGATATGCTAACTGTAAAGTACATGAGTTTAGTGTTACAAAGAAATAATTATGAGACGATTACTATTAATTTCAGAATAGGAAGATATTGAGATACCCGATGTGATTGTCGATGCTAACAAAATATATTATACATCCACTGATAGTAATACGGTTACTCCTTATAGTTCAACAGCATTTAATGCTACTATAAATAGTAATGCTTTTGACTCTTCCATGAATATGTTTGCAATAACCTATAGTGGAGATCTTACACAAGTTGGATCAAATGCTTTCAGAAATAGACCTACATTACAGACTATGTATTTACCAGACTCCGTAACATCTATTGCAGATAGAGCATTTTATTACTGTACAAGTTTAACATATTTAGATTGTGGGGAAGGATTACAGACTATTGGAGCTTCAGCGTTTTCTACTTGTAGTGCATTAGCTACTTTGAAATTGGGTAGTAGTGTTACTTCAATTGGTTAGTATGGTTTTTATGGTTGTTCTGCATTAGAAGAATTATATTGTATGGCAATAACTCCTCCAACTGGAGCATATGGTATGTTTGATGAATTATCAGAAACATGTAAAATATATGTGCCAGCAGCTTCTTTAGATGCTTATAAAACAGCAAGTAGATGGAGCGATATTGCTGATTAGATAATAGGAATATAAAAAATGGCGACTTAGCAATTACGCTAGGCCGCCATTTTTATTTGTTAGATATAAATCCAAATCACATTTGTACCATCTTAATTCTTTAAATCCTTCTATATGTACTCCTTTCGGAATAAACCCATCTCTTACATAATTATCGAATGTTGCTCTACTAACTCCAATATAGTCCGCTGCTTGAGTCTTGCTCATTTCATTTGGGTTATTCACATTGCTAAGTAATCTAACAATATCACATTGCTATTCAAAACTTAGATTAGTATTACCAGCATCTATATCGTCGATAAATTTCTATAAAATAGTCCTTATAACGTGTAACATATTTAATAATATAATATATAATTACTCCTAATACAAAAGCTGCTGCAATAGCAAATTGTACCATACATATTGCTTCATTACTAATAGGTATTCGGAAGTACCAATCTGTAATAGTTAATCCTTCTGATAATAACATATACCATATAAATATTCTATGATACCAACAGAATTTAAATACAATAGATGACATGTATAAATACATCATAGGAGCAAGAAATAATCCTAAGTAATGAGTTCCTATCTGAAATCCTACTCCTAAATACGCACAAAGCGGTCCCATAAATTGAGAGACCGCCATTATTGCTGGTATTATTTTTAATGATGCTATCATCATTTTATATCTTCTCTAACTAATATCATTCTTCATAAGCTTCCCATTCTTCTGGATTTAAACCCTTCATTAAAGTTGGATAAATACTATGATGTGTCCAACCAGTAATCTTATTTCTCCAATGATATTTAAGAGGTTTATCTTCTGTTTCTACTTTAGCTTCTGACTTAGTTATATTATTGTGTTTATCGAGCATTCTTTGAAGCTCTTTCTCCAAATCATCGCCAGTAAGATCACCTTGATATGTTTCAATAACTATTGCATCCTTTCTTCTTTTTAATTTCTTCTCTAAATTCTGAGTATATGCTAATACTCCGTTATTCATATATATTCCTGCACTCATATATTTTTCCTTTACAATGACACATTACATCATAGACTTGTTGCATAGTTAATGTTGTTTCTACAAATACTTGATCAAATCTATAACCTTTCATTTTACATAAAACATCACTCCAATCTTTTACATCATCTTTCTCTATAAATAAAGCATTTAATTCATGTGTCTTTTTAGCAATACTTATTTTCATATATTCCTACACTTATACATATACATGTGAAATAAATATTTTATTATCTTCTAACCTTTGCATGAAGTCGCTCCAATTAAACGAACTAAATCCTGGAACCGCATTGATATATCCTCCATGTTCTCCTACAGTATCAGATGTAAGCCATCTTCTTTTCTCTTCTATAAAGAGTGGGAAAAGTTTATTAAACTCTTCGATATAAGCTTCAAACTTATCTAGATATAATTTTCGTCTTTCATTATATGAAAGGGGTTCACTATCAGGTCCGATAATTTCATCTATTTCATGTTCTTCTGCTATTCTTTCTCTAAGAATAGAATCAATCCTATCTTTCAAACCCTTGAGACATTCAGTACTTAATTTTTCCATAACTTATTATAATACACATTCAGTTAATAAAAACATTGTAGCTATTGAAGCTGCATTTTCTAATGCTACTCTAGTTACTTTAGCTGGGTCAATAATACCTTCTTTAGCTAAGTCTGTGAATTCATCAGTCTTGGCATTATAACCTATAACATTTTCTATAGATTGCTCTACAATTAACTTTCCACACTTACCTGCGTTATTCGCAATTTGTTCGGCAGGAACTCTAAGAGCGTTTCTAATAATAGAAGATTTAACTAATAGACTAGCTTCTAAGTAAGTATAACCTCCACCTGGAACAATACCTTCTTCAATAGCAGCTCTTACTGCACATATAGCATCCTCTACTCTGTCTTTCTTTTCTAATAGTTCTACTTCAGTTGAGGCTCCTACATAAATAACAGCAACTTTAGCTTCAGTATCAGGAGCAATAATTGTAGTAGTGGTAGAAGTAACTATTACTTTGTCAGCTTGTTTAAGTTCTTCATCGAATAG
>JAEIGA010010150.1_pt1 | contig 14269 bp, 8 predicted proteins | sample 9270691 | NCBI WGS metagenome assembly JAEIGA01 (sample SAMN17057246, study PRJNA624740) | gut metagenome | biome: biome; isolation source: fecal sample | host: Bos grunniens | place: China: Xizang | collected 2019 | reverse complement strand
TGCCCCATAAAGGGAGACCTTAAATATGGTGCAAAGCGTTCCAACCCCGATGGAAGCATATCGTTGCATGCACGATATGTGGAGTTCGTCCATCCCGTATCCAAGCAACCAATAAAGATTACCGCACCCGTCCCCAACGATAGCCTATGGCAGAGTTTCGAGAGAGGTGAATAAGATGGTTATTGCAACTCCGACAAATACTTCTCGTGGTTACTGCGCATAGTATTACAAAGAGAGAAATTCTGAATAATTTAGATATAACAGAATCATATAATACCATAAGCCCATTGTTTTATGAATGTAATTATAGCAAAAAATATCTTATATAATAACATCGGTATCCTTTAATTCAAATCATCATAAATACATTCAGCCTCCACAAATGGAGGCTGAATGTATTTATATCGTACAAATTGTTACGGTGTGGCCAATGTAAGCGTTACATCCTTTGATGAATAGACAGCATCGTTGCACGCGGTGTCCTTTATTTTTAAACCTCGCAAAGGCAGCTCTTTAAAATTTAAATTAACCAAATATTGCGTATTTTTTTGCCGGAGAATTACCGTTTCAGATAATAAAGCACACTGCTGTTTCCCTTGCGGAAGAGCCTGCTTGCTGTTTCGCGCACCTGCTGTGCTGTAACGGCACGGTAATGCGCAACCTCGTCGAACAGATCCTCGGCAACACCGCGCCACTCGGCAATTGCAATATTGCCTGCCAGATTCTCACCGTTCATATTACGGAAGAGAAAATCGGCTTCAAAACGGTTGCGCACCTTCTCCATCTCGTGCTTTGGCACCAGTTGGCGTTGCAGCTGTTCCAATTCTTGCCAAACTGCCTCCTCGGCCTTTTCTACCGCCACCCCGTCGGCAACTCTTGCATATATTGAAAATAAACCGGGGTGTTCGTTTCCCGACACGAATGCATCTATCTTAGTAAACAGTCTCTTCTTTTTCATAAGACGCTGTTTCAAACGTCCTGAATATCCGTTGGCAAGAATATCTGAAATAACATCACAGGGGAAAAAGTCACTATCACCTCTTCCGCACATGTGAAACGCCATGTAAAGGGCGTTCTGAGGAACATTCCTATAGACAGTTTTCCGGCGTAGTCTGCGCTGGCAAGGCTCAACAGGCAGTTCCAAAGGAATATAATCGCTTGCCGGGATATTGGCAAACCATTTGGTACTCCACTCTACCACCTGTTCGAAAGAGATATTACCCACAACTGCAAGCACTGCATTGCTTGGGGTATAGTATCTGTTATAAAAATCGTTCAAAACCTCTACCGGTACTTTTGCTATATGCGACATGCGGCGTCCTATTGTCGACCAGCGATAGGGGTGTTTCCTGTATGCCATAGGACGAAGCAGCATACTTACATCGCCATAAGGACGGTTGAGATGCTCCTGCTTGAACTCCTCAATAACCACCTGACGCTGCACAGCCACACTCTCTTGCGTCAGCCGCACATTGCACATACGGTCGCTCTCCATCCAGAATGCAAGTTCGGCATTCTGTTTTGGCAAGGAGATGTAGTAATTTGTTATGTCGTTGTTGGTATAGGCATTATTCTCGCCGCCCGCACGTTCCAATGGCTCGTCGAACGAGGGTATATTCTCGGTACCCTCGAACATCAGGTGCTCGAAGAGATGGGCTATTCCGGTATATTCATACTGCTCGTTACGCGCTCCAACGCCATATAGCATATTGACATATACCATCTGCATGCTTTCATCGGAAACATGCACTATGCGCAACCCATTGGGGAGTCTGTGTCTATTGATTTTCATCGGGCAACAGCACTATGCTCTTTATAACAACATCCTTCACAGGGCGTTCGTGTACATCGTAAGCCTCAAGTGATATAGCCTCAACAATATCCATACCCTCAAGAACTTCTCCAAAGACAGTATAATATCCGTCAAGATGGAAAGCACCGCCCACCTCTTTATAGTGTTTGCGCTGCTCACGGGTAAATTTGAACTCCTTGCCCACCATTGCCGAGTCGGTTTTTTCGCTGAAGAAGTTGAACAGTTCCTTGAACTCGCGCTTTTTAGCAGCACTCTTCTGAGCCTCAGCATGCAAGGCTGCTATTTTATCTTTGTATGGCTCTTGCAGTTGCTCGTACATCTTGCGACGCAATGTCTTATTGTACTTCGCCTCGTGAGCATCGAGATGCGAGTCCTTGACCTTGTTACCCGTAATTATATAGAAATGCGAGCCCGATGACTCAACTGTAGGGTTGAGGCTTGCGGCCGACAAAGCTCCATGCTTGTGCCAGAAACGTGTGGGATCAATCTCGGCAGGAATCTTATAGCTCACTTCGGTCTCGCCCAAACGCTGACCGGGCTTTGCCCCACGCGAATTGGGGTCACCGGCCTGAATCATGAAGTTCTTTTTTATTCTGAAGAACAACTGTCCGTCGTAGAACTTATTCAACACAAGATTCACGAAATTCTTACGGTGCAAAGGGGTCTCCTTATAAAGCAACAGTTTTATATTACCCCTGTTTGTCTCAATAAGAACATACTGGTCGCTGTCGGGACTCTGTTCATTCAACTGCTGTATGCCGAATTCGGCAGCCTGCTCACCCTCCTTACACGACACAACCATCATTGTCGCCATTACAATGGCAAATATTTTAAACAGATGTTTCATTTTAAACATTATTAATATTATTCCTTGCGAAGATAGAAATTTTTCGGATAAGTCTTAAATATATCATTAAAAAAACAACTATTCGCTTTGCTTTTCAACGGGCTTGTGCTACATTTGCATGATGTGAAATTTAAATAACGTTATAATAAATATAAAAATGTCACAAACAACAAACAAAAAAGCAAAAAGCCCTATTACATGGGTTCCTTCAGCCTATTTTGCGATGGGACTCCCATTTGTAGTGCTCAACATGGTGACAGTGCTCATGTTCGAGGGTTTGGGAGTCGACAAGACAACCATCACATTCTGGACATCACTTATTCTGTTGCCCTACACCCTGAAACCACTGTGGAGCCCATTCCTTGAGCTATTCAAGACAAAGAAATTCTGGGTTATAACAACACAGTTCATCACAGGTATCACATTTACGGCAGTAGCTCTTGTTTTGGGCCTTCCCGAGTTCTTCAGCATTGCTATCGGATTATTGGCAATCATTGGATTCAGCGGTGCAACACACGACATTGCATGCGACGGTGTTTACATGAGCGAGCTCGACGAGAAACAACAGGCGCAGTATATCGGTTGGCAGGGAGCATTCTATAACATTGCGAAGATTGTAGCCACCGGCGGCCTTGTATATGTAGCAGGTGTCCTTATCAAGAAATTCGCTGAAAGCGGCCTCGACAACCATGCATCCAACGTAAGAGCATGGATGATCATAATAGGTACATTGGGTGCAATAATGATTTTGCTTGCACTATATCACACAGTCATGTTGCCTACAGGTGGCAAGAGCAAAGATGCCAAGCGCAGCGCAGCCGAGATTGGCCGCGAACTGGTAGGCGTACTTGTAGACTTCTTCAAGAAGAAGAACATAGTCTATTACATAGCATTCATCATCCTCTACCGCTTTGCCGAGGGTTTTGTAATGAAAATTGTCCCCTTGTTCCTTAAGGCTTCACGTGCCGATGGAGGTCTTGGACTCGATGTAGAGACAATTGGTCTTTACTACGGAACATACGGTGCCATAGCATTCGTGCTTGGCTCAATCCTTGCCGGATACTATATCAAATGGATAGGTTTGCGCAAGGCATTGTTCCATCTGTGTTGCTGTTTCAACATACCGTTCCTCATATATACAATCTTCTCAATATACCAGCCTACCGAGGGTTGGATTGTATGTAGCGGTATCGTATTCGAATACTTCGGCTACGGCTTCGGCTTTGTAGGACTTACCCTATTCATGATGCAGCAGGTTGCACCCGGCAAGAGCCAAATGGCACACTATGCCTTCGCATCAGGTATCATGAATCTTGGTGTGATGCTCCCCGGAATGCTCAGCGGATGGCTGTGCGAAAGCTTTGAGACATGGTTCAACAAGCCCGGAGGCTTTGAACCCTTCTTCATATTCGTACTGTTCGCGACAATACCCGCATTCCTCATCACATGGTTTGTTCCATTCCGCGAGACAGCAGAAAAAGAGTAATTAACAAAACTATAGCTAACATATAAATTTTAAAACTATGGCAAAAAACATTCCTTGGCAAGAGCGACCCGAAGGTTGCACCGATGTAATGTGGCGTTACAGCGAGAACCCCGTAATCGACCGTTACAGCATCCCCTCGTCAAATAGTATCTTTAACAGCGCTGTTGTTCCTTATGGTGACGGATATGCAGGTGTATTCCGTTGCGACAACAAGCGAGTACAGATGAATATCTTCGCTGGATTCTCTAAGGACGGTATCAACTGGGAAATCAATCACGAGCCTATCGTATTCAAGGCAGGCAACACCGAGATGATAGAGAGCGACTACAAATACGACCCCCGCGTTACATGGATTGAGGACCGTTATTGGATTACATGGTGCAACGGTTACCATGGACCTACAATCGGTATCGGATACACATACGACTTCAAGGAGTTCTTCCAGTGCGAGAACGCATTCCTTCCCTTCAACAGAAACGGTGTATTGTTCCCCGAGAAGATCAACGGCAAATATGCAATGCTGTCACGTCCCAGCGACAATGGTCACACTCCATTCGGTGATATATACCTGAGTTTCAGCCCCGACATGAAATATTGGGGTGAGCACCGTTGCGTAATGAAAAAAGTTCCTTTTGAGGATAGCGCATGGCAGTGCACCAAAATTGGCGCAGGTAGCGTACCTATGCTCACCGACGAGGGTTGGTTGATGTTCTATCATGGTGTAATCACCACATGTAATGGTTTCCGTTACTCAATGGGCGCAGTGCTTCTGGACAAAGAAGACCCCACAAAGGTACTGTACCGCAGCATGGAGTATCTGCTTGCTCCTGCAGCTCCTTATGAATTGGTAGGCGATGTGCCCAATGTGGTATTCCCCTGTGCAGCATTGCGCGAAGGCGATAAGGTTGCTGTTTACTACGGTGCTGCCGATACACATGTATGTATGGCATTCGGCTACATAAGCGAAATCATCGACTGGTTGAAGAAACAGTAATCAACGACTGATTCGAATATATAAACAAATAGGTTCCCGCATGGGAACCTATTTGTTTATATTGTTATTACAGAACAAGAACCAATCACTCTTTTACAAGCTCCATCATAGCCCAACGGTTATTCTCGTCAGAGCGCACAAAGCGCAAGCTATGACGTTCCGCTTCGGCCTTGAGAACATCTATATCTTCGGTATAAAAACCGCTCATATACAGCACCGAGCCGGCATGCATGGCCTGTGCATAACGCCACATATCGGCAAGCAGAATGTTACGGTTTATATTGGCAATAACGTAATCGAACTTCTCTCCATCTTTAATAGCCTCGATACCGCCCAGACGGACATCGACATCGGGTGTATTGTTCAACTTAATATTTTCGAGTGCATTCTCATAGGCAAACTCATCAATATCTATTGCAACGACATCCCCGGCGCCACGCATTGCAGCGAGTATTGCGAGCAACGCAGTACCACAGCCCATGTCAAGCACACTCTTTTCTGAAATATCTGCATAGAGGATTGCACGCAGCATATGACACGTTGTCTGATGGTAACCTGTACCGAAAGCCATCTTGGGGTCTATAAGGATATCATACTCCACCTTTGGAATATCAGTGTGAAAAGTGCTGTGTATAACACATCTGTCATCAACCACAATAGGCTGGAAATAGTTCTTCTCCCACTCGGCATTCCAATCTTCGCCCTCTATAACCTCAGATGAATACTTAATATTGTATCCTTCAACGGGGAACCTGGCAATAACGGCATCAACAGCATCTTTATCGAAAAGGGGTTGCTGTACATAGGCACTCATTCCGAACTCTTCGGGTACAAAACTTTCGAATCCAACCTCGGCAAGCATTGCTGCAAGAATATCGGTAATATCTTCGTTTACAGGAGATACCTCAAATATAACTTTTGTATAGTCGTTCATATAATTTTGATTATCTTTTTGCGAAATTAGCACAAAATAGAATAACAAAGCTCCCTTTTTGATAAAAAAATTGTTTATTGCAAATAAAAGATATGCAAAAGGAACTGCTTTATCGCAGTTTTTTGGTTACTTTGCAGTTTATGATAAATACAGCCAATAAAAAAAGCAGAGGAGGCATCATTGCCAGAATACTTCTAAGTCTCATTCTATGCCCTGTTATTCTGATAGCGGCATTGATGGTTGTATTACACCTTCCGGCTGTTCAGAACTACGCCATTAGCCGTGCATGTGAAATCGCAAAAGATGAACTCGGTTACGATATAGAGATAAGGAACTTCCGGCTATCATTTCCTCTCAAGGTCACAATCAACGATTTCAAAGTTGTACACAGCTGCGACACACTGCTCAATGGCAGACAGATAGGGATTGACTTACGCGCTGCATCACTGTTCAAAGGAGAAGTCGAGGTCAACTACATATCTATTGACAACACCGATGTAGACACACACAGCCTCATCGATGATGTTCACATAAAAGGCCACATAGGACACGCAAGAACCACGGCACGCAGCATCGTGCCCGAAGAGGAGCGTGCCAACATCCGTTGGGTACATATCGCAGACACTGAAGCCGATATAACACTATACGACGGGGAGAGCAAAAAGGACAGCACATCATCGCCCGTCAATTGGATTATCAGCCTTTACAAAGGCAACATACAGAACAGCGGAGTAAGAATCTCTATTCCAAGCGACTCCATTGACATCAGCACCAGCATAGAGCGCCTTGCCCTGTATAGCACCGAAATCAATCTCAGGGACAGCATATACAGCGTAAAGAAAGTATCGCTCAACAACGGACAGGCGACATACAACAAAGGAGAAGAGCACGACTCCATTGCCCCCTACAACCATATAGGAATCAATAACATCTGCATTGAGAGCACAGACATACTATATTCAAATTCTAAGATAGCAGCGACAATAGGTACGCTCAAGCTGAAACAACAGAACGGTATAACCATATCCGATGCCGGTGTAAACATAAAAAGCTCGGCAAAGAACATAAACATCAACAATTTGCACATAAACAGCACATCGGAAAGCCGCCTAAAGGGTAACATCACACTGCCCAAAGAGGCTTTGAATGGCGACATCAGCGGAAGAATGAGCGCTGACATACAGATGCAGATAAACAAGAGCGACCTGTCACAGTTTCTGACGCCGCAACAATATGCCCGACTGGACGCACTCACCGACACTCTTATATATTGCGGAATATCGGCAAGCGGCAACATGAAACACATGGATATTGACACCCTTTATGCCGAGATACCCCGTTTCACAAGAGTCGGTATGCGCGGAAACATCGGCAACATCGACAATATCGAAAAGAGCAATGGCGAAATAACAATCTCGGCAGCAACCACCGACCTCTACCGCATAATACACATGCAGAGCACCCCAGACAGCATAAAGAAGGAGGCAACAAGAATCAGGGGTAGCATATCACTTGCCAACCAGCTGCTTAAAGCAAGAACACACATAGCAACAAGCAGCAAGGGACGCAGTTCAATTTCAGCACAATACAATATAAGCAACAACAGCTACAGCACAAGAATAAGAGCAAGGAATATAAGTACTGAGAACATCTTACCGCAAACACCGCTACACTCGGTAGACTTTACAGTCAACGGTAGAGGAAGGGGCTACGACCTGTTATCAGACACTACAAGATATAAATTCGACTTGCAGATAGATACATTATGCTACGACAGCATAATGCTGAGGAACATAGCATTAGAGGCGACACAGAACAGAGGAGAGTCAAAGATAAATATAGAATCGGCCGATTCGACCCTGTTGATGAAGATTGTATCAAACAGCAGCATAAGCAGTTCCGAAATAATCAACCATTCGGAGATAGATATAGAAAGCATAAATCTCGAGGCGCTGAAAATAGTATCCTCGCCACTCGATGTCAAGATGCACATAGACATTGAGGGATACAGCGACATGCAACAGAAACATGCCCTTAAGATTGCCGGTAAGGAGTTCAAGCTCGTCACTCCGAAGAGGACATACACACCTGCTCCGCTTGTATTCAACGGATTCACATCGCCCGACACATCATTCGTAAACCTTGAGACAGGCGACCTTCACATAAAAGGAAACATGCCGTCGGGATATAAAAGAGTAGAGAGCTACATAGCACAACTTAAAGAGATGTACAAGAGTGCAAGCAAGAACGAGAGAACACTCTACTACCTGCACGACTACCAGAAGGAGATACCTGCAGTCACAATAGATGCCAGCTGCGGCCAAGACAACATATTGTCAAATCTGCTCAGGTTCAATAATCTGGATTACAAGAACATCAGTTTCAGTTTATCTGTCGACAGCGTAAACGGCATCAATGGACAGGGAGGCATATATCAACTGAACAAAGACGAGATACTTATAGACACAATACGTTTCGTGGTTCACCAGAGAGACGAGTTCATAAGATATTTCGCCGGCGTGCGCACACGTTCGCTCGACCCCGAGAACCCTAAGCTAAAATTCTACTCGGCCCTTTATGGAACACTTGTCAACGACAGCCTCACCACAAAGTTCCTGTTCCGCGACAACAACGACAATGTCGGTGCCGACATTCAGATGAATACCATATTCAGTCCCAAAAATCTGCATATCAACTTCACCCCCAAGGCAACCATATTCAACAAACGCTTCAATTTCAACAATGACAACTTTGTAAGAATAGGAAGCGACCTCTCAATCCGCACCAACATAGAACTTACCGACTCCACAGGTGCCGGGCTGCGACTAATGAGCATGGACACAACGATGCTGCGTGACATAAGCGCGCAGCTCATCAACATCGACCTGAAAAGCGTAACCGGTTTCATCCCCTACTCACCCAACATCTCGGGACTGTTGGACATGGAGTTGCAGTACAGAGATAACAACAACGGTGTATTGCTCACAGGAAGTGTGCGTGGAACAGGACTTGCCTACGACAGCATCCCCATTGGAAACGAGGCACTTACCCTCTCCTACCTACCCAAAGGCGACAATGTACACTATACACAGGTAATACTCAGACACAACAAAAGAAAAATAGTAGATATAGCAGGCGACTATTACAACGACTCACAAATCAACGGTAAGATAAGAATCATCAGATTCCCGTTGGAGTTGTCACGCCCATTCATCAAAGATACCGGCATACGTCTCACCGGACGTCTTCATGGTGACATCTCCCTAAAGGGAACGCTGGAGAAAGCCAATAGCAACGGATACATACGTTTCGACTCCATCCATGCCGATGCGCCCATATTCGGCACAGGAATACGCATAAACAAGAACAGAGCCGAGATAAAGAGCAACAAGCTACAGTTCAAAGACCTTGACATCTATGCCCAAGGAGATACCCCGTTCAAGATAAACGGTACTATAGATATTGAAAATCTATTGAATCCCGATTTCAGACTGCGCATGACGGCCGACAATTACGAACTGATAAACACGCCAAAGCAGAAGAACTCAATGCTCTACGGCCGACTGCTGCTTGATACCGACTCGGACATAACAGGAAGACTAAACTCGCTCAACATATCGGGTTCGGCAACCATGCTCGGAAGCAGTAACATAACGTACGTCATGCACGAGACACCCTTGGCAACCGAGAGTCAGCTCGATGGACTTGTCGAATTTGTAAATTTCACCGATACCACACGAATCAACAAAGAAGAGCAAGAACTGAACTTGGGTAACATCACATTAGGTATGCGACTCACTATTGAAGAGGGTGCACGCATCAACACCGAGCTGGATGCCAACCGCAACAACTACATTGAGCTGCAAGGCGGCGGTAACCTCAACCTCACATACAGCAGCGAAGAGAGCCTGAGTCTCACCGGACGATACACCCTGAGCGATGGAGAGTTAAAATACACTCTACCTATCATTCCGCTAAAGACATTCAGCATCAGCGAAGGAAGCTACGTCTATTGGACAGGTGATGTTGCCAACCCCGCACTTAATATCACAGCCCTTGAGCGCATGACATCATCCGTCACGATGGATGATGGCAGCACGCAGGCTGTCATGTTCAATGTAGGAGTAGAGCTTAGCAACACACTCGAAGATATGGGACTGAGCTTTACATTATCGGCACCCGAAAATGCAGCGGTACAGAATGAACTGGATCAGCTCGACAAAGAGACACTCAACAAATACGCAGTCACTATGCTTATAACAGGAGCATACTTGGGCGGCAAGGGTGGAATAACCGTTTCAAATGCACTGAGTTCGTTCCTTGACGCACAAATCAACGAAATTGCCGGCGATGCAATGAAGACCGTCGACATAAACGTAGGAATAGCCGATGTAGAAGACAGCGAAACAGGCAGTTCATACAAGAACTACTCTTTCAGCCTCGCAAAGCGATTCTGGAACGACCGGTTTACTGTAATCATTGGTGGCGAAGTTAACAGCGGAGAACAAAACACAAAGAACGAGAGTTTCATTAACAACGCTTCGCTTGAATGTAAGATAAACAAAGAAGGCAACCGATTTATACGAATATTCTACGACAAGAACTATGAATCGATACTCGAAGGCGAAATTATAGAAACCGGACTGGGTTACATCTACAAGCGAAGACTTAACTCACTCAAGGAACTATTCATATTCCGAAGCAAAAAGGACGAAAAAGATATTGTCATCGATAAGAAAGAGAACAAACCCCGAGAAGAATGAGAATTAACATATCATACATACTTTCCATACTTATTCTATGCTCGTGTTCAACAACCAAACTCATCAAAGAGGGCGAACAATTGTACACAGGCATAGAAGAAATTGAATTTATAGGCAAGAAAGAGTATGCATCATCACCTATAGGCGAGCTTGCCATTACCGAGGTTGAAGCAGCATTGGCAGCAGCGCCCAATGGTTCAATAGCAGGCAGTTCCACCATAAAGGGTGCTCCCATAGGCCTATGGTGGTACAATGCATTCGCCGACAGCAAAAGCAGAATAGGCAAATGGTTCTTCAAACATTTCGCGAGCAACCCCATACTCATATCCGACGTCAACCCCAAACTGCGTGCTCTTGTAGCAAAAAACGCACTCACATACTATGGTTACTTCAATGGCGATGTAACATCTGAAATAATAACCAACAAGAAAAACCCCAAGAAGGCAAAGATAAGATATAGGGTAACACTGCACGAGCCTTATAAATTAGCCAACATAACATATACAGGATTCAGCACAACAGCCGACTCCCTGATACAGGCGAGCATGGACAAAAGCCTGCTAAAGGATGGCGAACAATTCAACGTAAACAACCTTACAGGAGAGCGTGAACGCATCAACTCCCTGCTACGCGACAACGGATTCTATTACAGCCAGACCGGATATATTAATTTTTTAGCCGACAGCATCAACACCCCCGGTCACATCGAACTGCGCATAAAACCTAAAGGACTCTCACAACAAGTGAAACAGCCATACAAGATTGGAAACATTGAGTTTCAGATATTAAACAACAGTAACGGCCTGCCCAAGGACTCTGTAAAAACCCTGAAGCTGCGCAATTTCAGCATCACATACACAGGCGAGAAGCCCCCGGTGCGCCCCGGAACCATGATGCGCAATATATTCCTGCGTAGCGGCAAGACCTATTCACAGGAACTGCAGCAGCTATCATTGCAGCAGTTGAGCCAAATGAACATATTCAGCAGCATAAATTTTGCATTCATTCCACGCGAAAACAGCAATATTCTTGATACGAGAATAAGCACACAGCTCGACAAGCCCTACAATTTCACTTTCGAACTGAATGCCACATCAAAGAGCAACAGCCAGATAGGCCCCGGCAGCAAGATATCACTCTCACGTAACAACATATTCCGTGGCGGTGAAGAGCTGAAGCTGTCGTTGCAGGGCTCATACGAATGGCAAACAGACGGAAGCCTCAAAGGACGGCAGGCTGTTATCAACTCGTGGGAGATTGGAGCCGATGTATCCTTGACATTCCCACGTCTCTTTTTCCCCATAATACATAGACGTCACCTGCGCGTGCCGGCCAACACCATGCTGCATATTTATGCCGACCAGATGAACCGTTCGGGATTCTTCAAGATGGTACATGTCGGAGGCGAGGTTACATACAACATCTTCTCAAAACACACTACCACACACACAATAACCCCCTTCCGCCTCACCTATGACATGCTGCAGAGGACAACGGCACGTTTCGACAGCATAGCGGCCGGCAATCGTTCCATAGCCAACAGTTTCCGCAATCAGTTCATACCTGCAATGCAATATAAATTCACCTATGACAATGGTAAGACCCATCACCGCAACAAGACATGGTTAGAGGTTTCAGCCACCTCATCGGGAAATATCACATCACTTGCTTTTGCTGCATTCGGAGAGAAATGGAACAAGAAAGACAAGAACCTTTTCAACAACCCCTACGCACAATTCCTTAAGCTGACTACAGAGATTCGTCAACTCTATCGGATAAACTCAAAGAACCACATAGCGACACGTTTCATGGCCGGCATAATAAAGAGCTACGGAAACTCGAGCTACGCACCCTACAGCGAGCAGTTCTACATTGGTGGAGCCAACAGTCTGAGAGCATTTACTGTGCGTACAATAGGCCCGGGTAGCTATCATCCCGAAAAAGAGACACGCTACTCGTACCTTGACGAGACCGGTACCCTGAAATTTGAAGCAAACGCCGAATACCGTTTCAACATGTTCGGCGACCTGAACGGCGCACTGTTTGTAGATGCCGGCAATGTGTGGCTGCTGCAGGAAGAGGAGAGCCGCCCCGGAGGAGAGTTCAAGCTGAGCAAATTTGCCGAGCAGATAGCCCTTAACACCGGATTCGGATTCCGCTACGACCTTGATTCCCTTGTCTTGCGTGTCGACTTCGGAATTGCCCTGCACGCGCCTTACGACACAGGCAAGAGCGGCTACTACAACATACCCGATTTCTGGGATGGATTTGCATGGCATTTGGCCATCGGTTATCCTTTCTAAAAAAAGTCAAAAAATTATTATCTATTTAGAAACAAAATTTTTATCTTTGCCAAAAGGTGACGTTTGGCACACACAAACAAAGAATACTATCATTAACAATTATTTAAATAAAGATTATGAAACCTACACTCTTTGTCTTGGCTGCCGGAATGGGTAGCCGCTACGGTGGTTTGAAACAGTTGGACGGTCTTGGCCCCAATGGTGAAACAATTATGGATTACTCAATCTTCGACGCCATTCGTGGCGGTTTCGGCAAATTGGTATTTGTTATCCGTAAAGATTTCGAACAGGATTTCCGTGATAAGGTTTTGACCAAATACGAGGGTCACATTCCTACTGAATTGGTATTCCAAGCAATAGACAACCTTCCCGAAGGTTTTGCAGTACCCGAGGAGCGCACCAAACCTTGGGGAACAAACCACGCAGTTCTTATGGGTAAGGATGTCATTAAAGAACCTTTTGCAGTTATCAACGCCGACGACTTCTACGGACGTGACGCATTTGCTGTAATGGGCAAATGGCTCAGCGAACTCCCCGAGGGCAGCGAAGGAAAGTACAGCATGGTAGGTTTCCGTGTATGCAACACTCTTAGCGAGAACGGTAGCGTAGCACGCGGTATCTGCGAAACCAATGAGCAGAACATGCTTACAGGTGTCGTTGAGCGCACCGAAATCATGCGCGTTGACGGCCCCATCTGCTACAAGGACGAAGAGGGCGCATGGCAGCCTGTTGCCGAGGAGACTCCCGTATCAATGAACTTCTGGGGTTTCACACCCGACTATTTCAAGCACTCAGAGGAGCAGTTTGTCGACTTCTTGAAAGAGAACATCAACAAGCCCAAAGCCGAGTACTTCATACCTTTGGTAGTAAACAACCTCACAACAACAGACAAGGCTACATGCGAAGTTCTCGATACAACAGCAAAATGGTTTGGTGTAACATACGCAGCCGACCGTCCTGCTACTGTAGAGAAAATCCAATCACTTGTCGATGCAGGTGAATATCCCAATAAATTGTTCTAAGGACATTCAATACAATAAACCATAAGGGCTTGCAATTGCAAGCCCTTATGTTTTGTGCAAGAAGAAAGAGGAAATATCAAATCTCTTCTACATTGTCGAACTTATTC
>JAEIGA010010149.1_pt1 | contig 14269 bp, 4 predicted proteins | sample 9270691 | NCBI WGS metagenome assembly JAEIGA01 (sample SAMN17057246, study PRJNA624740) | gut metagenome | biome: biome; isolation source: fecal sample | host: Bos grunniens | place: China: Xizang | collected 2019 | reverse complement strand
TAATGGATAAACGATTAGCTCTTATGTGCGGTACGGATTTTCCAATACCGCAATGTCAATTAATTATCCATCAACCTCGCATTAAAGAAATTGCCCTAATAGGGGAGTATGATTTTTTTTCTGGCGTACAGTGTTTGTGCTTAAACAAATCAATGTTCGTTAAGGACGAAAGTCTTTTAGCAGATACAAATAACTTTCAAATATTTATGACGATAATGTCAGAGAAAGAAACGACAGATAAAAAAATGGCTGTACAGCAGGTTTGTACTTTATTTTTTCCAAAGTACAAAGTGATGTTTACTCCACGCTCTGTGCTATTAAGTGGAGAAGGTACGACAGTTCAGATTGATGAAAGAAATTTTGAATATTTGCAAGAAGCCATTTCAACTATTTGTTGTTTAAAAACTGGTCCAATGGACCAACAAGCTTTTAACCCTGTAAACAGTAAAGCGCGCGAAATCGCAGATAAATTAATGCGAGGACGTCAGCGTGTTGCTGCTCAAAAGGGTGAAAACAATATAAGTATATTTAGCCAATATCTTTCAATACTTACAGTGGGATTGGGATCAATGTCGCTGCAGGATACAATGGATTTAACCATGTTCCAATTATATGACCTCGTTGAAAGATATATGCTATATATTAATTGGGATATGGACGTCCGTTGTCGCCTTGCTGGTGGTAAACCTGATAATCAGCCAGACAACTGGATGAAAAGTATTCACTAAGTAAAAATTTTAAGGAGGATACAAACCATGAAATTTGGTGTTCGCGAAATTTGTGACGTTGTCTTAAAGGCAAAGGCTAACCAGAAGGTTGGTAACAAGATTTTCTATAAGAACGAACCTGTTATCTATTTCGATACTCTAAAGACTTCTAGCATGGAAGGTGCAGCTACTACCGTTTATGCACAGGGCGGCCGTGGTAACTCTCGTTTGATGGCTTGGGAAGGTGAGCGTACAGTTACTTTCACTATGGAGGATGCATTGATTTCTCCTGCAGGCTTTATGATTTTGTCTGGTGCAGGCTTGATCGAAGCTGGTGAAGTTGACTCTCGTACAGGTGAGAAGAGAACTATTAAAGTTCATACTACTGAGCAGACTGATCTAGTTGCTATGGATGACGAGACTGGTGATGTTCTAATTACTTTGGAAAACGAGCCATACTGGGCTGATGGCGAGGACTTCATTTATGTTATGCCTTTAGTTAACGGTGAAGTTGTTACTGAGCCTTTCATTCCTGTTGGTAAGGAATCTGAAGTTAATGCTAAGACAGGTAAGACTGTTTGGAAGATTCGTTTGAAGGATGAGTTCGGCGATGAGGCTAACCCACGTGGCAACCAGTTGAGTATGTTCAGCAATGGTTGTGTTGTTTTGGTTGACTACTATGTAGAGAGAACTAAGAAGGTTTCTGAAATCAGCATTACTCCTGAGAAGTTCGGTGGCTATTACTACTTAGAGGCTTCTACTCTATTCCGTAATACTGACGGTGTTGATATGCCTGCTGAGTTCGTAATTCCTAACTGCAAGATTCAGTCTAACTTTACATTCACAATGGCTTCTTCTGGTGACCCATCTACCTTCACTTTCACTATCGACGCATTCCCAGACTACACTCGTTTTGATAAGACTAAGAAAGTTCTGGCTGCAATTCAGATTGTTGAAGATTCTGAGGTTGATGACACTCTAGCTCGTGTATCTAGCAAGTCTAAGGACTGGGAGGACGCTAACGGCATGATCGCTGGTGTTCGTCCATTCGAAGGATTTGAATCTCAGGTATATGGCGAAGAATAATTTAAATAAAAACTAATTTTTTAGGGGAGAGATTAAGAAATTAATCTCTCCCCTTTTTTGTGTTTTGAGAGAAAGGAGTTTTTATTATGTCAATTCCAACACCCCAAGATATTGCAGATGGTCGTGCTATGCGCAATAAAACAACTGCGGCGAAGATGTCATCTAAAATGTCTTTTTATGATAGTCCAATTACTGGTAAACCATATTCATATTTGAATTCCTCTTGGCCACCTTCAGTGCAAGAAATTGGAGATTATCAAATTAGTTGTTTAACAGCCAGAATGGCCGTCGATCCATCACTACAAAAAATAGCGAATGCTTTGTCAAAAGATATTACTGTTCCTGTTGGAGAGGGAGAGGCCAATATCGAAGAGGCTATTGCTAATATTGAAAAAGCTTTATCATTCCAAGAGAAAGGGTCTGCAGCTCAAATGAGTAAGGTTACTTCTACTGATAATGTAACTAAATTAATGCATCAATATGAGGCCCTAAAAGCCAATTTACGATTGGTATATAATATGATTTATTCTAGTGGTGGAGCTGTTCCTGGAAGTCAATTAAAAATTGAACTTGATCGTATTAAAGAAATGATGGACCAAATAGGTATAGAACTTGCTAGTATTGATCCAGGAGCTGCGGCTCATACAGTCTCACCTGAAACTATTGGATATTTAAAAAAGGCAGAGTGGCTTGGACGTCGTTTAAAAGGTAAGTATTTGGAAGTTGTTGGTACAAAATGGATGGGAGATAAATTGCCATCAAATATTAAAGTTGTTAACGTTGGTAAGGTTACTGGTCCTACAATGAATATTTTTGGTGAAGCTGTCGGCCTTGGTAAAATGATTCGTACCGACATTATGGGTTTTGATATTTCAAAAAATATTCCAATTACATTTACAGTAAAAAATCAGACTAAAACTCTGCCCTTAATTGAGTTTTTAAATTATATTGAGCAAAACGGTGAAACTGAAACAATTAATTTAGATGCAGATAATTATGAAGCATTACAGACTGCGTTGGTTGTGGGCGTACAGGCTAAAGCTGGTAAAAATCAGGCTGTTTTTAACCCAACCACCGTTTCTTTAAATCAGGCAATTGCAACTGAAGGTGGCGCTGGATATGCTAATAATTTAAATTTATTAATTTCTCTGGTTCAAGAAGCTAAATACATTGCTAAAACCCATGATTATTATGATGCAATGTTTAATTATTGCTTAGCAAAAGGTTTGACTAATATTATTGGTAAAGAAAATAATTTGGTATTAACTAGAAATGGAATTTCTTTAATGAGAGATTATTTGATTGACCAATGGAGAACAGCAAAAAAATACGTTCAAGCAAAAAGCCGTGTTCACTTGGATACACCAGATGCGCCAGTTACTGTTGTTTATTCATCTGCTGGAGCGAATAAATAAAATTTGACAAGAAAGATTTTTTCTGGTATAATATATTTATAAAATGAGGAAAAGGAGGTCTTTAGTTATGGCTAAAGTATCATTTACTAAACTTGGTTTGAACAAAAATCAAGAAGTTAAACACGTTGTTTGGAATGAACAAACAATTGAGGTTAAGCAGTATTTGCCTGTTAATGAAAAATTAATGGTTATTTCTAGAGTACTAAATGGAGCAAGTGATGAAAATAATTTTGCTAATCCAGTAAAAATTAATGTATGTATGGTTTTAGAAATTCTTTATGCATATACAAACATTAACTTTACCGACAAGCAAAAAGAAGATATTCCTAAATTGTATGATTTGGTTACAAGTTCTGGTTTCTATGATATTGTAAAAGAAGCAATTCCAGTAACAGAGCTTGATATGCTAGAAGAGGGCGCTTTTGCAACTGCAGATGCGGTTTACAAATATCGCAATTCTGTAATGGGAATTCTTGAAAATGTTTCTGAAAACTACTCTGATATGAAACTTGATATTTCTGAAATGCAGAAAGAGCTTGGTAATAATGAAAACCTTGCGCTGCTGAAGGATGTATTATCTAAGTTGGGCTAATTAAGTTATTTAAATTACTCCAAAATTTAAGTTAATATAGGAATAGTCGGGGATGGGAATAGTGATTATTCTCATCCCCGATTTTTTATTTTGCAAAATAAAAAATCGGAGAGAAAGGAGTTTTTTTATGGCAAAGCAATTAAATATGAGTTTGAGCTTTAATGCTGATACTGCAAAAGCTAAAGCGCAGATTCAAGAATTGCAACGTTCTTTAGATCAATTGGTTAGTGGTAGTGTTGCCAAATCTGCATCAAATGGTTTGCCCATTACAAAAGAGCTAAATGAAGCTCAGATTGCCGCAACTAGATTGCAAACAATCTTAGCACAATCAATGAATGTTAAAACTGGTAATTTAGATTTAACTAAATTCACACAGTCAATGAATGGCGCAAATATGAAGTTGAGCACATTAAAAACTCAACTAGATAGACTTGGTCCTGCAGGACAACAGGCTTTCGTTTCTTTGGCGCAATCCATTGTAACTGCCGATGTTCCTTTAACACGAACTAATAAGCTTTTATCTGATATGTGGACAACTGTTAAGAACACTGCTAGATGGCAATTGTCATCAAGTGTTTTACATGGCGTAATGGGAGCATATCAGCAAGCTATGGGATATGCTAAAGATTTAGATGAATCTTTAAATAATATTAGAATTGTTACTGGACAAAATGTTGATCAAATGGCTCGTTTTGCAGAGCAAGCCAATAAAGCAGCAAAAGCGCTTAGTACGACAACAACTGAGTATACGAATGCTTCTTTAATCTTCTATCAACAGGGTCTTGATGACGCTGAAGTTGCTAAGAGAACAGAAGTTACTGTTAAAATGGCAAATGCTTCTGGTCAAAGTGCGCAAGTTGTATCAGATCAATTAACTGCGGTTTGGAATAACTTTTATGATGGATCAAAATCATTGGAGTATTATGCGGATGTTATGACTGCTCTTGGTGCGGCAACTGCTTCTAGTTCAGAAGAAATTGCTGGCGGTTTAGAGAAGTTTGCTGCAATCGGTAATACTATTGGTTTAAGTTATGAATATGCAGCTTCTGCATTGGCAACAATTACTGCGAATACTCGTCAAAGTGAAGAAGTTGTTGGTACTGCTTTAAAAACCATTTTCGCTCGTATTCAAGGTTTAAATCTTGGTGAAACATTAGATGATGGTACTACATTAAACAAGTATTCTGAAGCTCTTCAAAAAGTCGGTATTTCTATTTTTGAACAAAATGGAGAAATTAAAAAGATGGACAATATTTTGGATGAAATGGGTGCTAAATGGCAAACATTGTCCAAAGACCAGCAGATTGCATTAGCACAAACTGTTGCCGGTGTTCGTCAGTATAACCAACTTGTTTCTTTAATGGATAACTGGGATGCAGGCGACTCTGACAGTATGATGGCTAACTTAGATACTGCTAAAGGTGCTGAAGGTACTCTACAAAAGCAAGCAGATATTTATGCAGAGTCTTGGGAGGCTGCGCGTGACAGGGTTAAAGCGGCTACAGAGGACCTATATGATAGTTTAATTGATGAAAAATTCTTTATTGGTATTGCTAATGGCTTTGAAAAAATTATTAGTGGAATTGCTAATTTTACAGATTCAGTAAATGGTCTTCCAGGTATTTTAACACTTATTGCATCAGTAATGACTAGAGCTTTTGGTAAAGATATTGCTAAGTCTATTGATAATTTAAAGTTTAATATTCTTTCTATGACTGGCTTAGTTCAAGAAGAAGCTAATAGAGTGCAAACTGAAGCTGCTAAAATGGCGGAATCTATCAATTTTAATACTGGAACTGAAGCTGGTGATATTCAAGGCGTTGCAATGCAAAGACGTATTGAATTACAGCAGGAAATGAAAAAAGTTGCTGACTCACTTACTGAAGAGGAACGAGAGCAACTAACTGAATTATTAAAAATTAATGATGCATATGCTGAGCAAGCAACATTGGCGGCCAAGGCAAAAGATGCTGCTACAAAAGATATGCAAGACAATAGTATGGATGTGCGCAGAAAGATTAAGCGCAACGAAGGCAAAGAAGGAGCCATGTCCGTTGATCAGTATAAAGAAGTTCAACAGGAAATGACTGCAATTGCTCAAAAGGGCGCAAAAACTGCTGGCACATTAAAAGAATTAAATGCTCATTTAAAAAAGGGTGACAAAGAATGGGACGGATACGGAGATTCCATTAAAGAAGTTGTTGCTCATATGCAAAACGTTGGAAGAGGAAAAGCAGCTTCACAAGTTGAACAACTCCATGCAAAATTCAAAGCGGGAGAGATGTCTGCAGAAGATTTCCAACAGGCATTACGAGCTTTAATTACTGAAGAAGATATTCTACAAGATGCTTCTATTGAGGCGGCCAATACTTTACACAGCCAGGCTCAAGCTTCTGGAGTTACAGAACAAGAGTGTGATAAACTAGCTGATAGTATGGTTGAATTAGCTGTTAGAACTAGAGAAAGCGATACTGCGAATGATGCTTATAAACAATCTTTTATTGAATTAAAACAACACATTCAAGGTTTTAATGGCGCAATGGATAGTTTTGGTACAAGAGTGACCAAATCTATGCAGGGTATTAGTTCTCTATTAATGGGAATTAATTCATTAGCTGGTATGTTTGATGTATTAAACAACAAGGATTTGTCTTTTGGTGAAAAACTATATCAAACAATGATGTCTTTAACTATGGCCATTCCTTCTCTCATTATGGGTATGCAAGCTCTTAACAAAGAGTCTAGAGAGAAAATGAAGGCTGATTTAGTTGAAATCGGTACAACCACAAAGAAAATTATTGTTAAGGGATTAGAAACCATTAGTCATTGGGGTGCTGCTGCGGCTACTGAGGGCGAAACATCTGCTAAGAAAAAGAATATTCTTACTACTATTGCCCAAACAGTTGCTAACTGGGCATTGAATGCTAGTATGGGTCCTGTATTAGCAGTTATTTTGTTAATTGTTGCGGCTATGGCGGCTTTGGCTTTGGTAGCTGTTGGAGTTATTGCACTTTTCAACAAGTTATCTGATGCTTATAATAAGGATGCTATTGCAGCTGAAAATGCTGAGGCAGCTGCTAAGAGTTTAGCAGAAGCATACAATGAAACTAAGCAAGAATATGAAGATATGATTGCTGCGATGGAAGATTATAAATCTGCTCGAGATGGCCTTGATGAATTAACCAAAGGCACTGAAGAATATCGTGAAGCTTTAAAAGAAGCTAACCGACAGGCAATGGAATTAATTAATCAATATGGATTAATTGAAGGTCAAGATTTTAATTGGGTTGATGGAGAAATTGTTATTAATGATGACTCTTTGAATCGTGTTAAACGAGAAAAAGAGAAAGAAGTTGATACACAATATGCAGCTAGCCAAATGGCTGCAGCCAATGCAAAACAAGCTCGTGCAACAGCTGATCAAACTGCACTAAGACGTCAAATTAGAGACGACAATGGTGTTGGTAATGGAGATAAGGTTTGGAAAGGTATTGCTAATGGCGTTGTAGCAGGACTCGGTCTTGCTTTAGCTCCAGTTACTGGTGGATTAAGTTTACTAGCTACTGGTGGAGCGATGGCAAACAGTATGATTACAGATAAAAAGTCTGCAGATTATGATGCTGCAATTAACAAAGCCATTGAAATGGGTAAAACCAATCCAAATTTATTCGACAATAAAAAAGCTATGGCTGAAGCCTTAGAGATTGATGATAAAGATTTAATTGATGCTTTGTGGGAAAATCGTAATTCATTAGAGCAGTTAAGTGCTGATTTTAATGCTGCTGAGCAGGCAGAGAAGATGGCAGCTCAAAACTCTGCCAATGAGATTATGGATGGTAAAGGCTATCAAAATACTGAAGCTGGTCGAATGGCTATGGAGGCCGGAGGAGAAATTTACCAGCAGATTTACGATGAAGCCTATGATAAATATAAAACAGGCAAAAAGACTTCTAAAGATACATTTAATGATTATGCTGAGCAGATGGGATTGACTGATCTTAATGGTTTTAAGATGGGTAAACGTCGCTCAGATGGTAGTGTTGAATATTCATACGTTGATGAAAATGGTCAAGAGCAGAAAAAGGTTGCAACTCAAGAAGAGATTGCCGCAACTTTAGCTGCGGCAGATGCAGCGAATAAGCTTGAAGGAGCGTTAAGTCAGCTTAGAGGAAAGATTGCTGAGTTAAACTCTTCTAGTGATAAAGGCGACCACGCAATGGCACAGTTCCTATCTAAAGGTAATTTAGAGGGAGCTACAAAAGAAGAGTTTGAAGATTTAAAGAACGATGTTACAACAAATGGTAAAATTGATGACGCGAAAGTTGATAAGGCTCTTGGTTTAACCGGAGATGCTGCGAAAGATTTAGAGCTAGCAAAAAGCATGGGTTATGAATCAGCTGCAGCATATAGAGAAGCTTTTGTTAAATCTTTAGAGATTGAATGGAAAATTCCTGCGGGCATCGGTGAAAAAATTGCCGGAAAAATGACCGTTGGAGCAGCAAATAAAGTACAAAATACTTTTGAAGACATGGGCCAAGAGGGCGGTCAAGCTTTCTTAGATACCATTAATTCAATCGCTTCTGGCGCAGACTGGGATGCATTAACTCCTGACGAACAAACAGCAATGTTGGATGAAATTGCTAATATTGACTGGTCTAGTTGGGATGCAGGAGAGCAAGCAATTGAAATCGCTGAAAAATATGGCGTTGCAATTGATGGAACATCAGAAGCATGGCAACGTAATATTAATCAGATGCGAGATGCTACCAATGCTTTACCAGATTTAGAAAAAATGCGCGATACATTTCAACAGATTAAGGATATTACATCCGACATTGATTTGGGATCTATCATTTCAGAAGAAGATTATAATAAATTAGTAAAATATAATTCTGAATTAGAAAAATATTTTACACTTTTATCAGACGGCTCAGCTCAGTTCACTGGAGACGTATTAGACTTCCAGCAAGAGATTGAGAAGCAACATAGTCAAGATTTGGTAGAGGCTATTGCTGAATATCAAGACCGTACCACTGAAATGTATAATCAATACATGGCTGGTGTTGCAGCAGTTGGCGGTGACGCCGATAATGTTGAACAATATCGTGACAGTGAAAACTATGTTGGCGCTGATGGAAAGAATTATTATAGTGGAGCAAATGCACAAACACAATTAGACTTCCTTGAAAGTCAGGGTTATGATTCAGAGCAAATTGCCAAATGGCGAGAAGACTTAAAGGATGGTTCAACTTATGTAAGCACTCTTGAAGAGATTGGCTCTGCAGTAAATGATACTGCCACTGAGTTCCACGCTCTTGGAGAAGAGGCTTCAAAAAATACTCAATTAATTCAGGGTATGATGAATGAATTAGCATTGTCTGCTGATTCAGCTAAAGAGCGTGAAGGTTTATTAGATTCTGGATTAATTAATGAAGAGGCATTTAATCATGCTGCTATGGCAGCCCACAACGAAGAGAAGTGGGAAGGCATGGACCCAGAAGAAATTGAAGATTATGCAAACCATCTTCAAAATGCAGCAGGTAAATCAGCATTATTATCTGAGGAATTAAAGAAAAATGAAGAGGCTGCAGAAGATGTTGCTCTATATACCAAAAAGATGAATCGTGGTATCGAAAGCTTGTCTGAAGGTATTGAGGGTTGGTCTGATGTATTGTCTAAATCTGATGCCGCATCCGAAGAGTATGCTGAAGCGATGGGCGGAATTAAAGAGGCAATGTCTGATGTTCTTGGTGTTTCTGAGGACTTTTTATCTGATGATTTCATTATTGAAAACATGGAAGATATTAAAAAGGCTGCGGAAGGAGACGCAGAGGCCATCGACAGATTGGCAATTGCAGCAGGTAGAGATATATTAGTAAATCTTCAATTACAGGATGAAGGCGTTCGTGAAAAAGTTCTTGCATTACATGATGATTTAGCAGCTCAAATCCCTGATATTAGAGTTGGTACCACAATTGACGACGGAGACTTCTTGCAAAAAGCAGCCGAAATCGTTGAAACTGCAGGTATGACTGTTGAAGAAGCAAATGCTTACTTTAGAAGTATGGGCTTTGAACCTCATTTTGAAACCAAAGAAGTTACCACAATGGTTAAAAAGCCTAAGGTTCGTACTCATACAGACTATGCTGCATCTGTAGCAAATGTTTCTGTTGGTGGATTAAATATTCCAGTTCCTACTTTTGACGCTATTCAGACCTCTTGGAATGAAGGATATACTGAAGTTCCTGAAACCATTGAAGTGCCAAGTATGACAACAGATGGTGGAAAACCAAACTTCACTTTGACTCGTACTAATTCTGGTGCTATGAATAATGCTTCTAGTTCCAATAAAGGTAGTTTAAATCCAAGCTCAGGTAGCGGTGGTGGTGGAGATAAAGAAGCGAAAACCACTAAGGGAACTACAACTAAGAAAAATGAAATTGTTGAGCGTTATAAAGAGATTAATGATCAATTAGATGACGTTCAGCGTAAAATGGATAAAGCGTCCAAAGCAGCAGATCGCTTATGGGGACCTGCAAGATTAAAACAAATGCAGGCAGCTAACAATGCTTTAGAAACTGAAGTTGGATTATTAGGCCAAAAGATTGAAGAGGCAGAGGGATATCTAGCAGAAGATAGAGATGCTTTAGAGGCAGCACTTCCTGGTGTCAGCTTTGATAGCTCTGGTAATATTGAGAATTATGATCAAATTATGGGAGATTTGTATTCTCAGTTGAGCCAAGCGGAAAAAGATGCTGGCGATGAGTGGACCGAGGAAGAAAAAGAAGGCATTGAAAAAATTAAAGAACGCATTGAAACTGTTAAAGATGCTATCGAACAATATGATGAATCAAAAGAATTGTTACAAGACTTAGAGGATGAACAACTAGAAAAGATTTATCAATGGCAAGATAATAATTATGAAATGCTTAACTATGAACTTGAAATTGATTTAGAAATCAATGAAAAGAAAATGGAGTATGTTGAGTATTATCTTGGCAAATTGGAAGACGATTCTTTTGCTACTGCGGAAGCCTATGCTTATGTTTCTCAACAGGCAGGTTTATATACAGACAATCTAAAGCAACAGAGTGATTATTTAACCAAGCTAGAGCAAGACTACTATGCTGGAAGAATTTCTCTTGACGCTTATAAAGAAGGATTGGCTGATTCTCAAGGTGCTATTATTGATAATCTAGAAGCCCTTACAGAAATGAAAAAGGCTATGCGTGATTATTATGGTGACGCCTTGGCGAAATCAATGGAAGAAGTGTCCATTTACACAGAAAGAATGGAAAAATTAAATTCCACTCTTGACCACTACTCTAATATTATGGAATTAGTTGGAGCTAAAGAGGACACAGCTACGAAAGGTAAAATTTTAGACGCAAAGGCTAAAAATTTACAAAATGAAATGCAAACTCAGAAAAAGCTTTATGAAGCATCTCAAGCTGAAGCCCAAAAGTTCAAAGACTTGATGGATAACGCTGCGGCAGGTTCAAATGAATATGAGATGTATAAGGCAAACTGGTTAGCGGCTCAAGAAATTGCCGACGAAGCCCAAGAGAATATGTTATCTAAGACAGAAGAGTGGGCCGAAGCAATGAGTGCAGTGGTTGAAAATGAGCTTGCAGGATTTGCAAAAACTCTAGAAGAAAGTTTAACTGGTGGAACATCTTTTGATGAACTGTTAACTTCTATGGATAGAGCTTCAAGCCTACAAGAAGAATATTTGACAACCACAAATCAAATTTATGAAACAAATAAATTGATGCGTACAGCACAGCAGGAAATTGATAAAACAACAAACTCTGTGGCTAAGAAGAAGTTACAGGGCTTTATTACTGAAACTGCTGCGTTACAAGATAAAAATAAGCTAAGTCAATATGAATTAGATATTCAGCAAGCCAAGTATGATTTATTAGTTGCTGAAATTGCTTTAGAAGAGGCTCAAAAAGCTAAATCTTCTGTGCGACTTTCTCGTGACAGTGAAGGTAATTTTGGCTATGTGTATACTGCTGATAATAGCGCAGTGGCAGACGCAGAGCAGAATTTAGCTGATGCTCAAAATAAATTATACAATATTGGCTTAGACGGTGCCAATGATTATAGTCAAAAATACGCTCAGACCTTACAAGAGTCTCAAGACGCGATTACTGAATTGACTATGCAATGGAAAAATGGCGAAATCGCATCTGAAGAAGAGTTTAATAAACGCAAGCAAGAAATCATGGAATACTATGGTAAAAAGATTGAGCAATATTCTGATTTACATTCTATTGCTTTAACAACTGATACCAATGTAGTTCGTGACGCTTGGAGCTCAGATTTCTCTGACATGATTGACAAAGCTGGCGAGTGGGACGATGCTGTTAATCAGTATTTCGCAGACGCAGCCGGCAGTATGCAAAAATGGACTGAAACCTGCAATACCGTATTATCTGAGACTGGTCTTGATGACCTTGATAGTAAAGTTGAATCAATTACCACAGAGAGTGATAAATTAAAAGAAACTTTACTTGGTAAAGATGGTGATAGTGGTGTCGTTGGTGCGTTTAGAGATCAAGCTGAAGTAGCAGGAGAGGTAAGTAAATCCTATGTTGAAGTACAAAATTCAATTGACGGAGTTATTGCTAGCTATGAGGCATTATTAAAAACTGTTAATGGCTCATATGTTGATCCAAATACCCCTGTTATTGACCCAGCTCTTCAGAATACAGAAACAAGTGTAAGTGTTAATAATACAGGCACTCCAACTTCAGGAGCTGGTGGAAGTGGAGGAGCAGGACGTGCAGGCAGCGGCGGTTCTGGTTCTGGTGGCAGTGGCGGTGCTATTGCAGCAGTTCAAGATGCGGCTAAACTTGCGGCGGAAAACGCTAAGCGCTTAGCAGATGCGGAATTGGCTCAAAAGGCTGCTGCGGCTAGTGGCGGTACAGCAAAAGCTAGCGGCGGAAGAGGCGGCGGCTCTCATCAAAGCTCTGATTTAGCAGATTCTATTGAAGCAGAAATTGCTGAAATGGAAAAACGTTTAGAGCTTCAAAAGAAAGAATTAGAATATCAAAAGCTTATTAATGACGCAATTACAGTTCAAAAAGATGCTATGGCTATTGGCGGTGGCGGAAAGGGCGGCAGTGCTTATGATAAGTATGAACTGCTCTATGAACAAGAACTTGAAATGTTAAAACATCAAGAAGATATGCAATTACGCATGCAGGATAATGCATTGATTAATACCGATATTTTAACAAGAATTTTAGAAGTATTAGAAATGCATACTATGAATGCACAGCTTGGTGGTATGCTAGCTTCTCCTGGAGTTATTGGACAGCCAGAGCAGTTGCTTGAACAAAGTGTTGTGATTGAAGCTCACTTCCCAGACGCTACAAATAGTAGTGAAATTGAAGAAGCATTTAATAGTTTAATCAATAGAGCATCACAATACGCAAACAGAACATAAATTATAGCGGGTCATTCTTTTGGATGACCCGCTTTTTTGTTTTGGCCCAATTAAAAAAATTGACTTTTCCAAATTTTTATGATATAATAGAATCAGGAGAGAAAGGAGATATAAACTTATGGGTATTGAAGTAGATAATCTGTTTCAAGCGTTAGACATAATTATGGATAAACGATTAAGTACTATCCATTATGATACGACTGAAATATGTGAAATCGTAGATGCTTCAAATGCAAAAAATGGTAAATATTATGTTACTCCAAATGGCGGAGAAACAAAATATGCCGCATACAGTGAAGAAGAATATGCTGTTGGAGAAACAGTTCGAGTCTCAATCCCAAATGGTGATTATTCTCAAAAGAAATTCATTGAGGGTAAATATGTGGTAGATGACGCAATCCGTCCTATTACTTATTCTTCTCCCCTAAATACCGTAATTGATATTACTGGTAATATGTTGAGTGAATCCAAATCACAAACAACTTATGGGTTAGTTGCGAATGGTTTAAACACACAAATTCCTATTTGGAGTGCAGACCTTTCCAATGATGAGTCTTATCAAGACCTGCAATCAACTGGTATTTATAATACTATCGCATTACAAGCAAACTTTAAAAGTTTGTTGGGTAATAAAGATATGCGAAGCGGTTCTTATGGATTGCGTTTAGATGTATATGTTAAACTGGATCCTAAGAGTACAAAATATATTTTACGCTCTGTATATTTAGATAGTTCAGAAATGTTCGGCGACGTATATAACTTTATGTTATATAGTAGACAAAGTAAGAAGTTTGATTTAAGTTCATTGGGAATGGTTGAAAAATTGGTTCTTTATTTTTATCAGAATAGTGATTTTACTTATTATGAACCAAAAATTAAAAAAACAACTGCGCTACCATATGAACCAGATACTGCTACATCTAATCTATTTGTAACCGACGTTGTTGTCAGTTTTGGTAGTGATTTACAAATCATTGAAGATAATACTCTTTCAGTATATACCACCAATGAT
>JAEIGA010010148.1_pt1 | contig 14271 bp, 7 predicted proteins | sample 9270691 | NCBI WGS metagenome assembly JAEIGA01 (sample SAMN17057246, study PRJNA624740) | gut metagenome | biome: biome; isolation source: fecal sample | host: Bos grunniens | place: China: Xizang | collected 2019 | reverse complement strand
GGTCGTAGATCATTATTACAATGGCGGGAATATTGACAGACGTTGCTTCGTTTTCCCTAACAGAAGGTCGATGGTCTTCTTCAATAAGTATCTCAGTGAGGCGGTAAGGGATTCATGTGTGTTGTCCCGTCCGATCCTCGCTCCGGAGATGCTGACAATTAATGATCTTTTCCATAAGGTGGGAGGAGTCAGACCAGTCGACAGGGTGAGGCTTATGATCGAGTTGTATGAGAGTTACAGGAAATGCAACCCTAAGGCTGAGCCGCTGGATGAATTCATTTTCTGGGGAGATGTCATACTTGCGGACTTCAATGATATAGATAAGTATCTTGTCGATCCGGGACAGTTGTTTGCGAATATCTCTGATCTGAAGCAGATCCAGGATACATACTCCTATCTTACAGAAACTCAGAGGAAGGCAATAGAGGCCTTTGTGAGACATTTCAGTGACCTTTCCGGTCGATTGACAGTCAATCTTGATGCTGAGCACCCTGATGTCAAAGGGCGCTTCCTGATGATATGGAATATTCTGTATGACTTATACAGGACTTTCAATGAGACTCTGGCTGAGAAGGGATATTCATATGAGGGAATGGTATATAGAAAATTGGCGGAACGTCTTAAGACGGAGTCGATAGAAGATGTTTCCGGTAATTTGTGGAGTAATGATACTGTCTTTGTCTTTGTTGGACTGAATGCCTTGAATGAGTGCGAAAAGACGCTTTTGAGAAAGCTTCGTGATGCCGGAAGGGCTGAGTTCTGCTGGGACTATTCGGGCGAGTTGATTTCTGATAAGAAGAACAGGTCTTCAGTGTTCATGTCTGAGAATGTTGTAGAGTTTCCTCAGGTGGCTCGGTGGGATACGGATGGCTTGTCGATTCCTGAAATCAACGTTGTGAGTGTTCCGTCTTCCACAGGTCAGGCTAAAAGACTGCCTGATGTTCTCGGAAGCATTGCAGCGGCTGAAACAGATGGCGATCTTTCTGCTGTTGACGTGACTGGTTGTGCGATAGTGCTTCCGGATGAGACTCTTTTGCCATCTGTGCTGAATTCCATCCCGGAGGGTATCGAGGACGTCAATATAACCATGGGACTTCCTATGACCGGAAGTATCCTTTATTCAATGATGTCAGATGTTGAGGCAATACAGCTGCATACCGTATGTCGCAAGGGAGAATGGTATTTTTATCATAAGCAGGTCTGGGACCTTTTTGCAAATGATCTTTTCCGAAAGGCGGCTGATGAGAAGACTATGGAGATAGTAGCCAAGGTCAAGGCGGATGCTGTATATTATATTCCTCAGTCAGCTCTGTCCGGGACACCATTGCTGGATGCAGTATTCCGTCCGGTTGTCACTGATGCCAAATCGACATCATGTGATCAGATCAAGGCCTTTGGCGGGTATCTGAAGCAGATAGTGACAGTAGTGGCCTCGTCCCTGACCGAGGAGTCGGGACAGAATCTTGAACTTGAGTATGCAAAGGAATACTACAGATGTCTCAATGTGTTGATGGAGATAGACCTGGAGGTGATGCCTGTGACATATGCAAGACTTCTCGGACAGCTTCTCGGTGCCGTGTCCGTTCCGTTCAAGGGAGAACCTCTCAAGGGACTTCAGATCATGGGACCGCTCGAAACCCGAGCTCTGGATTTCAGAAACCTTATAATCCTGTCTGCAAACGAGGGTGTGTTCCCTCGCCGCAATGTCAGTTCGTCATTTGTCCCTCCGGAACTCAGGAAGGGATTCGGCCTCCCGACATATGAGTATCAGGATGCTGTGTGGGCCTATTATTTCTATAGAATGATTTCAAGGGCGGAGAAGGTCTGGATGTTTACAGACACTCGCACAGAAGGACTTAAGTCTGGAGAAGAAAGCAGATATATAAAGCAGCTGGAGTACCATTTCAATCTCCCTGTCAAGAGATACATCGTCCGTTATTCAAAGATGAAGACAGCTTTGGTAGAAGATATCCGTAAGACTCCGGAAGATGTGGCGAAGATCCGTCAGACTGTTCTTTCTGCAACCACCCTTCAGAACTATATTGCCTGTCCTGCAAAATTCTACTATGGGACAGTGAAGGAACTGAAGGCTGAGGATGAAGTTGCCGAGTCTCTGGATTACGGAATGTTCGGAACAGTTTATCATGAAACAATGCGTTCTCTGTACACTTCCGAAAATGCAATGAAGGAGGACTTCTTCTTTGATCATAAGGGTGAGAACGAAGGTCGGCTTGAAGACAGTCTGAGTAATATCAGCAGGGATTATATCAAGTCATGGCTTTCAAGGGAAGATGAGATCAGGAGAAAAATCAAGTCATTGATAGTAAGGGAACTGAGTCTGATGGAAATTGCCGGTAGGAATCTCGTCGTTACCGATGTGATACTGAAGTATGTGATGAAGACTCTTCAAAGAGATCTTGAGCTGCTGGAAAAGGAGGGGACGGATTCTTTCGAAGTGCTGGGAAGGGAAGTCAGAGTTTATGGCGAGTTTAAGGGCCAGAGATTCAAGGGATTCATCGACAGGCTTGACAGCTTTCATGAAGGACAGGCAAGAGTGGTTGATTACAAGACAGGAAAGGTTCTGGACGATGATGAAAAGATTACTGACGATAACGCGGAGGCTATCGCAGAAAGTATATTTGCGGAGGATGTCAAGGACAGACCTAAGATTGCCCTGCAGTTCTATATCTATGATCTGCTTGTCGAAGAACATCCTCTCGTAAGGGGCAGAAAGCTGTACAATTGTGTCTATTCGCCTTCCAGACTTTTCAAGGAGCAGCCTTTGACCGTGCCTCGCAATGAAATATTCTTTAACGCAATGTCGCGGCATCTTGAAAGAACTCTTGATCAGATGTACTCTCTGGATGTCCCTTTCAGGAGGACCAGGGATGAGAAGGTCTGCGAATACTGCGATTTCAAGATGATTTGTGGACGATAATCTTAATGTTTGATTTATGCTGAGATTGATGAAGGCTTCAGCCGGTTCCGGCAAGACATATAGTCTGGCAAGACAATACATATATCTGTTGCTCAAGAGCAATGACAGATATGCCTATCGACATATACTTGCAGTCACCTTTACCAACAAGGCTACTGACGAGATGAAGAACCGTATATTGAAGGAACTGCACACGATGTCAGTCGATCCGTCCCGCTCCGGCTACAGGGATTATTTCATTCCTTCAATGTTCCCTGATGAGTCTGCATTGCGGGATAAGGCAGGTAAGGTCCTGCAGGATATTCTGCACGATTACAGTGCCTTTGCCGTAAGTACGATAGACCGCTTCTTTCAACAGACTCTGAAGGCCTTTTCAAGAGAAATCGGTCATTTCGCTTCATATCAGGTCGAGCTTGACAAGGATTCTCTTGTAGCGGAAAGTGTGGACAGGATTCTTGATTCTTTGACTGAGGAGGATGGCAGTCTGCTGGCCTGGCTTACTTCTAACGTTCTTGAGCAGATCGAGCAGGGCGGGCGTTATAATATGGATGCCAATCTTCTGGAGATGGCCAAGCGTTTGAAGTCTCCTCAGAGACAGGCTGCCCTGGAGCAGACCGGTGTGGATCCTGAAACGGTTGCATCGAAGGAGAATCTGCTGGCAATCAGAGAAAGATGCCGTCAGATCAGGTTGGCATTCAAGGCTGGTCTGGAGGAAAGGACCGGATGCATTCTTGATGTTCTGAATAATGCCGGTGTCCACCCGGATGAAACCTACAGAAAGTTTCTCAGCGTGATTTATGATTATCAGGATGTAGACGAGCAGTCAGGAATAACGCCACCAAAAGATACTTTTTTCGAAAGGGCAGCAGACCCGGACAAGTGGTTTACCAAAGCGGCGGCAAAGACTCTTCTTCCCAAGGTTGCCTTGACTTTGGCCGGGCCGTTATCTGATTTCTGCGAGATATGGGACAGGGAGTATTCAGTCTACAACACTGCAAGGATACTTGATGACCAGCTGTATGGACTTGGTGTCGCATCTGAACTGTCATTGACCTTTCAGGAGCTGATGAAGGAGAAGAATGTGCTTTGCATTGATGATTCCAATGTTCTTTTGCGTGATATAATAGATGGTTCCGATGCTCCTTTTGTGTATGAAAAGCTTGGAGTCAGGTTTGAACATTTCCTCCTCGATGAGTTTCAGGATACATCCGAAGTGCAGTGGAGGAATTTCAGTCCTCTACTTAAGAACAGTGAGTCTCAGGGCGGTGACAATCTGATAGTAGGTGATGTGAAACAGAGCATCTATCGTTGGCGTGGCTCTGACTGGAAACTGCTTGATCAGGTCGTTCCTTCTGAATTTGACAGGTACGAGGAAACGGTCCTCAATACGAATTACAGAAGCCTGTCGAACATTGTCACCTTCAATAATGATTTCTTCCTTGCTGCAGCAAAGGCTCTGGATGTTCTGTCCGGCTGTCAGGACCTTGACGATACCGGTGAAAAGGGACCGATGTCAAGAATATATTCTGATGTCTGTCAGAAAGTTGCAAAGAAGGATAAGCCAGGAGGTAATGTGTGTCTTACTTTCTGCAGGCCGGAAGATGAGCTTCAACAGGTTCTGCTTTCCGTACAAAAGGCTCTGGATGCCGGTGCCCGATTGTCTGACATTGCTGTTCTAGTAAGAAGCAATGCTATAGGCGAACTCGTGGCAACATGGCTGATCAGCAATGGTATAGCTGTGATTACTGATGATTCGCTCAAGGTAAAGAATGCGTTGACTGTCCGCCGTCTTGTGTCGTTGATGTCGAACGTGGACAATCCTGATGATACCGTAAGCGGATTCCTTGCGGAAATGATGGATGTGACAGTGCCGGACAGCGGTGCATCGCTGATTGATATGGCGGAAAGTCTGCTCCGTGACATCCAGGCCTCTGAAGATGATTCATGGAAGGGAGAGCTTCTTCACATCCAGTCATTCATGGATTGTCTGCAGGATTATGTGTCCAGGAATGGAAATTCTCTGCGCGGTTTTCTCAAATATTGGGATGGAGAGAATCCTTCAATCAGTTCTCCGTCTTCAGGAGAGAGTGTCAGGGTCATGACCATACATAAGTCCAAAGGATTGGATTTCCCTTATGTCATCCTGCCGTTTGCTGAGAATATCACTTTGTTCAAGGCGGATAATCATTGGTGCAGACCGGATCTGAGGAATACATCCCTTGAGGATGTTGCTGACGGAATCTATGATGTCAGGCTTTCCAAGTCATCTGAGAAATCACTCTTTGCTGATGAATACAAAAGAGAAACTTTCCTCCAGCATGTTGACAACATCAACACGCTTTATGTGGCGATGACCAGAGCCGCATTGGGTATGCATATAATTGCAAAGACACCGTCTGCGGATTGCAGAAAGGCTGTCGATGCTGGAAAGATGCCTGAATTCAAGGACTTCTCACAGATTCTTTACTGGTATGTGTCAGGACAGTGTCTGGGTGACATTAATCATGGGGCTGATGATGACCACATGTGGTTTGAAAAGGGAGAAATGGTTGATTTCAAAGAGTTTGCAAAGGATGAGAAATCATTGGTGACTGATTTCTGTATGACCGAAGGAGAGGAATATCCTTCCTTCAAGGTACGCGGAAGGCTGCGGCTTTCTGAAGATTCTGCAGACTTTTTCAAAGGCGACAGTGCCGGTATATCCGCTTCAAGCAGAATAAGGGGTGTGGTTTTACATGACATTCTGTCCAGAGTGAATGTGGCTTCGGATCTCAGGTCTGCTGTTGATCATGCAGTCATGTCAGGGGACTTGAGTGCATCAGAGGCGGATTCTGCCTTTGAACTCCTGTCCGGTGCAATAAGATTTGTGGAAGAAAGAGGCTGGTTTGCGGAAGATATGCAGCAGATGTACAATGAGGCTTCTCTGATTGATGTTGACGGGCAGATCTATCGACCTGACAGAGTTCTGGTGAAGGGCAGTGAGGTCGTCGTGGTAGATTATAAATTCGGAGAACATCAGCGGAAATATGAAAAGCAGGTAAGGAAATATATGGATATATGGCGCAGGATGGGATATGAACGGGTTTCGGGATTTCTATGGTATGTTGACTCCTCATCTGTCGTTGAAGTGTAGAAAATTTATTACCTTTGCCAGTTAGGAAAATGAGAATTTATGGATATTGAAAATAAAGAAATAGAAACTTGCAAACTGCTGTATAATACAGAGAGGGTGAGGCTGTATATTCCCGAATACGGACGAAATGTGCAGAAGATGGTGGATTATCTCAAGACCATCGAGGACAGAGAGAAGAGAAATGAACAGGCCAGAGCTGTGATCAAGGTTATGGAGATAATCAATCCGGCCGTTCACCTTCAGGATAATTATGAACAGAAACTTTGGGATCATCTGCACATCATATCCGGCTTTGATCTGGATGTGGATTCGCCATATCCGGCTCCATCTCCAGACTGTCTGAATGACCGTCCGGAGCCGGTGGTCATGAACAGGAAACCTGTCAAGGCGACTCACTATGGCAGAAATGTCGAGAGTATAATCGACCTGATTGCTGAAAAGGAGGATGGCGAGGAAAAGACAGCAATGATACGCTCGCTTGCAATCTACATGCGCCAGCAGTATCTGATCTGGAATAAGGACACTGTTTCTGATGAAACCATATTCCAGGATATAGAGAAACTTTCTGACTATAGGATACATGTACCGGAGGGACTTCAGCTTGTAAAGGCAGGATTTGAGAACGGACACTCAAAACCAGGTTTCAATCAGGCTAAACGAGCTAATAATCAGCGTCAGAAGAACGGAATGAAGAACTGGAAACAGAGAAAGTAATGGCTGTAAGAAAAAAAACAGAAAAGAATACGCGAAAGAAGAACTCTTCTTTCTGGAGCAGGATGTCAGATGACAGAAAGTCCAGTCTGCTGAAGTATGCAGGGGGGACTGTTGCTGTCTTTGCTGCAATATCTCTTGTTTCCATGTTGTCATATCTTTTTACATGGCAGGCGGATCAGAGTCTGCTTGGCATGCCTGACATGATGGACAAGAACGTGGATATCCAGAACCTTGGAGGCAAACTGGGTTACAGGTGGAGCAGTTTTCTGATAACAGAATGCTTTGGCCTTGGCAGTTTTGCTCTGGTATTCCTGTTTGGAGCTGTTGCTTACAGACTGTTCTTCTGGAAGAAGAGCATTGGTCTTCTCAAGTTGACATTTGTATCACTTCTCACGGCATTTGTGTCATCTTTACTGCTTGCTTTCGGATCATCTGAATTCTGTGCTGATACATTTTTCGGTGGGGGATTGGGTGGATACTCGGGCTCTGCTGTCGTAAAGATTCTTGAAAACCTCCTTGGCAGTATGGGGACCGGATTGGTTATCTGCCTGCTTGCTGTCGCCCTCATGCTTTTTGCCAGTGGCAGATTCGAATCGTGGTTCGCAGCGGTAGGAGAGTCTTCTGATAAGGTTGAGGACGAGGAAGAGGAGCATTCCGAGCAGATCGAAGAGTCTGAACAGGAAGTAGAAACCGAGCCGGAAGAGGAATCGGAACAGCAGGAAGGTTTGGAACTGCAGGGGGATCCGGAACCATTGGAGGAATTTCCACCTCAGGAAGAATCTGGTCTTGATGGCGCCCCGGAACCTGTAGTGGAAGTCGAGATGGATGATTTTGAGCCTCTTGAACCGGAGTCGGGTGATTCAGAGATGGAGGTGATTGTTGCGGAAGAACTTTCTACTGATGTGAAGGAAGAACTTCCGTGGATTGATGTGCGTGAGGAATTGGAGCGTTTCCAGTTTCCTCCTCTTGATCTCCTTAACGATTACTCAGAGGGAAAGAGAGAGGTCAGCAAGGAAGAACTCGAACTTAATAATAACAGAATCCGTACGACTCTTCTCAATTATAAGATCAAGGTTGACAAGGTTTCTGCTGTTGTCGGACCTACGGTGACCCTTTACAAGGTTGTGCCGGCTCCAGGAGTGAAGATTTCTGCGATAGAGGGTCTGCGTAAGGAAATCGGTCTTTCGCTCGGTGCCAAGGGCGTGCGTGTGGTTACTCTTGCCGATTCTGTAGGTATTGAGGTTGCGAATCACAATCCTTCAATCGTGCCGCTCAAGGCAATGCTTAATGATGAAGCTTTTCGTAACAGCAAGGCTGAACTTCCAGTCGCTATAGGTTACACGATCACTCAGAAGGTCAAGACCTTCGATCTTACTGATGCACCTCACCTTCTTGTGGCAGGTGCAACGAAGCAGGGTAAGTCGGTGGGTCTTAATGTGATCATTTCGTCTTTGCTCTATGCGAAGCATCCTTCTGAACTTAAGTTTGTGTTCATCGATCCGAAGATGGTCGAGTTTACTGCATATAATTCTCTTCTCAAGCACTATCTTGCTGTCCTTCCTATGGCGGCAAGTGAGGAAGATGAGAAGGAAAACGCTATCATCAAGCAGCCTAAGCAGGCCGAGCAGGTACTTAATTCCCTTTGTATCGAAATGGATGAGAGATATAAACTGCTTGCTTCTGCAGGTGTAAATGACATCAAACTCTACAACTCGAAATATAAGGAGAGACATCTCCTGCCTACTGATGGACATAAGCATCTTCCTTATCTTGTCGTGGTGATTGACGAGTATGCCGATCTTACCATGGCCGGAGGCAGTGGCGGTGATGCGAGAAAGACATCAAAGAATATCAGTGATTACATCGTGCGTCTGGCTCAGAAAGGACGTGCGGCGGGTATCCATGTGATCATAGCGACTCAGCGTCCTTCAGTGAATGTGATCACGGGTCTTATCAAGACAAACTTCCCTACAAGAATCGCATTCCGAGTTGTCGGAAGGGTGGATTCTCAGACAATCCTCGATACTACAGGTGCTGAAAATCTTATCGGAAGGGGAGACATGCTTTACTATGCCGGTGTTGAGATGGAACGTGTCCAGTGTGCCCTGGTAAGTATGGCCGAAATCAATAAGATTACCGATTATATCGGTGCTCAGAATGGCTATAAGCAGTGCTATTCTACTCCATATTATCTTCCGGTTCCTGAATCTCAGGACGGTGAAACAAGTGGTGGTACTATAGACATGCAGAACATCGATCCGATGTTTGAAGAAGCTGCACGAATGGTGGTTACATCTCAGAAAGGTTCAACATCTGATCTTCAGAGGAGACTCGGTATGGGATATGCAAGAGCAGGACGTGTTATGGATCAGCTTGAGGCAGCCGGAGTGGTCGGTCCTCAGGAAGGTTCCAAGCCACGCCAGGTGCTTGTGACAACCTTCAATGAGCTGGATGAGATCCTGGCAGCTTTTGTAAAGGATTAGAAATGAAAAAGATTAAAATAATGATGATGGTGCTTCTGTATTCAGTTACAGGAGCACTTTATGCTCAGAATGATGCCGTCTTGAATTCATTATACTCCAAAATGGCATCTTCTGCGGTTTCTATGGATTATTCATATGTTCTGCAGTCTTCCGGAATCAAGACAATGGGAGGCGGTACCGTGACGGTTCAGGACAGTGCGTATGTTATGAGAGGGGACGGGCTGTTGATCAGTTGTGACGGCAAGACTGTCTGGATGGTTGATCAGGAAGGCAAGGAAGTCATAATAGAAACGCCTTCAGAAGGGGAACAGTCTTACATGGATAACCCGGCTCTCCTGTTTGTAAATCTTTCTGAAACCTTCAGAGTGGAAGGTGTAAAGATCAATGGTAAGGTTTATACCTATGTGATGTCACCAAAGGTTTCATGTGGAATCAAGACTGCAACACTTGTCATTAATAGTGAATCTGCTCCAACTATAGAGAGGGCGGTATTTGCACTTGCGGATGATAAAAGTCTGGACATAAAAATAAAGTCAATGACATTTTCAGAGAAAAAGTCATTGACTTCATATTTCTACGATATTTCCGTTCTGGATTCGACCTGGTTGATTACAGATCTCAGATAGGTTATTGTGCGTTACGTACGCAGCGTACAGAAGCTCCGAATGTCTCCTTGTTACCTTTGCCGATCATGAAATTCGGCTGGGTGCCGTATACATATCTGTAGTATGCCATATCCTCCTCGCCTTCGACTTCTGAAGCAGTCCAGAATACTGCGTAGTCGAAAAGTCCTTCAAATGTAGCACCCGGATATTGCGGACCTGATTTGACAGCAGGAGTAACTCCGAGATTCGCATATCCTACAGGGATGAATGCAAGTCCGCTTCTGTTTGTAAGGTCACCGACAGTAGGCCAATATGTCCACATTACCTCGTAATTGAAGCTTGCATTAACCATAAGCTGGGAAGCTAAGGTCGGAGTACCGTTGACGTTCTTGTCCCAGTAGATGTTGTTGTATTCCTTTATTTCAGGTGCGTTGGCATTGTCTTTTGTGAGAGACCTTACCATGCTTACCCAGTCACTTTCTGTCGGCAGTCTCCATTCTCCACCTCCTACTTCTTCGCAAGCCAGTACAGCTTCTTCGTAATTGTAGTAGCGTCCGAATACTCTGTCCATGGCTGCGGCATTTCTGAATGCTGCTCCGGTGTTTGTGTTTTCCGAAATATTGGAATTGATCCAATCCAAGTCGCCGATGGTTACATAGTAGTATCCGTCCTCATCGATGCTGCCGGTGTCCTCATAGATTCCGGAATTGGTTATGGAGCCGTTCTCGCCGCCTCTTACCACCGTAGTATATCCGATTGCATATGTGCTGGTATATCCTGATGCAAATGCATAGCAATAGACTGTAAATGTTCCGAGTGTGTCCTTGATAGTATACTCGAAAGATCCGTCAGATTTCTTTCCGGATCTGTCAAGACCATTCTCGAAACGGGTGGTGTCGTATTTCTCCATGAGAGGGGTGACCTTCCAACAGTATCCCATTTCCTTGCTTTCTGGATGAACCGCCCCTGAAGGCTTCAGTTTCAAAGTTCTGTTACCGTTGGCGTCCATAAACTCCTCAAGTCCAATAATCGAGATGTTTCCTTCCAGAGAAGGATATGTTGTTGTTTCCTCTTCTTTCTTGCAAGCTGCCGCCGCAAGGATAACAAAGGTCAAAAGTGCTGCTGCTCTAAGCTTCTTAAGGCTCATTATCTTAAATTTAGTGATACAAACGTGCAAATATGCGCATTTTAATTTGAAAAACCGCTACCTTTGTACAAATACTTTGCCGATAATCAGTATGAGGAACCTTTTTTTCAGTATTATGCGTTTTTGTGTGTTGGCTGTACTTTTGACAGCCTGTGCGCAACAGCAAGGCTATGTTACCATCACCGGTTATGCCCAGGGTGGAACATATGCGGTCAAATTCAATACAGACGGGGTTCATGCGGATCCATCTGAAATCGCTGCTGATGTCGAAGAAATACTGCAGAGTATAGATAAGTCTTTGTCCGGCTATAACAGGAATTCTCTGTTAAGCAGGTTCAATGCAGGGGAGGCCATCATTCCGGACAGCCTTTTTCTTGATATTTATTCCAGAGCTTATGATGTTTATGAACTGACCGGTGGATGTGTAGATCCGGCTTCTGCTCCTCTTTTTGACATGTGGGGCTTCGGTTTTACTTCAGAAAATCTGCCTTCGCAGGAGAAAGTGGACTCGGCCCTTTCCGTGTGTGGTATGAAGAGACTCAGAAGGGATATGGGTGGTGCTGTTTCGGATGCCGGTACTCTTCTTCCTGCCGACCTCGTGGGAGGTGAAGGGAAAACTTATTCTCCGAAATTGAATTACAATGCCATAGCTCAGGGATATAGCTGCGACGTTGTTGCAAGATATCTGTATTCCATCGGCGTAAAGGATATGATGGTGGATATAGGAGAGATATTCTGTGATGGACTGAATCCGTCAGGCCGCCCATGGACTATCGGTATTGACAGGCCTGTTGACGGGAACAATACTCCGGGAGCTGATGTTCAGGAGATATTCCACGTTCCGGCTGGTCCTCATGGAGTCGTTACATCCGGAAATTACAGGAAATTCTACATCAGGGACGGTCACAAATATTCTCATTCAATAGATCCTCGAACCGGATATCCGGTAGAACATAATCTTCTCAGTGCCACTGTTGTAGCCCCTGATGCAACCCTTGCTGACGCATTCGCTACCTATTGTATGGTCGTGGGTCTGGAAACATCTGTCGAGCTCATATCTTCAATACCGGAACTTGAGGCTTGTCTGATATATGACAAGGATGGAGAGCTTGTTACATGGTGTTCCGACGGGTTCGTTCTGGTTACATCTCAGAAATAGTTTCGAGTATAAATACAAGACTTTCAGTCAGTTTCTCTGTTGCTGCCATCATGATTTCCGGGCATACTCCAAGGTATGAAAGGAAGACTGTGATGGCCGCCAATGGCATCATGATGCCGGTCAGAGGCAGGGCCAGGAGGTTGGTCAGCATGAAATAGGGCGGGAATGTTCCGAAGTAATGCCATGTCAGCGGCAGGGTTGTCAGCTGGCAGCTTATCGAGAGCGTCGCACTGCTCCATATCTTCCTGGTCAGCTTATCAGCTTCGTCATCGGTCATGATATTGTTCAGTGGGGGATATATCCATACGATACCGGCCATGGCAGCGTATGAAAGCTGAAACCCGATGTCAAGTATATCATGAGGGCTGATTGTCAATTGTATCAGCATGCTTTTCATAAGCAGGCAGTTCAGCTTTGTCGGCCTGTCTGTGATTTTCCCGATTTCTCTCAATATGATGAACAGCAGGGCTCGGGTCATGGAGGCGGATGCCCCTGTCGCCAATGTGTATGTGGTGCAGATCGCGATGTTCGATGCACTTCGGAGAACCTTCATCTGGTGCCGGTTTCCCAAAATGCATGATGCTTTGGAAATCAGTGTGTAGATAATCCCTAAATGAAGTCCTGACAGGGCCAGGATATGAGAGGCTCCGCTTGCACGGAATGCCTCTGTCATGTATTCCGGAAGGTCGTGTCTGTTTCCGCTTATCAATGCCTTTATCAAGGCGTTTGTATCCTGCTCTTTGAAGGGGATTGCATCTATTGCTGATTGTAAGGCGAGCCCTATGCCGCTTATGATACCGGACAGATATCCGCTATGTCCTCCTGCTACGATATCAGGAATCCTGCTGTTGAAAGAACAAAAGCAACCGGCTGCCAGGACTGCAAGAATCACCATGATCCGGGAAACTCCGGCGTAACCTTGATGCTTAAGAAGACCGGCTGCCGCCAGCATGATCAATGCCGTTGCCTGTGAGGCTGCCGAGGCATGATAAATCTGTGTAAAAGACGCTGTTGAGAGGGCTGAAACCAGCACTCCGACAGCAAAAAACGGTTCTATCCCCACATACTCTCTCTCCGCTACCATATTCCTTTCAAATTTTTGCTAAAATAGCGATTATTTTGCTAACTTTGCAAGGATAGACTTGTAACGGAATAAATTTATTTCAATTATGATAATCTTAGTTCTGAATTGCGGAAGCTCTTCCCTCAAGTATCAGCTTCTGGATATGAAAAACGAGGAGGTTTATGACCTTCTTGCAAAGGGTATTGTAGAAAGAATCGGAATGGAGGTCGGATGCCTCAAGCATCAGGCTACCGGAAAGGAAAGCCTCTTGAAGGAGATGCCTATGGATGACCACACGGTGGCTATCAAGGCGGTTCTTGATGCTCTTCTTGACAAAGAGTACGGAGTGCTTGCTACTTTGGAGGATATCGAAGCTGTCGGACATCGTGTCGTTCATGGTGCTGAGGATTTCGTATGCAGTCAGCTCATTACGGATGCAGTTGTCGCCCAGCTTGAGAAGTGTTCGGTTTTCGCACCTCTTCACAACCCTGCAAACATTCTCGGTATCAAGGCTGTGACTGCGGTTCTTCCTACTGTTCCGCAGGTGGGAGTGTTCGATACTGCTTTCCATCAGACTATGCCTGCATACGCTTACATGTATGCACTTCCATACGAGTATTACGACAAGTACCGTATCCGTCGTTACGGATTCCATGGTACAAGCCACAAATATGTTTCTGCAAAGGGTGCCAAGTTCGCCGGCCTTGACCTGAACTACTCGAAGATCATCACTTGCCACCTTGGTAACGGTAGTTCTATCGCTGCAGTGGTGAACGGAAAGTCTATTGACACAACAATGGGCTTTACTCCTCTCGAGGGACTTATCATGGGTACTCGTTGCGGTAATGTGGATCCGGATGTCGTTACTTATATTCAGGAGAAGGAGGGCCTTTCGCCTGCCGAGATGAGCAAGGTGCTCAACAAGAAGAGCGGTTTCCTCGGACTTTCATGCGTTTCTTCCGATGCTCGTGACTTGAATGACGCTGCTAACGAAGGCGATGCAAAGGCAAAGCTTACTCTCAAGAAGCT
>JAEIGA010010147.1_pt1 | contig 14271 bp, 18 predicted proteins | sample 9270691 | NCBI WGS metagenome assembly JAEIGA01 (sample SAMN17057246, study PRJNA624740) | gut metagenome | biome: biome; isolation source: fecal sample | host: Bos grunniens | place: China: Xizang | collected 2019 | reverse complement strand
TAGCTTAAACTATCATCATATACTGTAGGAATAGCCATTTGTACCCATGCTTTAAAGGGCGGTAACGGCTCGTTCAATTTAACGTTCGGTAATGGATTAAAACTTGGTTTTATTGTTCCGTCGCTCATAAAATTAGCCTCCTATTGGTAATATTAAATCGTTTAATTTTTCTTCAAGCAATTGGTAAGTGTTTAAAGGGTCTGACAATATGCCGTTTTTAGCTAATTGGTCAAAACTTTCGGTTGTGCTTGAAGGACTCATACTATCATACGAATTTAAAAAACGTGTGGTTTGGTCTGTTTTAATTGAATGTAGCCATAATATTTGGTTATAGGCTGTTCCCTCGGCATTTTGACAATAATTAGTGTAATAATTTTTAACTTTAGTTAATAGCACATAACAATTTTCACTGTCATTATAGTCAGTATTTTTATCATATAACCATGGAAGTTCGCATTTCACCCATGTTAAAAAAAGTTCGGGTCTTGCCATAAATAATTCACCTCACCATAAACCAAAGAATAAAGGTTCTAATTCATCAATAACCATTTTATCAACATTAATGAGATTTTCTCTAATTTCTTTTAATATACTTGCGTATGTCTGGAAGTTGGATTTACCTTTAGTGACACGCATATTTTTATGATGTTCTTTCGCCTGTTCATTTTCATTATTAGTTGTATTAGTTTTTCTTGTACTGCTATCATGTGATGTGTTATTAGTTTCTATTCCATGTCCATATGTGTCAGACTCATAAGACCCCTGATTATCTTTAGTTAAAGATGAAACAGATTTGGTTTGGTCGTATTCTCTTGTAACTATATCACCTGTTTCTTCTACAACCCTTGTTAAATATCCGTTAGTGAGATTAGTAACACTACCTTGTGGTGTATCACTGGTTTTAGTAACTTTCGGGTTAACTATTTTGTCAACGTACCCTGCACCACTCGGTGACACCGTATAATTTCGATTGTAATTATGTGTGTCTGTTCCAGAATGTTCTTCGGTTGAATTTCCAGTGCTTTTGTTTTGATTATTCATTTTTTCATTTAATATGGAGTCAACAAGTCTTTCAAGTTTTTTATCAAAATTCTCGTTCACACTCATATTAATGTTATCAAATAAATTATAATCCGTTCCAAGGTATTTTTCAAATGTTTCAGTATACAGCTGATTATAATAGGGCATTATATCATTGAGCTTTGATATCAGTCTTAGTTTCCAAAGTCCAAAAGTTTCTTCACATATTTCACGAGTATAATAATGAAGTAATATTTTATATTGCAAAGGCTTTCTATACTCATTATCAAATAAAGGATAAAGTGTATCTTTAGGATGTGTTTCATCAGGAACATCACGAAAACCGCCAAATATTCTTGATTGTACACCGTTTAAATCACATATAAAATAAGGTGTATATTCATGATTTAACTGTTCGTAACTATATTTATATGCAGGGTCATTCATTAAGTCGTCAATAGTAACAGGTCTAACACCACCAGTTTCTTTTCGCTCAAGATTTAACTGTAAAACTACACTTTCACATATAGTTTTAAGTTGCGTTGTATACATTCCCATTATTCGTTCACCTCGTTTTCTTCTTCATCACCGTTGTACGTATCATCAACAAGAGAATCAATAACTTGGAAATCTTCCCGATAATCGCACCAAATATCCAGACCAAACATTTTATTAATTTTTTTGCACGCCTGTCGTCTACTTTCAAGTCTTGAATATCTGCTTGCAATTGTAGCACCCATATTTCTATGTACTTCATCATTCAATAATCTTTCTCTCTTTTGGATGTTAACGTTTGATATACCAAGATATGTTAACGCTTCGTTCCAGATTTGCATTTTCATAGCAATAAGCCTATCAGCTAAAAAAGGTGCGTCAGTTTTTAAGACATTGATTGAGTTGGGTTTTATTTGTTTACTACCAAAAATAACAGGCATATTTCCTTGATACTGCTGATAAAGATTCTGCATAGTTAATTTTTCATTTTCATCACAAGCAATTAATATCGGTGTTTTTTGGGCATTTAGATTTACTCTAATTGTATTGTCAATATCATAAAGATTTTTTGCAAATAAATTTATACTTTCATATGAATTTGTGTGGATAAGATTATTATATATTATTACACTATCTGAAGGTGTTAAAGTTCTTTGATACCCATTAACAGATATTGCACGCCTATCGGTAGGTATTCTATATACATCAAACATACCACCAAGGAGAGCTTCAAGTCCTAAATATCCCATTACTTCATCTTTGAAGAATATAGCATGACCAGTCCAGAAAAGAGTAGTTTCTAAAAATCTTTCATCTACAGAATCAGGCAGATTTTTCCATTCAAACATTGATATTGATAGTTCTAATAATCTGTTGAAATATAAACGATATTCCTGTTGTATATCATTTATTGATTTTATAATACGTTTATTTTGTCTGCTTCTTGGCACTTTATTCACCTCTTTTTAATAACTTCCTACATGGGCTAATGAATCCCAATATGTAACACCTTTATCATGTATTTCACAAATTTTACGTTCAGCCCAGACAGGCATACCATATTTACCCGCTGTTTTATTACCTTTGATAGTACAACCACTTGTTTTGATATAAATGTAATGCCCTCTAACACTACGACTAATGGGTGGTAATTCTAACCTATTTTCAGCTACACCATATCGAGTTAAATAATTGTCAATACTTCTAAGTGCTTCACCACGTAAGCATTTTGCTCTAAATGTAAAACCAAGTTTTTCAATCTGTGGTAGTATTAGAGTTGAACCACTTCCACTCATGGGTGTCATCTTAGAAGGTGTATTATTTGCTTTTTCATAATTTGCTACATAATCTGTTACCGCACCTGCAGCACCTAATCCTGCACCTACTATAGCACCGGGAATATTCCCAACCATACCTCCAGTAATAGCACCACTTGCTGTTGCACCTAATCCTTTTATAGCACTTGACGTACTATTTTGGGCTATCCAAGTTCCTATTGTATCGGCTTGAACAGGCATAGACGGAAAACTATCTATTGTGATAGCATTTTCAAAGTCGTAATCTTTGCCAAAATAAAAACGTGGTATTAGAGTTATAGCAGGTGATGGTACTGACACAGCTCTAACTGCAAATTCGGGTGCTAACCCAGACCACCCCTCCCACGCAAATCTTTTACAATCGCCAAGATTGTTTGATACTTCAAGAAAAGTATATGGATATGTAAACATTTTTTTATTTTTAATTGATACGCCATTCATATAATTACCGTCTATAGCGGTGGATATCCAACTATTAACACTATTTATATTTCCTGACGATGTGGCTGTAAATATTGAACCATAAGCATTATATAAAGCTGTAGGCATTACAACTGCGTTAATACAATCCAGATGATATGACTTATAACAAGTGTTAAGTACAGTTCTAAAATTATCTATATCAGCTTGTGTAGTATTATAAGCATTAAAACCAAAAACGTAACACCCTGTTAAAAAACCACTCATAATACCAGTATCTGTAATAGGTGTATCAGTGGTTGCATATGTTCGCCCTTTTGGTGGTGCGAAAAAACATACTAAAATTAAATTATCGCCTGTGGGTGTCCAATCATCTTTTGCCATTGTGACATATTCAGTTTCTTCAAAATAGTCAGGAAGCGAATAACTATCAGGTGACCAACTTACGTCGGGTGTAGCTCTTTCGACCATACACTGACAAAATTCGTAACTCGTATAAAAACTATGAAATACATCAATTTCAAAAGTGAATTCTACAACATTATCATTTATATATAATACATTCGTTATGAATCCAAAGATAGTTCTGTAAGCTGTATCACCACCAATATTTTCAATAGAAATATAATTTGCATTTAAGTATTTATCACTATAAACGCCAAATGCTAATCCAACCCTTACGGTATTATTAGTTTGACCGTTTATTCTGCACCATGTTTGGCTTGTCCATATATCTATTTGATAAGTGCCTAAAGAATCTTCACTTATACCACCATTTATTACATTTCTATATGTATTATCAAGTGGAACACCACCATATACCCTAATTACACTACTCGGTGTTGACATTTTTTCACATCCTTTTTTAAAAATAAGGGAGCATAAAACTGACGTTATTTATCATCAAATTTTACACTCCCATTTTTATTATGAATTATTCAATAACAGTCAGAACAATTGTCGCTGTTTTAGTTGAATCATACACACTTGTGCATTTAACAGTAATAACTGTATCAGCGGTAACATCACCGACCGTTACAACACCATTACCATTTACAGAAACATCAGGATTTTCAACAGGCTCGTCATTTAACGTAACACTGTCAATTGACCAAATGATTTCTTTGTTTGCAAAATTTGATACCACAATTGTTGCGTCAATTGTCGTAGTGCTATTTGCAGTTACATTTGCCTCTGTAGGCGAAACAGTAAGGCTAACGACTGTAGGCTCTCCACCAACAAAAACAACAGCGTTAGCAAAAGGACTAAAGGAAAATGTTTTCCAAACATGATACCAATAGTTCCAATAAAGACCCTCGCCGTTATACTGCTCTGTAAACTCGAAAAGATTGTCAAAAATCATGAACCAATCTTCGTCTACAAGTATAGCGGGAATACTATCAAGTGTTGTGACATTATCCTGCACTGCCGATACATCCTCACCAAGCAAAGCCGCTAAGCGTGTAAAATCCATGTTCGCAAAAGAGTCCATAAGAACACGCCTACCCATAAACTCAGCCTTTGACATATTAAAGGCGGCGGCGAGCACTTCAACATCCATAATAGCATCAAATTCGCTATTAACAAGAATTACCTGCCTATTTTTAGGTGTGTTTGTCGTAACGTGCTGTGTATTATATTTTGTTGCCATAAATTCAAGTGCATTTGAAGTACCCTTTACTTTTGTCACAATTGCTTTAGCATTAGCGGGTGTTGCTTCGGGGATTTCCTCAGCATACAAGTACCCGTTCAAAATTGCCTTAGCAAGCATATATTTCATAGTCTGATATTCGTCGTAATAAGCACCTGTGTACATTGAGTCTACAATGCGTGCTATAAGGTCAGAAATACCAGTCCAAGAAAGAAACGCCTGTTGAAGCTGTTTATTCTGAATTGTAGCCTTGTAAAATTTCTGATAATTGAGAACATGAAATGCTGCACGAACATCAGGAATTTTACGCTTGAACACATTTGTTTCAGCTGTTTCAACATTATAATTGTTAGGGTCTGCGATATTTACGAAGATTTCTTCAACCGTTTCGCCAAACTCCAAAATACCCTTTTTAAATATCGACCAAGGGTTACGGTACATACGAGATGTAATAATAACTCTGCCAATACGGTTAATAAGGGCGTTCAGAAATTCATTCTGCAAAGCGGGATACTGCATAATAATACTGCCGATTTCTCGTACACTCTCACGGTCAGTAGTAGCAACAGGTACAAAATCCTGATAAGTTGAGCTTGCGTTTGAGCGGATAACATTAAGAATATCTGTAGCACTTGCGTTCAATGTCGCATTGTTCGGTCTAATAGGCATAATTTAGTCCTCCTTAAATAAGTCTGAAAATTCTGTTTTTGTTGTATCTTCTTTCTCGGTATCATCTACCAGAGAAGATTTACCTGTAAAAAATCTCTGTTTATATTTCTTTTTCCATGACTCGTCAAGCTCGTGATATTTACGCTCCCATTCTGCACCGTCAGAATTAGCACGATTTTCAAGGTCATTAAAAGTGTCAGTCATATCTTCAACAAATTTGATACTTGCTTCGTCTGTGTTGCTTCCGATTATCTCATTTACACGAGAAAAATAATCGTCACGATTTAATATACTCAAAATTCACACACTCCTTTTACATATTTTTGATAATCTCAAAGTCATATCCTTTTGAGTTCAAATATTTTTTAGCTTCTTTTTCATTTCCATAACTACCATTTTTGTAATTTATAGCTTTAGTTTTATAATAAGGATATTGCTCTTTAGATAGATACGAATTTATATCTGAAGTTAAACCTAATATTTTATTAACAATAAATTGTACGATTTCAGCATCATAACCGTCCTTGCGTAAAAATTTTACACGGTCAGCACCGTTCCCATAATCACCTTTTATAACGTCTACAGCTTTTTTCAAATAGTAAACATATTGTTCAGTATCAAAATTATCTATCATTTTATCAAGCATTTCTGTGTCAAAAATATCAACATACAATATGTTTAAATCTGTATTACCAGTTGCAGGCATATTTTTTTGTCCGTATTGCCAAACACATATTGTAGCATTAATTTTTGGTGGTGAATCTACACCATATTGAGCATACCAATACTTATATGTGCCTGTTAATCTTGTGTCATTAAAGCCCTTGTTTTTGTAGTAATCCCAATTGGTATATAATATCGGGGTAAAACCTCTCTGCTCTACTCTCTTCAAAAAAGCTAACGCTATGTTTGCTCTCTCTACGTTCGAAAGATTGTAGCCTATACTTTTAGCATATCTATCAGAATCTTCTTCAAAATCAAAAGCTATAGGTATTTTACCGTGTCCGTCAGCTAAATCACAAACAGTATCGGCTTCAACAGTAGCATGATATTCTGTGACAGCATATGACATCCAATAAATACCGAACGGAATATTATTTTCTTTACACCCTTTTATATTATTATAAAATTGTGTGTCAATAGTGTTATCACCAAAACCACCACGAATAAAAACAAAATCAGTGTCAACATCATCCCATACTATAGTGCCGTTAAATTCTGACACATCAATTCCTTGTTTCATCATCATTATCTCCTTTTAATTTTTCTAAATAAGGTTGGAATAGTTTATATAATTTAGGATTAATGGCACAGATATTTTCTATAATGCTTATCAATTCCATAATACAAATATAAATTGATACAACATTTATAAGTGGTAAAGATATTCCTAAATTAACGTAAGCTATGGCGTATTCTAATAACCATGAACCGCCGACAGCTAATACTTCACTTAATTTATGGAATAATCCCTGCCTTAATACTGTGCTGTTTAATCCCTCTTTATATATTGCTTTTATAATACCTGAGATTATATCAAACAAGATAAAACCAAGGGTTACACCAAGTACCGCTAACACGTTCATCCCTCCCCTCTTGCAAGAAATATTTTTATTATTAATTATACCATATTATTTGACTTTTTGCAATAGATATGATATAATTTAATAGAGAATATTTGTATAAGGTGGTACATATATGTCCTATTATGACGGTACAAAGTTGTTATCTTTAAGTGATATAAACGGTAACAAACCCGAAGTATACATTTGTGACGGTAATCGTACAGGCGGTAAAACAACTTATTTTAACAAATTGATGATAAATCGCTTCTTGAAAAATAAAAGCAAATTCGCTTGTATATACCGTTTCAATTATGAACTTGATAATATAGCTGAAAAATTTTTCAAGGATATAAAAGGTTTATTTTTTCCAGAATATGATATGATTTCTGAACGCAAAAGTAACGGTATTTTTCACGAATTATTTTTAATCAAGGGTAAAGAGAAAATATCGTGCGGTTACGGTATCACATTAAATTCAGCTGACCAGATTAAGAAAATGAGTCACTTCTTTTCGGACGTTGAAAACATGATATTTGATGAATTTCAGTCTGAAACAAATCACTATTGCTCTAACGAAGTAGAAAAATTATTATCAATTCACACTTCTATCGCAAGAGGTCAGGGTAAGCAAGTAAGATATGTGCCGATATATATGCTTAGCAATCATGTAAGCATTATTAATCCTTATTATATCGCATTAAATATCTCACAAAGAATCCGTGAAGATACTAAATTTTTGAAGGGTGACGGATATGTTGTTGAATTTAATTATAATGACAATGCGTCTAAAGCACAAAGCGAATCAAGTTTTAACCGTGCTTTTGCTTCAAATAAATACGTCGCATATTCTTCACAAAATGTTTACTTGAACGATAACACAGCATTTATTGAAAAACCTGTTGGTAAAAATAGATATTTATGTACATTAAAATATCAAGGTAAAGAGTATGGTGTAAGACAATATCCAGAATTAGGGGTTTTATACTGTGATGATAAGCCCGATATTTCAAATCCGAATAAATTATCTGTTACGACTGATGACCATAATATTAATTATGTAATGTTACATATGAACCGTATGTTTATCGAACAGTTACGCTTTTATTTTGATAAAGGTTGTTTTAGATTTAAAGATTTAAATTCAAAAGAAGCATTAATAAAATGTTTTTCTTAGTATATCTGCTACAGCTTGCTTAATTGTAGAATATCGGGTTTGCACACTTGGAAAATAGTGCCGATTTCTTCTCGTCTTTGCAAAACGCTTTTAAGTACCTGTAGTTATAGATATAAAAAGCCCTGTATTTATCAACATTATTCGTTGGTGTAATACAGGGCTTTATCTATGCTTATTTATATTCAAATAAATCAATAGAATATCCTACATAATTATCTTCAACTATATCACATTCTTTTTTAAAATCACAAAAACAACATAAATGTCTGCATTGTCCTTTAACCCATTGGAGATATTTTTTATATAAGAATTTTTGTATTTTATTTTGCTTTAATTTTGTCCCGTATAAAATGCGTTCAATTTTTAAAACAATTTTCGTCATATTTATTATCCTCCCATAATGAAATATAATCATTAAAATCTACCTCTTTCCATACTTGAACGGAAATACCATTTGAATATTCTATATTATAAAGTATTTCATATTTGTTATCAGCTGTTATATGCCTATCTAATAATTTAATGTCTGAAATTATAACTTCTGTTTCTTCAATGTTATTTGTATTGTCGTACATTATATTTAATACAATTAATACCATTAAACACGCTAAGACTATAATTCCTATTATAATGTAAATATACAAAACATATTTTTTCATAACATTCACCAGTAGCAACTTGCTATTCATAAAATGATAAATATACCTATTAATGCGAATAAAGCAAACTCCAACTTTTTCTACCTCATTTCGTATGTAGTTTCTTGTAGTACAATTCCACCTTTAATTCTATGTGGAATTAATTTGCCATATATACATAATCCAATTTTAAAGTCTGTTAATTCTCTTTTTGTTGTAATAAAATCTTTAGCATAATCACTTGTAAAATCATCCTCTGTATATTCCTGTGTTAATGATTTCTCAAACAGCTTTTTGCAGTTATCAGGCATGCCCGCACATTTAATATTATAATATGGTTTTTCTTCACTTACAATATGCTCGATATAGGTTTTAGGTCTAACAAATATGCCTTTATCCCATTCACCCTCGCATTTCCAACAACAAAAATTTGTATCGTGTATATTAACGTTTTTAATTTTATCTAAAGCTATATCACAATGTATACTATCTGTGTCAGCATATATAAATCCTTTTTTATTCACACCGTAGTAATTTGACTGAGCAGCTCTAATTGTAAAATTTCTTGCGTATGATGTAATGGCTGAGCCAACAGGAATATAAACAGCTTTTTTATTATGTTCGGGAATGGTATAAAATCCTACGCTGTTATCTTCTTTAAGATATGCAACTTTAAATGATGAATTAGTATTTGTTGCCATTTTGCCATATAAATTGTTTAAAAATAGCTTAGCCAATTCACGCTTAGCACCTTTACTTGTTGTTTTTATCTTTTTATACTTTTCTATATAGTCGTCAAATAATCCTGTTTCAGCATGAAAATAACATCCGCCTAAAATCTCAAAATCAGTTACATCATAATGCTCTAAAAATAATGTGTAATCTGTCATTGTTAAAGTTAATACAGGTCTTGCCTGTTGTATTTCACCGTCAAGTGCTATATATTCTGAATAATATTTTTTAGTCTTTTTATCAAATACATCACTTGTTTCTAACATTTCACGAGAATTATATAACAAATTATCTTTTATCTGTATAAAGGGTAATTTGTTTTTCTTTATCTTAAATCTTGTTTTAATTCGAATAAAAAAATAATGCCTATCACTTGTTGCAATTTGAGGGATAAAATTACCATGCCAAAAGGTCGGCTTTCCTATAGGGTATCTATTACCACTCTCGCTTGACATCATACTCGGGTATAAACTATTAACATCTAAAGTTATACCATTTTGCTTTATTTGATTTTCTTTTCCTTTAACAACATAGCACCAACCACCTTTATAACTTTTTCGTATCCACTCGTCGGCGTTCGATTGTGTATATAATTCACTATCTAATTCTATTTCTGTCATATCAGGAAAATATAATTTAAAATACTCAGGTGGTAATATTCTTTTATATTCAGCTAAACAACATGAACCTATTGTTAATTTATTATGCCCCTCATTAAATGCTATTTCTAATGCCTCCTTTACAACCAGTACGTCATTCTTAATATATTCTTGTTCTTTTTCAGTGATTTCACAGCCTGCATATCGCAAGCCCTCATATTCCATGTTTAACTTCTTATGCTTTGTACCAAACGATTCTCCTATTCTGCGAACAGAAAACGGCAATAATTTATATGAATCTCGCAATTCAATATAATGCTCATGCACTTTAATTAAGATACGATACCATTGACCCATGCCTGATATATTATAACTAAAGGTATTATTTCTCATTTTATATTTATCAATTATTTTTGTGTCAAATATATTGTCTTTGTTTTGCTCTATTGCCTGTTTGTAGCCTAAATCATACAATAAATAGCTAAGCCAAAATGAACCGTCAAATTTTAAATTATGGAAGTAACAAATAATATTACAATCCAACTCTAAAAAATATTCAAATTGTTCATCAATGCTATGAAATATTTTAACATCATCAGAATACAATTCAACACAAGCACTAGCCCACACCTCAGTACACTCTTGTCCGTCATATACAGTTGTTTCAAAGTCACCTACGAACACTCTTGCACTCATATGACAAACTTCTCTAAAACTTCGCCTGTTTCAGAATCCACTATAAAATTATTCTCCTGATAATGCCCCATTACAGCGCTATCGGATAAAGACTTGTAAATAATTTCATCGTTATCATTAAAAAAATCAGTTGTTCTTGTATACTCTTCTTCAAGTTCACTTGATTCTTGAATTGATATATTATTATCTGTTATTATTTGTATTAAATTCTCTATTTCATCTATAGCTTCTCTCAATGACTCCTCGTCACTGTCTTTGTAGTATTCCTCAATAGTTTCTATAGCCTTATTTACATCGTCACTATGTTCACGTAATCTTTTTGCGACTTCCGTTTCACCGTCCTCAAAGCAAGCGTTATCGAATGATTTTCGCAAAATTGATTTCAATTCATTAATATTTGATGTGTGTTGTATATTGCCTCTTTTTGAGGCTATTGTCATATCTCCAATTAACTTGTCTATATCATCAATACCATAAAAGGAATTTGTCACATTATCAATAATGCGGTCTTTTTCACTCGGTAAGTAATTATTTGGTTTTGGTGATTTAGCTTTGCTTGATTTTTTCTTTTTTGTAGTAGGTTTTCGAGATTTTTCTAGCCCTAACTTTTGTTTAATTTTCTTCTTTGTAGATTTCTTTAGTTTGCCTGTTGCAGTTAAACCCAGTTTTTTATTCATTTCTCTAACTGTTGGTGTTTTTGTTAACAGTTTTACTAATTTTCTAATACTGCCTTTAGTTATTCGTTTAGGTATCTTCGGTATTTTAATAGACGGTGTATATCCATGTTTCTGCAAACGCCTTGTACGCTGTTGCAAAAGTCGTCTATTCAACATATATTCTTCTCTCAAATCCAACTAACTCACCTCTTTAACATATACAAGTTGTTGTTTTCCGTCATAGCGTAAAAAATCTATCCACACAATGTTGTTTATTGTATATCCGTATTCTTTCATAAAATGATATATTTGATACGGAATATAGATATTTTCATTTATACTAAGAATACTTATACCTTCATAACTTTCAAACATAATTCTAATATTAAAGTTAATTTGAAATTTACATCTTTTACGAATGTACAATAAAGCCTCAAAGGGTGTGTCGAATATTTTGTTTTGCATAATATCACCGTATAAAAAACAGCCCCACACTGTAGGTGCAGGGCTGTTGTTATGAAGAAGGAAATACAGAAAAAATTATTTTATACTAAGGCACAAGTCAAAAAATACTTATCTTTATAGTTCTTACTCGGTTTCTTGTAGCAGTCAATAGCGAATTTTTCGTCGCCCATTTCCTCAAGGATATCAAGGTAGTTGTTATAAAGCGTTTCTGAGCCTGTGTTATAACGTGTACCATCCTCGCCGACAAAAACATACTTTACATAGTCTTTGTCGCTTTTGCTGTTTTCGTTGTGCACATCAAGTACAACAACACCGATAGGTGTAAACTCAAAAGATGTGTCAGGTGTGACAAGCTCGTCCAAACTCTTAGACGACGATATATCCTTGACCTTAATTCTATCTCTGGCTGACAGTTCAATTGATGACTCACGGATAGTAGTTGTGAAATTTCTTGACATAATAAATTAACTCCTTTTAAAATTAAATTTTTTGTTTTCTGTCTTTCATTAAGACAGCGTGTTTGATAAAATCAGTTTCTTTCATACCGTATAAACGGCTTTCATTTCTAACGCTAATCACATGAATAGCTTTAAAAAGTTTTGGATTTTCAGACTCTTTTAATGACTTATTGATTGCACGCAAAATTTCATTGTTATTTTTGAAAGTCTTAGTTAAAATAACATCGTCATCAAAAATATCACCACTATCAGTGTGTAAAAACTTAACGTTTGCAATAGTCACAAAAAAAGTACGAGTTACCAAAGGTTGTCGTGGCATTAAATTATCACCTCATTTCTTATCTTAAATCATTTTTTAAATCCTGATATAGGAAATCGGCATTAAATCATCACCCTCTTTCCTGTCTAAAAAATATTTATAAAACACACGGTATAAAAAGAAAATAGGTAAGTGATAATATCGGAACACCTTAAAGATAATTGTGTTTTATTCAGTTTTGTTATCAAAGTAAAACCGTGTGTATTATACCAAAAGCAAAAGCAAAAGCAAAAGCAAAAGCAAAAGCAATCTGCAAGCCGAGTCCTGAGCCGAGCAAATTTTTACAGCCTGATATATCTACCCTGTACAATGTAAATTTATCCGTAATATCTTAATCTCAAAGTTTCTTTGCCCTGTACCCTTGCTTTATAATCAACATAATGATTAAAAAACTTTGCTATATGCTGTGCGGATGTAGCTGGATAACCGTAGATAAATCTAAGCATATCCACACCATATATACATCCTGAATTGATTATCACAACAGCTACATCCGTGTTATAACTGCGTAAAATATATATCGAATCTTTGTTGCCGTATTCATAGCAAGTTACATCAGCCCGACAATAACAAAGGCGTTTAGTCCATGCCTTAGTTACAATCCGCTGATTTATAACACTTTGTGCCATGTTCCATAAATCCAATGCATATTGATTATTTGCTTTAACTTGCAATTTTGTCATAGTATCAACCTCATTTCCATTATTATATAATAGATACAGGGTAGATATATCAGACTGTAACACACCCTAACGTTACCGCTGTGCGAGCGGTGTTATTATTCGGGCTCTGTAAACTCGTCCTCTGTGTCGCTCTCGTCCTCAGCGTGTGCAACTGACAAAAACTCGTCAAGTGAACACCAATACTTTTTTTCTGTGGTGTAAGTATCCTCAACATGAAGATACTGCAAGCCCTTACTCTCAAAGTTAGAAGCCTCAACAGCCTTTGCAAGTTTACGTCCTGTAAGTGGTAAGCCCTCAGCGGTAAACTTAGCAAACTCAAGAGTATCTGTGTTACGGTTATACACCTTGCAATTGTAAGTTGTGGTTTTAATTGTGCGTGTAAATTTTGTCATAGTGATTAACTCCTTTATAATGGTATTTTTGAATGTGTTAATGTACTATGCACAGCGGTAACGTTAGGGTGTGTGTTTTTGTAACCGCTGATTTATACGGCGTAAAGGTTAATATCAATAGTCTTGAACTTTGATAGTAAAAAAATCAATATCAGTATCGGGTCTTGTAAAAGTCAGTTGTAAGTCATTTTCACCTGTATCATTAGTTGATGATATCAACGTATCAATAAAATGTACAATATCAGTTGTCAGTAAATGTTTAGTTGACAAATCAATATTACAAGTCAAAATATCGTTAACTAATAACATTATATTTACATCTG
>JAEIGA010010146.1_pt1 | contig 14272 bp, 10 predicted proteins | sample 9270691 | NCBI WGS metagenome assembly JAEIGA01 (sample SAMN17057246, study PRJNA624740) | gut metagenome | biome: biome; isolation source: fecal sample | host: Bos grunniens | place: China: Xizang | collected 2019 | reverse complement strand
TGCAATATTCCCCACTGCTGCCTCCCGTAGGAGTTTGGGCCGTGTCTCAGTCCCAATGTGGCCGTTCACCCTCTCAGGCCGGCTACTGATCGTCGCCTTGGTGGGCCGTTACCTCACCAACAAGCTAATCAGACGCGGGTCCATCTCATACCACCGGAGTTTTTCACACTCTACCATGCGGTAGTGTGCGCTTATGCGGTTTTATCAGCCGTTTCCAGCTGCTATCCCCCTGTATGAGGCAGGTTACCCACGCGTTACTCACCCGTCCGCCACTAAGTGTGCAGCTAAATCTGCCGAAGCTTCAATAAAAGCACACTCCGTTCGACTTGCATGTGTTAAGCACGCCGCCAGCGTTCATCCTGAGCCAGGATCAAACTCTCATGTTAAAATGTTTGTTTGTCCGTTTCAAGAAAAACATCTGGTTTTTCTATCCCCGTTTTACTTTAGGTTTTGTTCTTTGAAATTTTCTCATGATCAGAAATCTGATCGATGGAATCTTTCGGGATTGTTTTGTTGTTCAGTTGTCAAAGTTCAGTGCCTGTCTCAGCGACAGCTTGTTTAGTATAGCACCATGCCATACCCTTGTCAACACTTTTTTTAAATTTTTTTCAAAACTTTTTTGTGCAAAAAAATTAACGCCCCGGAAGGCCTGATTTTACAGCATTTTCTTCCAGGGCGCAGCTTCATTTTCAACAGATATCAATGGCTATTTTATCATTCTCTGCACGTCTGCAATGATACGCATGAGTCCATTCTGATCATAAATTATTTTTAGAATTTCCAGCTCATTGATCTGCCTGTAGATCTCTTTTCCGAGCTGTGATCCACTGATGATGGTAAAAAAAGTGCAGAGCAGCCACAGAACGATCACCGCGTTCACAAAACCGAAGATCAGTCCCCCAAGTTTGTTCAGCGTATGCAGCACCGGCAGCCTGGCCACCAGGTCAAGTGCCTTTGCAATCAGATGCAGAAGCAGGCTGATAACGATCATCAGAACGATAAAGACCAGGGCATGCAGCAGCATCTTTGTGATATATGCCGCGACATAGGCCCGGAATTCCGTGATCCCCAATGCCTCGTACATGGCCGGATTATTATTCTGAATCAGCGCTTCCTTAATAAAGGCCGGAAGCGGCAGGGCGCCGATCAGCATGTTTTCCGCGCTGTTATCCGCCGCAGTGCTCTGCCCGGGTACAGCATCATCCGTATTATCTGCATCTGTCTGCGCAGATGGCGTAAAATTTTCGCTGAACAGGGTCTTCTGGACCTGCTTGTAGGCCACCTCATATACCGGCGTTTCGATCAGGGCATTACTGACAGCAGGCGCCGCACTGATAGCGATGGCGATCGCCAGAACAAAGCCAAAGGTTCTGTAGACAGATATCACGAGACCGTCCTTCACCCCGCGGATAATGCAGAACAAAACGATCACAAGTGTCAGCCAGGCGACCGGATTCATGTAATCCAGTACATTTGCCAAGAATTCCTGAACCAATAAGGATCCCCGTTCTATTTAATTCTGATCTCACGGACCACCTGGCTGCTGATCACCCAGTAGGTCCCTGTTTCCCAGGAAGGCACCATATCCGAAATAGCGATATCCATTGCCCCTCTGAAACGCAGACCGCCATCATAAGCGTAGATCCTGACATCGGAATCATTGAACAGGATGATCTCCTCATCGTCAGCATAAACATTTTTATAATCCAGGTCTGTATAGGCCGTCATGGTCTTTTGCCCTTCACGGTCATAGAGCTCGATCCGATATTTACCCTTTTCATCATGATTCTTGAAGATGAATCCAATCTTCTGACTGCCGCTAAGCACGCTTTTGATCTCATCTTCAAAGGTCATTTTAGCGCCGTCTTCTACGGTCGTTCCCAGGTTAAAATATTCAAAACCTTCGTTTGTAAATACCACTGCCCTGGAGGCATCCAGAAAGGCAATCTTCGGGCAGAGGCTGTCGATTACGGCTTCGCGCATCACATGATTGCTGCCTGCATTTGAAAAATCGTAAAAAACGATTTTTGAGCTGACGCTTCCGCCGGAAATATCCAGATAGCTGACTGCCAGCCGGGATGCATCCGGTGAAAGATCCAGGGCCAGCGGATAACCTGTATTCTCAAGGGTCGCCTTAATACTGACCAGCTCGTTGCCTTCCTGATCGTAATAATTGACATAATTGCTTGTACTGTCCGACAATATTGCCGCAACGATTCCCTGATCCGACAGCCTGATCGCCTGGATCGGCACGGCTGTTGTCAGGTGGCCGCACTGTCCGTACCGGTTGAAGATGTAGATGTCATTGCCTTCCATATCGCCGATGGCCATATAGGCGTCTGTGGCCGACATGATCGGCGCGGACATCTCATAGGTCTGGTTCCAGATGGTAACACCGCTGCGGTCTGTCAGCGATATACCATCCTTGCTGTATCTGATCATTCCATGGGGTGATACGTGATAATACACAGATGTATCACCGCTGCGGGTCAGGGTATTACTGACATCATAATTCGTGTATACCATGCTGTTTCTTATCATGGCATAGGCAAACACAAGCAGCAGAATACCGATACCGATGGCCAGGATACGTACGACCCCTCTGTTTTCCGGTTTCAGAAAGCGGCTGATTTCTTTTGTCTGTTCCATATTTATAATTCCGTTCTTCCTTCGAGCGCACGAAGAAGCGTCACTTCATCGATATACTCCAGATCCCCGCCGACCGGCACGCCGCTGGCGATCCTCGTCACTTTGATCCCCGAGGGCTTGATCAGCTTGCTGATATACATGGCCGTCGTCTCTCCTTCAAGAGTAGACTTGGTGGCAATGATCACCTCGCCGATATCCTCTGTCTGGAGACGCATCATCAGCTCCTTCAGGCGGATATCCGCCGGTCCGATCCCCAGCATGGGGGAAATGGCTCCATGCAGCACATGATAAACGCCGTTATACTTACGGGTTTTTTCATAAGCAGCCAGATCCCGTGGGGTCTCGACTACCATGATCGTGGTGTGGTCCCGCTTTTCATTGGCGCAGATCGGGCATACCTCACTGTCTGACAGATTCCAGCATTTGCTGCAGTAGCGGATGGTCTCTCTTGCGGAAACGATCGTCTCGGCAAGGTTTCTGGCCTGATCGATCGGCATGTTGATGATATGAAAGGCCAGCCGTTGGGCAGACTTTGGTCCGATTCCCGGCAGCCTTGACAACTCCTCGATCAGTTGATTGATACGGCCGCTGTAAAGATCCATTAAAGTCCGAAACCTCCGAAGCCTCCAAGGCCGCCGGTGATCTTTGACATAGATGCCTGTGAAACATTATCCATCTCGCGCATCGCTTCATTAACCGCCGCAACGATCATATCTTCAAGCATCTCAACGTCATCCGGATCCACCGCATCCGGGTCGATGGTCAGTGCGACCAGCTCCTTCTTGCCGTTGACTCTGGCTTTGACTGCACCGCCGCCGGCAGCTGCTTCCACCTCTTTCGTCTCCAGTTCCTTCTGAGCTTCCTCCATCTGCTTCTGCATCTTCTGAGCCTGCTTCATCAGGTTGTTCATATTGCCCGGCATACCGCCCGGGAAACCGCCTCTCTTTGCCATGTCATCTTCCTCCTGTTATTCTTCTTCAAACATATCCGGATCCAGTCCGGAGAACGCAGCCATCGGGTCCGCACCGTCATCGCCACTATAAGCCGATGCACCGGCCTCCTCGATATCCACTGTCATATCAATGCCAAACCGCTCCCGGATCAGTTCCTCCAGTTTGCGGCAGCGTTTACATTGTTCATCTTCAAAATAATGATAGCAGAAGCTGTCATTAAATGTAATCAGCAGATGAGCGTCATTTCCCTCACCCGGGTAAGCTTTTTCCAGGCATCCCCGCATCAGGGGCGACATGTCCTGAGCCAGCTCCCGCCAGCCGTCGATCACCATCTGAACGTCTTTGGAAACCGCTTTGGGTTTCGGCGCAGGCGGCGCCTTTCCGGCTTCTTCGGCCCGGCGTTTTTCAGCCGCTGCCACCGTCTGTCCGGGCGTTCCGATTGCCACGCCCCTGGCAATTGCGTCTTCAAGGATCCTGAGCCGGTCATAGACGGACTCCAGGTTTTCCTCCATCGCAGGTTTGCAAAGCTTTATCAGGGCCACCTCCAGAAGCACGCGCTTCTGCATAGCGCCGCGCATCTGGTTCGTCAGATCCGAGAGCACCCGGATATAGCGCATCAGGGTCTGTGCATCCGTCAGCGTCACTTCCTGCAGCATCGTCTCCAGCTGTTCCTCGGAGGCATCCACCAGATTCCTGGCCTCACTGCTGCTCTTCAGGATCAGAAGATTACGCAGGTACATAGTGAAATCCGCAGCAAACTGGGTCATCTCTCTGCCCTGGCGGCTGACCTCCTGCACTGTCTCCAGAACGCCTGTTACATCCTGGTCAAGAACCTGGATCAGCAGCTTTCCGAAAACCGACATATCCACTGCCCCGAGGACATCCAGCACACGGTCGTAGGTCAGCGGCTGGTCCGCATAAAAGGCGTGGCACTGGTCGAAAAGGCTGAGCGCATCACGCATGGAACCGTCGGCGACCCTGGCAATATAATCCAGGGCAGCGCTTTCCGCGCTGATCTCCTCTGCCGTCGCCAGCTGGCGCAGCCGGTCAGAGATGGTCTGGGTCAGGATCCTTCTGAAATCATAACGCTGACATCTGGAGAGAATCGTTACCGGGATCTTGTGGACCTCGGTCGTCGCCAGTATGAAAATGACGTATGAGGGCGGCTCCTCCAGCGTCTTTAAAAGGGCATTAAAGGCACCGGTCGAGAGCATATGCACCTCATCAATGATATAGACCTTATATCTTCCCTCAGAAGGTGAATAAGCCACTTCCTCCCGGATCTCACGGATGTTGTCAACGCCATTGTTGGATGCAGCATCGATCTCCACAACATTGATCGAACGGCCCGCATCGATCGCTTTGCACATCGCGCATTCATTACAGGGACTGCCGTCCACAGGGTGCTCACAGTTGACCGCCTTCGCAAAGATCTTGGCCACGGAGGTTTTTCCTGTACCCCGGGTTCCGCAGAAGAGATAGGCATGGCCTGCCCTGTCCATACGGACCTGGTTGCGCAGCGCTGTCACGATATGATCCTGCCCGCGGACTTCTTCAAATGTCTGCGGCCGCCACTTACGGTATAATGCCAGATAGGCCATCTTCTCCCTCCTTCCAATATGAATGTCGCGTTGCTACAAGTATATATTAATTCGCTGAATTATTCAACCAAAAAGAGGGTTCCGGCCAAAAAATCGAATATATGTTCGCTTCTTCTTGACATGGCGTTACCATTTGTATTAATATATAGAATAAACATTTTTGAAAGGAATACTTACATGGCAGTCAAGTCAACTTACGATGCAGACAGCATTGCCGTTCTTGAGGGCCTTGAAGCGGTCAGAAAACGCCCGGGGATGTATATCGGCAGCGTTTCCCGCAAGGGTCTGAATCATCTCATCTACGAGATCGTTGACAACTCAGTGGATGAGCATCTGGCAGGTTTCTGCACTGAAATACATGTTTCATTGAATAAGGATGGTTCGGCAACCATTTCAGACAATGGCCGCGGCATTCCGGTAGGCATGCACAGCAAAGGCGTCTCCGCAGAGCGTCTGGTCTTTACGACCCTCCATGCCGGCGGCAAGTTCGATGATTCCGTCTACAAAACCAGCGGCGGTCTCCACGGCGTCGGCTCCTCTGTCGTCAACGCTCTCTCCGCGTGGCTGGAGGTGACCATCTGCAGGGATGGCTGTGTCTATCAGGACCGCTACGAGCGGGGCATTCCGGTCCTTGAACTTGAGAACGGCCTGCTCCCGGTCACAGGACGAAGCCGCAGGACCGGGACATCGATCACATTTCTCCCGGACCACGAGATCTTTGAGAAGACTTACTTTAAAGAAGAAGAGATCATCAGCCGTCTTCATGAGACCGCCTATCTCAATCCCGGTCTGACGATCTATTATGAAGACAGGCGTCAGGATCCTGCCGTCTCCGAAGTCTACCACGAGCCGGATGGTTTGACCGGTTTTATCAGAGACCTGAATAAGAATAAAGAAACACTCTGCGATGTTATTGCCTTTTCGGGCGAATCCGAGGGCATCGCCATCGAGGGTGCTTTTCAGTATGTCAACGAGTTCCATGAGAACATTATGGGATTCTGCAACAATATTTATAATGCCGAAGGCGGCACCCATATCACCGGTTTCAAGACAGCTTTTACCAATATCATGAACGTCTATGCCCGGGAGATCGGCGTCCTGAAGGAGAAGGATACCAACTTCACCGGTGCGGATATCCGGAACGGTATGACTGCAGTCATCTCCATCAAGCACCCGGCGCCGCGTTTTGAGGGCCAGACCAAGACCAAGCTGGACAACCAGGACGCTGCCAAGGCCGCCGCGAAAGTGGTCAGTGAAGAAGTGGTCAGGTATTTCGACCGGAACCTGGATACATTAAAGTCCGTCCTCTCTTGCGCCGAGAAGGCAGCGAAGATCCGCCGGACCGAGGAAAGGGCCAAAACCAACCTCCTGGTCAAGCCCAGGTTTTCCTTTGACTCCAACGGCAAGCTGGCCAACTGCGAGAGCCGGGACCCGAAGATCTGCGAGATCTTTATCGTCGAGGGAGACTCCGCCGGCGGCTCTGCAAAAACCGCCAGGAACCGGCATTTCCAGGCGATCCTCCCTATCCGGGGCAAGATCCTCAATGTTGAGAAGGCCAGCATCGACAAGATCCTGGCCAATGCCGAGATCAAGACCATGATCAACGCCTTCGGCTGCGGTTTTTCCGAAGGCTACGGCAACGACTTCGACATCACGAAGCTCCGTTATGACAAAATCGTCATCATGGCCGATGCCGATGTGGACGGTGCCCATATCAGCACCCTGCTCCTGACCCTCTTTTACAGGTTCATGCCGGAGCTGATCTTTGAAGGCCATGTCTACATCGCCATGCCGCCCCTTTACAAGGCCATGCCTGCTCGGGGCAAGGAGGAATACCTCTACGACGACGAAGCCCTGGACCGTTACCGCAGGACCCACAAGGGCAGCTTTACCCTGCAGCGTTATAAGGGTCTGGGGGAGATGGACGCTTCCCAGCTCTGGGAGACGACCCTGAACCCGGAGACCCGCATTTTAAGAAAAGTGGAGATCGATGACGCCCGGCTGGCTTCCGAGATCACCGGACTCCTCATGGGACCGGACGTCCCGCCCAGAAAAGCATTTATCTACAAGCATGCCCAGGACGCATCGCTTGATATCTAAGGAGGAGCCTAATGGCTACAGAACAGATCATCCGCTCGGATTTCGCAGAGATCATGCAGAAATCCTACGTCGATTACGCCATGAGCGTCATCATCGCCCGTGCGCTGCCGGATATCCGCGACGGCTTAAAGCCTGTCCAGCGCCGAACCCTTTATGATATGTACGAGCTTGCCATCCGTTACGACAAGCCTTACAGGAAGTGTGCCCGTATCGTCGGCGATACGATGGGTAAATATCACCCCCACGGCGACAGCTCCATCTACGAGGCCCTGGTCGTCATGGCCCAGGACTTTAAAAAAGGGATGCCTCTGGTTGACGGACACGGCAATTTCGGTTCCATCGAAGGCGATGGCGCTGCTGCCATGCGTTACACCGAGGCCCGCCTGCAGAAAGTAACCCAGGAGGAATTTCTGGCCGACCTGGACAAGGATATCGTTGATTTCATGCCCAACTTTGATGAGACGGAGAAGGAGCCGGTTGTCCTTCCGGTCCGCCTGCCCAACTTTCTGATCAATGGTTCTGACGGTATCGCTGTCGGTATGGTCACCAGTACGCCACCCCACAATCTCGGCGAAGTCATCGATGCCGTCAAGGCTTATATGAAGGACGACAGTCTGACAAGCACAGACCTGATGGCCTATGTCCAGGGACCTGATTTTCCGACCGGCGGCATCGTCACCAACAAGGATCAGCTGAAAGAGATCTATGAGACCGGCGTCGGCAAGATCAGGGTCCGCGGCCGGGTTGAAGTTGAAAAGCTTAAGGGCGGCAAACAGCAGCTGGTCATCACCGAGATCCCCTATCCCATGATCGGTGCAGGGATCGGCAAGTTTTTAAATGATGTCTATGCCCTGGTGGAAAGCAAAAAGACCAGCGATATCGTCGATATCTCCAACCAGTCTTCAAAGGAAGGCATACGTATCGTCATCGAACTTCGGAAAAATGCCGATATCGACAACCTGCTGGCCCTGCTGTATAAGAAGACCCGTCTGGAGGACACCTTCAGCGTCAATATGCTGGCCATCGCCGATGGGCGCCCGGAAACGCTGGGCCTTAAGCAGACCATTGAGTATTTCCTGGATTTTCAGTACGAGATCTATACCCGGAAATACCAGAAGCTCCTGGCCAAAGAGCTGGAAAAGCAGGAGATCCAGGAAGGCCTCATGCGGGCCTGTGATATCATCGACCTGATCATCGAGATCCTGCGCGGCAGCAAGAACATCAATCAGGCCAGAGCCTGCCTTACCGAAGGCAACACGGAAGGGATTCGTTTCAAGACGAAAAAGTCCGAAAAGGAAGCCTCCAGGCTGAATTTCACGCTTGCCCAGGCCAATGCGATCCTGGAGATGCGTCTCTACAAATTGATCGGTCTTGAGCTCGAGGCCCTGATCAAAGAGCACGATGAGACCTTAAAGCATATCGCCCAGTATCAGGACATTCTGGAAAACCACGATAGTATGTCCGCCGTGATCGTCACAGAACTTGACAAGATCAAAAAGTCCTACAGCAGACCTCGCCGCACTTCCATTGAGAATGCCAAGGAGATCGTGCTGGAGGAGAAGAAGATGGAAGAGATGCCGATCGCCCTGCTGGTAGATCGTTTCGGCTATGCCCGGACCATCGATCAGCCAACCTTCGAGCGCAACCAGGAGGCTGCCGTATCTGAAAGCAAACATATCATCAGCTGCATGAATACGGACCGCATCGCTGTCTTTACCGATATTGGCAAGGTACATCTGATCAAGGCAGCCGACTTCCCCTTCGGACGTTTCAGAGACAAGGCCGTCCCGATCGACAACATCTGCAACTTTGACAGTGCGTCTGAGCGAATCATCCAGATCTTCCCGCTGCCGGCCATCATGACCTCAAAACTCCTCTTCGTTACTGCTGCCGGTATGGTCAAGCAGGTGGAGGGCAGCCAGTTTGATGCTTCCAAGCGCACCATCGCAGCGACAAAGCTGGCAGAGGACGATACAGTTCTTGATGTCATCGATATCGGCACCTACAATCAGGTCGTTTTGCAGACTGAGAATGGCATATTCCTGAAGTTCCCGCTGGTCAGCGTCCCGGAGATGAAGAAAACGGCCGTTGGCGTCAAGGGAATAACCCTGTCTGCAGGCGACCGTGTTGAAGCAGTTTATCCGCTTGACAGCGCACTGCCGAGAACGATCATTTACAACGAAAAAGAAGTCGCCCTAGGCAAACTGAAGCTGGCAGGCCGCGGCGGCAAGGGCACAAAGATACGGGTGAAATAAGATGAAAAAGATCATTTGTTTCGGCGACTCCAACACCTACGGCGCCCATGGCTTCAGCGGCGGCCGCTATCATAGAAACGAACGCTGGACCGGTCTGATCGAAAGTGCCCTGGCATGCGAAGTGGTCAATGCCGGTATGAACGGCCGGGAGATCCCCACAGACAGGTGGGATCTTGCAGAGGTCCAGCACCTTTTTGAGCAGGAGGCGCCCTTTGACCTCTTTATTGTCATGCTGGGAAGCAATGACCTGCTCATGATGTTCAGAAGCGGTATGCCGAAGATCGCTGCCCGCATGGAGACCTTCCTCAAAGAAGTGCTCCGGATGCCCGCGATCGGTGGAAGCGGGAAAAAGATCCTTATGATCGCTCCGCCCCCGACCCAGCTTTCACGCTACGGTTCAGACGGGGAGCGTTTTGACAGGATCTCCCTTGAGTTTGCAGACAGCTATCTGGAACTTGCCAACAAACTGGGGGTCCGCTTTGCTGATGCCGGCCGTTGGCAGATCGATATCGGACCGGACGGTGTCCACTTTACCGCCGAAGGGCATAAAAAATTTGCCGAAGGCCTTGAAAAAGTCCTGCGGCAAATTAAATAAAATATTCAGGATCACCAAAATAATCTGTCCATTTGTTAAAGACCTGCGGCATTCTCAAAGCCCCCTTCTTCAGAAAACTCCATAATAAGATGTGCCGTAGATCGAATGATTTCCATATAGCGATCTACCTCCTGCTCCGTAAAGCCAAACACATCCTCCAGCTGATATCCCGGCAAATAACAGGTCATATGATGAAAGCAATCCTTTTCATCGGGTTTCTCTATATAAACCTTAACAGATCCGTCATTCTTTTTTTCCGAATGAACAATCTCTGTTTGATCGTTTAATGTCATAAATGGATACATCATTGCAGTCACCCCCTATATAGCCATGGTATAACACAAAAACCGGGATGTCAAGACACCCCGGTTTCGTCTAAAAACCTTATGGCTTGATTTCGCCTGTTTCAATGATAAATCTGACTTCACTGGTTTTTCCTTCTGCCAGTCCAGAGAAGTTGTCATAGGATCCGTCTGCCGCCTTCAGCGTCCTGATACGTGTCAGAAGATCCTTCAGGTCTTCATCCGCCATCTTCGTCAGTTCCCGGATCCCTTCTTTGTCAAACTCTTCAAAGCTTTCATGAAGCTTTCTGGTTCCTTCCTTCAGGCTGCCATAGCCTTTGGTCAGTTCATCTCCTGCACTGTCCAGTTTCTTTGCACCCTCATCAAGCTGACTGACGCCGTCGCTTAATGCCCCTACCCCTTCAGTGTACTTCACGATACCTTCATAAAGGCCCTGACTGCCTTCCGCCAGCGCATGGACAGCCGTTTTCAGCTGATCCAGAGGGTCTTCAGTCTGTGCTTTTCCCATATCAATATTAAAATCTACGGAAAAGCCTCCTGCGTCACTGCCCTGCCGGGCAATGGCCGCATCAAAGTTTTCCCTGGCTGCTGCGGCGATCTGCCCGGCAACAGCCTCCTGCTCTTCTTCGCTGAGCGCTGCAAAGACTTCATTACCCGACAAGGTCTGCAGTGCTGCCTGATAAGCGCTGCCTTCCGCAGCTTCAGAAGCCATCGTCTGCATCTGAGCTGTCTGCATGCGGATCTGTTCTTCGATCTGCGCCTGAATCTGAGCCATCACCTGCCGGATCATGCCCTGGTCGTCAAAACTGAATGAGGCCAGCTGTTCATCCAGCTTGGCAAGGCCGTCTTTCAGCTGTCCGGCCCCATCTGCCAGTGCGCTTTTATTGTCATTAAGGGCCTTCGTCCCCTTGGAAAGCTGTCCCACACCTTCACTGAGGCTGCCCACCCCATCTGTGTACTGAGTCAGGTAATCGCCGAAGGTATCCGCACCATCTGCCAGCTCTTTGGTACCATCGACCAGTTCTTTTGACGCGTCAGCCAGCTCATGCATATCATCGATCGTGTCATCGAAATCCTTCAGGTCATCCTCTTTGATCTCTTTAAAGATCCCGTTCGTGATCACAGTCGCCGTAAAATCAAGCTCGAAATCCTCCGCATCGGCTGTCACTTCAACATATTCCGGGATGTCGATCTCTTCGGTCATCTCATGGCCTGCAAGATTCATGCCCTCTGCCAGACCCGGCATGGCATAACCAACCACCACAGTCTGTTCATCCATGGACAGGGCCCGCCCGTTTTCAACCTGAATACTGTCAAAGTGTTCATTCGGAAGCACCATCATGGACATGACCGCAAAGGGTACCGCCGTATCCCCGGCTTCGCCGTTTACCGTTACCTTCTCTGCGGCATTCACCTGATAATCAAACCGGATCTTTACCTGGCCGCTTTTTCCTGCCAGATCCTGCGGGTCGATCTTCTCACCGTCCAGATAATAGCTGATCTTCACATCTACAGGCAGCTGACCGCTGCTTTTTCCTTCATAGAGAATGTCCTCTCCGTGGTTTTCCCAGGTGAGTTTCCCGTCAGATGTCAGCGTGTATTCCTCATCACCCTGCCTGTTTTTGATATGGTCAAGGTTCGTGATGTCAGTGATCGCCTGTCCATCCCCCGGATTCTTCAGGGTCACATCCATGGTGATCTCTTTCGGTGTGCCCGAGGCATCTGCTTTCACATAGACAGACTCTGACTTGTCCGGCTGGTCAGGATCTGCTTCTTTATGCCGCTGCGGCGCAATGTCCGTTTCCGCTGCCGTTATATTGGCCGATGCCCGGCTTTCAGTCTCCGCTGCAGACGTCTGTCCCTGCCCGATGGACTCGGGGACGAGATTGCAGCCGCCAAGTCCTGACAGCAAGACGATCACCAGACTGCCGGCAGCCAGGATCTGCAGCTTTCCTTTGATTTTTCTTTTGATATCCATTGATACGATGCCCCTTTTTAAGTTATTCCACATTTTTTAAAACGCTGTCCATCGGCATCCTGCGGATCTTATGGTATTCGATCAGGGCCACCAGGCCATAGGATGCAATACTCATGATAATGATCTTTGCAAAAACTGCATTTGAAACCACCAGCGGAAACCAGCCGGTCATTTCCATCCGCACCATGATCTTGAACACCCACACCAGAAACCTGTAGATCAAAGGCAGGCTGACGCAGGCGGATATGATCACTACGATAGATGTTGCGACAAGGTAGAGACCTGCGATCTCACCGCCGGTATAACCGAGGATCTTGGTCAGGGCTATAGCGTTGCTGTTCTTCTCGATAATGATCTTGGTCAGCAGATACATCAGGACCAGAAACATGAGAACGGCAAAACCGTCCACCAGATACATCATGCTGCCCATCGATATATCCAGCTGCCTGGAGACCTTTAAAAGATCATCCAGCTGAACGACCGATCCCACATAAGCTTTATCGATATCGGTCAGTTCACTGTCCGAAAAATAGCCGCAGAAAAAGTCTTTGTCGTAGTCAAACAGTTCATTCAGCGTCCGGCGGGTCATAAAAAGTCCAATCCCGGTCTCGTAATCATAGATACCGTCCAGGATAAATGTATAGGTCTTATCCTCATAGGGCTCCTTCAGGATGAGGCTGTCTCCCGGTGCCAGGTCATATTTATCTGCCAGGCCTGAAGTCATATAAACTTCTCCATCCTTCAGCCTCAGGGGAATGTACCGGCTCTCCGGCTCGATCCCGTAGATGGTGACTTCCTCCTCGCGGTACCGGGGCCACGTTGTTTTCAGTGCATAGGCACTGAATTTCTCTGCATCTTCATTTTCCGTTTCTACTGCCCTGGCAAACATAAAGCCGTTCATAAAGCTTTCAAGTTTGCGTGAATCGTCTGTCATGCTCACCGGGATCCGGAGCATATACTGGTAGTTGGCGATCATGGACTGACTGACATTTTCCTTAAAATAATCCAGCACTTCGGGAAGACCCAGTCCGAACATCAGCAGCAGATTGGCAAAGGCAATGCCGAAAAACAGGACCAGATAGCTGCCCAGGTTCTGAATAAAAATGCGGATCCTGAATCTGGAAAAGAAGGGGATGCGGCGGCTGAGCCTGACTGCCCTGCGCTGCCTGTGCCGTTTCAGATCATGCCGCAGGAACTTGAGGGGCGGCAGCTGCAGTTTTGCACCCAGAATGAGCCGGTTGATGATGATCATCATCAGGAGCGGGATGATGGTCGTCAGGATGAAGGCTTCACTGCTCCAGACCGTTTCATAGGACGGCAGGCTGTAGCTGTTGTAGTACATCATGACGCAGACATCTTTAAGGACGGAATAGCCCAGAATATTGCCCGCCAATGCTCCGATCAGCGAGATCAGGACCGGCAGGATCATATAGTGGCGGACCAGCTCCTTTTTGGTGTAGCCTGAAGCCCTGAGGGTTCCGATCACCGCCGCCTCCCTGGTGATCGTATCATTTGCAGTCACGGCAAACACAAAGGCCAGGATCACGATGATGATATAAAGCAGAACGATCATCATCCCCCGGTCGCTGCCCATATCCTCCCCGGTAAAAATGATGGCCTGATTGAGAAATCTTGGCACATATGATTCCACATTGACTTCCCTGACCAGTGCCTTCATAAAGTCTTCAGATAGATTGCTGGCTGCTGCATCATCTGCGGGCGGCGTATTGTAGACCCAGGCATAATTGCTCACCTTCATACTGCTTTTGAAGGCCTCAAACTGATCTTTTGAAACGACGCCGACGCCGAACTTCAGGGCGTCAAACATGGTGTCGTTGT
>JAEIGA010010145.1_pt1 | contig 14272 bp, 10 predicted proteins | sample 9270691 | NCBI WGS metagenome assembly JAEIGA01 (sample SAMN17057246, study PRJNA624740) | gut metagenome | biome: biome; isolation source: fecal sample | host: Bos grunniens | place: China: Xizang | collected 2019 | reverse complement strand
GCAGAAGGGTTCATATGTATGCGACAAATACTTCCGCTTTGACTTCTCACACTTCGAGAAGCTCACTGAGGAGCAGATCAAGGTTGTCGAGAACCGCGTAAACGCTCTCATCAGAGCAAACCATGCACTCGACGAGAACCGCAACGCAACTATGGAAGAGGCTCAGGCAATGGGCGCTATGGCACTCTTCGGAGAGAAGTACGGCGACAGTGTACGCGTGATCAAGTTCGGAGAATCTTGCGAACTCTGCGGTGGTACTCACGCTTCGGCAACAGGCCGCATCGGATTCTTCAAGATAGTTTCCGAGTCAGCGATCGCAGCCGGTGTACGTCGTATCGAGGCCACTACAGGCGTTCATGCTGAGGCACTCGTAGACGAGATGGCAGAGACTATCCGCACTGCAAAGGCATTCTTCAACAATGTTCCAGATCTTGCAGGTGCAATCAAGAAGATGGTTGAGGAGAATGAGGCCTTCAAGAAGCAGATGGAAGAGATTGCAAAGGAGAAGACTCTTGCACTCAAGGGTACACTCAAAGGCATGGCAACAGAGGTGAACGGAGTGAATCTCGTGAAGATCGACACACCAATGGATCCTGTAATGCTCAAGAACGCAGCATTCATGCTCCAGAAGGAGGCTCAGAACCTCGTGATTGCAGCAGCATTTGAGGCAGCAGGCAAGCCACAGCTCCTGCTCATGTACACTGACGATCTCGTGAAGGCAGGCAAGAACGCAGGTGCTGACGTACGCGAGGCTGCAAAGCTCATCCTCGGAGGCGGCGGCGGACAGCCAGGCCTTGCAACAGCAGGTGGAAAGGATCTGGCCGGACTTTCTGCAGCAGCGGAGAAATTGGTCGAACTCGCTACACGATAGTTCAAATGATTCCGGTATCTTGTCATCCTGATGAGATACCGGCTTCTATCAACAACAATAGAACATGAAGAAACTAGACCAGTTCATAATCAAATCATTCATAGGACCGTTCTTCGCGATCCTGTTGGTCGTCATATTCGTTCTGCTGATGCAGTTCCTATGGCTGTACATTGACGAACTGGTTGGTAAAGGACTAAGCCTCAAGGTCATACTTGAGTTCCTCGGCTGGGGTAGCGCTACATTGCTTCCGCTTTCCCTCCCTCTGGCCACACTGCTTTCTTCCATGATGACCCTTGGTACTCTTGGTGAAAACAATGAGCTTCTGGCCATCAAGGCTGCCGGTATATCTCTGCAAAGAGTTCTTGTTCCGATTGCGACACTTTGTCTTATGGTGTGCATCGGAGCATTCTACATTTCCAATGACCTTATTCCACTGGCTTACAACAAGATCTACACTCTTCGAGACGACATCAGCAAGACAAAGGAGGAGATCCGTATCCCGACCGGAACATTCTACAACGGTATTGACGGCTACATTCTGCGTGTAGACAGTCGAGACAAGGAGACAGGAATGATGTATGGGGTGATGGTGTATAACCACACCAAGAACAAGGGAAACACCAGTCTCACCATTGCTGATTCGGCGTTGTTGAAGATGTCAAAGGAAAAGACCTATCTCTCGTTCCAGCTGTTCAGCGGCATCAATTACGAGGAGACGAATGACAGGAAGTACAAGGACACCACTCTCACATTGCAACGAATCGACTTCAAGCATCAGGAACTTATCATTCCGGTAGAGAATTATTCATTCCAGAAATCCGACAGCAGCCGATTCAGTGATCAGGTGAAGTCCATGAGACTTCAGCAGCTCAGACAGAACAAGGACTCCCTCAACACTCTGGACAGCGCAAACAAGCATACGAATGCCGAATCCATAGGTAAATCCAGATTCATCAAGTACAATTCGCAGCTTGACACTTCGGCAAAAAGAAGGTTAACGTCGACTTTTGAGCATGCTGACCTCGACAAATGGAAGAACGTAGACATTCAGATCAGCGCCATCGAAAAAGCGAAGAAGAATGCTGAAGAGCTTCAGAACATGCTCACAGGATTCCAGCGCGAAAGATACCACGATGTGCATGTCCTTCGCCTGATTGATATCGAGATTTATAAGAAATTCGCGTTATCGATAGCTTGTTTCATCTTTTTCCTCATCGGAGCTCCTATCGGAGCATTGATACGTAAGGGAGGTCTGGGAACGCCGGCCATCATTTCCGTGCTATTCTTTGTCGCATATTGGGTAATCGACATTTCAGGTACAAAGCTGGCAAAGGACGGAGCATTCGATCCTTTCAGCGGCGTATTCGTATCTACCTATATACTGCTTCCTATCGGAATATACCTTACATGGCAGGCTATCCATGACTCGCCTATCTTGAAGCTGGCACACATCAAGAACGCATATAAGAAAATCAAAGTACAGATAATGAACACATTCAGGAAAACTCGCATAGTATACATGGGAACACCGGAATTTGCCGTTGCTCCGCTTGATGCGCTCATAAAGAAGAATTACAACATCGTGGGTATCGTGACAGTTCCGGACAAGGCCAGCGGTCGCGGACTCAAGATTAACGAAAGCGCTGTAAAGAAATATGCTGTCGAGCACAACATACCTGTCCTTCAGCCTGTCTCACTCAAGGATCCTGAATTCCTCAGCGCACTCAAGGCATGGAAGGCAGACCTGTTTGTAGTGGTAGCATTCCGTATGCTTCCGAAGGTTGTCTGGGAGATTCCTAAGTTGGGAACATTCAATCTTCATGCAGCTCTCCTGCCTCAGTACAGGGGCGCGGCTCCTATCAACTGGGCCGTGATAAATGGTGAGAAGACTACCGGTGTCACTACATTCATGATTGATGACGGAATGGACACAGGTAACATCATGTACAGATATGACTGCAAGATCAAACCAGATGAGACTGTCGGTGAAGTTCATGACAAACTGATGGAACTCGGATCCATGCTGGTAGTCAATACCGTTGAGGCGATCGAGGAAAACAATGTCGAGTTCAGAGTACAGAAGAGCTTCATCCAGGGCTCTGAAATACTTAAACCGGCACCGAAACTCACTCGCGAGCTGTGTCATATCGACTGGAGAAGCGAGACCAAGCATATCTACAATCTCATCCGCGGTCTCAGTCCGTATCCGGCAGCATTTACAGAACTGACAAAAGAGGGCAAGGATATCCAGATGAAGATATTCAGAGCGGAGAAGATCGAAGGCGATGCATACACAGCCATGCTCGCGGATAATGGTCTTGAATCCGCAGTTCCGGGAACTGTCCTTTCAGACGGAAAGACATACATTGCATTTGCAACCAAGGACGGAGCGATTTCTGCCACAGAGCTTCAGATTGCCGGCAAGAAGAGAATGCCGGTGAAGGATTTCCTCATCGGATTCCGTGATCCGGGAAGCTATAGCACGACTACAGGAACTTCATCATCAATAACCGGACGATAAGCATGGGAAAGGACATTGTCATAATCTGCGACGGCAACTTTCCAAAAACGGAATACCCAAGGTATCTGATCCGCTGTGCCGACTTCATCGTATGCTGCGATGGAGCATTGACCAAATTCATCAGAAACAGCAAGGGCATATTCGGCACTGAAAGACTTCCTGATCTTGTCATCGGAGATATGGACACCCTGTCGGTGCAGATGCAGAAGAAATATGCTTCGATCATCATCAAGGAGAACGAGCAGGACCATAATGACCAGACAAAAGCTATCAGATGGGTCCTGAACAATATCAGAGACATTGAAGCAATCCATATTCTTGGAGCTACCGGAGGACGCGCAGACCACACAATCGGCAATCTCTCACTTCTGATGGAATACACCAGAATGTTCGACCTGAAGGACATCATACTGGAAAGCGTCAGTGACGAAGGCACGGCCTTCCCGATTACTGATACCTTTGAATTCGAGTGCGGACAAGGACGCGAGATTTCCATATTCTCACCGGATAATACACTAAAGATCAAATCCACAGGACTTGAATACCCGACAGAAGACGTGGTATTTGACAACTGGTGGAAAGCAACACTGAACAAAGCTGCGGAGGATAAGGTCAAGCTGGAATTCAGTCATAAGTCAATTGCTTTAATATTGATGAATTAAGCATAAAATTATTAGGAATTCCATATTAAAAGTTCTAATTTTGACGGATAAATCAATATTTGATTTAAAACAATAAGAAATGAACACAAAGTACTTTCCAAGCATTGAGGCCATAGACAAGGCCTCAGAGGTACTTGAGGAGATTCTCGAGCCTACACCTTTCAAGAAAAATGATAACCTCTCGGATATCTATCAGGCAAACGTTTACCTGAAAAGAGAGGATCTTCAGATGGTTAGGTCATATAAAATCAGAGGAGCTTATAACAAGATCAGGTCGATTGAACCTGAAAGCATGAAGAACGGTATCGTATGCGCAAGCGCAGGAAACCATGCACAGGGCGTAGCGTTTTCATGTAACAAGCTCCAGATTCTGGGAACCATCTTCATGCCGACCACAACACCAAAGCAGAAGATTGAGCAGGTCAGGATGTTCGGCAGGGAGTATATTGAAATCGTACTCACCGGCGACACTTTCGATGCAGCAAATGCTGCGGCTATTTCATTTGCAAAAGAACATGACAAGACTTTCATCCCGCCGTTCGATGATCCGAAGGTGATGGAAGGACAGGGCACCATCGGCAAGGAGATTCTCCAGCAGTCAAAAGTGAAGCTTGACTATATCTTCGTTCCTATCGGTGGCGGCGGACTGGCTTCAGGACTCGGTTCATATCTGAGTCAGATGTCTCCTGAGACGAAGATCATCGGTGTAGAGCCTGCAGGAGCACCATGTATGAAGACAGCTATCGAAGCTGGCGAAGTCGTGGAGCTTGAGCATATTGACAAGTTCGTGGATGGCGCTGCAGTAAAGAAGGCCGGCGCTCTTACATATGAGGTTTGCCGTCAGGTACTTGACGACATCGTAATCGTTCCGGAAGGAGCTGTCTGTACTACTATCATTCAGATGTACAACAAGAGCGCGATCGTGGTCGAGCCGGCAGGAGCGCTTGCAACAGCAGCTCTCCGCTTTTACGCTGACAAAATCAAGGGCAAGAACGTGGCATGTGTCGTAAGCGGAAGCAACAACGACATAACCAGAATGGAAGAAATCCGCGAAAAGTCACTTCTTTATGAAGGTCTGAAGCACTATTTCATCGTGACTTTCCCACAAAAGCCCGGAGAAATCCTTTCTTTCATCCGCGATGTAATCGGTCCTACAGACGACCTCGTATACATCCAGTATATAAAGAAGACAAACAAAAACTTCGGTCCAGCACTGATTGGCATTGAATTGGCTGCAAAAGAAAATTTTGAAGCTCTCATTGAAAGACTTGATGCACACGGTGCAGAGTATGAATACATCAACAAGAACAACAAGCTATTTGAAATACTAATCTGATAAACCATGGCTAATATTGATTGGAGCAAACTCACCTTCTCCTACACAAAAACCAACACAATCCTTAAGACCACATTTGTAGACGGAGCATGGACTCCTGTTGAAAGTCTTACCGATGATTATCTTCACCTCAGCGCATACGCAGGTGCATTACACTATGCAATCGAGTGCTTTGAAGGTCTCAAGGCCTTCAGAGGTAAGGACGGTAGCGTAAGACTCTTCAGACCGGAAGAGAATGCAAAACGTCTCCAGAGATCAGCCGGCTATCTTGGCATCGAAGCACCTTCTGTTGAGATGTTCATCGAGATGTGCGAGCGTTGTGTGAAAGAAAACATTGAATTCCTTCCACCATTTGAGGCTACAGGAGCATCACTCTATCTCCGCCCTACACTCATCGGTTCCAACCCGCAGTTGGGAGTTCAGTCCTCAAAGGAAAGCACATTCCTGATTCTCTGCTCACCTGTTGGCGCATATGTAGGTGGCGCTCTGGATGCTGTAGATGTAGTAATCGCAAGAAACTACGACAGAGCAGCTCCAAACGGTTCAGGATCATATAAGGTAGGCGGAAACTACGCTTGCTCACTCAAATCCCTCAACGTAGCACATGATCAGGGTTACAAGGCTGTTCTTTACCTTGATCCTGCCTCAAAGACCAAGATTGACGAGTTCAACTCATCGAACTTCTTCGCAATCAAGGACAACACATACATCACTCCTAAGTCTGAGTCGATCCTCCCTTCAATTACCAATGCATCACTCGAAATCGTGGCTGCACACCTTGGAATGAAGGTTGAAAGAAGAGAAATTCCTGTGGAAGAACTCAGCACTTTTGAAGAGGTCGGAGAATGCGGTACTGCTGTTGTGATCACTCCGGTTCACAAGCTTGTAGACAAGCCGTTCCTCGAGTCAGATGAAGAGACTGTATACACTTACGGCGACGGCAAGTGCGGTCCTAAATCACTTGAACTCTACAACTATATCACAGGCCTGCAGAAGGGCGAAATCGCCGATCCGTTCGGATGGATCAGAGAAATCGATGTAGAGTAACATCTTACATATAAAAGAAAGATGGTGACTGATCAGCCCAGCTGAAAGTCACCATCTTCTTTTTATCTATGGCACCTTTACTTAGGTGCTTTACGATACAACACACATGCAATAACAGCAAACACGACATTAGGCAGCCATAAGGCCACAGCAGGCGACAATGCATCCGTATGAACGAACATCTGGCTGAAACGCATGAACAGGATGTAAGTAAATGCAAGGGCAATACCTAAAGCAATATTCCAACCGATACCACCCCTTCGTTTCTTGGATGAAAGGGCTACACCCATAATGGTAAGGATAAAGGCTGAGAACGGCAGCGCGAAACGCGTATGCTTTTCAATCAAAGCGAACTTTACATTCGCATCACCACGCATTGACTGGATGTCTATCATCTCATTCAATTCACTATAGGTCAAAGTGGTGACAGTATTATCCGAGAAATAGAAATCCTTCACACTAAGAGGTATCACCGTATCCAACTGACGGCCGCTTCTGATGTCATCGGTAAGATCATCATTGATTTCTCTGATGAAGTACTTCCTTAACCTCCATGAATCTTTCAGAGTGTCATAAACAGCGGTCTCGGCAGTTATCTTTGACACAAGCTTACTGTTCTCGATTCTCTCAAGAGTGAATTTATATGCGGTGTTGTTCCATGAACTGAACGACTCTGCATATACGAATGTACCAGGAGCGATCTGATAATGCACATTTCTGGCTGACTTCTTCGGCTTTTGCTTAAGATATTGCTGTTCAAATACGAACTTGTCCTTATTGGAGTCTGGTATGACAAAGAGATTGAGAACCAGAGACAGAGCCGTAATAAGTGTTGCTGCCATCATATACGGGACCATCATCCTGTGAAAGCTTATTCCTCCGGAAAGAATAGCTACTATTTCTGAATTCGCAGCCATCTTCGAAGTGAAGACAATCACCGTTATAAACACGAACATAGGGCTGTACATGTTTATAAAGTATGGTATGAAGTTCATATAGTAATCCATAACGATTGCACCCAATGGAGCCTTCTTCTCCACAAAGTCATCAATCTTCTCGCTGATATCGAATATGATGACGATGCCGATTACAAGTACGAGAGCAACGAAGAACGTGCTCATGAACTTCTTGAATATATACTTATCTATTTTAGGAAACAGACTCATAAGCAATTATAGTCTTGTAGTGATTCTGCGTACTGTCTCATCCTTCCATACCTTGAAGTCACCGGCCTTGATGTGCTTGCGGGCCTCACGTACAAGATCAAGATAGAATGCCAGGTTATGCTCACTTGCAATCTGACCTGCAAAGATTTCACCCGCGATGAAGAGATGACGAAGATATGCTCGGGTATATGTATGATCTACGAATGATGTTCCTTTCGGATCAAGCGGAGAGAAATCATCTGCCCACTTCTTATTCTTGATATTGATTATACCGTCCCATGTAAAGAGCATTCCGTTTCGTCCGTTTCTTGTCGGCATGACGCAGTCGAACATATCGACACCACGTGCAATACCCTCAAGTATGTTTGCCGGAGTTCCTACACCCATGAGATAGCGCGGCTTGTCCTCAGGAAGGATCGGGCACACGACCTCAAGCATCTCATACATCTTCTCGGTCGGCTCACCTACTGCAAGTCCTCCGATGGCGTAGCCCTCGCGGTCAAGAGCGGCAGCATGCTCTACTGCAGCTCTTCTGAGATCCGGATACACGCAACCCTGAACGATTGGGAACAATGCCTGTGAATATCCGTAAAGAGGTTCAGTCGCATCAAAATGCTTTGAGCAGCGCTCAAGCCAGCGCTGTGTGAGCTCAAGGGACTTTTTTGCATATCTATAGTCTGCATCTCCCGGACAGCACTCATCAAAGGCCATCACGATATCTGCACCGATGATGCGCTGAGTGTCCATATTGTTCTCAGGGGTAAAAAGATGCTTGGATCCGTCAATATGTGAACGGAAGACACATCCGTCTTCAGTAAGCTTTCTGATCGGGCTGAGGGAAAAGACCTGGAATCCGCCGCTGTCGGTGAGAATCGGTCTGTCCCATGATTCGAACTTATGAAGACCTCCTGCAGCCTTCAGGATATCAAGACCTGGTCTCAGATACAGATGATATGTGTTTCCGAGAATTATTTCAGCTTTGATATCTTCCTTCAGGTCTCTATGATATATACCCTTGACAGAGCCCACTGTGCCGACCGGCATGAAGATAGGCGTCTCGATCTGGCCATGATCTGTAGTGATCACGCCGCAGCGTGCTGCTGACTGAGGGTCATTATGTGTCTTTACAAATTTCATCCGAGAAATATTTTAACCTCCAAAGATAGTAACTTTTGGTGAAATCTTGTATATTTGTTTTTCCATCTTATAAATTACCACCCGTCTGATTTACGGAGTAAGGATAGAATCAAATACAAAAAATATAACGCTATGAACAAAACCATCAAATTAAGGCTCACTGTAATGAACATCCTTCAGTGGGCAGTATGGGGAGCATATCTCACATCAATGGGACAGTATCTCGGCAGCGTGGGTCTCGGCAACAAGATCAGCATCTTCTATGCAATGCAGGGAATCGTATCCATCTTCATGCCCGCCCTCATGGGTATTGTGGCAGATAAATTCATTCCAGCTCAGAAGTTGCTTGGACTCTGCCATGGTATTGCCGGCGCAGCAATGACAGGAGCTGCTGCTTACTGCATGGGTTCTGATGTAATTGCATTCGGTCCGCTCTTCGCACTTTACTCTATCAGCGTAGCATTCTACATGCCGACTATCGCGCTTTCAAACTCAGTAGCTTTCAAAGTGCTCAGCGACAACAACTTTGACACTGTAAAGGATTTCCCTCCTATCCGAGTGTTCGGCACAGTAGGTTTCATTGCCAGCATGTGGCTTGTCAACTACATGACTAACGGAGAGGGCATCTCATTCCAGAAGACATACGACCAGTTCTATGTTTCCGGAATCATCGGACTTGTAATGCTTGTCTATTGTTTCACATTGCCTAACTGCCCTTGCAACAAGGGAGCATCCGACAACCAGACTCTGGCTCAAAGATTTGGCCTTGATGCATTCAAGCTCTTCAAGAACAGGAATATGGCCATATTCTTCACATTCTCGATGCTTCTCGGAATGGCTCTTCAGATCACAAACAGCTACGCCACACCATACATCGAATCATTCGCATCTAACCCTGAATTCGCCAACACATGGGGTGCAAAGAATCCTGTAGCACTTTATTCTATTTCACAGATTGCAGAGACACTCGGCATTCTTCTCATTCCATTTGCAATGAGACTTTTCGGAATCAAGAAGGTAATGCTCATCGCGATGTTCGCATGGGTACTCCGCTTCGGACTCTTTGGTGCGGGAGATACTGGATCAGGTCTTTGGATGTTGATTCTTTCCATGATCATCTATGGCGTTGCATTTGACTTCTTCAACATCTCAGGTGCTCTCTACACAAACATGAGAACCAGTGAGAAACTGCAGAACAGCGCACAGGGCATATTCATGCTCATGACACACGGTATCGGAGCGACCGTCGGAACACTCGGAGCCGGAGCTATCATGAACTACTATGTATACAACGCAGCTACCCCTGACTGGAGCACACCATGGTACATCTTTGCTGGCTATGCTCTTGTAGTAGCATTCCTGTTCATAGTAATGTTCAAACAGCCTGCAGATCCAAACGAAAAGGTGGCATAACAATACCGGACACGGTCATATAGAAAAAAGGGGGGGTGACTTTTAGTCATCCCCTCTCGTTATGTTTCCGTGCGGATTGTTACAGGAATTACTTGGTAAGACCAAGCTTCTTCATGAGTGCTTCCGGCTGTGGATCGTGACCGCGGAAGTTTCTGTAGATGACAGACTCATCTTCTGCTCCACCCATCTCGAGAATATTCTTGCGGAAAGACTCTGCAACCTCAGTATTGAAGATACCCTTCTCCTTGAAGAGTGAGAACGCGTCAGCCTCAAGAACCTCAGCCCACTTGTATGAGTAGTATCCAGCTGAGTATCCGCCTGAGAAGATGTGTGAGAATGAAGTAGAGAATGCTGCACCCTCAGCTGCAGGAAGTACAGCGTAAGGAGCAAGTACAGACTGCTCGAACTCTACAGTGCTTACTTCAGGAACTTCCTTGAGCGAATGCCAAGCCATATCAAGATATCCGAAGTGAAGCTGACGTACCTGGCCGTACGCAGCAAGGTAATTCTTAGCAGCAACGATCTTTTCGATCAGTTCTGCAGGAATAGGCTCACCAGTCTGATAGTGCTTTGCAAATGAGTTGAGATACTCAGGCTCATATGCCCAGTTCTCCAGAATCTGTGATGGAAGCTCCACAAAGTCACGTGAAACACCAGTTCCGGTAAGTGACGGATAACGACCCTTGGCAAGGATGCCATGGAGAGCATGTCCGAACTCATGGAGGAATGTTGTAAGCTCGTCATGAGTGATAAGTGCCGGAGCATCTGCAGTCGGCTTTGTGAAATTACATACGATGGTAACGAATGGTCTGTACTCCACACCGTCTCTGATGCACTGACCACGGAAGTCTGTCATCCATGCTCCGCCTCTCTTGCTTGCACGTGGGAAGAAATCTGCATAGAACAATGCAAGATGACTGCCGTCTGCATCCTTAACCTCGTACACCTTGACATCCTCATGGTATACAGGTACGTTGTCAAGCTCCTCGAATGTGATGCCATAAAGACGTGTTGCAAGACCAAACACAGCATCAATACAGCTTTCAAGCTGGAAATATGGCTTCAGTTCCTCTGCGCTGAGAGAGTACTCTGCCTCCTGATATCTTTCTGACCAATAGTTAAAATCCCATGAAAGAAGCTGCTCATCCTCGAATCCGTTCTTCCTGGCATAAGCCATCACATCAGCAACATCCTTTCTGGCAAACTCCATTGATGGCTCAAGAAGCTGCATGATGAACTCGTCTACAGTAGCCTTTGACTTAGCCATTCTGTTTTCAAGAGCATATTCTGCATATGTCTCATAACCAAGGATATTTGCGATCTTGATTCTAAGGTCAACAATCTTCTTTACAATCTCGGTGTTGTCATTCTCTCCGCCGATAGCTCTTGTATTGTATGCCATCCAGATCTGCTTGCGGAGCTCACGGTTCGTACTATACTTGAGGAAAGGCGAATAGCTTGGGTAATCAAGTGTAAATGCCCAGCCCTCAAGGCCTTTCTCCGCTGCAGTCTCAGCACCCATTGTCTTCACATACTCAGGAAGTCCGCCAAGGTCAAGTGAATCTGTGATGTGCAGGGTGTAAGCATTTGTCGCAGCGAGAACGTTCTTGCTGAACTGAAGAGTTGCAAGAGAGAGTTCCTCCGACCACTTACTGTAGAGAGCCTTGTCCTCATCAGAGAGGTTTGCACCACCGCGGACAAAACCCTTATAGTTATCCTCAAGAAGAGTCATCTGATCCTTCTCAAGTCCAAGCTCATCCTTCTTCTCATATACAGCCTTCACTCTCTGGAAAAGATCGTTGTTCAGAGATACATACATCGAGTACTCTGTGAGCTTTGGAGAAATGATTTCTGCAATCTCCTGCATCTGCTCATTGGTATTTGCCTCCATGAGTGCATAGAAGATGCTGGCTACTTTACTGAGTTTCTGACCGGAATACTCCATTGCCTCAATAGTGTTCTCGAAAGTAGGCTCATCCTGATTTGCCACGATAGCATCAATCTCGGCCTTGGCCTCTCTGATTCCTTCCTCAAAAGCAGGAAGATAGTGTTCATTCTCAATCTTGTCAAATTCCGGCGCTCCAAATGGTGCAGCAGAATCGGTAAGTAGCGGATTTTCCATATTCTTACATCCAAAACAAAGTGCAAGCGCAGCGCCTGCGATCAATAAATTCCTTTTCATATTTTATTAAAAGTTAATATTTTCGATCTGTACTGACCTGCAAAGTTAAGGAAACATTTTCTAATTTCGATATAGAATAGATACGCATATCTGTCATTATATACCTTATGTCAAAACATCCGAACTCGTCATGTCTTCCGACTCTCCTGTAGGATGTGACAATTCCCGGTACAAAACCCATGGTAACCGCTTCTAAAATATCAATGGATTCCACGCCTGCGTTAAACAGACAATCAAGAACATCATAATTTCCCATGAGCTGAGCCAGAACCTTTCGCTTGAAAGTCCTGCTGCCCCTGTTCATCTCATTATGATGCATGCTACGACATTCATCACAACAGAACTTCTTATCCTTCCTGCCGTATTTTATCTGTTGCCCGCATCGCAGACACTTTGGCAAATGTCTGACTATTTTCTTACCATATCCCATCCATCATATTTTTTGTCAAATATGAATACAACATATCACAGATAAAACAGCGTCCGGCAACTTTTTCTTTTTCTTAAACAGGATTTTTCTGTTTTTTATAGAAAGATTTGTTTTTATGCCTTTAAAATAAATTTTAAAACTTTAAGGAAAAGAAATAATTTTAAAAAAGAGAAAAACCTCGACTACAACACTCTGTAAAGATGATTATCCAAAGAAATATTTCATTTACTTTGTCGTCAACCTACAAAGCGCGCATAAGATGTGGGGAAGAAAATTCAACATTTAAAGAGAGAAAATCTTATGGATCACATCAACAGAATTGAGCTCCAGGGATTGGTCGGGAATGTCCGCACCAACATACACAACGGGAGCAAGGTAGCCAATTTTTCTTTGGTTACAGAGATACTTTACAAGACACGCGAAGGCGCGGCATCTGAAACCACCTGGCATAATATCGTTGCATGGGAAAGCAAGGAAGTCCCGGATGTATTCAATATATGCAAAGGTCTGCCGGTCTATGTATCCGGTAGGGTAAGGACGTCAAAATCCATCGGCCCGGACGGCGTAGAGAGGACTTATCATGAAGTTCTCGCCAATAAGCTGAGAATAATCAGAGACATGCAGACAGAGCAATAGACATCAAAAATCATAGGAATGTGCACCGGGGTGGTCCGGGAAAAAATCAGCCACCCCGTTTTCATAGATTTTTCACAAAAACACCACCGTTTTTTCGTTGATTTCTGAGAAATTTAAGTTACCTTTGCGCCCGAAATATAAGAGGTATAATTTTATGACACAGAAATTCAATGACGGCAGATGGAGCCGTAGAATTGACGTTGCAGACTTCGTCTACAACAACATCACTCCGTATGAAGGTGACGCTTCATTCCTTCAGGGTCCTACAGAGCGTACAAAGAAGCTCTGGGAGAAATGCTGCGAGGCACTCGCAGAAGAAAGAGCTAACGGTGGCGTTCGCTCTATTGACGCAAAGACAATTTCAACTATCACATCACACGCTGCCGGCTACATCGACAGAGAGAACGAGATTATCGTAGGTCTTCAGACTGACGAGCTTCTCAGAAGAGCCATCAAGCCTTTCGGTGGTCTTCAGGTTGTAAAGAAGGCTTGCCAGGAGAATGGCATCGAGCTTGACCCTAAGGTAGTTGAGATCTTCACACACTACAGAAAGACACACAACGACGGTGTATTCGACGTATACACAGAGGAAATCAGAAAGTATCGTTCACTCGGCTTCCTTACAGGTCTTCCAGATAACTATGCACGTGGCCGTATCATCGGTGACTATAGAAGACTTGCTCTTTATGGTATCGACAAGCTTATCGAGGCTAAGAAAGAGGACTTGAGAAACCTTACTGGCTCAATGACACGTTCACGTATCACTCTCCGCGAGGAGGTGGCTGAGCAGATCAAGGCTCTCCAGCAGATCAAGGTAATGGGTGAATACTATGGACTCGACCTCAGCAGACCGGCTACAAACGCTCAGGAG
>JAEIGA010010144.1_pt1 | contig 14273 bp, 14 predicted proteins | sample 9270691 | NCBI WGS metagenome assembly JAEIGA01 (sample SAMN17057246, study PRJNA624740) | gut metagenome | biome: biome; isolation source: fecal sample | host: Bos grunniens | place: China: Xizang | collected 2019 | reverse complement strand
TTGAAGTGATCCATCGTGAATGATGAGCTGTACATAAAGTACATACAAAACAGAAATACGGTAAGGAAAAGAAGCGACACGTGTCTTACCGCTCTGAATCTGTTTGCCGTTTCATAATATCTTCTGTTCACGATCTCGTTTCTTTCTTCCTTCAATTCCGTTCACTCCCTTCATTCTTCATTCTTCATTCTGCTCTGCGCCGTCAGGATTTTTATATTCTACCTTCCAGAGATAAAGTCCGTCGGGCGGAAGAGTTCTGCCCGCACGCTCTCTTCTTTTCGAGCTTGTTATTTCGTCAATTTCCTCGGGATTCTTTGCTCCTGTTCCCACTTCAAGCAGGGTTCCCGAAATAATTCTTACCATATTGTAAAGAAAACCGTCTGCCGCGATCTTTACGGTGATCATATCACCGTTTCTTTCAACCGTGCAGTATTTTATCTCTCTTACAGTATCGATAACGTCAGAGCCCTTTGCCATATACGATGAAAAATCAGCCCTTTTGCAAAGATACTGCGCCGCCCTGTTCATTCTGTGCTCGTCAAGCGGCTTTGGAAAATGGTATGCTCTTTTAGAAAGAAAGGGGTCCATATGAGGCGCGTTATAAATAAAATAACGGTATTCCTTATAAAGAACGTCATATCTTACGTGAAAATCATCAGAAACGTTCCTTGCACTCAAAACAGCAATATCATCGGGAAGATATCTCGGTGCGATAAAGGGTATCGCCTCGCAGGGAGGCGCATCGCAGATCTCTCCCTCTGCAGTCAGGAAAAAACGCCTTGCGTGAACTCCCGCGTCGGTTCTGCTGCATCCGCTTACAAGCAGCGGACATCCGTATATTTTTTCAAGCGCCGTCTGAACGGTTCGCTGAACTGTCGGCAACGTCTTCTGAACCTGAAATCCGTGATACGCACTTCCGACGTACGATATTTCAAACAGTATTTTCACGCCTTTTTCCTTTCTTTCGTTTTTTCAAAAATTTATATGCTGAATCCGCCGCCGTAAATATTTATAAAAATTACTGCCGCGCCGAATGCCGCTATAAGGGCAAGCATTAAAAAATCGTAATACTTCGTTTTCAGCTTGTTCATTCTCGTTCTTCCCTTGCCTCCCGTATAGCATCTGCACTCCATAGCGGTTGCAAGATCGTCTGCATGTCTTATCGAAGATACGAAAAGAGGTATAAATATCGGGATAAGAGCCTTCGCCTTGTTTATGAGCGATCCTGTTTCAAAATCCGCTCCCCTTGCCTTTTGAGCGCTTATGATCTTATCGGTTTCCTCAATAAGAATCGGTATAAAGCGAAGCGCAATAGTGAGCATCATCGCAAAGTCGTGAACCGGAACTCCTATGTGCGAGAGAGGCATAAGAAGTGTTTCAAGTCCGTCTGTAAGCGCTATCGGAGAGGTTGTGAAGGAAAGAAGAACACTCGTTGCAAGAATAAGCAGCAGTATTCTCACCGAAATGAAAAGCGCCATGAGAAGACCGCCCGAGTATATTTTTATGAAATACCATTCAACAAGAAGCTTTCCCTCTGTATTAAAGAAAACGTTCAGCACCGACGTGAAGAGTATTATCATCCACAGCGGTTTTATGGCGTTCACTATTGTACGCAGGGGTATTCTTCCGATAATAATCAAAAGAAACGTGAAAACAGATATTGCAAGAAGAGCCCAAAGCGTTTTCGCAATAAATATTTCAACTATAAACAGAATCGTGATTATTATCTTGATTCTCGGATCCATCTTGTGAAGTATCGATTTTCCGGGGAAAAACTGACCGAGGGTAATATCCTTGATCATAAGCTATCCCCCCTTTTTATCTTATCTATCGCATCGGCAAGAGCCTCTGCAGTATAGATATTCGTAGGAATATTTATTCCTTTCTTTCTGAGCATCAGTATGATTCTCGTTACCGAGGGAAGACCGAGCCCCGCGTTTATAAGATTGTCGGGATTTCCGAAAATATCGTCCTTTTCTCCCGAAAGAACTATTCTGCCCTCTCTTAAAACGATTATATCGTCGGCATATTTTGCCATATCCTCCATACTGTGACTTATTATCACAATAGAGGCTCCCGTCTTTTCCTTATAATTCATAAGCCCGTCGAATATAGTTTTTCTTCCGATAGGATCAAGACCCGATGCCGGCTCGTCAAGTATGAGCACTCTCGGGCGCATCGCAAGAACTCCCGCAATCGCTACCCTTCTTTTTTCTCCTCCGGAAAGCTCAAACGGGGACTTCTCAAGCATCTCTTCGCTTATTCCGACAAAGCTCGCCGCTTCTCTTACCCGCGCTTCGAGCTCCTCGCCCTCTATTCCCATATTCTTCGGTCCGTATGAGATATCCTTTCTCACCGTGTCCTCGAAAAGCTGGTATTCGGGGTACTGAAACACAAGTCCCACCTTAAATCGAATATCCCGAAGCGCCACTTCGCCGCTCCAGATATCCTTCCCGTCCACAAACACCTTACCCTCAGCGGGCTTTAACAGTCCGTTGAAGTGCTGCATAAGCGTGGATTTTCCCGAACCGGTTCCGCCTATGACTCCCACAAGCTCACCGCGCTCAAGCTCTATATTTATATTTTCCAAAGCTACGTGCTCAGACGGGGTTCCCGCCGAGTACACATACTTTAAATTTTCCGTCTTTAACAGCGTCACTTTTTTCCTTCCTCCAGTAGCTCACGAAGAGCATCGACACATTCCTCAACGCTTATTATATCGCAGGGCAGGTCATACCCCTCTTTACGAAGTCCAAACACAAGCTCCGTCACCTGCGGAACGTCAAGTCCGACAGATTTCAGCTCCTCGACTCTCGAAAACACCTCTTTCGGAGTTCCGTCCATAATAAGCTTTCCGCCGTCCACCACGGCTACTCTGTCGCACATCGCAGCCTCGTCCATATAATGCGTTATCAGCACTACCGTTATCCCGTTTTCTCTGTTGAGCCGCCGTATCGTTTTCATTACCTCTTTACGTCCCCGCGGGTCAAGCATAGCCGTCGGCTCGTCCAAAACGATACAGTCAGGCTGCATCGCGATTATTCCCGCAATCGCTACCCTCTGTTTTTGTCCGCCCGAAAGCTGATGCGGAGCCTTCTCCCTCGCATCGTACATCCTTACCGCTTTCAGCGCGTCATCTACCCTCCGCCTTATCTCCTCGGGCTCAACTCCCAAATTCTCGGGCGCAAAGGCAACGTCCTCTTCAACTATCGTCGCGACTATCTGATTGTCGGGATTCTGAAACACCATTCCGACCTTTTGGCGTATGTCGTATATCGCGTCCTCGTCGGCGCTGTCCATTCCGTCAACGGTTACCTTTCCCTCGCTGGGAAGAAGTATCGAATTGAAGTGCTTTGCAAGGGTGGATTTCCCGCTTCCGTTATGTCCCAGCACTGCCATAAATTCGCCGCGCTTTATCTTTATATTTATTCCGTGCAGTATCTCCGGTGCAGGAGCCTCGTCCTCTCCCGCTCTGTACGAAAACCGTACTCCCTGCGCGTCTATTATTATATCCTCGCAAGACATCTTTGCGACCATTCCTTTCTGCTGACTTATCTTCCCTCAAACACCGCCGTACTTCCGCAGGGGAGTACTCCGCCGCTCTTTTCAACACGAAGTCCTATCTCAGAGGACCAAACGCATCCCGAAAACTTCTTTCCTATCGTTTCTCCGACAAGATACTCCATAACTCCTGCCGAGAGTCCCGCCGTATAAGAATTGAGCAGGAAAAACAGCGGCTCATCACTCAGCGCCTCGACGCATATCTCAAGCAGCTCGTATATATTATCCTCAAGCTTCCACACCTCGCCGCCGGGTCCTCTGCCGTAAGAGGGGGGATCCATTATTATCCCGTCATACTTATTCCCTCTGCGTATCTCTCGCTTCAGGAATTTAACACAATCGTCAACTATCCATCTTATCGGGCGTGCAGAAAGTCCTGAAAGAGCGGCATTTTCTCTTGCCCAGTCCACCATTCCCTTCGCCGCATCGACGTGGCAGACCTTAGCTCCTGCCGCAGCGCACGCAAGTGTGGCTCCGCCCGTGTAGGCAAACAGGTTCAGCACCGATACCTCTCTGCCCGCACTCTTTATCTTTTCACTCATATAGTCCCAGTTGACCGCCTGCTCGGGAAAGAGTCCCGTGTGCTTAAAGCCCGTGGGTCCTATCTTAAAGCGCAAGTCCCCGTACTCTATCTCCCAGCTCTTCGGTACCGCTTTTCTCATTTCCCAGCTTCCGCCGCCCGCGCTCGACCGAAGATACCTTGCATCTGCACCGTTCCACAGTCTTTCGTCCTTTTCGGTATTCCAAATTATCTGCGGGTCCGGTCTTATCAGCGTGGTCTTTCCCCATCTCTCAAGCTTTTCGCCGCCCGACGCGTCAAGCAGCTTATAGCTCTCCCACCTATCCGCTATTCTCATCTCTTTATCCTCACTTCTATCTCTGCCGCGCAGGCATCCACTATTGCGTCCACCTTTTCTATTTCGGCTCCTTCAGCCATTATCCTTATCAGCGGCTCGGTTCCGGAAGCTCTCACAAGTATTCTTCCGTCCCCTATCTCCGCCGTGTACTTCTCAACTATCTTCTCAATCTCCGCATCGGTCTTGAACCTCGCCTTTTCCTCTGCGTTTGCCGTTATATTTTTAAGTCTTTGCGGGTACTTCTTCATTACCGCTGCCGCCTGCGACATTTTCATTCCCGTCTTTTTAAGGCGGTCGGCTATAAGTACCGCAGAGAGCTGTCCGTCGCCGGTAGTCATATAATCAAGCACGATAATATGTCCCGATTGCTCCCCGCCAAGACTGTACCCCTTCTCACGCATTCTCTCCAGCACGTATCTGTCGCCTACTCCCGTTTCTTCAAGGAGTATTCCGTTTTCTTTCGCAAATTTCCGCAGTCCCATATTCGACATTACCGTTGCGACCAAAGCTCCCTCAGCGAGTCTACCCTCGTCACGCAGCTTTAAGGCTACTATCGCCATCTCCGCGTCGCCGTCTACCTCTTCCCCCTTTTCGTCCACCGCGATACATCTGTCCGCGTCGCCGTCAAAGGCAAATCCGACGTCGTATTTTCCGCTTTTCATCACACTCTTAAGATTTTCTATGTGTGTGGAACCAACCCCGTCATTTATATTCATTCCGTTCGGAGCGTTCCCGATTATTTTGCATTCAGCACCGAGTCCTTCAAAGATAGCCTTTGCGCTGCGGCTTGCACTTCCGTTTGACGCATCCAGCGCTATCTTCATTCCCGCAAGAGTTTCCGCCGCGCTCATTATGTGTTTCTCATACTTCTCTATCGCCTTCTCGTCAAACCTTACCCAGCCGACTCCCTCGCCGCTTTTCTTTTCAAAATTACCCTCTTCAATTATCTTCTCTATCTCTTCTTCCTGTTCGTCCGTCAGCTTATACCCTTCCCCGCCGAAGATTTTTATTCCGTTGTACTCGTAAGGATTATGCGATGCCGATATCATTATTCCCGCATCGGCTCCGAGCTGTACCGTCAGGTACGCCACCGCAGGAGTCGGCACAAGTCCCAGCCTTATCACGTTTGCGCCCGACTCGCACACTCCCGCACATATTGCCGCCTCAAGCATATCCGATGAAAGCCGCGAGTCCTTGCCCACCAAAAAGGTCGGCTTATCTTTTCCGCTTACTTCCCTCACCGTCTTAACCGCCGCTGCTCCCGTTTTCATCGCGAGCGCACAGTCAAGCTCTGCTCCTGCAACTCCTCTTATACCGTCGGTTCCAAACAATTTTCCCATTTTTCTGCTCCTTTGAGTATTATTGCGTGTAAAATATACTTAGGGTAATCATTTCTCATCAAGTGTAAGCTGTTTTACGGCTCCCGCCGACGTGTTTTCGGGGAGCTTTACTCCCAGATGCTCGCACGCCGCCGCCGTAACGCATCTGCCGCGAGGAGTCCTGCTGAGAAATCCTATCTGCATCAGATACGGCTCATACACGTCCTCAAGCGTTACCGCTTCCTCGCCTATCGCCGCTGCAAGAGTTTCGAGTCCCACAGGACCGCCGCCGTAATTCTTAATTATCATCATCAGCATTCTGCGGTCGATATTATCGAGTCCCAGCTCATCCACCTCAAGCCGCTTCAGCGCTTTGTCGGTTATCTCCTTGTCGATGGTTCCGTTACCTATAACCTGCGCAAAATCCCTGACTCTTTTAAGCATTCTGTTCGCAATTCGGGGAGTTCCCCTGCTTCGCGCCGCTATCTCATAAGCGCCGTCCTCGGTGCAGTCTATTCCCAAAATTTTTGCGCTGCGGGACACGATTCCGCTCAGCTCCTCAGGAGTGTAAAGCTCAAGGCGCATCACTACTCCGAAGCGGTCACGCAAAGGCGGGGAGAGCTGTCCCGCTCTCGTAGTGGCTCCCACAAGAGTAAACTTCGGCAGGTCTATCCTTATCGAACGCGCAGAGGGTCCCTTTCCGATTATAATATCGAGGGAGTAGTCCTCCATCGCGGGATAAAGTACCTCCTCAACACTGCGCGAAAGTCTGTGTATCTCATCTATAAACAAAAGGTCATTTTCATTTAAGTTAGTCAGCAACGCCGCGAGGTCCCCCGGGCGCTCTATCGCGGGTCCGCTCGTTACCCTGATGTTAACGTTCATCTCCGACGCGATTATTCCCGCAAGCGTAGTCTTTCCAAGTCCCGGCGGGCCGTACAAAAGTACGTGGTCAAGCGCTTCTCCTCTTGCTCTCGCCGCATCTATAAATACCTCTAAATTTTCCTTTACCTTCGTCTGTCCCACATATTCCGACAGAAACTTCGGTCTTAACGACCTTTCTATATCGCTGTCCTCAGAGGATTCCTGCGGTGCGACTATTCTGCTCTCGTAATCCACTTTCCCCACTCCTTTACCTGAAACTGCTCATATCCTTAAGGCATCCCTTGATTATATCGTTTACCGAGGCGTCTGCAGGGTACTTTGCCGCCGCCGCAGTAGCCTCGCTCGCCGTATACCCAAGTGCTATCAGCGCCGCTACCGCTTCTCCGATATTTCCCGCATCGGCGCGTACTTCGCCGCCTTCCTCTCTCGTTCCGACTATATCCTCCGTCGTTATCTTGTCTTTTAATTCAAGTGCTATTCTCGACGCAAGCTTCATACCGACTCCCGATGCTTTGGTGAACGCCTTAGCGTCCCCTGCCGCTATCGCCGCCGCCATCTTCTGCGGACTCATATCCGAAAGTATCGACAGCGCTGCTTTGGGACCCACTCCCGATATTCCTATCAGCAGCTTAAAGCTCTCAAGCTCCTCTTGTGAGTAAAAACCGAACAGCTCCACCGCATCCTCTCGGACGTAAAGATAGGTATACAGCATAGCCTCCTTGTTTTGCTGCGGCAGTCTTGTCGCGGTATTCAGGCTCACGCTCATTTTGTACCCGACTCCTCCGCACTCCACGACTGCGAAATTTACTCCGCTCGCAATAAGCGTTCCTCTTACGCTGTATATCATCCGTATCCCTCTTCCTTTTTCGTACTTTTTATTCCTTTTTTTGAGTATTTTCAAGATTATTCGACTTTTTTCTCTCTTTAAAAGCCGTATATTTTCAACTTTTCATCAGAGTTTTCAACAAAAACGGGTACTCTGTCAGCTTTTCTCTATCTCGGAATTATCCTTCTGCTCATAAGCGAGCCTGCACAGTGTCCGTGGCAGATAGCAAGTGCTACTGCATCGGCGGCGTCGTCCGGCTTCGGAATCTTGTCAAGATGCAGTATTATCTTCGTCATCTCCATTACCTGCCGCTTCTCCGCCTTACCGTACCCCACTATCGCCTGCTTTACCTGAAGCGGTGTGTACTCGTAAACCGAAATTCCTCTCTGTACCGCCGCAAGCACCGTTACTCCTCTCGCCTGCGCCACGTCTATCGCGGTCTTTTGGTTAGAGGTAAAAAACAGCTTCTCTATCGCCATAGTTTCAGGCTTCACTCTGTCCATTACCTCGCACACGCCGTCGTATACCCGTTTCAGCCGCTCCTCAAACGGTACTCCCGCTTCGGTAGTCACCGCTCCGTACTCTATCGGCGTGAACTTACTGCCCTTATATTCCACCGCTCCGTATCCGACTATCGCGTACCCCGGATCTATTCCCAATATTACCATCTTCACGCCGCCTTCGCATTATCATTATATTACCCAAATTCCTATTTTGTTTAAACTTTTTCGGGTTCCACCCACATTTCCCCCATTTTATCCTTACATTATATCACACCTTTATTTATTGCACAATAGCTCCTCTCATTTTTTACCCCCGTTTCTCCCTTTTTCTTCCGCTCTTTTTCTCTTTTTTCGGGAATTTGCTCTTAACCCCTTGTGTATTCGCTCGTTTTCGGCTACAATTAGTATATATATTCATTTTATCTGAGAGGTCGTGCAGTATTTGTTTAGCTTTTGCAACGTTAAAAGAGTAGTCATAAAGGTGGGAACCTCCTCCATCGCCTACCCCACCGGCCATATTAATCTGCGTAGTATTGAAAAGCTTGTGAAGGTACTCGCGGACATCAAAAATTCCGGCAAAGACGTCGTTTTAGTCAGCTCCGGAGCCATCGGTGTCGGCTGCGGTAAGCTCAAAATGGAGCGCCGTCCCAACGATATTCCCTCAAAGCAGGCTGCCGCCGCCGTCGGACAGTGCGAACTGATGTATATCTACGACAAGCTCTTCTCTGCTTATAACCATGTTGTCGCTCAGGCTCTGCTTACCCGCGACGTTATAGATAATCCCGAAAGAAAAGCTCACATCATCAATACCTTTGAGCGCCTTTTTGAGCTGGGAGCCATTCCCATCGTCAATGAAAACGATACCGTTTCGGTAGAGGAGATCGAGGCTACCTTCGGCGAAAACGATACCCTCGCCGCGATAGTCGCCTCTATCGTCAACGCCGATGCTCTTGTTATTATGAGCGATATCGACGGACTCTACGACTGCGATCCCCGCAAAAATCCCGATGCAAAGCTCATCAGCGAGGTGCACTGCATCAGCGACGACATCATAAGCGCTGCCGGCGGAGCAGGCTCCTCCGTCGGAACCGGCGGTATGCGTACTAAACTCCACGCCGCAGATATTGCTATGAACAGCGGTATAGGTATGGCGATACTCAACAGCGCAGACCCTAACCTCTTATACGACCTTTTTGACGGAAAAGACGTCGGTACAAGATTTTTTAAGTAATTTTCAGAAAGGCACGGTAACATTATGTCTGTATTACAACTCTCTCTTGCGGCAAAATCCGCCGCTCCCGCTCTTGCTGCTGCGGGTTCCCAACTAAAAAATAAGGCCCTTTTCTCAATTGCCGATGCTCTTGAGGAGAGTATCTCCGATATTTTAGCTGCAAATCAAAAGGATATTCAAAACGCCGAAGCTGCGGGTATCTCAAAATCCCTCATCGACCGCCTCTCCCTCACCGAAAGCCGTATCCGCTCAATCGCCGATGCGGTAAGGCAGGTGTGTAATTTGGAGGATCCCGTCGGTCAGGTGCTCGGCGGGTCAGTCCGCCCCAACGGACTCAATATCCGCAAGGTTAGCGTTCCGCTCGGTCTTGTCGGAATAATCTACGAGGCGCGCCCCAATGTTACCGTCGATGCCGCTGCTCTCTGTCTTAAATCGGGTAACGCTTGTCTTCTCCGCGGCGGTAAAGAAGCGATAAACTCAAATATCGCGCTCATTTCCGTTATGCGTAAAGCTGTCGGAGCCGTCGGACTCCCCGAAGACGCTGTTTCCTTCATTACCGACACCTCCCGCAACAGTGCTACTGAAATGATGCGTCTCAGCGGCGTTCTCGACGTACTCATTCCCCGCGGCGGCGCCGGTCTTATCAGTTCCGTAGTGAATAATTCCACCGTTCCCGTCATCGAAACGGGTACCGGTAACTGCCACATCTACATCGACTCCTCCGCCGACATCGACATGGCTGCCAACATTGCTGCTAACGCTAAATGCTCCCGTCCCTCTGTTTGTAACGCTGCAGAGACCTTCCTTGTTCACAAATCCTGCGCAGAGGACTTCTTGAATAAAGTAAAACCCCTGCTCGACAATTACTCCGTGGAGATTTACGGCTGCGATATTACTCAGAGTATACTCGGTAGCTGTGTAATTCCCGCTACCGACGAGGATTTTTCCACAGAATACCTCGATTACAAGGTCGCGATAAAGGTTGTGGACTCCATTGATGAGGCTATCGACCACATCAACAAGTACGGTACCCGCCACAGCGAATGCATCGTTACCCGCGACTACTTTGCCGCAAACTCCTTCTCTCAGCGCGTCGATGCCGCCGCAGTCTACGTCAACGCTTCCACAAGATTTACCGACGGCGGTGAGTTCGGTCTCGGTGCTGAGATCGGTATCTCCACACAAAAGCTGCACGCAAGAGGTCCGATGGGTCTTTCCCATCTCACCACCTATAAATATATCATCTCCGGTGACGGTCAGATACGCTGACTCTCCCAAAAATCTCCACTCGAAAGGATGTTTACTATGTCCGAAGCGACTCCCGCAAAAAAAATCTCCAACAGAAGTATTTCACGCAGAAAATATAAGCTCCTTCCCGCTTTTACCGCTGTTATCCTCGTTTTTTCGGTAATCGGCCTTATTTCTACCATCTCTTTCCTCGTTTCCGCTACCAAATCCCTCATTAGAAACGACAAGGAAAAGGCTATGTTTGAGCGCGAAATATATCCCGTTATGATGTTTGACCCAATCAACTTCAACAGCTACGCTCAGCTCGACGAGGTTACCCTTCTTCAGATGTGTATGTGGTCCGCTCTTATCAATAACCGCGGTAAGTACTCCTACGACGAGTTTATGCTGCTTACCGTTCCCTCCTCCGACATTGACGTTGAAGCCAAAAAGCTGTTCGGCGAAAACGTTACCCTCGTTCATCAGACCTTCTATGATAACGATATTCTTTATCAGTACACCCCCACTTCCTCCACCTACTCAATCCCCATGGCTTATCAGTCTATGCAGTATACTCCCGACATTCAGAAAATCCAGCGCGACGGCAATTTCGTCTACCTCACCGTTGACTACATCCCTCCCTCTACTCTTTGGGATACCGACCTCGCCGGCGACCGCATTTCCTTTACTCCTGAAAAGTCCCGTATCTATGTCCTCAAAAACGTGGACGGCGAGTATATTATTACTGCTGTGTGTGAGTCACTTGAGGACCTCGGTTCCTCTCAAAGCTCCTATCCGGAAGAATCCTTTGATGAATTCGAATCTTCTGAAGATGAATTCTCCGAAAGCTCCGAAAGTCAAGGCTCCGAGGTGTCTGATAGCTCTGATATCTCCTCAGAATCCTCTAATGAATCTTCATCCGAAACCTCTGAAGAATAATTTTCAAAATTTAAGCTCCGGCCTGCTTTTGCAAGTCGGAGCTCCTTTTTTGCTCTTTTTTCGGTATTTTTCTTCAGGTTACTTCTTGATTACCTCAATTCCGCCCATGTACCCTCTGAGCACCTCGGGAATCGTTACACTTCCGTCACCATTCTGGTAGTTTTCGAGTATTGCTGCGGTGGTGCGGCCCACTGCTATTCCCGATCCGTTCAAGGTGTGAACGTACTTTACCTTCTTATCCTCGCCGCGCATTCTTATATTTGCTCTGCGGGCTTGGAAATCTTCGAAGTTGGAGCAGCTCGAAATCTCAACGTATCTTCCGTAAGACGGCATCCATACCTCTATATCATAAGTCTTTGCGCTGGAAAATCCTATATCTCCGCTGCTGAGCGCTACTACTCTGTAAGGCAGTCCCAAAAGCTGAAGTACTCTCTCTGCATCATTTGTAAGCGCCTCAAGCTCCTCGTAGGACTTGTCGGGATCACTAAACTTTACAAGCTCCACCTTATTAAACTGATGCTGACGAATGAGTCCTCTCGTATCCCTTCCTGCGCTTCCCGCCTCCGCTCTGAAGCACGCAGAATATGCACAGTACTTTATCGGAAGCTCATCTGCCGAGAGTATCTCGTCTCTGTGGTAGTTGGTGACCGGTACCTCTGCTGTCGGTATCATATAATATTCGGTTCCCTCAAGTCTGAACATATCCTCCTCAAACTTCGGAAGCTGTCCGGTTCCCGTCATCGACGCTCTGTTCGCCATAAACGGCGGAAATATCTCTGTATATCCGTGTGCTGTATGAGTATTCAGGAAAAAGTTGATTATTGCCCTCTCAAGCTGAGCTCCAAGCCCTTTGTAAAAATGAAATCTTGCTCCCGTTACCTTCGCCGCCCTCTCAGGATCAAGGATTCCAAGTCCCGCACCGATATCCCAGTGCGCTTTCGGCTCAAACTCAAACGCTCTCGGCTCCCCAAACCTTCTTATCTCTACATTTTCCGTGTCGTCTTTTCCTATCGGTACCGTTTCATTCGGTATATTCGGAATTCCGAGCACTAACTCCTTCTGCTTCTGCTCGTACTGTGCCGTTTCCGCGTCGCACGCCTTTACCTCTTCCGCGATCTTTTTCATCTGCTCCATTATCTCGGAAACGTCTTTGCCTTCCTTTTTATATACCGGTATCAGCTTACTTGCTTTGTTCTGCTCCGCTTTGAGATTGTCCGCTCTTGCGCTTACCTCGCGTCTTTTCGCATCTATCGCAAGTATCTCATCTATCACCGCGTCCATATCCTTATTTCTGCTCTTCATCGCCGCCTTAACTCTGTCGGGATCACTTCTTATTACCTTTATGTCTAACATTTTTACTCTCCTCTTTCTTTTGGTCTATGTTCCACGTGAAACTACTTCTTTTTATCTCCAGCCGCCTCTTCTTTTTGTTCCGGCAAGCCTTTCTGCTATATCAACGAGCTCCTCTTTATTGAAAAACTCTATCTCTATCGTTCCTTTTTTACCGTCACCCGTTATCTTCACCTTCCTGCGTAGCTCCTCTCTCATCGCGAGCTCCAGTTCGGTGAAAAATTTATCCTTGTCGGTAAAGCTCTTTACTTTTTCAGGCTTTTTCTCCTTCTTTTTTGCATTAGCAAGTCTTTCTACGTCTCTTACCGTCATCCTGCCCTGCAAAATTCCGTCTACCGCTTGTCTGCGCTGCATTCCCTCTTCGACGGAAAGAAGCGCCCTTGCGTGTCCCGCGGAGATCCTTCCCTCTTCAACATATCCCACGATATCATCTTCAAGCAAAAGTAATCTCAGCATATTTGTTACCGTCGGCCTCGATTTTCCGACTCTTTGTGCTACATCCTCCTGTGAGAGTCCGAAATTTTCGATGAGATTTTTGTATCCCCTCGCTTCTTCTATCGGATTGAGGTTTTCTCTCTGCAAATTCTCAACCAAAGCTATCTCTGCGGCTTCTTTTTCGCTCATTTCTCTTATTATTACCGGAATTTCTTCAAGTCCGGCAATTCTTGCCGCTCTCCATCTTCTCTCGCCGGCTACTATCGTATATCTGCCGTTTGCCGCAGGTCTTACCATTATCGGCTGCAGCACTCCGTGAGTCCTCACAGATTCTGCGAGCTCCTCAATTGCCTTTTCATCAAAAATCTTTCTCGGCTGATCGCCGTCCGGCTCAATTTCCGATATCTTTATCGCCGTAACCTTGTTTTCCTCGGTGGCATTATCTTCAAAAAGCGCATCTAATCCCTTACCGAGTCCGCCAAGCTTTCTGCTCATACCCTCTATCTCCTCTCGTCAGCGTTAATCAATTCTTCCGCAACCGCAAGGTACGCTTTTGCACCCTTTGAGCTGCCGTCGTAGTAAAGCACCGGTTCTCCATAGCTCGGAGCCTCCGAAAGCCGTACATTTCTCGGAATTACCGTCTTAAGCAGCTTTTGCGGGAAGTACTTTTTTATCTCCTCAACCACCTGAAGCGTCAAGTTGAGTCTTGCATCATACATCGTAAGCAGTACTCCCTCAATATCTATATAAGGATTATACATCCTCTTTACCTGCCGTACCGTCGCAATAAGCTGAGATAGTCCCTCAAGAGCGTAATATTCACACTGTATCGGGATCAATACTCCGTCACATGCCGTGAGCGCGTTTAGGGTTATGAGTCCGAGCGAGGGCGGGCAATCGATTATTATATAATCATACTTGTCTTTCATCCTGATTAGTGCTTTTTTCAGCCTCATAACACGGTTTTCCATCTCTATAAGCTCAATTTCGGCTCCTGCGAGATCGATGTTTGAGGGAATGACGTCCACATTTTTGAATTTAGTGGTAACAATAGCCTCTTCGACATCTCCGTTAGCTATCAGCAGGTCGTACGCGGTACTTTTGAGCTTCTTTTTGTTCACTCCGAAGCCGCTCGTGGAG
>JAEIGA010010143.1_pt1 | contig 14273 bp, 14 predicted proteins | sample 9270691 | NCBI WGS metagenome assembly JAEIGA01 (sample SAMN17057246, study PRJNA624740) | gut metagenome | biome: biome; isolation source: fecal sample | host: Bos grunniens | place: China: Xizang | collected 2019 | reverse complement strand
CCTCAGGAGCCTCATCCAGCATGTCGCTGAATACTGACGGAGCGAGATCCTTCATGTTGTATCGGCTGGCCATCACCTGTCCATAGGCGCCAGCGCTTCTAATGGCCATCAAGTCGCCTCTCACACTGAGAGGAAGCAATCTTCCTGCGCCCCATACGTCGCTGGACTCACATACTGGTCCAACGATATCGTACGCTTGATGAGTCGGGAAGAAAGTTCTCATTTCGGCTGAAAGATTCTCTATCTTGTGGTATGCACCGTAAAGAGCAGGACGGATGAGGTCATTCATACCGGCATCCATAATGAGGAAATTCTTGGTTTCACCGCTCTTGACGAACACTACTCGTGAGATGAGAGTTCCGCACTGAGCAACAAGAGAACGACCTGGCTCTACATGCACAGCCTGGTCTGGACGACGTGAGATGTTCTTTGAAATGGTGTCAAACCATGTCTCAAAATCCGCGATTGGAGTTCCGTCGGGATCGTCATAATCCACTCCAAGACCACCTCCGAGGTTGATATTCTTGACAGTCACGCCATGGTCTTCAAAATATTTCACAATTTCATTGACCCTCTGGCACTCGAGTGCAAACACTTCATTCACGCGTGTAATCTGAGATCCCACATGGAAGTGGAGTCCGAAGAAATCGATATACTCGCTCTTCTGAAGAATCTCGATCAGCTTGTCAAACTCGTGCTGTGAAATTCCGAACTTGTTCTCGTATAGACCTGTTGTCACATATTTGTGAGTATGGGCATCAATATCAGGATTGATTCTCACAGAAATGCTGGCTCTCACGCCATAGTGATGTGCCATCTCATTAATCACAAAAATCTCCTGAAGTGATTCGCAGTTGAAGGCCTCGATGCCGAGTTTCAATGCATTGTATATCTCCTTGTCACTCTTGCCGACTCCTGCGTAAACGATCTTGTCAGCAGGGAATCCGCAGTCATGTGCATGCAAAACTTCGTTTCCACTCACACAATCAGCTCCAAAACCCTTTGAGCTGATGTATTCAAGCAGTCTTCTCTCCACATTTGCCTTAATGGCATAATGCACTTTGATGTTGTGTGCCGATGCCAATTCCGCAACATGGTCCACTGTCTTGTGAAAGAGGTCCATGTCGTAATAATAGAATGGGGTAGCAATGCGGTCAAGCTGCTCTATTATGTTGAAATCTAACATCTTATGCTATTTGTTATAGTTGCGTTGATGTTTCCCTGCCCAGCGGGACGAAAAACGCTTGCAAAAATAACGAAAAAATCCGTAATTTCGTAGAGTATAACTTAAAACCGAAGTGAGTATATAAAATGTTGGCACTTAATGGAAATCTTCTTGTAATAGTTCATCTTCTGATGACTGGGTGCTCTGTGGTGCTTGCAGCCTTGCTGGCACGCATAAAATCCTGCAGAATAATGTCAGTGTTGACCTTGATCTTCTTTCTGATTTATTTGTCAAGTATTTTACTTACGGACTATAAAGCCGTAGCAGCATCAATATATACTCTTTGGTATATGATATATCTTGTCTATATTACAATAGGTTATTTCTTATGTGCTTATTATCAGGGAATTACGGCTGAGAATAAAATACTTGAAAATGATGATGAGTTCAGGAAGATCGAATATGCATTAAAGGAGTGGATTGCTCAGAAACGATATTGTGAATATGAACAGAGTCGTGAAGAAATCGCGAAAGAACTTAATACGACCAAAGAAAATCTCCACCATTATTTCCTAAGCAAGAAAGGGATGGATTTCAATGCTTGGCGTACCGAACTCAGAATTGAAGAAGCAAAAAAAATGTTGATCGAGAATATGGATTTCCCGATCAACATTATTGGAGAACTTGCCGGTTTCAGTGACAGGTCAAATTTCCACCGGCAATTTGTAAAGTCAGTGGGCTGTACACCTAAGCGTTGGCGTGAGTCTCACGGAAAGCCTTGAGGAATTCTTCTTCGCTGATTCCCAGCAACTTCATTCTTCGCACTACCTGTGGCAGTTCATCATCAACGAACTGCTTTTTTTGCGCCTCAAGAACCTTTTCACGTGCATCTGCGGCTGTGAAATAACCGATGCCACGCTTATTGTATATTACCCCTTCCATGGTGAGTTTCTCATAACTCCTCATTATTGTGTTGGGGTTGACTCCGATTTCAGCACCATACTCGCGGACTGATGGAATACGCTCGTCAGGCTGAAGCTCCCCACAGAGAATGCGTTCATATACAGAGTCGCATATCTGCAGATATATTGACTTGTTGCTATTGAAATCCATGGCTTAATGCTTTAAGGTTTTGACTCTGAAATATATTCCTATAATGAGTCCGAGGTTTATCAATGTGTCGTTGACTGTGTCCAGTAAAGCTGCATGTCTGAATGGCCACATACCGAAAAGCCGATTCATCGCCTCTGGTGTATTTGCCTCGAAATTAAGAGTTGCAAATTCTTTGAAAACAGCACTTGAGATAGGAGTTAATACGAGGCCGAGTGCAGTTGTGATAGCAATAAAGCAGAGAATAGTCTTCGAAGTCTTGCCTTTGGTGAATATAACAGCTCCCGAAAGTGTGATCAGGAACATCTGTATGATATCGTCGACATAAAGCCAAGGACAGCTTACCTGTTTTACAAAATGAGCGAGGGCTGGGAACTCTGATATGTCAGACTGGCTCGCAAGAGAAATTTCAAGGAACTGGTCAAGGAGAGCTTTGAGCGATCCGGCTATGCTTGCTCCACAAGTGCCGTCTAAACTGCAAAGAATCGCGTCCACTAAAAAATACGCGGTGCACATTGCAACAGGCATTACGATGGCATTCAAGATGATCATGCTGAGGGATTTCTCAAAACTTGAAGCAGGGATCATCAGCCATTGAGTTCCGAATCTTTTTTCTGTAACTCGGCCATAACATTTAACAGGCATCGTGAATGTCAGACAAACCAGACAGACAGCAAATGTCGTAATCCTGAAACCAAGTTCAGGACCGCCCCATTGTCCTTTGAAAATCAGCCCCATAATGATGGTTCCGGCATATATGATCAGTCCCATCATGCTGATAAGAAGCATACTTAGACCGTAGTTGGCTGAGCAGCTTCTAATATCAGAAGTGAAATATTTTCCGAATCTTCGGAAGTTGAATATATCGTTCATTGTAATGTTCATTAAGATGTTACTACTTCGTAAATATGTTCTGTATCAGCTCCTTATGCTTGTGTACTGTGTTGAAGAGAGCCTCAATGTTTACTTTGCTGTCTTCGCCATCAGTATTGATCATAACCTGAATATTTCCTCCTGGGATCATCTCGCAATAGAGGGCCCCTGGTCTTACCTCTGTGCTGTAATCAAAGTATAACTTTTCTGAAATTTCCTGGAGTGACGCGTTGAGGAGAACCTGCTGTCTGTCAAGAATGATGATTGGGTCGATGACGTTTTCAAGGTCGCGTACCTGATGTGTGGAAATAAGAACTGTAGAGTCTTCTCTTGTGTACTTCATAATAGCCTTTCTGAACTGTGCCTTGGAGGGAATATCAAGGCCATTTGTTGGCTCGTCCATAAACAGATATTTTGTGTTGCATGCAAGAGCGAATGCTATATGGGTTTTCTTGAGCTGTCCGAATGACATCCGATTCATCTTCTGTTTCGGTTCAGTTTCAAATAAGTTCATGATTTCCAGGAATCTTTCGATGCTGAAATTCTCCCAGAATTTACCATAATTGCCTGCATAATCCAAAGCAGTCATGTTGGATTCAGCAACCTCGTCGCTCAGATAAAATATTTCAGAAAGGAAGGATGGCTTTCTTTCAAAAGGGGTTGAGTTGTCTATCTCAATTTTACCAGCCTTTGGTTTCTTCAGACCGCTGAGGAGAGTCAGGAGTGTTGTCTTTCCCACTCCGTTTTCGCCAAGCAGACCATAGATTCGACCATCTTCAAGTCTCATCGTAATGTCCTTCAGTACGATATTTTCATCGTAGCTGAAGCCTAGAGTGTCAATTCTGATCATAGTGCTATACCTTTTAAGTGTCTATTTGTTATAGTGTGTTAGATAACTAATACACCGCAAAGGTAGTAACATTTTTCATACCTCCAACAGAATTTCAAAAATTATTGAAAATTTATCGAAGATTGATATGGGATTGACGTTTAAATGATTTGATATTTTCCTCAAGAAGTGAATGCTCGCTTGCAGGAAGTGCCCATGATAGGAAACGTTCGCGAATGTAGTTTACGGCTTGAAGTGTGGGGTGGCACATATCCTCTGCGTAGAAACGGTAGTCGCGGAGTTCATCCATCATGATTTCATAAGATGGAAAATAGTCTGCTTTGCCGACAGCCTTTGCGTTCAGTACCTGATTGATACCCACAAGAAGAGATGCCTTGCTTATCTGATTGCCGTGTGCTCCATCCTTGAAATGGCGGATTGGACTGACAGTGAAGATGAACTCCTTCGGCGTGATGCAATCATCCGAACCATTTGCCAGATTCATAATCTCAGTCAGTATGTCAGCAGTCTGTGACGCAGGAAGGAACTCTCTGTCATATTCTGCTGCAGGATGCTTGAGACAGTTGGACACTATCATGTCACTTTGGATATGTCTGTAGCACCAGCTTGTGCCGAGTGTGATGATGACTTTGTTGCAGTTGCGGAAAAACTCAGCAGCTTCCTCTAGGGCTTTATTTGCATTTGCTAGAAACTCTTGTGCAGTTGCACGTGCAAAAGAAGTGTGGTGTGAATATGAACAGAAACGCATGTCTCCAGCCCCGATCTGCACACATTCCGTCTCCTTGAACGGCTCCCTGCTGATCAACCTTTTGACGGCAGCCAGTACGGACGCCGGATTATATAATGTTCCGAATGGATTCACGCACACGTTGAATCCATAATTCTTCAACGGTCCGCCGATGTTGTCTGTAAAACAGCTTCCAAGCATCAGAATCTTGTCCTTGTATGAAATCTCGACTTTGCAAGGTGAGTCGACCACCGGAGTTTGCAGTTTCATGCCGCAAAAATAGCGAAAATATATTACCTTTGAGCGATTTTAACCTCACGACTGAACACTATGCGAAATATATTAGTCCTAATATCCATACTGTTGACTGCAATATCAGCTTCATCTCAGCCTCGTTTCACTTATGATGTGGATTATGAGATGAACTTTGATAACAGGGAATTCTATCGCAGCGATTTTTCCAACTCCATGACTATCTTCGGTTCTCGCCTGACTCCGGCAATCGGTCTGGAAACTCAGTCGGATGACTATATGAACCAGAAAATCATGGTGGGAATCGATGTCATGAAGGATTTTGGTTCGTCTGAGATTAACAAGGAGTTGTTCAAGGAGATAATCATGTATTATAATCTGGAAAAGATTGGTGATACAGGTGTTTCCGTATATGCTGGAATCTTTCCAAGAAGTAAGATGCAGGGAAGATATTCGCAGGCGTTTTTCTCAGACTCCTTGAAATTCTATGATAATAATCTGGAAGGTCTTCTTGTACAGATTTACCGCCCGAGAGCAAGCTTTGAGGTGGGATGTGACTGGATGGGACAGTTCGGCTCAAACCGCAGGGAGCGCTTCATGATATTCTCAAGTGGTGAGAGAATCGTGAGCCCCATGCTGACTTTCGGATATTCCGGGTATATGTATCATTTTGCAAATTCTTTACAGGTGAGAGGCTTGGTGGATAATATTCTGATAAATCCCTATATCAGCCTTGACTTGACCCATAAGTTTGATCTTCAGGAATTCAATATGACCTTCGGCTGGCTTCAGGCCCTGCAGCACAACCGCAAGCATGTCGGATATTATGTGTTCCCGGGCGGAGGACACTTTGATCTTGAAATCAGGAAATGGGATATTGCAGTAAAGAACATGTTCTTCTGCGGAGCAGACCTGATGCCATACTACAATGGTTATGATGAAGGTGGATTCAAATATGGTTCAGCCCTCTATTTTGGAGACCCGTTCTTCCGTATTCATGATGACAATACCCCCGGACTGGGTCAATATGACCGTCTGGAGGTATGCTATGAACCTTTTATCAGTTGGAATCTGAAGGTGAAGGTGGGAGCTGTATTCCATTTCAACAACTTCCACTATTCAGGTTGTCAGCAGGTTGTGGGCATTAAAGCCTGTTTCTAGAAAACTATTCTGCTATTCCGGCTTCCACCCATGACTCGCATAGTGCTTTTGAGTCCTTGAGAGCAAGTTCCATATCGATTCCATATTCATCGACAAGGAGCTGAGCCATGCTCTCCTCAGTAAACTCCTTGCCAACCACTGCTTTCCATAAGAATGCCGCTGTGGAGTTAAGAGAAATGAGCTTGTTGAAATTGATGTGCTCAAGTCCCTCTCCAGTAATTATATTTTCGCCGCACATTTCGCGGAGTACAAATCCATCTTTAGTCTTCATAGTGTTGTCAATTTTTGAGGTTTCAAAGATAGTTAATTTTGTTTAATTGCCTATATTTGTATGTTTGCATTCATATATTAATAATTAAATGTTTTACTATGAGACATTCAATCATTAGCATAGTTTTGCCTGCAATTTCATTTTTGATGATTTCGTGTGTGTCCAGCACGTCTGAGCCTTCAATTCCGACAGACCGTCAGATGGAGCGCAAGATAGAAAAGACTCTCAAGAGCCTGACTCTTGAAGAAAAAGTGGGGCAGATGACTCAGATTACAATCACAGCAATGGCACAGGGAACTGAGCTTACTGCTGTTGCAGACTCGATGATCCGTGTACACAAGATCGGTTCAGTGCTTAATACAATCAATGAAGAGGCTCAGACTCCTGAACTTTGGGAGAAGGTTGTTAAGGAGTTGAACAGAATGTCATTGGAATACATTGGTATTCCTTGTCTTTATGGACTTGATCATATCCATGGTACAAGCTATATCGCTGGTGGTGTTCTTTTTCCGCAAGGTGTGAATATGGCAGCTACATTCAATCGCGAGCACTCGTATAATATGGGTAAGGTAACAGCATATGAGAGCCGTGCTGCCAATGTCCCTTGGACTTTTTCTCCAACAATGGACCTTGGACGTAACCCTGAGTGGCCACGTATGTGGGAGAGCTATGGTGAGGATGCATATCTGAATGCCGAGATGGCAGTAGCCGTTACTCGAGGCCTCCAAGGTGAGGACCCCAATGATGTGGGACCATATAATATTGCAGCTTGTGCGAAACATTTCATGGGTTATGGTGTCCCAGTGACAGGACAGGACCGTACTCCGGCTTCAATCAATCCTTCTGAACTCCGTGAGAAACATTTTGAGCCATTCAAGGAGGTCCTTCAGGCAGGGTGCCTTTCGTTGATGGTAAACTCTGCAAGCAACAACGGAATGCCATTCCACTGTAATACTGAGCTTCTTACACAGTGGGTGAAGGAAGATCTTAACTGGGATGGTATGATCATTACTGATTGGGCGGATATTGATAATCTTTACAACCGTGAGCGTGTTGCTTCTTCTAGAAAGGAGGCTGTTAAACTTGCTATCAATGCAGGTATAGATATGGCGATGGTTCCTTATGACTGCCAGTTCGCAATAGACCTTGTTGAACTTGTAAAGGAGGGTGAAGTTCCTATGTCACGTATTGATGATGCAGTTCGTCGTGTTCTTCGTCTTAAATATCGTCTAGGCCTTTTTGATACTCCTGATACATATCGTGAGAACTATCCTGGGTTTGGTGGTGCAGCTCACGAGAGGATGGCATATGAAGCAGCAGTTGAGTCTCAGGTGCTGCTCAAGAATAATGGTATCCTTCCGCTGAAAAAGGATATCCGCATTCTGTTGACAGGACCGAATGCCGACAATATGAGAACTCTCAACGGAGGATGGTCATACACTTGGCAGGGCCATGGTGCAGCCTATCCTAAGTTTACAGAAAAATATAACACTATCTATGAGGCGCTGTGCTCAAAGTTTGAAAATATAACCTATGTGCCTGGTGTAGAATACCGCCTTGACGATCCTTTTGGATGGATGATCGATCAGGCTGATATCAAGCCTGCAGTTGCAGCCGCAAGGAAGTCGGATGTAATAATTGTATGTATTGGTGAGAATTCATACTGTGAGACCCCTGGCAACGACAACACAATTGCACTATCGGACAATCAAAAAAATCTCGTGAAGTCTCTTGCAGCAACAGGGCGCCCGATAATTCTTATACTCAACGAAGGTCGCCCACGTGTGCTGGCAGACATTGAAGGCCTTGCTTCAGCAGTGGTTGACGTTATGCTTCCTGGTAACTATGGTGGTGATGCTCTTGCAGCTCTTCTTTGTGGTGAGGAGAATTTCAGCGGTAAGCTGCCGTTCACATATCCTAAGTACACTAACAAACATGCAGTTTATGACTATAAACCATCTGAAAGCCAGAGTACAATGTCAGGTGTATATAACTATAATGCTGTAATGGATGTTCAGTGGCCATTCGGACATGGTCTCAGCTATACTTCATTTGAGTATTCTAATATGACAGTTTCTTCAGATCAGTTTGCCTCTGAGGATGTGCTCAAGGTTACTATAGATGTTACTAATGTAGGCGAAACCGCAGGTAAGGAGAGTGTACTGCTTTTCTCTACGGATCTTTATGCAAGTTCAATTCCTGATGTCCGTCGTCTGCGTGAATTTGACAAGATTCATCTCGAGCCAGGTGAGACAAAGACTATTGAATTTGACTTGCCGGCAAAAGATCTGGCCTTCGTCAACTACAATGGCAAATGGACTTTGGAAAAAGGTGATTTCATCCTGTCATGCGGAACAGAGGCAGTGGAAATTACATGCACAGAAACAATTGTTTGGGATAATCCTAATATAGATTAATAATGAAAGTACAGATTATAAACAAATCAGCATATCCAACTCCGGCTTATGCAACAGACAAGTCTGCTGGAATGGATTTAAAGGCCAATATCACAGAGCCGGTAACACTTGGTCCTCTTGAAAGAGCCATGATTCCGACAGGATTATTTATGGCACTTCCAGATGGTACGGAAGCTCAGGTAAGACCTCGTAGCGGTCTTGCCGCTAAGTTCGGTATTTCGGTACTTAATTCACCGGGAACCATTGATGCAGACTATAGAGGTGAAGTCAAGGTCATCCTTGTGAATCTTTCCAATGAGCCTTTTGTAGTGAATCCTGGTGAAAGAATTGCTCAGCTGGTTGTAGCCCGATATGAGAAGGTGGAATGGGAAGAGGTTGAGGTGTTGGATGACACAGAGCGTGGAACAGGTGGTTTTGGTAGTACAGGAAGATAAGTCAGATGAATAGAATAATAGAGCTATATAGAATATTTAAGGAATGTGGTGCTGTAACCACTGATAGTCGTGCAATCAAGGGTGGAGAATTGTTCTTTGCTCTTAAGGGAGAAAACTTTGATGGTAATGAGTATGCATTGAAGGCACTTGAAGCAGGTGCAGCATATGCTGTCGTCAATAAAGATTCCGCAGTGGCGGCTCAGGCGGAGAATGAGAAACGTCTGTTCCCTGTTGACGATACTCTCAAAACTCTTCAGGATTTGGCTCGTTGGCACAGATCAATGACTTTTGTTGATGGAAAACCATTGACAGTTATAGCTTTGACAGGTACTAATGGAAAGACCACAACAAAGGAACTGATCAGAGAAGTGCTTTCAGTGAAATATAAAGTAACTGCCACTGAGGGAAATCTTAACAATAGTATTGGAGTTCCACTTACTCTTTTGAAGATAAATTCCGAGACACAGCTTGCAGTGGTCGAAATGGGTGCGAGCCACCCGGGAGATATCAAAGAGCTTGTGGATATAGCACTTCCTAACTTCGGTCTCATCACAAATGTCGGCAAGGCACATCTTCTTGGATTCGGCAGTTTTGAAGGCGTCAAGAAGACAAAGGGAGAACTCTATGATTATCTCCGCAGAACTTCTGACAAGGTGTTCCTGAATGTGGATAATCCACATCTTTGCGAAATGGCAAACGAACGTCATCTCCAGAGTGACCCGGAGCGCCCATATTCATTAGTACTTCCTTATGGCCTTGAATATTCAGGAGCAAAGGTGCTTCCTTCATCTGAGCAGCAGCCATATCTCCGTATTGCACTCAAGGAAGGTGGCGAGATCAATACAAATCTTGTGGGCTCCTACAATGCAGATAATGTGATGGCTGCAATTGCTGTGGGAATGAACTTCGGAGTCTCATTTGATGATGCTTGTGCTGCGATTGCTGCATATGTTCCTTCGAACAACCGCTCTCAGATGACTGCTACAGAACGCAATACGCTGATTGTGGATGCATACAATGCTAACCCTACAAGTATGGATGCTGCACTAACTAACTTTGCAAATGTTGAGGCTCCTGTGAAGATAGCTCTTTTGGGAGATATGCTTGAACTTGGAGAAGAGTCGTTTGCTGAGCATGTAACAGTCATCAACAAGGCCCTCGCATCTGGTTTGAGTACAATATGTTTTGTGGGAGCTGAGTTTGGCAAGGCGTTAGAGGATATTCCGGCAGCAGATAATGTGAAGTGGTTTGCGAACTCTCAACTCTTGGCTGATTGGTTGGCTGAGCAGAATGTTTCAGGGGCTACAGTGCTGGTGAAAGGTTCCCGCGGCACAAGGATGGAGACGACAATACAGGCTCTATAAACAAAAAAATCCTTCGACGATTCGAAGGATTTTTTGTTTATTTCTGTAGAAGAATAGTCTCGATTTCAGTTGTGAACTTACCTTTATCACGTGAGCCGACCGTCATGACAGGATCTCCATTGAGGGGAATGTATAATACTGCAGGTATCGAACTTACGTTAAAGGCTTTTGCCAGGTCGCGGTTCTTATCGATATCCACCTTATATATCACAATCTCACCGTCATATTGTGCTGCAAGTTCATCGAGAATCGGTGCAATTCTCTGGCAAGGTCCGCACCATGTCGCTGTAAAATCTACGATTGCCGGTTTGTCTCCAAGAAATACAAGCTCCTCCTGATTCAGGTTATAAACCTTAGTCTGGAATGTGTCAGCAGTCAGTTCGGTCACTCCCTTAGGCCTGCTTTCCTTCTTTTTGTCATTTTGTGCGCCGGCACTGCCACACGAAGCAAGTGCGAACATGATTACTGCTGTAAGTGCAAAGCTCTTGTACATATTTTTCATAATTATACATTTTACTCTTTGCAAACTTACACAAAATATACCACATATCCTCGAATAGTTTATCTTTGTCAAGAATTTGTGTAACATGAAAAACAATATCTTCATAATGTGTTTATGTCTGCTTGCGTGCATGCTTTTTTCTTGCGTGTCGAAACCTCAGCAGACGATTGAAACATCATGCGAGTATGCAAAATATTTTGATATAGTCAGTTCTGACCAAGAGAAAGCGATAGTGGTAATTTCTCCTTACAACAACTCAAGGGATACCTTATATATAAATAGGAACCTTAGTAATATTATCTGTATGTCCTCGTCCCAGGTCGCAGGATTAGCTGAAATTGGAGCAGATTCTGTAATATCTGCTGTGTCTGGACTCAGATATATAACCAATCAGAATCTGCGGAACAGAAAGGTGACAGATGTGGGATATGAAACAGCTCTGGATTATGAAAAGATACTTTCTTTGAAGCCTGATCTTCTGTTGACATATACGGTGTCCGGTGCTGAACCATCATACATTTCCCGCCTTCGTTCCCTTGGTGTACGTGTGCTGGCTCTGCATGATCATCTGGAAGATCATCCTTTGGCACGAGCAGAATATATAAAGTTGTACGGAGCCCTCACTGGTATGGAAGATAAGGCGGATTCGTTGTTTGCATCGATCAGCAGCAAGTATAATGCTCTGGCAATCATAGGCGTAAATAATCCAGATAAGGTCAAGGTTCTGATGAATGTTCCTTACGGTGATGCATGGTATATTCCAGGTGGGGACAGCTATATGGCTAAACTTATTCAGGATGCAGGAGGAGTTGTGCTTGGTTCACAGGAGGGCAGTGCGGCTTCTAGAGTGGTCAGAATGGAAGAAGCTTACGCTCTGTCTCAAGATGCTGATATATGGTTAAATCCGGGCGGGTGTAGAACTAGAGATGAACTGGTTGCATTCCATCATACCTTCCGCTATTTCGGACCGATTGTTAAAAGACTTCCTATATATAACAACACCCTCAGGATTACTCCAGAGGGTGGTAATGATTTTTGGGAAAGTGGTTCTGTCCGCCCTGACCTTGTACTTGAAGACCTGATTTCTGTTTTTTCAGATCAGAAAGGAAATTTAAAATATCACTTTAAGGTCGAATAAGCAGTTTCCGTTATATTCTGCTTTGAACGGAACTTCCCCTTCGCTGCGTTCGGCAAGGACATTCAATTCTGCCAACTCCACAGCAACAATATCTCCGATTCTTAGTGACACTCTCTCAGATGCATTGCATATTGCTTCCTCGAGTGATATCTGCATGTTCTTGTCCGCCTCAATGCTGACTGTGTCATCTGCTGCAGAAATAACAAACTGACCTTCCCCGTTTTCCAGTACACTTGGGTTAAGCGTTGGCACGGGCATGAGTGAACTGTGGTCCATACATGACGAAAAGGCGATATCCGCATCATCACAATATGTGAGGGCACCGAAGCCTATAAGGTCATAATATCTTGTGACAAATTTCTGACTGACGCATTTTCCTGCTTTGCACACCTTGGCAAATACCACAGGAGCCCACAATACTTTGTCGACTCCTTCCGGTATATATAGGTCTCTGCTTTCCTTTTCCCAAGTTGTGTCCGGGCGGCAATAGCAAAGATTGCAATTGTATGGCTTGACTATTATATTCATTAATCTTCCTGAGAGAAGAGGTCTCCCAAACCTTCAAATGGTGTGTATCCCTTGGTTCTTGGGATTGGCGCTGTCTTTCGCGGCATTGCGGCTTTCTTCTCCTCTTCAAACTTTGCTTTCAGAGATGCAAACTGTCTTTTTGTATCAAGTGTGAAGTCTCCGTTATCAATCCAGGCAAAATAAGAAGGCTCGCTGAAATATACCTCGCGCGCTGTCTTGCCCTTGTGCTTTCCAAAGCTTATTGTCGGTTCGTCCTTGTCATTAAGTATGAGACGTCCGGCATAGTCCACAATCCTCTGTTTTGTTGAGAATTTTGCGAGCTTGTTAACATTGTTCTCGATGCGGGGATCTCCTGCATATTTGTCAAGCTGTCCCTTCAATACCTCGTAGGTTGCAAGAGTGTCAGCCTCTGCAGCGTGAGCATTTTCAAGTTCAAGACCACAGTAGAACATATATGCTGCTTTCAAAGTGCGTGGCTCCATTGCGTGGAAGATGTTCTGCACATCCACCATCTGCATGGCATGGAGGTCAATTTCAGGATGCTTGTCAGTGTATCTGCGGACGCGCTCGATTTCCTCGGCAAGCATAGGAAGGTCGAATTTTGCAGAATTGTAGCCTGCCAGGTCACTGCCTGTGAGCCATTCTGTCACCTCTTCTGTGATCTGATAGAAAGTAGGGCAGTCTGCGAGGTCTTCTGCACTGATTCCGTGAACAGCCTGAGCTGAAGGATTGATTTCTCTCTGGCACTGATGCTCGTAGTCCCATGGCTTCACTCGCCATGTCTTTACTCTCTGCTCGCCACCAGGCAGGATCTTAACAAAGCAGAGCTCAATGATCGAGTCTGACGCGATATTGAGCCCGGTGCTTTCTATGTCAAAAAATAGTAACGGTCTTTCTAGATTCAGTTCCATAAGTTGAAGGTAAATTCCTTACGAAATCATAATAGGCATGATGATGCCACAAATCTTGCCGCATTCTTCCTCGTCCTCAGCTGGGACAACAAGGGCAGCTCTCTTGCTGTCAAGGAACTTCATTACGATCTCCCCGCAGTTCATGTTTGAGAGAACCTCAATGATGAACGGTGACTTGAAACCGATTGTGAGTTCCTCACCGTCATACTGGCAAGGCATCGACTCGTATGCTGCAATTGAGAATCCGAGATCCTGTGCAGAAATCATGAGATTTCCGCTCTTGAGGTCAAACTTGATGTGGTTCGAAGCCTTGTTAGAACATACAGATACACGACGAACTGTATTCAGGAGCTGCATGCGGTTGATTCTCAGGATGTTTGAGTTGTTTTGAGGGATAACGTCGCGGTATTTAGGGTATTTACCCACAACGAGACGGCAGATTACCAATGTCTGGCCGAAACGGAATGATGCATTCTTTGAATCGAATGAAATTTCCACAGTTTCTGCATCCTTGCCGATGATTGCCTTAAGGATGGCTGCCGGCTTCTTATGAAGGATGAATGATGCCTT